>Ga0272441_10014587_pt1 | contig 11114 bp, 13 predicted proteins | sample SSMProp6N_FD_193582 | JGI IMG/M metagenome (GOLD analysis project Ga0272441, IMG submission 193582) | Marine sediment archaeal communities from Little Sippewissett salt marsh, Falmouth, MA, United States - SSM-Prop-6N | ecosystem: Environmental > Aquatic > Marine > Wetlands > Sediment ...
AGGTGTTATTCATCGTTTTTTTTATTAAAAAAGTCAATTTTTCACGATTCTTATTTAAATATTGTTCATGAAAATAACTCTTCTTTTTTGGTGAAAATAGTTCTATATCAGATACTATTTTAAAGGGATATAAAAAACAAAAATTAGTATAATCATTGAAAGTCTAGATGATATCATTTAAAAAGATGAAATATGCAACTAAGAATATTTTTTTCGTTGCAGCAATTAGTCTCATGTATTATATTGCTACTTATAAGAAAACAATGGAAATAGGAGTGTCTCATAGATATTTTCAATTCTATTCTATCAAACCTTAATATAAAAAATATTTTTTGTAGATTTAGCTACCGAGTAACGTTTAGCTTTGCTTAATATTCATCATCTGAAAAATAATTTTTCAGCCTTTTCTGTTTCATTGAACCTTTCTCTGTTATGATGTTAGTAATTTTTCTGTTTTTTACTAGTTTTTGTAATTTTGATGTAATATTTTTTTTATTTTCTTCTTCTAAATTTTTATTATTCATTTTATTTCTCTTTTCATTACGTAGCTTCATGCACTTATAAAACATTTTTATGATTAGCATATTTCATAAATGCTTAACATCAGTTGAAGATGTAATTATTCCTCATCAATAATAGGAATATAAAATTTAATCTTATTTTGCAAGGATATTTTTCAGTTTTTTTGTTATAAAAAAGATATAATTTAATCAATATAAACAAAATACCCAAATAAAATTAGAATTCTTAAAGAATGGATGTACTACTGAAAAAGATAAAATAAGAGGGAAAAAATGAATTCATATGAAAAATCTATATTAGAAAAATGGATGCAACAAATAAAATCTGGAGAACTCGATCCACAGTTTCTTGGCTATGATAAAAATAGAGATGAAGCTGTTAAAATGATACAAAAGCAATTGAATGATTTGAAACTTAGGAAAAATATATTATAATTAATTCTTTTGTAAGATTATTAATTTCATTATTTTATAGATATAAATTGCATTTTACATAATATATCTAAGATATTCCTTGTTTTCCTACCGTAATGTGTCTTTTTTTCTTATTTATTAAGCTCAACACTTAATAAAATGGCTTTTCTTATTAAGGAAATGAATACCTGTCGATATGAAATAAAAAAAATGTTAAAAACTCCTGAGGGTTAATATGAATATTAAACAATTAGATAGCTTGCATGGTGAAAGAGTAATTGTATTTGTTCGATACGGATTTAAAAAAAAGACTGAAGAGACTCAAAGCTATAAGGGGATGCTTATTAATTCAGATGCTATTGGGATAATGTTACAAAGATCAATTGATGAAAATAAGGATGATAATGAAATAGATTTTTTTCCATGGCATAATATCGATGCAATAAAATTAAGAAAATAATAATCAAATGATGCGAAATTATTAAAAATAAATTGTGAAATAGGATGGAATTAATAAAACCGATTAAAATTGAACCGTTTCATCTATCAAAAAGCTTAAGATATGAATTTCTCATTTTAATTAGTACTTTTGTAAGAAATAAATATAAAGTATCTATTATTATATGCGTATATGATGAAAATATATCATTTTTGGTAGTAAATGGAGATATAAAAAACGGGGTAGTAATTGATGGAAAATCAAAAACAAATAATTAAAAATACAAATACAAAGCCATCTGAACTTTCTATATTAGATGGAGCTAGTGCAAATATTCCAACATTTGGATCAGAATTGGAAATCCAAAGAAAAATTGCCGCAGATTTTTCTATTCCACTTGAGGAACGATTAGAGGCATTTGAAGATATCATTGATTCAGAAATTGGTGATACGAATATGGCTAGAGCAAGAAATATTGAACGAGAATTTGGGCTTCGTCAAATATATCTAAAATTTGATGGAGGAAATCCAACAGGTACACAAAAAGATCGAATTGCTTTTGCACAGGTTCACGATGCTCTTCGACGAGGATTTGATACTATATCTGTTGCAACATGTGGAAATTATGGTGCAGCAATATCATTAGCAGCAGCAACAGCAGGCCTAAAATGTATTATTTTCATCCCGGAAAAATATCATACAAAACGAATTACAGAAATCACAAACAATGGGGCGGTAATAAAGCGAGTTGAAGGGGATTATGAAAATGCAGTTAAAATCTCTCAGGAAGATTCAATTAATAATGAATATTATGATGCAAATCCTGGAGGAGCTAACACCATTATTCAATTAAAAGCATATGGACAAATAGCCTATGAAATCTATGATGAACTACGAGATGCACCTGCAGTTATTGCAATGCCTGTATCAAATGGAACAACATTAGCAGGAATTTATAAAGGATTTATCAGTTTGTATCGGAGAGGAAAAACTTCTAGGATACCATTAATAGTAGCAGGATCATCATTTGGAAAAAACCCAATTATTCACTCATTTCTTACAAATGCACCAACCTGCGAGGATCTTAATCCAGAGAAAATCCGTGAAACACCAGTAAATGAACCATTGATTAATTGGAGATCAATTGATGGAAATCTTGCTCTGGAATCTATTCGTCAATCCAAGGGTTGGGCTGCTTATGCAAGTGATAAGAATATGATTGCTTATTCAAGAATAATTCGAGAAAGGGAAGGATTAAGTGTTCTTCCTGCTTCAACTGCAGGTCTTGTTGCTTTTCTTGAACAACATAAAAAAACCCCCTTACAAAATGATCGCTATGTTGTATTGCTTACTGGGAGAAAATCATAATGAATGATATGAAAAGTAATGCAATCATATATTGTGAAGGTGCCTTTGGAACAACCAATGGGAAAACAGCCCATGGTCTTGTTAGAAGAAGTAAGAGATATCATATCATATCAATTATTGATTCAACAAAAGCAGGAAATGACGCAGGGCTAATCCTTGATCAAATAACAAAAAACATCCCTATTCATGCATCAATTAAAGAAGCCATTGCGTATGGAATAAAAATAAAACAAAAACCAACACATTTTATCATAGGGCTAGCACCTGATGGTGGACGTCTTCCGAATGAAGCTCGTAAGGACATAGTATATGCAATAGAACAAGGATTACACATTGTTTCAGGGTTACATGATTTTCTTTCAGAAGATTCAGAATTTATAAAAAAAGCTAAAGAAAAAAACATTAATATTTTTGATATTAGAAAAACACCACCTCGAGATAAACTTCATTTTTTTTCGGGAAAAATAGAAGAAGTAGATACGCTTATTGTTGCAATTCTAGGAACTGATTCGGCAGTTGGAAAACGGACAACTGCGTGGTGTCTTTATGATGGACTGACATCTGATGGTTATACCGTGGAACTTGTTGGAACAGGTCAAACAGCGTGGTTGCAAGGAGCCTGTTATAGTATTATTTTAGATTCATTGATAAATGATTTTGTTTCAGGTGAATTAGAACATGCTGTTTGGAGTGCATGGAAGGATAAAAAACCGGATATTATTCTTATTGAAGGGCAAGGAAGTTTATTAAACCCGGGTTATCCTGGAGGATTTGAGATACTTGCTGCGGGAAGACCTGATATAATAATTCTCCAACATGCTCCTGGAAGAATTGACTATGATGGATTTCCAGGATATAAAATTCAGCCCCTTGAAAAACAAATTAAATCGATTGAGTATATATCAGAAAAACCAGTTGTTGCAATCACTATAAACCATGAAAAATATTTGAAGGATGATATACAAAAAGTTTGTAAAAATATTGAACAAGAAACTGGATTACCTTGTGTTGATGTATTAATTGATGGTACCAAGCGATTAATTTCAATTTTAAAACCCTATCATAAAAAGAAATAAGAAAGAAAGGAAAAATCAAAATGATATCATTTGATAAGAATTATGATAATATAAATGCTTTTTTTAGCCAACTGCAAGTAATCGATACTCTTGAAGTAGGTTTTCCAATAATTGAAAAAAATCGAATTATCATACCATACACGATTAAAGAACAAGACCAAATAGATACCATTAATTTTATCTATAAATATGAAGAAACAGTGTTCACTCCAAAGGATTCATTCTCGATAAACCTAGCCTCGGTGATGGGTGCTCAAATCGCTTTTAATTATGGATTATTTTGCAAATCGATTATTTTTAATGGTATCTTTGATGCAGTTGATAAAAAATTTATTGAGGATATGATTGAAAATACCTCAAGGGAAATTTTTGTTAAAAAAATCATGGGGGATAATCCATTTATTAAAGATTTAAATTTGAAATCAGAACTTCCAGAAAAAATCCATCAATTTACTACTTCAAAAATAATATTTAATTCGAAAGAAAAAATAGAAAAAACATCCGGATGGACTGTTGATCGATCACGATATTGTGTCTTATCGAGTGGCGGTAAGGATAGTATTTTATCATTTTGTTTACTAAATGAGATAGGTGCTGATGTTTTTCCGATATTTGTTAACGAATCTGGACGGCATTGGTTTACTGCATTAAATGGATATAGATATTTTCATCAAAATTTTGAACAAACCACTCGAGTGTGGACGAACTCAGATAGAGTGTTTTCTTGGATGCTGCGAAAACTCCCTTTCATTCGACAGGATTTTTCTCAAATCCGTTCGGATGAATATCCAATTCGTCTTTGGACTGTTGCAATTTTTCTTTTTGCGGTGCTTCCTTTAGTAAAAAAATATGGTATTGGAAGAATTGTGATAGGTAATGAATATGATACATCAAGAAAATACAGTTTTCATGGGATACCCCATTATGATGGATTGTATGACCAAAGTCGATTTTTTGATAATACGTTAACTCGATATTATAAAAAGAAGAAATGGAATTTAAGTCAATTTTCGATTTTACGTTCTTTATCTGAACTACTTATCGAAAAAACACTTACTGAAAGATATCCAGAAGTACAAAAAAATCAAGTTTCTTGCCATGCAACCCATGTTGAAAATCAACGAGTTTATCCTTGTGGAAAATGCGAGAAATGCAGGAGAATTATTGCAATGATACTGGCAATCGATAAAGATCCCAAAAATTGTGGGTATACACAGAATCAAATAAATGCTTGTTTAAGAGATATACTACACAAAGGAATCCATCAAGAAAAGCAAGGAAATGAGCATTTATTTTACTTATTGGTTAAGAAAAAGCTCCTTGTTCCAAATAAAAAAGCAAAAAAGCATAATGAAATTTTACAACTACGATATGAAAAAGAGAAATCCCCAACAAATACAATTCCATTAGATATTAGAAAACAATTACATGCAATATATTTACAACATGCGAATGGGGCGGTGATAAAAAATGGAAAAATATGGCTTCCCATAAATCCTTTAGATGATTCTCGTTTTTCAAATCCCTATCCATTTGAAGGACCATCAAAAAAGGATGGTTATATCTCCGCATCGGAGAAAAAAACCTATAATTATATTTTTAGTCATCTTACGTGGCCTGAAGCAAAGAAGATACTAAAAGAAGTTGATTTAGCCCTGCTTCCAGTTGGGGCTATTGAACAACATGGTCCTCATCTTCCGTTGGATACAGATGCTTTTGATGCCGAATATTTAGCAAAACAAGTAGCCAATGCTTGTAGTCATCCAAATCCTATTGTATTACCTTTAATCCCTTATGGTGTTTCGTATCACCATGATGATTTCAGTGGTACCATAAGTATAAGTCCTGATACCTTGGCAAAACTTGTATATGAGATTGGCATGAATTTAGCTCGCCAGGGAATTACAAAATTAGTAATTATTAATGGACATGGTGGGAATACACCTGCCTTAAAATTTGCTGCTCAATTAATTAACAGAGATGCAAATATTTTTACAACAGTTGACACTGGAGAAACTAGTGATACTGATATTAGTAGTATTATTGAAACAGTAGGAGATGTGCATTCTGGAGAAATTGAAACAAGTACCGCTCTTGCGACCCGCCCGCATCTTGTACAGATGGATAATGCAAAAGAATATATCCCAGATTTTTCAAATCGATATTTAGACTTTAGCTCAAAGAAAAGTGTTGAATGGTATGCAAGAACTGCTAAGATTTCACCAAATGGAACATTAGGAAATCCAAAAAAAGCAAGTATAGAAAAAGGAAATAAAATCTGGGAAATGATGATTAAAAACTTGGTTGAATTTGTTGAACATATAAAAAGTATGAGTCTTGATGAAATTTACCAAAGGAGATACTGAAGGTTGTATGAGGATTACTGGTCTTGATTTTTGTCCTGTTCAAATGAAACTGGAACAGCCATATACTATTGCCTATGAGACCATTGAAAAGATTACAAATGTTTTTATTAGAATTACTACATCAAATGGAATTATTGGATATGGGTGTGCAGCACCGGATAAAATGATAACCGGTGAGACTCCCTCTGATGTTATGGATTCATTACAAGATAGTATTTTACCACTAATTCTTAATACTGATCCATTAAGATCTGCTAAAATATTGGCTGTATTGTTTAATAAAATAGATCATCAACCATCAGTGTTGGCAGCTGTTGATATGGCATTATATGATATATTGGGTAAGGTTGCTGGGCTACCTCTAAGGAAACTGTTGGGTGGTTTTCGTAATTCAATAAAAACATCGGTTACTATTGGTATTATGGATGTTGATCAAACGATTCAAGAAGCAACAAGATTAGTTGAATCAGGTTTTAAATGTTTAAAGATCAAAGGTGGATTGGATGTTCATGATGATATTCAAAGGGTTTTAGAGGTGAGGAACGTAATAGGTGATAAAATTGAGTTACGTTTTGACGGCAATCAGGGGTATAATGTAAAAGAATCGTTGTTCTTTATAAAAAAAACAAAACAAGTAAATTTGGAACTCATTGAACAGCCCACTCCTAAAAGCGAACTCAGATTGTTGCAAAAAATAACTAGTAAAGCCTCTTTACCTATAATGGCAGATGAAAGTCTTATGAATCTACGAGATGCATTTCGTCTTGCACGAAAAGATGTTGTAGATATGGTGAATATAAAATTAATGAAAGTTGGTGGGATTTCTGAAGCGCTACAAATAAATGCAGTTGCCCGAGCAGCACGCTTGGAAGTCATGGTAGGATGCATGGATGAAGCTGAATTATCAATTGCTGCGGGTCTTCATTTTGCTTTATCCCGTCCAAATATTATCTATGCCGATCTTGATGGGCATATTGGATTAAATAATGACCCTTCGAAAGGTACTATAATTTTAAGAAATGGGGTATTATATCCAACAAATAAACCAGGAATCGGTTTTATTCCTGATAAAGAATGGATTTTTGATAAATAATAATTAAAATCATTGGAAAAATAATTATAATTAAAAAAGTTAAAGATGTCTTGAGGTCTTATCATGCAGGTTGATATGTATGCAATGGTTATCATACCATTACTAATTTTTTTTGCTAGAGTCTGTGATGTTAGTCTTGGAACCATACGAATTATTTTTATATCAAAAGGAATACGATATCTTGCACCTATTGTTGGTTTTTTTGAGATATTAATTTGGATTCTTGCTATTAGCCAAATTTTTCAAAATATTACAAATAGTTATTACTATATTTTTTATGCAGGAGGATTCGCCTGTGGTACTTTTGTTGGAATAATGATTGATGAAAAACTTTCCATTGGAACCGTTGCAATGAGAATAATTACAAGAAAAGATGCAAAAGGATTAATCGAAGCACTCCAAACAAAAAACTTTGGATTAACTGTAGTTGATGCAGAAAGTTCAAAAGGAAAAGTGAAATTAATTTTTTCGGTTATAAAGCGTAATCAGGTTAAAGAAGTCATTGCTTTATTAAGAAAATATAATCCTAAATCGTTTTATTCAATAGAAGATATACGGTTTGTTAGTGAAAATTTAACTCCTTTAAAATCATCAAGATCAAATAATTTATTTTATAATGGATTTTTATCAAGAAGAAAAGGAAAATAATACTTAAACATAAATGATCACTTATCAGATAGCCTGATATTATGATGCATACAAATTATTTTTTAATTTTATTCCAATAGATTGAAGTCCATCAATTCCTTTAGATGTTAATTTAATGGTACTATCATCAATTTTATGGATCCACTCTAACTCAATCATTCGCTCCATAATTAATGTGCCTAGCAATGATCCAATATGTTCATAGAGGATTCCATCTTCACTCTCAAAACATATTTTAACTACGGTTTTACTTGATGATATGATACTATCTATATCAATTCCGATTAATTCTAATTTTTCATAACCATTTTCTGTTAAATAATAGTCTTCATCTTGTTTTTCAATTAATTTATTTTTTAAAAAATAATAAAGTAAAGTTTCCCCTAACATGCCACCAATGTGATTAGAGCATATATTAAAAATCATATTTTTTTTGTCATTTTTCGAATCCATTGGGCCTCACTTTTTCTTTTTTTTTAAGTTCTTAACAGCAAATTCATTAGGATATCTAAATACTTGTTCATGAGAAGCATTCTAATAATTCATTGTCTGATGCTTCCTATCATATTGCCTTTTTTTATGCTTCATTTTATTATGATATTTTTTTCTTTTACCTATAATTTTGTCATAGTTAATTGGAGATATGTGAAGGAACACGGATTATTAATTATCTGCTAATAAAGGCAAATTTTTTTATTATAGGGAGGATAATATAATCAATTGTATTCCATTAAACTGATTCCTTCACGATAACAAAAAAGAGAATGTATGTTTAAAAATTATCCTTGATTTCCAATCTTTTTAAATAAAAAACCGCAAAAAATAAACAATAAATTAAAATATTCAATTATAATAAAAAATAAAATGTTGACTGATAAATGCTGGATTTGTGAAAAAAATGCGTTTAGAGCAGTTGGTAAAAAAAAGTATTGTAGAAAACATTTTTATGAAGTATTAAATAAATCAGAAATGATCAATTTAACCCAGAAAATAATTAATAGACCATGAAATATGATTTTTTTCCTGTATTATTAATAAATTTTTTATTTCAATAACAAAAAACACAAATTAATTCTATTCGCATAATTTCTTTCTTAAAAAGAAAAAGAGAGGATTCAAATGTTCCAACATTTAATCAATTTAATAGAAATAGAATCCATTTAAGTAACCTAGAGATCCGAATAGACCAAAGGTATTAATTTTCATAAAAAGACCATTAGGAAAACTTACTTCTTCAAAACCTTTCATGACATATGCTTGACCTTGATTGAATGATATATCTCTACAACGAATATGAATGGCCTTTCCTTGAATACTATTTGCTTTAATAATTGGATTAAATACCCATCCTCTTACAAAAGTGCAAGTAACAATATTTTTATTGGTCAGCTCATCTTCATTATATTCTTTTATTTGTTCTTTTATCATAATACTCTGCATTCTCTCCCCGAATGTAACTGGAATTGAGAGAAAGAGAAGCATTAATGATACAAGAATTACTATTTTTCTTATCATCTTTTATTCCTTTCAATTTTCTCTTTTTTTCTCATTTAATTAATCCTGATTTATTTTATAAAAATGTTTAAATATTTTAATAGATTATATTATTATATTAATAATAAAATAAAAATAGGGAACTTATGCAATTATGAATAAAACGAGGGGTAACTCAGTAGTAGTTATAGTACTATTATTGGTATTAAATTTTTCACCAATGTGCAGTTTCATTACTTCCTCGAATGGAGAAGAAATAACAAATCAGACATCAATTCATATTGATGAGTATGCAAAAGATGGAGCAAACCGTGCAACTAGAGATTCGAAGGAGTGGATAGTATATAATGATATGGAGCCACGAGTATCAAGTGGAACTACAAATAATGCACATAATGTAACTGAATATGATTATTCAACGATAAATGGCATCCTTAAAAATTTTGAAACAGGAGAAAATTTATCGATTACAATTACGGGAGAAACTAATCATGCTTCAGAATACGAGGATGGAGATAATACTGCAAGTGGAACCGATGCTGGTACAATATTTGGTACCGCAAGCCATAGGATAGTTGATCTGCGTGGAATATCACAAATGGATGATGAGAGCTATTACCATACTATAACATTCAACAATCTCGACCCAACAAAAGAATACGTTATCACTCTAACAGCAAACCGTGACAGATCTCCATATGAAAATGCGCGCTATACAAAAGTAAGCATTGAAGGCGCAGAAACCTTTATCCAAGCAAGTAGTTCTGGAGTTATAATAAATTCTGAAGATTCCGTATCATTTAGCACAGGATATAATACAATAAATGGTTATGTTGCCAAATGGACCAGAGTAACAAGTGGGTCCGATAGTTGTTTTTCGATTAAATCAGAATGGGATAGTAGTCAAGGAAGTGGTACCAGTAATACCAAAGGATATGCGATGAGTGCATTCTGTTTAGAGGAAGTAACTCCAGTTGCTGAGAACTTCACAATTATTCCATTACCTGATACACAGGCTTATTCTCAAAGCTATCCTGCTATTTACACCAATCAAACACAATGGATTGTTACCCATAAAGACAAGTTAAATATTGTATATGTTGGTCATGAGGGAGATATAGTAAACACAGCGAATTCCTCAGCTCAATGGGATAATGCAAACACGTCAATGAGCTATTTAGAAGATCCGGTTTCAACTGGTTTTACTGATGGAATGTGCTATAGTGTAGTCCGTGGTAATCATGATTTAGGAAGTCTTTATGATGAATACTTTGGAGTTTCAAGATTTGAAGGGAGAAGTTATTATGGTGGACATTACTCGGATAACAATCAGAATAATTACATTCTCTTTGATGTAGGAGATTTACACTTTATTTCAATAAGTATTGATTATGATCCAGATACAAACGAATTAAACTGGGCTGATAGCATTCTTAAAACATATAGCAACAGAAGAGCAATTGTTATATCTCATAGTATATTATATAATCCTGCCGCGGATTGGACGGGACCTGGTTTGAACATCTATAATGCTCTCAAGGACAATCCAAATCTTTTCCTAATGCTCTGTGGTCATATGCATTATGAAGCAAGAAGAACAGACACGTATGAAGGAAATACAATTCATACATTGCTTGCTGATTATCAGGATTATCCTAATGGGGGAAATGGATACTTGCGAATAATGGAATTCTG
>Ga0272441_10014588_pt1 | contig 11113 bp, 7 predicted proteins | sample SSMProp6N_FD_193582 | JGI IMG/M metagenome (GOLD analysis project Ga0272441, IMG submission 193582) | Marine sediment archaeal communities from Little Sippewissett salt marsh, Falmouth, MA, United States - SSM-Prop-6N | ecosystem: Environmental > Aquatic > Marine > Wetlands > Sediment ...
CCGCAATATGATCCGTCCGGACCGACGGTCATTACGATTTCAACAGCGGGATATCTTCTCATCAGGCGGTCAAGCACCTCTTTATATGTCCCGTCGATTCCGCATAAAGTTCTGGCTTCTATTTCATTGAGAATCAGGATATCGACAAGGTTCAGAGGCCAGTTTTCAACTTCCCTGTCAATTGGCGCCGGATTCAGGCATATCTTCATATCTCTCTCACGGCCCCTCTCCATGATATACGGCACATCGTTGATTTCATTCTGGAGAACCAGATAATCTCCCGATGAAAAAAAACTGAGGGTATGGTCTATCTCCTCTTTCGTTATACATTGGTTTCCGCCGCCTTCCAGGATTATTGAGTTGTTCCCGTCCGCGGCGAGTTGTATGTACGCATGACCGGTCGATCCCTCGTATACGGAGATGTTTTCAATCCGCACGCCGGCGTCACGCAGGATCTGTAAAAGCCAGCGGCCGTCCTCACCTATCTTACCGCTGTGCCAGACGTCAAGTCCTGCTTTCGACATGGCTACCGACTGGTTGGCCCCCTTTCCTCCGGCAAACAGTTCAATACAGGAACTATGGATGGTTTCTCCGGGGTGTACGATATGGTCCACGGAGAAAACCTTATCAATGTTGAGCGAACCGTAATTCAGTATTTTCATTGTACCCATCCTTGTTCAAAATCTGTCGTTTGTATCGAGTACCGTAGAGGGAATCCGCGATAGAATTTTACTTACCGCACTATCCGCAGGGTGATTTCATCCAGTATCTTCGGATCGACTTCAACCGCGACCCTCGCTCTGCCGTCCCCGGACTCCTTAAAGAGTGTCATGCCATTCAAACCATGTGACGGTCCGATGCTGATAGTGCCGGTCTTGAAACGGAAAAAGGACTGATCATAGAGAGAAACCACCACCATCGGATCATGCGGATTGTTTTCATAATCCAGTAACTCATCCATCTGAGACGTGACAAGCCACCAGATATCGAGTTCTTTTTTCAGAATTTCACCGAGACCGAAGGGCATGCGGGCAAAATAATCTCTGTGACCCCTGTCAAAAACCACAGTTGTGGTAACATCTAGAGGGATCAGATTTATCTGAAAATCGGCTGAGAAAACAATCCTTGACGCATCCAGATCGCAGCTGATATTGTATTCGCCGTCATGTCTGCTGATAATTTTCAGCCATGCAGGATTCTGTTCGGGATAAATCATCCCGCCCATGATGGTCAGGGCCTTTATCCGGGAGGGGAAATCAGGATCCTTCTGTATCGCCTTTGCAATATTCGTCAACGGGCCGATACAGAGTAGTTCCAGTTCGCCGGCATACAATCGTGACTGTTCCAGAAGAAAGTCAACCGCCGATGTGTGCGGATTGGCCTGGACATTTACCAGGTCGGCCGGAAAACCGCCGGAAACATGCGGTCCTCTTAACACGGGTTTTCCCGACAAAGGAGCAGACTCTCCCGGCAAAACGGGAATGTCGATCCGCCCGAGCTTGTCGAGGATGTAGCGGGTCATCCTGGCCTGCAGCATGGTATCCCCATAGGCTGTCGTCACTCCCAGCAGCCTGATTTCCCTCATCTTCGCGAGCATGATGAGCGCGAACATATCATCCACATCATTGCCGATATCCGTATCCAGAATTACGTATTTCATACTGCTATCCTTTTATCGCACCGCTGGTGACGCTCGAAACATAATACTTCTGCAGGGGCATAAGTATAAACAGAGGGATGAAGCAGAGCAGTGTTGCCGCTCCGAGCACCTGCCCCCACGCGGTTTGGTATTGCTGATTGAAGGTCGACAGTGCGACCTGGATCATCTGGTTCTCTACCGACCGCGACACAACCAGCGGCCAGAGGAAGGCTTCCCACTGCATGGTGAACAGCATCAGCGATCCGCCGATCATGGTGGGAATGGTGAGCGGAACATAAATTCTGAAAAGCACCTGCAGACTGCTTGCGCCGTCTATGAGCGCGGCTTCCCGTATAGAATCCGGGATCTGCTTGAAAAACTGGATGAACATGAATATCACCATCCCGTTCCCCAGAGCGGGTAGAATTAAAGCCGCCTTGGTATCGATGAGTCCGAGTGATTCCACTATATTATAGGCGGGAATCGTCAGAATATCTCCCGGAATGAGAAACGAAGAGATAACGATTGCGAACAAAATCCTCTTTCCATAAAACCGAAAGGCCGCGAAGGCGAAACCCGCCAGGGCATTGATTATCACACCGAATACGACCGAAAAAATCACTACGTAAAAAGTATTTATCAAGGCAAGGGTGAAATATCTATTTGCGAAAACCCCCTGATAGTTACTCAACGTGAACGGGTTCGGTATCAGTGCTTTTATAGAAATAGGAGCAAGTCCCTGCATTACCGACAGCTCGGGCCGAAGAGAGGCCATCAGCGACCAGAGAATCGGGAGGATGAAAAGCAATCCCAGAATAATCGACAGGATGTGAAATATCAGATGCGTTAAACGCAGGTTTGTTTTTTTCATTTTTTCAATCCTTATCCCTCAGAAACATGAACTGGAAGAGCAGAATACTGATCAGCATCGCCAGCAGAAAGACCACCATCGCCATTCCATGGCCCATGTCCCCCTGCATGAAGGTGGTCTTGTAGGCTTCGTACATCAGCACATTGGTGGAATTATCCGGCCCGCCGCGTGTCAGCATGAAAACGGGGATGAACATCATGAAGTTCGCTGCGGTATCCGTAACCAGAACGAATAGAATGGTTTTGGAAAGGAGGGGCAGAGTCAGGGAAAAGAAGGTCCGGAAGGGCCCTGCTCCTTCGAGCCTGCTGGCTTCATAGATATCATCCGGTATATTCTGCAATCCGGCGAGGATGAAGATCATCCAGAAGGAACACCCCTTCCAGGACGCGATGATTATCACGATCCAGAGTGCCCAGTGGGGGGAGTTCAGAAAATTCTGTATGGGCATATTGAGCGCATTCAGGAGAAAATTCATTACCCCGCCCGGCCGGAATACGATACTGAAATAGATCGTCGTTACGGGTAGAGAAACTCCAAGGGGAATGAAGAAAAGCGCGCGGTAGAAAAGTCTCCCCCGGAATTTCTGACTGATCAACAGGGCCATTATGATGGAAATAGAAATCTGAAAAGGATTAATAATCAGATTCAGCTTTATTGTGACCCATACGGAGTTCCAGAAGGATCGATCGGTGAAAAGGTCCATATAATTCTTTATTCCTACGAATATCTTGGCCCGTGTTATGTAATCGCTTCTCAGGAAACTCTGGCCTATCACATTGGCAATCGGCGCTATCCTGAAGATGAAGATCAGGCACAATGCAGGAAGCAGAAACGAATATGCCTTTATATTTACTCTCCACGATCGATCTGTCAGCATAGTTTATTTCACCCTTCCGATTTTCTTTTCAATCAGTTCAACCGCATCCATGACGGCTGATTTCGCGTCCTTGCCCTGAGCGGCATCCAGAAAGGCCTTGTCGACGCCTTCGTTGACAAATTGATAATAGGGAGTCACCGGGCGCGCTTCGGCGGTGTTCAGCACCTGATATACGCCGAGGCGCTGGGCGCTTCTTGGAAACTCGTCGAACTTCGGTGAGTTCGCCAGCTGATCAAGCATGTACTTGGTAGCTGGAAGCTCATTGGTCAAGTCGTACCACATCGCCGTGCCCTCTTCGGACAAACTCCACCATTTGATGAACTCAGCTGCTAATGCCTTTTTGGTGTCGCTTGTGGAAGCCGTCACACCGGTCACCCAGGAGCCGGTCGGTGTAGTCGTAACACCATCCTTGAACCGCGGATGTGCTGCAACGATGAAATTCTTGTCGGAGTTCATAATAGCCTTCAGATTCCAACCGCCGCCGATCATCATCGCGTAGGAACCCTTTACCAGTTCGGCTCTGTTATCGTAGCCCGGCAGAAGCGAAGCAGGGGGCTCGACCTTGTATTTGTTGAACAGATCACCGTAGAACTGCACGGCATCTACCCAGACCTGTTGATCGAAATATCCTTTTACGGTTGTTCCATCGGGGGATACGATCTGTCCGCCTCTTGAACCGCCGAGGGGCTGCATCTGGTAGAGCCGGGCGGCCTGTTCGAGATGGAGACCGTACACATCTGTGATGCCGTCGCCGTTGGTGTCCTTGACCATCTTCCGGGCTGCCGCAACAGCTTCGTCCCATGTCCATGATCCTTCGCCCCAGGCTTTCGCGAACTCATCGGTAATGACCGTATCCTTGTCCACATAGACTTCCGGAAGTTCAACTCCCGCTTCAAGAGCCATATCCTTGTTGATGTACAGGTACTGGTCCGAATTCTGGAGCGGTGAGGCCATTATGCTGCCGTTGTAAGTAATCGCCGCCAGAGAGCCCGCCGCTACCTTGCTGGTAAACTCATCTTCAGGAATCCACTGCCGCAGATCTTCGATAAATCCCCGCTCGGCATAGCCAGCCATCATGGGAATGTCCATGACCAGCACATCGATATCGGGATTTTCAGCCGCGAAGCGGACCTCGAGGTTTTCGAAGTAGCTGTTCCACGGGTATTCTTCCACGATAATTTTCACATCAGGATGAGCCTCCATGTAGGTGTCGGCCATTTCCTGAACCAGGTTCTGAGTTCCCAGGAACTGATAGGAAAACACCTTCAGCTCCTTCTCGCTTCCCTGATCAGCCGATTCCTGCTGCCCGCCGGCAAAAACCGGAAGCGCCAGTCCGAAAATCAGAAACATGATCATGATGAATTGAATCAGAACAGTCTTTCTCATAGTATCCTCCATGTATGAATAGATAAGGAATGATATATCCATTTTCATGTGCGAAAAAGGTACGATAGTACTTCAGTTGGTACTATTTCCGTACTCGAAAAGTACCGGTGCTGCTGGTTTATCCGGTAGTTCCCTGTATACCGCTGTCCAGATACATGCGGACCGCCTGGGACCTCTTGTGGACACCCATTTTTAGATAAATGTTGCTGAGATAGTTTTTTACGGTTTGTTCGGCAAGATGTATCGATGCTCCGATTTCCTTATTCGTCATCCCCTGAGCCATATGGTCCAGAACCGAGCGCTCGAGGCGCGTTAATTCTTCAAACCAAAAGGGGATCTCGTTTTCCGCCTTTTCCCCGGCTGTTTTCGTACCGGTCTGCGACTGGAATTTCTGTGTAAGTCTGGCAATGATGGCGGGAGAGATCTGGTCGATTCCGGCATACAGGGACCTGATTGCGGTAATAACTTCTTCAGGAAGAATATTCTTCAGCAAATATCCCTTTGCTCCGTATTTCAGAGCTTCTATCACGAACTCGTCTTCATCGAAGGTAGTCAGCATCATTATCTTTATATCTGGAAATTTTTCAGAGATCCTTTTTGTCGTTTCGACACCGTTCATGACAGGCATTTTTATATCCATCAGGATGATGTCCGGTAAAAGTGTATCAACAGCCTCAAGGGCCTTCTCTCCGTTTTCCTTGATACCGACGATTTCGATGTCCTCAGCCCGGTTGCCGATTACACGAGCCAGGCTGTGCACAAACAGCGGTTGATCGTCCACCAGCAATACCTTTATTTTTGATGCTTCATCCTTCATGTACTCTCCTTTATGCCATTGAGCGGCAACCGAGCAATCAAACTGAACCCCCGGTGGTTTGAATTGTAGGTAAGAGTTCCTCCGTATTCCTTCAGTCTCTCGGTCATCCCCTTCAGACCGATACCCTCGACAACGGAGCTGGAGCCGATCCCGTTATCCTCCATGCTGATAATAACGTTCTGTTTATCCTGAAAGAAGATAATTTTGATTCTCGAAGCTTTGCCGTGCCGAAAGGCGTTGGTCAGACCTTCCTGTAAAAACCGGATAATAAGATGATCGTATTTTTTTCCAATCCTGTTCGTCATATTCGAAAGCTCAAGGCTTATCTCCATATCGGTGATCTTCCGAAAGGTATCCACAATCTCCCTGATTCTATGGAAAAAGGGAATCGGCTTCTCCTTGATACTGCGCAGTTGTTTGAGAGCACAGCGTATTTCCGCATGGCCCTTCCTGGCTTGCTGCCGGGCAGTACTCAGCACATCAATCAGTTCTTCCTTGTTATCCGAGCGGATCAGGTCCTCTCCATATTCCAGCATCATCAAAATACTTGTCAGGGTATAACCGGTAATGTCGTGAATTTCCCTGGTTATATTCAGGCGCTCCTCCATTCGTGATTCATTTTCTATTCTCATCGCATATTCCTGAAATCCCAGATTCGTATCCGCCAGAAAATTTATGCTTTTCTCCTTCTGATCAAGATCATTTTCATACACAAGCAGTCTATCCTGGAAATACCTTCTCAATTGGGAAAAAAGGAATAATAGGAATTCTCCGGAAAAAAGAAGCCAGAGCATCGTTTTGGATGATTGCTCTATCGGCAGCCCATATACTCTCGTGTTCAACTGTAAAGAAAAGAGATGAAAGAAGAATACCACCGAGAGCGTAATGCTGATTCGATGAGGGTATTTGATCGCCATGGTATAGAAATAAGTTCCTGCCAGCCAGAACCTCATGCTGACCGAACCGGCATACAATTTAATGATGAGGGTGAGAATGATATAGTAAAGCAAAGTTTGAATAAAAAGCGCCACATGATGTGATGACAGCAATAAGAGTATATTCACTATAAAACACAGGCAGCAGAGAATGACTATCTGAGAATAAACAGTATCAATCATGAAAATGTAGTTGTCTCTATCGAGGAGCAGTGAAACAGCTGCAAAGCAATACAGCAGTACAATAATTAGATATTCATATTTTTTCAGCTGCATTTGTCAGCATTATAAATCCAGATTATAACTCCATCAATAAAAAGATGGAGTTATAAGGTTCTCTCACAGTTTTTTCGTATCTTCATGGTCTTTTCAATAAACCAATGGGAAATACCATCAAAGAAGTGCTAATCAGGCGGCTGGCAGCTATGTGACTAATTCAGTTTTAATTTGCAAAAAGCATCAAGCTGACATATACTTTTGCTATATATACCTTTCTTCAGAGCAACTAAACACCTGAGACATCTGCTGCAGCCTCCTTATACCACCCAAGGAGCAAGTCATGAAAGCAGTCAGAGCCATCCTTATTCTTCTTATTGCGGCGGGTCTTGTCGCATGCGCGACCTCCGGGACTGGAAAAGAAAACGGAACTGTGATTTACGAGAACGATTTTTCGACTGACGACGGGACCTTTGAGGTCCAGGGAGAAGAGAGCACACGTATCGAGGACGGAATACTTCATATAGTGAAGGGAGATCCCTGGGTCGTGCTGAGAGAGCCGGTCTTCGGCAATAATACCGATACCAGTTTCAGGATAAAATTCGGAGATCCCGTATTCGCCCATCTGAATTTTTTAATGAAAGATGAGAAAAGACTCCTCATGCATGTGATGGATCAAAACATCGTTTTTCATTCCAATATTCATAACGAAGCAGCGGAACAATCAGCGCTCGAAGTCTCCCTCGTTTCCGGACAGTGGTACGAGTTTACCGTTTCCATCCGGGATACCCGTGTGACCTTAAGAATCGACGGGGAGGAAGCCGGGACCGCCGAATTCGACGGAAGGCTGCCTGATAGAGGCCATCTGGCCTTCGAAGCCCACGGGGAGTACTGGATCGATAATCTCAAGATTGTGGAAATAGGTGGCAGGGGCTCTGGAGGGGGTGAGCGGCTCGGCTCGGTTGAAGAGGAAGGGATGCGTGACCTTCTTCTGCGCTGGGAAGAAGTCATCCGAAGCCGTGATCACGAAGGTTTTGCAGAACTGAGCTGGCCGGAGATTACCCTTGAATTCCGGGACCGGAAAGGGCAAAGAACTGATTTTAGAAGTCTGGAACCGGTGCGGCGTTTTCGGCTTGAGTTTTTTGAAGGACTCGGCCCTCTGGAGGATTACCGCCTTCCTGAGCCGAGACATCATGAAGTGCATGGGGATGGTAGCGGGGTGTCCTACGGATTTACCTTTCAGGATCAGAACGTTGACGAATGGGTACACGCGGTACTCCGGGATGGCGAGTGGAAAATTGGTCACCTGGAGATCGTGATGCCCGTTCCGGGACACTGGGTTACCAACCGCTGGCAGGCTCTGGCCGATGGTAACAGTGATGGTTTTATCCAGGGGAATGAATTCGATCAGCTGTTTCAATGGACCAGGGATTTTTTCTCCGGGCCTCATACCGTTGAGAACCCTGTGGATGAGTTATTCGATCGGAACGGGAACGGAGAAATCGATACCCGCGAAATCGAAGCTTTCTCGAGAATTATATTCGGCAGGGGTTTCCGGTGGTTCAGCGAATTCCGGCCCAACTGGGCAGCGAATACTATCGATATCAACGGAGATGGGGAACTGACCGATGATGAACTGGAGATAATGATTCGCTATATGACGAGGGATCCGGAGGTGGGATTCGAGCAGGTAAACGGAAAGGAACGAGGGTATTTCCTAGGAACTGCCATCCAGATATCTTTTCCAGATGCTCTCTTCCAGGAGGTCCCCCGCCGGGTGGAGAATTATATCGATGAGCTGGCGGACCGCAACGGCGACGGACGGATCGACGAGACGGAACAGGAAATCATTCTCACTTCCACGCGGCATTACCACGAAGCGGAAAATTACTTTGAACGGGCCCTTGACCTGAACCATGAGGGGAGGGTAAACAGCGAAGACGTGCTTCTTGCCCTGCAGGCTTCGGCAATGGGGAAAAAGGTCCTCACTGTGGACAATGAGCCTCCTTACGAGGTGGCTACCATTACGGATAGCCTGTTGGACCGGGACGGCAACGACATGGTTGATGCCGGAGAACTGGAGGCGGCGGTTGCCTTCCTCTCGGGGAACATCGATTGGGCCGACGATGTTTCGCTGCGGCTAAGGGACCTGGCAGACTGGAACGAGAACGGGCGCATTGATCGGGACGACCTCGAAGGTGTAGCGGGGCTCATCCTCTTTCCCCATCCGGTCAATCCTGAAGAGCCGATGGACCGCGAGTCTGACCGAAACGACGACGGCTTTATAGAACCAGCGGAGTTGGGAATCACCGGCGGGGTGACATCAAAGGGCGCCGTTCCGACTCTGGATGACCGCATCCGTGCGGTACGAAGGGCTGAAGAAGAGCCAATGCTCTCATCGGCAGATACAGCTGGAACATTTCCCTCAGAAAGCCGGGAGGAAGAAGGTCCTACCGGCACGACCCGGGACACAAGCCGTGAGACAGGATTCCGCTCGGAATACTATGAACGCCTCGGCAAGATTCAGGACCGGAAGCTCGCGGTCATCAGTCTTGATACTCAAACGGCGGAAGTCGATGAAGAGACCGCCGCAGGTATTATCGTCTTCGTAGAAAACGCCTTCGTCAACGTCGGCAAGGTACGGGTAGTTGAACGTAAGAATATCGAAGAAATCCTGACAGAGTACGAATTCCAATCTACAGGGCTGATCGACGAGAACACCGCCATCGAAATCGGCAAGCTTTCCGGCGCGGACATCATCGTCATCGGCAGCATCAACCGGGTTGGAGGGATCTTCTACCTCAATATCAAACTCATCGACGTGAAGACCGGTGAGATCATCGGCTCCAATATTGCAAGGGCAAAGGACGCATCGGAGTTCCTCGACATGAGCAATGAAGCGGTGTATATGCTGTTTTAGGGTCCGCAGGCTGACGATACGAATTTTGCTGAATAATTGGGCAGTTTATTCGATCACCTCTAAAGACGATTGGAATTTGAATAGGTAAAAACAACTTCTGTTTCAGTAGTTGCCTGATTAGATCCACTGATCGAGATAATCACATGGCTTGCAGAAAATTTATACTTTTAGAAGAGAAACAGAAACCAGTGTATAGAAGGGATTTCATAGTAGAGACCGGTACCGCATTTTCCGACGTAATAATCAGGTGCTTTCATGCTATCCTTGGGATTCAATATCCGGTTATATCGAATTTGGGAAAAGGTGCTCCTTCAGATGCTGCAGGCATGATTTACTAACCCTGCATCAATCCGATAGATTGATCGGTTTGCTCTGAAATGAAACCAAACTCATTACTTGACCTATTGTCTTACAGTCTTCGTCCGCCTTTGATTCTCTATGCCTTTATAGATCACGGATCCGACAAATAACAATCCCATATATCCGACCAAGGGATAGAATACGTTGACGAGCCTGCTGAAACGGAACATGCTCATGATAAAAGTGCCGATTGCAACCGCGACAGCAGCGATCCTGTTTTTTTTGATATCAGCGGGAAATATCTTCCCGCTGATAGTCCACATCATCGCGGAGCATGAAGAAAAAATACCGAGGATGAGTATAACCGAAAACGCAGCACCGATCGAGTATGATATTTTCTTGGCAAGATACAATGTCGGGATCGCCAGGGATGATGAGTTTTCCGCATTCAGTAAAATAGCCGTGTTCATAATAGCGATGGAAAATATCAGAGCTATCGCTCCGAACAGTGCGCCGAGCTGTATGGATTTCCTGCTTTCAGCCTTTACGCCGAGGGCTGTGTAATACGTGCTGCCGCTCAGAAAATTCAATGACAGATACAGCACAGAACTCAGAACCCAGTTTGGTGAAGCCTTTAAAGTGTCAAAAGAAGACACATGCTTTTCGACTTCTGCAAAGCCGCCGATATCACGGATGACCGTTACTGTTCCGACAAAGAGGGTAAAAATGATCAGAAACGGACTTATCATTGATACGACCTTTACCATTTTTTCGAATCCGACAAGGTATGTGCACAGGACAAAAAATGCCATGAGTGCTGATCCGATATGCCGGTTTATTCCGTAGTATTCAAAGAGTGCAGATCCTCCCCCCGACAAAAGCACTGACATAATCAGAACAAGTGTTGCCGGAATGAGCCAGGAATAGACCGTTCCCAGTTTTTTTCCGCAGAAATAGGTGAAGTGATTGAACTGTTCAGTATTCTTATTATCATACCCGGATGTAACAATTATCCGGCCCAATAAAATAAAGCCGGCACAATTTATCAACACGACGCCGTAACTCGCCATTCCATAACTGGAAAAAAATTGCAGTGTCTCCTGCCCGCTGGCAAATCCTGAGCCGATAACCCATGCAATGAATGCGCCGGTA
>Ga0272441_10014589_pt1 | contig 11112 bp, 8 predicted proteins | sample SSMProp6N_FD_193582 | JGI IMG/M metagenome (GOLD analysis project Ga0272441, IMG submission 193582) | Marine sediment archaeal communities from Little Sippewissett salt marsh, Falmouth, MA, United States - SSM-Prop-6N | ecosystem: Environmental > Aquatic > Marine > Wetlands > Sediment ...
CGTTTGTCCAGGCCGATCGTGCCGCCGAGCCGATTCGCGATGCGGCCTCGGCCACGCTCTGCAAGCAGACGGCCCTGAACGCGGCGGTACTGGTTCGCGACGAGGCGAGTTTGCTCCCGCTGTCGCCCGATGTGCCGGTACTGGTTCTCGAGCAGCGCTATCCGCTCTATCAGAACAAGGCCGACGACTACTGGTGGCACTCCAACATGCTCCAGGAGTTCGTGCGCGAGCATGCTCGAACGGTCTTCGACTGCGAGACCGATTTGACGGTCAGCGACGAGCAGGCCCGGCGGGTACTGGCGACGGCTGACAAGGTCGAGGTGGTGATTGCGCTGAGCTTCTTCTGGCGAGGGAATCCGACCAACAGCGAACTGGTGGCCGAGTTGATCCGGCGTGGCAAGAAGGTCATTCTCATTGCGGCCACGCCGTACGAGAACATCTGCCTCCCGCAGGCGCAGACGCTTGTGGTCACCTTTGCAGCTGTCCCCAGGAGCCTGGAGGCCGCTGCCGAGATCGTCTACGGCCGGGCGCAGCCGGGCGGCACCTGGCCGCTGAAGCACTATCGTCTGAAGGGAGTATAAGGCGGGGGCGGCGCTGGTGCGTCTAGGTCGAGCCGCTGAGGACCATGCCGAGGGTCCGCAGCATGATGCCGACGTCCAGCTCCGGCGACATGTATTTGATGTAGTACAGGTCAAGCTGAAGCTTTTTGCGGGCGTCGGCAACGCTGGAGCCATAACGGAAGTTGATCTGGGCCCATCCGGTCAGTCCCGGTTTGACCAGGTGCCGTTCGTTGTAGTAGGGGATTTGTGCGGCCAGCAGGTCGACCAGATCGGGGCGTTCGGGTCTCGGGCCGACGAGCGACATCTGCCCGCACAGCACATTCCACAACTGCGGCAGTTCATCCGTGTGTGTACGGCGCAGCCAGCGTCCCACGAAAGTGGCGCGTGGGTCGTTGCGGGCGGCCCAGATGCTTCGGTCGCGTTCGGCCCCCAGGCGCATGGTGCGGAACTTGTAGAGCACAAATGTTCGACCGCCTTGTCCGACTCGCCGCTGGCGATGGAACACGGGGCCGGGGCTGCTGAGCTTCACCGACAGCATGATGAGTGGCCAGAACGGCAGCGTAACCGCCAAGCCGACCAGCGAGAGCAACACGTCGACAGCGCGCTTGACGGAGGCGGTTTCGTCTCGATAGACACCCAGATCGGCAAACAGGAACCAATGCGGCCCGATGCGGCCAACCGGCACTTCACCAAAGGCCTTCTCGTAGAAGGTTGATTCGTTGGTGACGCGGCAGCCGAGACTTAGACACGATAGGGCCGACTCGACCACTTCGTCATTGAGCTGCGCTTCGTCGCCCAGCACGACCTCGCGCACGTCATATTGGACGCATAGTTGCGCAAGTTCGCTGACGTGACCGACCACCGGCAGATCGTCGATGACGTGCCAGCCGGCACCGGTCGGTCCGGTCAGGACGAGACCGGCAACGTGGTAGGGCGCGGGACCGGACTCCTGGATCGCCCGGGCGGTCAGGCGCGTGGAGGGTCCTGTGCCCACTACCAGGACGGTGCGGCGGTAGCAGCGCAACACCGCGAAGGCGGCCAGCCGCAGCCCGGTGCCCCCGATCAGGCAGGTGACCACCATCCAGGCGATAATCCGCCGGCTCATCTCGGCGTACATCGCACCGGAGATCACCACATAGCTCAGGCAGGCGGCTGCCAGGATGGCTACAGCCGGGCGAATCAGTAGTCGTCGCTTGCTCAGCAGGGTCGCTTGTTCGTACAGGCCCACGATCAAACCGGCCAGAGTCAGGGCGACCGCGCTGACCAGCCACGCCTCCGACATGGCGATCTGGATGGCCGGGTCGGACAGATCCCAGGGAGATGCCGCGTAGCCGATGGATAGGCCGATCAGTGCGATGCCGGCGTCCGCCGCCATCCAGACCGGCTTGCGGAGACTTAGAATGGTGCGGCCAAGGACCGTGCTCCAACGGGGCCGCGGCAGGACACCGAGGCGGGGCTCGACGTCCTTGCGAACCTCCGGGGCCGCTACCGCTTCGGGAGTGTCAAGAACCGATGTTTCCACAAGGCTTCCCTGCCCGGATGTCATGGGCTGGGAGTGCTATCGACCGTCCAGGTCGCCTTCCTGAGCTATCACGCGGACGCTCGGCAGAGTGGTTAGGTTCCGATAATCAGTCATGGCCGGTTTCTGTGTGTGGGGGCTGTTCGAGCCATATGACGGAGCGACGCTAAGCCGTGCAGCGTGGAACGCCGATGTACAACTCGTATGGTTACCGCATGGCGGCAGATGTCTGCGCTGATGCTCTTGGCGGTCCTGGGTGGCTGTGCCGTACCGACGTGTCCTCCCCGGTACAAGCCGTTGGCGCCGCTGCGCGATCTTGTCGGCAGGCCCGTCGACCTGCCGGCGGGAAGCTACCAGGTGATGTCGGGCGCCCTGCCCGCGGGGCAGTTCCCCTGCTCTGTCGCGGTAGCCCGTCTGAGGCACGCTGACTGGACGGTGCCGCCCGATACCCAGCCGAGCGAGCGAAACGAATTCGTGCTCGACCCGTTCGCCCACAAGGAGGGTGTGTGCTGGGCAGAACTCTTTGACAATATCGCGTCGGTCAGCGAGGTCTTTCCGGTCGATTCGGCATACGTGCCCAGTCAGCCTACGGACCCGGGTCAGGTGGTTCGAACGCTGAGCCGCGTTCACGCCGGCCTGTGTGTCATCCTCTCAGAGGGCGACGTGACGGTAGCCGAGTCTGTCAGCAGCGAGGGCGACGAGACGGCGATGGCAAGACAGGTCGTGGGAGCCATCTACGAGACTCGCAACAAGGGTCTGTTGGCGATCGCCAAGAGCGAACTGTTTGCGTATACGAACGAAAGCCATAACGGGGCGAATGGCTCGGTGGCTGAGGAATTGGCGGCGGCACGGTTTCGCGAGTTGGTGCACGAGGCGATGTGCCAGTTGGTGGCGAGCTCGCGGCCCGGTGTGGTCCAGCAGCCCAGTCCCTGGTCGAGTTGGCCCAGTGGGCCGGGACCTATGCGCTGGCCGGGCAAACGCTAGCCGGTTGCAGGAGGCTTGTCGGCTACAGGTGCCGTGCAACGTCGGCGGAGACCCATGACCGCCATGTCTGTGGGACCCCATTCATCCGCATCTTCGATGAATCCCTCGAGTTTCAGCAGGGTGGCCGACCTGCTTCGTGTGCACGGAGCGGCGCTGGCGGTCGGCGTGTACGTGCTCGGCTTGTGGTACACAGGGCTCATGCCGTTTGCTCCGCGGACACTGCCCGTGCCGGATACGGTGCGGTGGCTTGGACTCACCTTACAGTCCAACGGCCTGGGCGACATCCTGTGCAACATCGCATTGTATATACCCCTTGGCGTACTCGTGCCGATGTGTCGCCCTTTGCTTCGGTGGATCGTCCGCTGCGGGCTGACCTTGGGTGTGGTACTGGCTGCCAGCGTGGTGGTCGAGTTTGCCCAACTGCACATCGGTGGGCGGATTCCGTCGTGGGTGGACGTGGTGTGCAATCTGGCGGGCGGTGGCATGGGTATTCTGCTGTCGCCGATGGTTGCCGCCGTCCTGAGAGGCCTGTGGGCGTCGAGCGCGCAGAAGCTGGCGGCCAGTCCGTTCTCGGCTGCGGCTTTGGTGTTGTCGGTCGTCTTGCTCGTACAGGCGTCGTTTCCGTTTGACTCTCCCGGTACGAGCCCGTCGCGAATCTACCATGCATACAAACAGGCCTATCTGCGACCCTTCGAGAGAATGGACCGATTGCAGCTCGAAGAGTTGGCGGCGTGGTACACCGGTCACGTCAACCATGCTGCCAGGGTGAGGCAGCAGCGGCACGAGCTTGGGTGCGACTTGGCTGCGGCGGGGGTCTGCTACTTCGTGCTTGCGGGTGTTCTGCTCGTGGGTTTGCGGAACGAGTACGGTTTTGGCCGCGTCGCTGCATCGGCGTTGGCTCTATGGAGCTGCACGATGCTGGCGGTCGCCAGCGGGCTCCTGAGTCTGTTTACGGTTCGCGCACCCTTTGACATCACCGTGTCGGTGGCGCACATCGTCGGCGCGGTCCTGGGCGTGATTGCGGCGCACGTGGTGCTTTGGTGGAGTGGGTCGACGCTCAGGTTTTCGAGTTTGTCTCGTCTCTGGCCGGTGCTTGTGATGGGTCAGGCGACATACATTGCCTGCCGAACACTGTTGCCGTTCAACTTCTTCTCGGCCGATGGTGGTTGGCATGCGTGGGGTCACCACCAGATTGAATGGCTTCCGTTTTTCACCTACCTGCACTCGCCTCTACCGCAGGTTGTCGAGCAGATCTGTTCCACGCTGGTCCAGTACGGCATCCTGGGTGCGGCGTTGTGCGTGGCCTGGCGGAGGCTGGCGGTCGTGCGTCTGGGCTCGGTCCTGGGGCGAGTCGCTTTGGCTGCCGGCGGGTTGGCGCTGGTTCTGGAAATCCTGCAAGCGCCCCTTCCGACACGCTATGCCGACATAACAACTGTCCTTCTTGGCGTGGTGGGGGCTGTCTCAGGAGGGCTGGGCTACTACTGGGCGGTCGATTCCTGGCGAGCCAGGCGCGAACGGCACGACGAGGCCCGGCAGGGAGCCATCGCGGCCATCGGACCCGTCTCAGACCCCTCACCGGCACCCGTGCCTGTCGGGGTTGGCGTCTACGACGATTGATGCGACGGGACGATGTGGTGAGTCATCCTCGCACGAGTGGGTTCCAGCCGCCGAGCGGGGGTTTCGGCACGCCTTCGGGCAGGTGCCGCGTTCACCCCGTTACCGGACGTTCGCACCATAGGGCTTGCTGGGGCGGTGGATGAACCGAGTCCGGATGATACCAGGCAGGACGCCGGCCGGGGTGCCTGTTGGTGTCAAGTTGCGTGCTCGAAGGAACGATGTTTTATCAGTCCTGGAGGCCGAGGTCCTGTCCGCCTATGACGACTGTCAGCGTCAGATCTCCGCATGCACAGGCTGCCGTGCAGCCGAGTCTTTTGGATAACGACCGGCTCGACAGGTTGCAGCCGGCTCGCTCGGCGCCGCACCGTCCAGCGCCGATCAACTGCCTGACGGTGGACATGGAGGACTACTTCCACTGTGAGGTGTTCGCTCGGACGATACGTCCGCGGCGATGGCACAGTTGCTCGACGCGGCTGGATCAGACCATTCCGCTATTGCTGGACATGCTGGCGGGCGCCCAGGCGCGGGCAACATTCTTCGTGCTGGGCTGGGTGGCCCGCAGGCACCCGCGACTTGTTCGGCAGGTGGCCGACGCCGGTCACGAGGTGGCCAGCCACGGCTATTGGCATCAGCACCTCAGTCGCATGACTCCCGCAGGTCTGCGCCTGGATCTTCAGGCCAGCCGTCGTGCGCTGGAGGACATTGTGGCTGCGCCGGTGGCGGGCTACCGCGCTCCGACGTTTTCACTTACTCGGCGCACGGCCTGGGCGGCTGAGCTCGTGGCCGAGCAGGGGTTCACCTACGATTCGAGCGTGTTCCCGATCTACCACGACCGGTACGGCGTGCCCGGTGCGCCCGCCGAGCCGTGGTGGATCGAGACCAAGTCGGGGCGGCTGTTGGAATTGCCTCCGCTGACGTTCGGATCGAGTCGGCTCAAGCTGCCCGCAGCGGGGGGAGGTTACCTGCGTCTGCTGCCGTCTGTTCTGGTTCGCGGGGCGATCCGCTGGGCCAACGCGCGGGGGCGACCGGCTGTATTGTACGTTCACCCGTGGGAGCTGGATCCTCTTCAACCCCGGCTGCCGGTGGGGTGGCTGGCTCGACGACGTCACTATGGCGGTTTGGGTCGTATGCGTTCGCGCTTGACGAGCCTTCTGGTGGCCTATCGCTTCCGACCGATGGCTGAACTGGCCGCTCAGCAGTGGCGCCGGTGCCGGCGGATCGGTCGCCTTTAGCAGCTACGGTCGATTCGGCAAGCTCACGCGGGAGCGGGGCTGCGAGCTTCTTTGAGCAATTTGCGGCGGCGAGGAAAGAGGGTGTCGCGGGCTCTTTGGAGGGTGGCGCCGGGGTTGCGGACCAGCTTGCGTGTAACAGTCGAGAAGCACCGCACCGGGCTGCGGATTGCTGTTCGACGGTAGAATCGCGCCTGGGCGGCCCGGGTCATTTCGCTTAGCTCGGCTGCGGTCCATGCCGGCGTGTCGATGGTGGGCAGCCCTACCCGCAGTTTCGCATAGTCCACCGGTGTGGTGATGAGTCCTTTGCTGACACACTGGTCGAGCAACTCTGTGCCTGGATAGGGCGTGGCCGTGAAGAAGTGCACGCTGTCTGCGCCCATGTTCATGGCGAAGTCGAACGTCTTGGTGATGTCCTGCTTTGTCTCGCCCGGAAAACCCACCACGAAGAAGGCTGACACGCCCATTCGGAGTCTGCGTGCGGCCTTGACGATCGGATAGACGCGATCGAGGTGGATAGGCTTTCTGATGATCTTCTTGAGGACATCCTGGCTGCCCGACTCCACGGCGATCGTCAGGTGGTAGCAGCCGGCGCGACGCATCCATTCCAACAGCTTTTCGTCCAGCGCCCAGATGGCGAGCCCGTTCGGTCCGGTCCAGGTCAGGTCGATCCGGCGTTCGATGATCGCGCGGCAGATGTCGATCATGCGCTGCTTGTTGAGCGTGATGTTGTCGTCTTCGAACTGGATTTCCCTCACCCCGTAATGGCCGGTCAGCAGTTCGATTTCCTCGATGACGCGTTCGGCGGAGTGGCAGCGGAACTTGCGTCCCCAGACGGTGTGAATGCTGCAGAACACGCAGTGAGCGGGACAGCCGCGGGAAGTGATCATGTTGGTGCAGGGGTGACGTCGCACCACGCCGCCGTGTGGCGAGCGATACTTGAAGTACCGCTGCATCGGCAGCAGGTGTCGGGCGGGCAGAGGCAGCCAATCGAGGTCGGTCAGGTGGTGCGGCGAATGAATGCATATCGCCCCGTCCCGCCTGTATGCCATTCCGTTGGGCTCGTCTGGAGGGAACCGGCCTCGTTCGAGCGACCGAACCAGTTCCAGCATGGTCAGCTCGCCCTCACCGATGGCCGCAACGTCCACGGCAGCCTCGTCGAGTACCTCGTGGGGTACGGCTGACGGGTGTGCGCCGCCCATGACCGTCAGGATGGTGGGATTGGTCTGCTTGACCAGTCGACAGACGTGGTTGGCGGCGTGGATCTGCGAGCTGAACAGGCAGGATACTCCTACAATCCGAGGACCGAACTCGCTGATTGCTTTGACAAGATCTTCGTCGCTGAGACCGTGGCGCCGTCGGCCGTCCGCCTGCGCGACCAATCGCTGGAAGTCCTCTGCGACCGAATCGATGATACGTACTTCGTGACCGTCGCGTTCGAGCACGGCCGCGATGTAGGCCAGCCCCAGTGGGGGAATGGCTTGACGCTCATCGTTGTCCCAGAGGTCGTATGGGGGCTGGACCAGCAGGATTTTCACGCGGTCGTTCCTTGGGCGTTCTGCCGCCCGGCTACATGTTCCATTCGAGCCGCCGGGGCCTGAAGGCCGCCTGATTGGTTATCGGTTCCTGCCGCGGCGATCTGGATGTTAAAGATCGGGCACTGTGAGCGGGCTACGGTGATCGCCCGGCCGGCTGAGCGACCCCGCCGCGGCCCTATCGCACGTAAGGCAGCGAGCGCAGGGGGCGGGTGTCGGAATTATCCCCTTCGCTGATTCGGTCGAACAGGGGTTGTACGTAGGCATGGGAGTATCGCGTTGCCTGATAGACCTCGTGGAAGTTCTCTGCGCTCTGGGTCACGATCATTTCCCAGACGACCTGACCCGATCGAGTTACTTCGAACAGGCGGCTGCGTTGGGTGGGTCGTCCGAAGAGGCGTCTGCGAACCGAGTCGTACAGTTCGTTTACTCTGTCGTCCTTGAGTCTGTAGGTGGCCTGACAGATGAATACATTTCCATTGGGCAGCGGCTGTGCGCCGCTGAGATAGCGGCTGTGGAATTGCGGATTGTCTGACTCATCGTCGTTGTATTCCCAGACGATCTGCTTGGAAAGAGGGTCAAGTTCTATCACCCTTGAATACCCTCGCTCCGTACCGTTGTCGAAGAGCAGGATATGCCCGTTTTCCATCATTCTGGGGTTGTGTTGGCCGTCCAGGATGCCGGATCCCCAGGCCCACACGATTCGCCCCGATTCTTTATCAATGACCCCGATGGTGTTCAGGTTGCAGTAACTGAACAGGATGTTACCTGGTCTGAAGCGGGCATCCTTTGACGCGGCTTCGTTCTTCCCAATAACGGAGCAGGTGTTGTTGTGGGCCCAGTCAAACACGCCGTCGAAGATGTGTTTGCCCTCGGGGTTGCTCAGGGGGAAGGCGATGTCCACGAGCGTCGTCAGTTCATCGAGATGTTCCTCGCCTCGCCATTGCCAGACCACGTCTTTTTCGGGCGTCAGTTCAGTAAGGATAGGGCATCGTACCTGCCCCGCACTGACGGCAGGCGCCTCTTTATCCTCTATATGATGGACCAGGATGTTATCGTTGGGCAGGACGGCGAAATCGTGATCGGCCCGGCACTTGAACTGCCAGACGACGTCACCGAACGGTCCGATCTCACGCAGCCCCGCCCGGGGTTGAAAGGAGTAGTCCCTGGTGGTGTAGAGTAAATTGCCGTTGGACCTGAGCCTGGGCAGTTGAACCGATCCCAAGACCCGCCAACGGTGGGCCACCTCGCCGTTCATGTCGACCAGATAGATGGTGTTGGGCGTGTCCAATTCACCGCCGAGGTCGTCCACGACCGGCGCGAACAGTGTATACCCCTGGTAGCTGCGGTCCGGATCGTTGATACGTATGGTAATCGGCTCACAATTGTGCGCCTTGAAAATGACGTAGGATGACGTGAGTACGAGGATCAGGAGGCCGAGTCCGAGACAGGCAAGGATTCTCTTTATCGTCTTTCTGGCGGCGGCAGTCATGGTGGAGTCCTTCTACTGGAATGCGTCAGACGCCTTCCGCTCCTTGCGAAGGCGGTGTCGCGAGCCGGGCAAGCGGGGTGAGTACCGGAGTCGGCGCACGGCCCGAAGGAAGGGATCGTACGAAAGAGGGAACGGCGAATTCTGCACGGCGATCCAAGCGAGATCTCCCAGGTGAAACACCTGCTCGCGGGCGTCAGGCCCATCAGAAACCAATATCGGCTCATCCGGGGTGAGTCCAGTAAGGTTCTCGTACGATCGGGTCTTGTAGCGATTTGGTCTGCACGTGTCGGCCGTCGTGGAAATCGTGCGAAAGCCACCGCGGCCTGACATGGCAGACTATCTATCGCGCGTGGGTTGCCGACCGAGAGCCCACGCCTCGTTGCCGGAGGGCCCGGGTGCGGTAGGGCGGATCGTGATGTTTGTCGAGGGCGGGTCGATCGTAACGGCTTTTCGTCCGATAAGAGCGTTTGACGCGTTACGGTTCGCATGTACCGATAAGTAGATCCCTTACGGTACCGATGGCTGTGGGGTGAGGGTGTTGCCCCGCGTGCGCCGCGGCGCAGACCGGGGCACGGCGATGGTACATGCTTGGTTTGCAGGGCTTGGCGCAGGCGCCCCGACAGGAGCCGGCAAGCGGTGTCGCTGCACGCGATTCTCTTTATCCTGTATTACGTCGTCAGCTGCGTGGTCGCGCTGGTGTCGCCGATCGTGGGAGTCGTCTGTTACCTGATCGTCTACCATGTATACCCCGAAACGACGTGGTGGGGCCACGAACTCACTCCTCTACATCTTCGTTATTCGCTCCTCATTGCCGTAGCGACGGGAATCGGCTTTGTGGCCAACGCTCACAAGCACCCGACGGTCCGCCCGTACATCAGTCTGTTCGAAGTGCTGTGCGTTCTGATGCTGGCCAATATCTGGCTGACGCCTTTGATCGGGGCCGGATGGTTGCGATGGACCGCCATTCAATTGGACAAGATGACGAAGATTTTCATCTTCCTTTTTCTGTTGGTCCACATTGTGGTGCGGATGCGCTATTACCAGTGGCTGGTTCTGGCCTGGGTCGTCAGCGCTCTATACGTGGGGCACACAGCGCACACGGCCCCGCGTGGCAGTTTTTACCTGGGCCGTTTGGATGGCATCGGCGGGCCTGATTTCCGGGAGGCGACCGCGCTGAGTCTGCATCTGGCCGCCACGCTGCCTTTGATTGGTGTGCAGTTCCTGTGTGCGGGGTTCTGGCCCAAGGTGTTGAGCTTCTTTGCGGCTGCGTTTGCCTGCCAGGGCATCATCCTGGCGCAGGGCCGTTCCGCGATGGTCGGGTTGGTGGCCGGTGCCGTCACGGCGGTGTTCCGCTCGCCGAAAGGGCGACGGGGCAGGATTGCTCTGGCCATCATGCTTGGGCTGATTGGTGGCTACAGTCTCACCGACGATGCGTTTTGGGAGCGCATGCGCACCATTCTTGCCCCCCCTGAGCAGCGTGACGAATCCGCTGAGGGACGAATCCACATCTGGCGGACGGCGCTGCACATTTGGGAGGACTATCCGCTGGGTATCGGGATCGGAACGTTCGAGCCCACGATCGGCAAATACAGCCGCAGGTTGGCTGGGTCGGACTCGCATAGCAGTTACGTCGACGCGCTTGTGGAACTTGGGGTACAGGGCTTCGTACTGTTGAGCGCGCTGGTCGTCTGTTCGTTTCGCGAGTTGACGCGCTGTCGAAGGCTGGCGCGAGGAACGGTCCTGCAGCACGATATTGACCTACAGGTCTATGCTCTGCGCATAAGTCTGGTGGTGTTTCTCTTCGCGAGTCTGACCCTGACGCGGCTTTACGCTGAAGCTTTCTGGTGGCTGCTGGCGATGCCGTTGTGTCTGCGCCGTTCGCTCGAGAATGAGTTGGCCAGACTCGGCCGACCTTCCTTGCGATGCGGTTCCAGTGTGGATGAGATCGACTGGGAAACAACCCTCTATCCGGATCCTGTGTGGCAGGGATCAGCCGAGCCCGTTCCGGAGGATGAGCCGGCGGAGGCAAAGACGTGAGCGCAGGTCCCGCACGTGTGCTGCATGTAGTCTGGGCTCTGCGACCGGGCGGACTCGAGCGCGCGCTCTGCCAGGTCGTTCGGGCCAGCCGCGCCGATGGTGTCGAGCACGCGGTGTTGTGTCTCGATGCGTCGGGCTA
>Ga0272441_10014591_pt1 | contig 11112 bp, 14 predicted proteins | sample SSMProp6N_FD_193582 | JGI IMG/M metagenome (GOLD analysis project Ga0272441, IMG submission 193582) | Marine sediment archaeal communities from Little Sippewissett salt marsh, Falmouth, MA, United States - SSM-Prop-6N | ecosystem: Environmental > Aquatic > Marine > Wetlands > Sediment ...
GCCGGTTCCACCACCAGCCGCACGGATGCGTGGGCGGTTCCGTTCGGGGCGGATCCGACCACGAGCCTGAGGGCGTTGATGCGGGGATCGTCCTTCAGGGCGGTGATATGCGATTCTATGATCCGTGTGACTCCTCCGGGCTGGAGATGATAGTGGAGGATGTCGAGGTTCATGAGGCCTTGGAGGCTTTCTTTCGCTTCGTCTTGTACGCCGCGATGTCGAGCATCGGTGGGCGCTCTTTTTCTTCGATGAGGATTTCATTGAGCGAGAGGCTTTTCGGCGTGTCCTTGATGATCTGCTTCAAGACGTATGATTCGGGCTCCAGCGGGCCGATCTTCTTGTATTCGTACAGCCGGCTGTAGAAGGTCTGCAGTATGCCGAAAGACATCTTCCCCAGAGCCGCGATGCTCTGGTTGCGATGCACCCTCTGGTCCAGGTCCGTCTGGGCCATGATTCCGAGCCCCCACTTCTGGTAGATGTCGATGAGCATGCCGGTCTCCACCCCGTAGCCGATGGGGAAGGGGATGCTTTCGTAGATCTCTCTGTGGGCCGCGTATTCTCCCGAGAGGGGCTGCACGATCACCGAAAGCTCCGGAAAAAACTGCGAGAACAGAGGACGGACCAGGATCTCGGTTACCCTTCCACCGCCGGAGGAGTGGATGTTCTCGCCCATGCTGAAAGGCCTTTCGTAGAAAGCCTTGACGAACCTGATGTCCGGCTCGGCCAGCAGGGGACCCACCAGCCCGTACACGAAACGGTGATGGATGTTCGCTATGTCGGCGTCGATGTAGACGATAACGTCCCCTTTCAGAAGATGGATGGCCTTCCAGAGGTTCTCGCCCTTGCCGCGGTGGCTTCCCTCCTCTCGCAGATGCTCTGAGGCGATGTAGGTGTCCGCCCCGAACTCCCGGGCGATCTCCACCGTCTTGTCCGTAGAGCCCGAGTCGATGACCGCTATTTCGTCCACCAGGGGGTAGCGGTCCATGAGCTCGCTCTTCATCATGACCACCGATTTCCCCACCGTTTTCTCTTCGTTCAGGGTGGGGAAGCAAACGCTGATGGACAGCTTCCGCTTCTTTTTCAGCTGCACCAGCTTGTCCAGGTCCCGGAATTGACGGTGATGAAAGGTCCGCTCCTTGAGCCACTGCCTGAGATCATCCATCGCAGTACCCATGGTCGATGGCGTGGAGCAGCATCACGATCTGCAGGATACCGCTGGCCAGCGGCGGCAGATTCACGTAGCCCCTTTTCTTGCCGCTCATGGCTCCGGTGGTGACGCCGAGAGACACCGTGGGGATCGAGCGGGAAAGCGGAACGGCTATCTCGGAGTTGTTGTAGGAAACGATCGGTCGGTAGCCCAGCAGACCGATGATGCTTCCGGCGGTTTTCACCAGCGGATGCGAATAGCTGAGTCCGGCGGCCTGATGCCGGCCGAAGAAGTCCGTGGTGATTAACACGTCGTACTTGGCGCTCACGTCGATGCAGCGATCGTGGATTTCCTCGATAATGGTCTCCATGAGCTCGTCGTCCTGGCTCAGCACTTCCAGCTTGATCTCGGCGTTGGTGCTTATGATGCTGTAGCGCTCGCCTCCGGAGATCATCCCGATGTTGATGGTGGTTTTGGGCTGTTTCGGAAGCAGGATCGAGGAAATCTCGTTGATGACCGCGTTTATGGCCAGAATGGCGCTGGTGTTGATTCCCTTGCTCCAAGCCGGCTCCGGCTCCTCCTCGGTTTGGCTGTTGATGTCGCACCGCACTTTGGCCAGCGAGAAGTAATCCACGGTGCCGAGAGGAATGCCGATCAGGTTGATGGCGAGGCCGATGTCGTCGGGATACTGATCCAGGAAGTGCCGAATGCCCTCCAGATCGCCCCTTCCGTGGGAGCGGGTGGAAGCCAGGAGTATCACGTCGCTCGAAAGCTTCAGATCGAGCCGCGAGAGAATGTCCGGTAGAGTGATCAGCGAAGCCAGGGCCAGATCGTCTTCCGGCACGCCTCTGCCCGTGACCCTGTCCCGGCTGATCACGATGTTCTCGTCAATGGCCATCTCCGGTTGGTGGTCCATGTGGGCGAAGATCAGGATGCGCCTTTCGGAGTTACGGCCCTGAATGATGCCGCTCACGTTGTCCACATCGTCTGCACTGGGCTCGGGAACGTGGCTGGCCAGAAATCGCTCCTGAAGAATCGTCGCCCGTTTCTCTTCTCGAAAGGTCTCCACGGGCACCTGGGAGATGATGTTGAGGTTGGAGAGCAGGAGCTCCCTCGAGAGGGAGATGCCCTCGAGCCATCCATCCCTCTTGTCTGCGAGCTCGCCTGTGAGCTGTTCGATCTTTTTCGTCATCTCCCGGTTTCGGATCAAGCGTCGTCGCGGTTCTGAGCGGATTGCCTGTCGTTCCCGATCCCATTATGACCGAAAGGCTCGCCCAAGGCAAGGAAGGCCGAAGAGACGGCCGATGGGCGCTCAGTAATCGCTCGAGCTCACCTCCCCGGTGACGATCGCCACGCTGGCACTGGCGCCGATGCGCGTCGCGCCGGAGGCTATCATGAGTCTTGCATCTTCGGTGGTGTGTATGCCGCCGCTGGCCTTCACACCCATTTCCGGACCCACGGTGCGCCGCATGAGCGCCACGTCGTGGGTGGTTGCCCCGCCGGAGGAAAAGCCGGTGGAGGTTTTCACGAAATCCGCTCCCGCCTTCTTGGCGATCTGACAGGCCAGCACCTTCTCCTCGTCCTCCAGCAGCGCGGTCTCGAGTATCACTTTCAGGATCGTGGTTCCCCGGGTGGCCCGGCGGACCGCACGGATGTCCTCCTCCACCACGTCCAGCTTGCGGGACTTCAGCGCTCCGACGTTGATGACCATGTCGATTTCGTGGGCTCCGTCTTCCAGGGCTCTGCGGGTCTCGAACGCCTTGCTGCGACTGTCCATGGCACCCAGCGGGAAGCCGACGACCGCGCACACCTTGACGCCGGTGGGGCGGAGCTTGCGTGCGCAGTAGGCGACCCAGCTCGAGTTGACGCACACGGAGTAGAAGTGATATTCTGCTGCCTCGCTGCAGAGCCGGTCGATCTGCTCGAGGGTGGCATCCGGTTTCAGAAGGGTGTGGTCGATATAGCGCGCCAGTTCGGAGCCCGCCGCAGCGGCGGCTCCGGCGGTCGTCTGGGCGGAAGGGCTCTGCGGCGTTCGCGACGAGGCGGTCGAAGGCGAACCTGCGGCAGGCGAACCTGCGGCCTTCAACTTGTCCATCACCTCTTTCGTGATTCGATCGATGAGGTCATTCGGTTCCATAGAAGCTGTCCCTCCTCTCCACCGCCATCATCTTGTTGATCCTGGGCCAGTGTCTTCCTCCGGCGAACCGCATCTCCAGCCAGAGCTTGGCCATGGCGCACAGTTCGTCCGTGGAGTGCCGCGGTCCCCCCAGGGTGAGGACATTTGCGTTGTTGTGCTCCCGGCTGTTGCGGATCGTTTCCATGTCGTAGCACAACGCGGCGCGGATGCCGCGAACCTTGTTGCACACCATGGCTGAGCCGATGCCCGCGCCGTCCACCATGATGCCTCTCTCGCATTCACCGCCGGCCACCTTTCGGGCCACCTTGACGGCAAAATCCGGATAGTCCACGCTCTCCGTACCCGTGGTTCCCACATCCAGTACGTGGTAGCCCAGGCTCCGGAGGTAGAGCTTCAGCGTTTCCTTGGCTTCGTATCCCCCGTGGTCGGAGCCCAGGGCCACCCGACGGACGTTGTCCCGGGCGTTGAGCTCGGCTTCGCCGCCGTCCGAGCTCTGCGCCGCGCCGCCCATGATCGAGCGGATCACGTCGGCCGTATCTGCCATAGCGATCTCCCGCTCTCCTCAGTCGTTTCCACCTCATCCACCACAGCCACAACAACGCATCTCATGGGAGCCATGCTGTCGCCCACGATCAGTCGCGCCGAGTTGCCTTCCTGGAGCACCAGAACGACGTCTCCCTCCCCGGCCTGCACGGTATCCAGGGCCAGGACGGTCTTTCCTTTCGGTGCGCCCGACGGATCGACGGGCTGCGCCACCAGGATCTTATGGCCTTCGTAGACCGGCAGCTTCGCCGTGGAAACGACGGTTCCGATGATCCGTGCCAGCGTCATGGGCTCACCGCCAGATCCACCCGGTCCACGATGCCCATGATGGTGGCATCGGAGGGGTTGAACCAGTCCTTGAGCCCCAGGGCCGCCTCCCGGCCTCCCTCGTAGAAAACTATATCTCCCGGGCCGGCCTGGACCGTATCACAGGCCACCAGCGGCTCCCCGCTCTCCTCGAGCTTTTCGGTCAACGGCTGAACGAGCAGCAGCTTGACGCCTTCCCAGGACTCCACCTTGCGGGTGGCTACCACCGTGCCGATCACCTTGCCCAAAAGCATCCGTCTTACCTCCCTAAACGATGCGGAAGTAGTCCACCAGGGTGCACCGTCGCTCCCGCGTGAACGTCCGAGCCCGGGTCATCCCCTCGCCCGTGGGACTGGCTATCGTGAAGGAAGTGAATCCGGCGCCGCCGTGGCCCAGCCCGCTGTAGCAGGGGCCGTTCTTGACGAAGACAGAGCAGTTCATGAGCTTGGCCATCCGGGAGAGCGTCTCGATATTGCGGGAGTGCATGACGGCCGTGTGGCGGAAGCCCTGCTCGCAGCGGAAGGCCAGATCGATGGCCGAATCCGCATCATGGATCCGCACCAGCGGAATGACCGGAAGCAGCTGCTCGGTCCAAACCAGCGGATGGTCCTGGCCGACCTCGCAGACCAGTATCCTGGTGTCCGCCGGCACCTCCACCCCGATCTCCCGGGCGATCAGTGCGGCATCTTTGCCGACCCATTTCTTGTTGGGCATACCTTCTTTGCCCGGGCCTCCGGGCTCTGCGATGACCAGTTCGGTTGCTTTGTCGATTTCCGCACCGGAAAGCTCGCGGCCGCCGTTCTTCACGATCTCCGCCTTGAGCTGGTCGGCAATGCTCTCCACGGCCAAGATCTCCTTCTCGCAGATGCAAACGATGTTGTTGTCGAAGCCGGCGCCGGCGACGATGTCCCGTCCCGCCTTGGCGAGATCTGCGGTCTCGTCCACGACGCACGGCGGATTGCCGGGGCCGGCGGCGATGACTTTCTTGCCGTGCTTCATGGCTTCCCGCACGACTCCAGGACCGCCCGTCACGACGAGGAGCGCCACGTCTCTGTGGGCCATGAGCTCCTGCGCCGACTGGATCGTCGGGTCGGACACTCCGGTCAGCATATTGGCCGGGCCGCCGGCCTTCAGGATTGCGTCGTTCAAGAGAGAAATGGCCGTTGCGGAAACCTGCTTGGCCCCCGGGTGAACGTTGAAGACCGCCGAGTTGCCCCCGGCGATCATGCCGATGGCGTTGTTGATGATGGTGGCGGTGGGATTCGTGGAAGGGGTGATGGCCCCGATTACGCCGTATGGGGCTCTTTCCATCAGGGTCAAACCGTGGTCGTCCGTGTAGCAGGTGGGCTGCAGGTCCTCGGTTCCCGGGGTCAGCAGCGCGGCTACGCGATTCTTCAGAACCTTGTCCCTCCAGTTCCCGAACCCGGTCTCCTCCACGGCCTTCTTGGAGAGCATCTCCAGGTTGGCGGTAACGGCATCCCTGAGGGCCGTGACGAGCCTGGCCCGGGTCTCCAATTTCATCCCCAGGAGCTCACGATGAGCGGTCTTGGCCGCCTGCACGGCGGCATCAATATTCGGGAAGATGCCTCTGGTCGAAGAGCCGTTGGACCCGCCCAGATCCAGTTGCTTGACGACCTCCGAGACCAGATGTCGTATGCTCTGCTCCGTTATTTCCATGGCGTATCCTCCCCTTTCGACTCACCCACCCGCCGTACGGGCACGGGCCGTCATCCTTTCCGATCCGACCTGCCGGAGAAGAACGGCCGTATTCCCGGATCCGGCCGCGGTATGGTAATCCCCCGGCACAAGAGCCCTTTGCCGCCGACCAGCTCCATGCCCGCCTTCATGGCCGCCTCCACGGCGTCTATCGCCCCCACCATCTTGACCGTGGATTTCCCTCCCATCTCCGGGTCCAGCCGGATCTCCGTAACGAGCACTTCCGCCGCCTTGGCGGCGGCATCTGCCGCCTCGATTCCCGCGGTGGCGGAGAAGGACTCGATTATGCCCACCGCATCCCACCGGTGGATTTCCACGGCGCCCGTGAGCGCCGGGATGACGGATTGGTGCAGATTCGGCAGAAAAAGGTCGTCCACGATGTGCCCCCGGCCGGAGCTCCTCCCCGCTCCCAGAGAGGCCGCGACCGAAGCCACATCCCCCTGGATCAGGATCACCATCTTGCCGGGATTGATGATCTTCGCATCCAGGATCGCCACCGGGGCCATCTTGACCATGGCATCCATGACCTGCACTCCCACGGCCAGGCTGTTCAGCTCCAATACACCGAGAACCGGGTGATCCATTGGCCTTCCCTGCGACCTACCGCTCGATGATGATCCTGTCCGGTTCCACCAGGACGACCCGGCCCTCCATACTGGCGTGGATCCGGACCTCGCCGGCTTCCGCGACCGGATAGCCCTCGGACAGCTTCTCTCCCTCCCGGACGGTGGGCACGGCACCGCGGCCGTTCGGCGCCGCGAGCGGCACCTCCACGCGTTCGGGCTCCACCGTCTTCATCGCAAGAGGGGCATCCGCGTAATCCTCCAGGTGCAGCCGCTGCAGGAGCCGGCTGTACGGCACCCTCTGCTGCGCCGCCTTTTCGACCCAGGCAACGTCCACCGGTCCCCGAGCGTTCATATGCGGCGTGTCTGCTCCTTCGAACTCCGCCTTGATGCGCCGGATCAGCTCTCGAGGCGAAAGGCCGTTTGGGCACGCCAGGTAGTCGCAGAGGCCGCATTCGGTGCAGAGCAGCGCCGTCTGCCAGATCACATCGGGCCCGGCGAAGACACTGCCTCCGTCCAAACCCGGCCCGTTCAGTTCGGCCGCACCGTAGATCGCCCGGCGCACCAGCAGGTGTGGTGCGAGCGCGCCACCCGAAACGCGAACGGGGCACAGAGCCGTGCAGAACCCGCAGCCCGAGCAGGCGGAGGCGAGACGCCGGATGGTCGCCTCGAAGGGTCTCCGCCTGTCTTCGATCAAGGGATGATCCAAGGGCAGGACCACGATCCCCCGCAGCGTAGAGGAGACCGGCTTGTCGAGGTCCGTCTCCAGCGTCCCGTTCAGCGGTCCACCGCAGATGACACCGACGTCGACTCGTCTCGGTCCTACGCTCACGGCCATCACTTCCCGAAGGCTCGTGCCGATCCTGGCCAGTACAACAGACGGGTCTTTCACCTCGCCCACGCAGGTGACGAGCCTTCGTGTCACGGGTCTCTCCTCCAGTACGGCATCGGCGATGTCCGAGACCGTCTCCACGCTCTCCACAAGGACGCCCGCCGTCTCCACCAGGCAGGCTCCGCAGAAGTCGCCCAGGCCCTGCAGCTCCGCCTCCGGAATCTCCGCCAGGAGCGAGCGAAACCGCCCGAAGCGGGGCAGGTCTTCCTGACGCACGGCCACGATGGTCCGCTGCGGCCGCCAGGCCTCCACCAGCAGCCGGAGGCCCTCCGCGATCCGCTCGGGGCGCCTCTCGAGCAGCGTCCGAGAGCCTTGAAGCAGCGGCTCGGGGTCCAGTGCGCTCATCACCAGGACGTCCCAGTCCGAGGCGAGCCGCGTGTGGGCCGGGACACCTTGGGCGCCGGGGCTTCCCGTCTCCACGACCCCCATGCTGCGAACCGAGGAGAGGATATCGGATCGGCTCCCGTGACCCCGCCCCGGTATGTCCGCCTGCGGGAGGACACCTCCTGCGGACGCAGCCCGTGCGGTCTCGGCCGTCTCAACCGGTGCCATATTTCCGGTAGACCTCCTTCCCGTCCGCATCCACGAGATCCACTATGGCGGCGATCATCCCGTCTACGGGTTTCTGGTACGTCCGCTCCGTCTGGCGGCAGGAGCTTCCCTGTGAGACGAGCACGAGCTCGTCGTATCCGGCCCCCACCGCATCCAGGGCCACCAGGTAGTCTTCCTTGGTCGTGCCCTTCGAATCGCAGACCTCGACCAGAAGGTACGCGGCTCCCTCCATGCCGTCTTCCCGCTGGGAGGCAACGACCGTTCCCACGACTTTCGCGAAGATCATCGGGCTTCTCCTGCCTTGCGGCTACTTGCGGTACGTCATCTCGCCGTGCATCTCGATGTTGTCCACAATGGCGATGATCGTGGCGTCGGCCGGCCTGTTCTCGGTCACCCGGGTCATGCGTGAGCTGCTCCCGGACGCGTAGAAGACGATCTCTCCCGGCCCCGCGCCTACGCCGTCCATGGCGACCAGATAATCGCCTTTTTCCTTCATCGTGGCGGGGTCTATCTTGTCCAGCAGGAGAAACTTGATCCCCTCGATCTTCGGCTCTTTGCGGGTCGAGACAACCGTCCCGACCACCTTTGCCAATACCATTGATCTTTCCTCGAGCCCTATTCCTTCTTGGTTTCGCTCTCTCTGCCGCTCAGGTCGGCCAGGCGCTTCTCCACGATTTCCCGGCTGATCAGGACCTCCGCCTCCTCACCCGCTATGTAGATCCTGCCGTACGTGCCGAAGCCGGTGACGTTGATGATGTTGATGTGGGAGGCCTTCTCCGCCTCGTTGGCCGCGTAGTATGCGTAGCCGGCCGGGGTGATCTCCAGCACGTAGAGGGTGTCACCCTTGAGCACCATGTTTCCGTAGCGAACCTTGTTGATGAGCTGGCAGTGGTGATCGTCCAGGTTCTTGATGAGCTGGCTGGTCAGCACCCGCGGCTTCATCCGGTCCTCTTCGGCGTGCTCAATGGCCGCCAGGACCGAAGAGCCCGCCTGCCTGGCGTCGGCCTGATCATCCGAATGGACTTCCAACAGGCCGAACAGACGTTCCACGATCTGCAGCCCTGGCCGGACGTTGGTTGCCTTGAGAGCGATATCGGTGAGCCGGTTGATCTCGATCCCCGGGGAGATCTCGATCACGCAGCAGGCTTGACCGGCCACGGGGAAGTATCCTCGGGAAACCGTAGAGATGAAGGAAGCCATCTGCAGCTGGAGGGAATCCAAGAAGCTGTACGTGCGCAGATCGATCATTCCTTCTTATCCCCCTTGGGCATCCGGCCCAGCGGCAGCACCCGATCGACGTTGGCATGGGGCCGCGGGATGACATGCACCGTGATGATCTCCCCGACCCTCTCCGCCGCACGGCTTCCGGCGTCCAGCGCCGCTCTTACCGAAGCCACGTCGCCGCGGACAATGGCGGTTACGTAGCCGCCTCCGGTCTTCTCGTAGCCCGTGAGCTCCACCTTGGCCGCCTTCACCATGGCGTCCGAAGCTTCCACCATGGCCGCGAATCCCCGCGCCTCGATCATGCCAAGGGCATCCGTGTAGATGTCAGCCATAAATCCTCCTCGTTTGTTGGAAAGGCAACATGATTGGGTATAATTCTAGCATAGTGCTGCTAAACTGTCAATAACGGAGCCGATATGTTGCGATTATTTCAACTTTCGGTTGCAATAAGAACATTCGGCGGTGTATACTGGGTTCGACCTGTGGACAAGAAAAGAGAGCGCCTGGCAAGAATCATCAACACCCTGAAGGTGGGCAACGCGGCCAGCATCCGGGAGCTGGCCGACGGGCTCGACGTTTCTCCCATGACCGTGCGGCGGGATCTGAGCATCCTCGAGGCGGAGAGCGTGGTCAAGGTGATGCACGGCGCCGTGGTGCTGAACCCCGGAAGCCGCCTGGCCCAGGGGGAGAGCCGCTACAGTCTGGCGGGCGAAGGTGCCAGGATGGCGGAGGAGAAGCAGCGCATCGGCAGGCGGGCCGCCTCCATGGTCGGGGAGGGGGAAACCGTAGTCATCGATGCGGGCTCCACCACCGAATATCTGGCCCGGTTCCTGCCCGACGGCCTCGGCGTAACGGTCCTATGCTACGCCATGAACATCCTGGTGGAGGTCTACCGCAAGCGCGGATGCCGGTTGATCTTCGCCGGCGGGTATTTCCACGAGAACACGCTGATGTTCGAAAGCGCGGAAGGCGTGGCGTTGATCCGACAGAGCCGCGCCGCCAAGGCGTTTGTCTCCGCCAGCGGCATCAGCGACCGGCTGGGGGTGACCTGCGGAAATCCCTACGAAGTCGAAACGAAGAGGGCCGTCATGGCGTCGTCTCTGAAGAGGATCCTGACGGCGGACTCCAGCAAGCTGGGCAAGATTCACACGGCGTATTTCGCCGATCTGGGAGACTTCGACGCCCTCATCACGGACGCCAAGATAACCGAAGAGCACGCGGATCGCTTCCGCGCACACGACATCGAGGTGATCGTGGTCTGATGAGGCTCAGGAAGAGGCCCGGATGAGCTGGTTCATGCGCTCCAGTCGCTGGGCCAGGAGGCGGGCCAGGACGATTCCGTAGTGGGGGTTGTTCTTGATGGCGTTGATGAACGACTCTTTGGAGATCTTCAGCAGCACCGACCTTCCCTCGGATTTCACCGAAGCGGAGCGGCGGTTGTTCAGGAGGAAGGACATCTCGCCGAGGAAGATGTCCGCCGGCGTGAGGGTGCTCACGACGTTGCCCTGGGCTATGATCTGCAGCTTGCCCGAGACGATGTAGTAGAGAAAGTTGGATTCCTCTCCCTCTTCGAAGATCACGTCGCCGTCTTCGAAGACCGTCTCCTTCTCCTGCCGGAATGCCTGTGGACGGGTGCTGGTCTCGTTTTTCTGATGCTCGAGCTCGAAGCTGACCTCGTTGCCCCTCTCGTTGTAGCGGAGGTTCTGCACGAAGATCTCCGCCATCATGATTCCGCGGCCGTGGAGCTCCAGGTAGTTCTTCTCATCGATCTTCTTCTTCCGTTCTTTCCAGTCGAATCCTTCACCCTCGTCGCGGATCACGAAGCTGGATTTCTCCGGCGTGATCCGGTAGGAGAAGTAAACCTTCTTGCAGCAGATCCCAGGATTCTTGTTCTTCTGTCTTATGAGCTCGAAGATGTCCTTGCCGGACTCCAGCCATCGGCTTTTTTCTTCATAGGAGATCTTGCAGTTGCCGTGCTCTATGGCGTTGATCAGAAGCTCCATGAGAGCCCCCAGGAGCCTCTCCCTGTTGT
>Ga0272441_10014593_pt1 | contig 11110 bp, 10 predicted proteins | sample SSMProp6N_FD_193582 | JGI IMG/M metagenome (GOLD analysis project Ga0272441, IMG submission 193582) | Marine sediment archaeal communities from Little Sippewissett salt marsh, Falmouth, MA, United States - SSM-Prop-6N | ecosystem: Environmental > Aquatic > Marine > Wetlands > Sediment ...
CCCGGCCCCCCGCTTCCGGAAGGAAGCGGATGCTCTCCTCCCCCGGGAGAGCGCGGACCTCGGCTATGTCTGTTCCCAGAATCCGCTCCTCCGCACCGGCGGTATAGCCCCGCACCCCGGCAGCCAGGCCGCTCTCCAGAATCTCGAGCTCCACTACCCCGGGCGCGGGGGACGCTTCCGGCGCAGCTACCCCGGGCACGGGCGGATGATCCAGGGAAAAGCCGGCCAGTACGGTCTCGGGCGGCAGAAACAGGTATTTGCGCACCACCCCGCCTTCTCCGGCGGGGAGGAGCGCCTCGGCCACGGTGGTATCGTCCTCCCGGTACAACCGGAGCAGCACCGGATCGGAGGACTCACGGTAGCGCAGGTAGAAGGCCCGGCCGGCGGCGGGCTTTAGGGCCCGGCGAGGCAGGCGGAAGCGGAGCTGTCCGTCTCGCGGCCCGCCGAGAGGTGGGCCGGCGGATTTGCGCACGGTCAGGGGTTGCCCCCCGGAATCAATAAAAGGAAAATCCGCCCGGCGGCAGGAGCAGGCAAACAGCAAACAGAGACCCGGCAGCAGCCAGGCTGCGCGCGTCGGGCTTCTCATGTCATGGCGAGGATGCTTTTGGCGAGCAGCTCGGCGATCTCCCGCTTTCTGCCCGGGGAGCTGCCCTCCCCGACCCTCAGAAAGCTCTCGAAGCGGCCGCTGAACTCGTCGGGCAGCTTCGGCAGCTCCATCACCTTCTGATAGAGCATGCGGCCGGAAGGCTCGAAACGGCGGTTGTGGGCGAAGAGAAAACAGCAGAGGGCACGGAGGAACCCGGCCGATGCGAGGCGGTAAAACAGGTTGTCCTCCCTGTAGACCGCCGCATTCAGGTCGTTCAGGTAGTAGGTCACCAGGGCCCGGGAGGAGACCACAACCGAAGTCCAGAAATGCTCGGGCAGCTCCGCGAGCCTTTGCTGGGTCGTTTCCAGCCAGGGGCTTTTCGTGTACAGCACCTGGCCTTTCTGCAGGCGGTAGAAGGTGATGGTGCCGTATTCCCGGTAGACCCAGAGGCGGTCATGAATCCGCTCCAAAAGCAGGTCGAAGCGCGCGGTGTCCTGGTAGCGAACGCGCACCGGCAGGTCTTCCATCAGAAAGCGGTCTTCCGGATAGGCTGGGGCGGTTTCGAAAGCCAGGGGTGAAGCCAGGCGTTCCCGCCGGTCGTTGCCGGGAATCAAACTGCCGTTATGATAAACATCCAGATTGATATTGAAATAGGGATCGAGGGTTTTGATCTCCGCCGCCTCGCCGAGGACGATCGCCTCGATCTCCTGCCAGCCGGAAATATTCCGGGTCAGCTCCTGGGAGATGCGGGCCACTTTTCTCTGCACGGTTTACCTCCTGCTGTGACGCCGAAAAAATAATAGCACAGATGATTTGATTGAAAAAGCGTTTTGTGCCAGAGTATTTCCAGGGCATGATGAAAATCGAACCGGTTGAACACCCACTCCCTCAGACCGGCAGCTTCTTTCTCCTCTGCCTGCTCGTCCCGGGCAGCGTGGAAAAGGAGGTGGCCGCCCTGCAGCAGCGGCTCTATGCCCGCCTTGGTCTGGTCTCGGGACTCTGCCTGCCGCCCCTGATTCCCCTGCGCTTCCTGCCCCCAGGCGCGGGTATCTCTCCCAACCGGGAGCTCAAGGAGCTTTTAAGCGCCGGCTTGCGCCTGCGCACCCGGAGCTACGGGGAGGCGGAGGGCTGTTTGTTCTGGGATCTCGATGCCCCCCGCGCCTTCACGGCCTGGAGGCACACCCTGCTGAGATGCCTGTTCCCTCCCGGTATCCGCCCGGTCTCCGGCGGCCCGGCCCTCTTTCCGTCCCATGCCGGCTTTTTTTTGGCCCGCCGCAACGAGCAGAGCGAACAAAGCGGGGCAGGCGGGAACAACGCGGGCAGCGAGCGTAGCGAGCGTGGCGGGAACAACGGGGCTGCCGCCCGGCCGCAGGAAAGGCCGGAGCTGCCCCAGCCGCCCCCGGAGCTCGTTTTTCCCGCCGCCGCCCTGGGACTGATCGAGATCCACTTGCTGGCTGAATCCCGGCGCTGGTGGGAGGGCCTTGTCTGGGAGGAGAAAAACCGGCTGCCTTTGAAAAAGCCTAGCCCAGGCCCTTGAGCCGCTCCGGCAGCAGGACACTGAGGCTCGCGGCGATGCGTGACACCGGCAGGTCGAATCCCTCCAGTTTGAGGGTGGTGCAAAAATCCTGATGCTCCCGCTCCCGGCGGTAGTCCGGCACCTTGTGGGGATAGCGCAGGTAGCGGCTGAACAATCTCAGATCGACATCCACCAGCAGGCTGGCCTGGTAGAAGAGCAGGCGCCGCCGCCGGTAGAGGGAGGTTCCCAGGATCTTGCGCTCACCGATGGCCAGGTCGGAAATCCCCCGGTCCGCGGCCTCCCCCACCCCCAGGCCGGCCAAAGCCTCGGCTATATAGCTGTTGATGCGGCGAGCGTAGTCCACATTGTGGAAGGGCGAGGCGACCTCCGTGACCAAAGCCAGCACCAGCTGCCCGGGGGAGAGCAAAACGGTACCGCCGCCGCCCAGGCGCCGCAGAAGCGGTACGCTGTCCGCGGCGGCGGCTTCCACATGGACGTCCCGCTCGGCCACACCCCCGGCGCCCAGTACGATCCGGAGGCTCTCCGGCTCGTAGACGCGGAAAACGGCCTCACCTCGCGCGCTTCGCGCGTTATAAAGATCCAACAGGTCTTCATTAACCGTCAGTGCTGACATGTGCCTTTCGCTTCAAGCAGCGCCGGACCGCGGCAGGCTAGGCGCCGTACTTCTTCAGCCGGTCCGCGTAGGCCAGGGCCAGCCGGATGAGCATGACCCCGGGAATGCAGCCCCACAGCCCCCGGGCGCAGGCCCGCTCACCGAACTCCTCCGTCAGGTCGGGCCGGACGCTCGCGCCGCTGATCAAAAAGGGCACCGGATGGGCGGAATGGGCGCGCAGCAGGGCGGGGGTGGAGTGGTCCCCGGTCACTACCAGCACGTCCGGTTCGAGTTCGAGCAGGCGGGGTAAGATGGCGTCCACTTTTTCAATTTCCTCCACCTTGCCCTCGAAATTTCCGTCCTCGCCTTTGGAATCCGTGTACTTGTGGTGCAGGAAGAAGAAGTCGTGGCCGGCCCAGTTCTGCTTGAGGCTCTCGAGCTGCTCCTTGAGGTCATGCAGCTCCTCGGCCACGGACATGCCCAGGAGACGGCTCACTCCCTTGTAGTCGGGATACACGGCCAGGGCCAGGGCGCGCAGGCCGTAAAGCTCCTGCATGGAAGGAATATGGGGAAGCTCGGCAAAACCGCGCATCAGCACCGCGTTGGCGGGCCGCTCGGCCTGCAAAAGCGTTCCGGCCTGGCGGATAAACTCTGCAGCTACAGAGGCGGTTTTCTTCCCCGCCTCGTTCAAAGGCCGCGGATCGAGGGGCGGAACGTCCGTTTTCTGGGGATCCGTATCCGCTACCCGGTCGGACAGGCCCTCTCCCCTGAAAATCACCACACCCCGGTAGTCCTTTACCGGCTTCACGAACACCTCGATGCCGGGAATGGAGACAGCAGCCAGGAGATCGCAGAGCCGGGCGCACTCCTCGGTGGGTATGCGTCCCGCCCTCCGGTCGCTGATGCGGCCTTCATCGTCCCGGGTGGCAAAATTGAGCCTGGCGGCCACGTCTCCGGCCTCCAGGGGAAAGCCGATCCCCAGGGCGGCCACCACGCCCCTGCCGATGGGGAAGTCCAGGGGCGAATACCCGAACAGGGCCAGGTGACCCGGCGCCGACCCGGGGGTAATGCCGTAGCCGATGGGCTGGTGAAGCCCGCATTCCGCCTCGCGGGCCAGAGCATCCAGGTTGGGGGTGGCGGCGGTTTCCAGCTCGGTGCGCCCACCCTTCTCCATGGGCAGGCCGCCCAGGCCGTCCAGGATAAGGAAAACGATTTTCTTGTCACTCGGTTGTACCAGCTCTCTTAATTGCTCCTCCATATTTGCACTCCCGGTAATAAAATATTCTTCAGGTTAAACTCCGCTCAGGCAGCGCGTCAAGCCTGGCGGACAGGTGCCGGAAGTAAATCCGGTTTTTGTTTATTATCCAATTAATTTAAGAAATTTCCTTGACAAATATAAATTCTACTCTTTTACTGTTATTTAAAATTATATGAACTTGCAAGATTAGTGATTTGCTGTATGATCATTAATAGTAATGTAAATAAATTTTCCGTATGGATATTGAGGAGGAGCATCTGACCAGTCAAGAAATACGCAGACGATTAATACTATCAATCCTGAAGCATGAAAAAATTCACAGCCAGGAAGAATTGCAGCAGCGATTAAAGCAGGAAGGGAAGGATGTAACCCAGGCCACCCTGTCCCGGGACTTGAAGTTTCTCGGTATCGCGAGACTGCCGGACCCCGTGGAAGGATATGTATATGCAGTCAAGGAAGAAGTAGGCCCTACTCCGGAGCCCTACCTCAAAGACGATATCCGCCGGGGCATTGTGGATATCCAGTACTCGGGCAACATGGTGGTCATTCACACCAAGCTGGGCCACGGCCACAGCGTCGCTTTTGCCGTCGACAGGCTGGAAATTCCTGAAATCATCGGCACTCTCGGCGGTGAAGACACCCTGCTGGTTATCCTCAAGGAAAACGTGGATAAAGACAATGTGATCAAGCGTTTCAGTGAAGAGGGTCTTATCCCCGGCGATTGATACAGTCCTTCTCCAGGCATCCCAGGCATTTCTCTTTGCGTCCCGCCCTCCCCTCCCCGTCGGGCGGGCGGGGTTCATATTGACCCGGTCCGGCAAACACTGCTATAGTTATCTTACCCTGGATACACCTAACGGGATGTAGCCTAGTGGCTAGGGCGCCTGCTTTGGGAGCAGGAGATCGGAGGTTCAAATCCTCTCATCCCGACATACGTCCATAGCTCAGTTGGATAGAGCAACAGCCTTCTAAGCTGTGGGTCGCAGGTTCGAGTCCTGCTGGACGTGAGTCGCGGGCATGGCGGCATTCCTCTGCCGCTATCCCCTCAATCTTATTTCCCGGCGGTGGCGGGAAGAAAACGACACTTCAAAAGCTTTGTCATCTGGTCGGCCGGGCGTGGTTTGCTGAAATAGAAACCCTGAAAAGCATGGCAGTTTTTTTCCCGCAGGTAGCGCAGCTGGGTCTCGGTCTCCACTCCCTCGGCGACGATCTCCAGATCCAGACTGTGGGCCATGGTGATGATGGTGTTGATGATCTTGGTGTTCTGCCGGACGTCGAGATGAATGACAAAGGACTGGTCGATCTTCAGGATATCGATCGGGAAAGTGGTCAGGTAGCTCAGGGAGGAGTAACCGGTCCCGAAATCGTCGATGGCGATCCGGATGCCGACGTTCTTGCGCTTGATCTCTTCCATCTTGGCAATGGCGTTCTCCGGGTGCTTCATGATATAGCTTTCCGTGACCTCGATCTTGAGATTCTCCGGGTTGATTTGTGCGCTCTTGATGGTGTTGCAGATCTTGTCCACCAGGTGGTCCTGCTCGAACTGCTTGGCCGAGAGGTTCACCGTTAAATAGAGATCCTGGTAGCCCTTGCTGTTGCAGGACCTTAAGTACTCGCAGGCGCTTTTCAGCACCCAATCCCCAATAGGCAGGATCAAACCGTTTTCCTCGGCAATGGGGATGAATTTGGCCGGCGGAACGAATCCCCCCTGGCCGTCCGGCCAGCGCAGCAGGGCCTCCATGCCGATAATCTTTCCCGCCGGGTCCACCAGGGGCTGGTAGTGCAGGGTCAGCTGCTCCTGCTCGAAAGCGCTGCGCAGCCCGTCTTCCAGCATCAGGCGCTCGGTGGCCATGGTGTTCATCTCCCGGGTGAAGAACACGTAGCGGTTTCCCAGCTCCTTGGCCTTGTACATGGCCACGTCGGCGCTGGAGATCAGGGTGTTGGCGTCCGTCCCGTCCGCGGGGACCAAAGCGATGCCCACGCTGACCCCGAGGTTGATGTTGGCGATCGTCGGATAGCCCTCGACATTGTAGGGCTTCTTTACCGTGCTGATGATCTTCTGGGCCACGATGGCCGCGTCGGTGGTCTGGGTCAGATTGGTGAGCAGGATAACGAACTCGTCTCCACCAAAGCGAAACAGGTCTTCCGGCGCGCCGGTGGCCATCTTCATCTCCTCCCGGAAACGGTAGACGTGATCGCTCTTACGCAGGCAGTCCGCCAGGCGCCGGGAGCATTCCACCAGGATCTTGTCGCCGATATCGTGTCCCAGAGTGTCGTTGACCTTTTTAAAGCCGTCCAGGTCCAGGAAGAGGAGGGCGCCGATGTTGTTGTGGTAGCGCTCGACATTGTTCAGAAAATCGTTGAGAGAGATGGCAAACAGATCGCGGTTGCCCAGGTTGGTCAGCTTGTCATGGTAGGCCAGGAACCTGAGCTTGCGCTCGGTGTTCTTGCGCTGGGTGATATCCCGGACGATGCAGGTGACAATGCGGTGGTTGCCGACGCTCTTGGAATTCCCGAAGGAGATCTCCAGAGGGATGATCTCCTTCTCCTTATTCTGTCCCAGCACCTCGATGGTGTTTTCCAGTTGAGTCTTCTTGCGATGGGGGTTGTCGATGTAGAAATACTTGCGAAACACCGCTTCGTAGCGGCTGTACACCGGAGGCGGGAAGAGGATCTTGAAGTCGCCGTGCAGGATTTCCTTTCGCTTATAGTCGAAAATGGATTCCACCGCCGTATTGGCGAACTGGATCTTGAAATCCTCGTTGATCTGTAGAATGGCGTCGGTGGTGGTTTCGGACAAAGCCCAGTAGCTCTCCCGGCTGGCCTGCAGCTCGTCATGCATGCTCTGGAAATGAAGGGCGTGCTTGATAACCGTGATCAGGCGGTTCTTCTCCACCGGTTTGGCCAGGAAGTCGTAGGCGCCGCGCTTCATGCACTCCACGGCTGTATCCACATTATCCTCGCCGGTGATAACCACCACCGGCAGGCCGGGGTAATCATTCTTGATGCGGCTCAGGATCTCCTGTCCGCCGATGTGGGGCATGTTCAGGTCCAGCAGCACGGCGGAAAAGCTCTCGCTGCCCAGCAGGTCCATGACCTTGCGGCTGTCCCGGCAGATGGTATAATTGGAAAAATCGTAGTACTTGAACACCGCCGTGTAGAAAGCGGCGGCCACTTCTTCGTCGTCAATAATGAGAATTTTCGGTGCCTGGGCGTCCATGATCCCCCCGGAGTGGTCGTGGTTGTATACTATACTCTTCGGCAACGCCGGGGGATCAAGTTCAGCCCAAATTGTCTTTTTCCGGCCGGTGCGCCGCCTTCCGCCGCCCCGCCTTCCGCCGCCGGGCAGTCTTCAGGTCCAGACAACTACGGGCCGCCGCGGTGATGTCTTTAACCGCCATACCGTATTCGTCCAGAAGCCGCTCATAGGGCCCGGTCTCCCCAAACACATCCCGGATGCCGATTCGCAGCACCGGGACGGGGCAGCGCTCCGCAGCCAGCTCGGCGACCGCGGAGCCCAGGCCGCCGAGAATGCTGTGCTCTTCCACCGTGACCGCCGCGCCGCAGGCGGCCAGCTCACCGGCAATCAGCTCCTCATCCAGGGGTTTGAGGGTATGGACCTCCAGCACCGAGGCCCTGATGCCCTCCGCCGCCAGATCCGCGGCAGCCGCCAGCACGCGGGTGGTGATGGGGCCGCAGGAGAGCAGGCAAACATCACGGCCCTCCCGCAGGCGCACTGCTTTGCCGATGCGGAACTCGGTTCCCGGTGCATGGAAATCCTCCACCTCCGCCCGGCTGAGCCGCAGTTTCTCAGCCAGGATGGCCAGTTCTGTGTTATCCATGGCACTCCACAAAAAAGGCGCTTGACACCCTTCGGAATTTCCATTAGTTTAAAAGAAACTGGTTAACCAGTCAATGGTTAATCACTCTGTCCACGATCAGGCAGGTGATGCGCGTGGCGGACCGTAGCTTGAAGCAGAATCATCTCCCCGCGGAATATTTCCAGGAAATCCAGTACAAGAAACCCACGGATCTCATCATTCAGCAGCTCAAGGAGCTGATCTCTTCGGGTAAGCTGAAACCCGGAGACCGGCTGCCCTCCGAGCGGGTGCTCACCGAGCGCTTCGGCGTGGGCCGCGGCTATATCCGGGAAGCACTTAAAAAACTCGAGTTTTACGGCATCCTCAAAACTCTGCCCCAGAGAGGAACGATCGTCGCCTCCCTGGGGGTCAAGGCTTTGGAAGACCTGATCGCCAACATCCTCCACCTGGAGACCCGGGATTTCGAGTCCCTCATGGAAGTCCGCCTGCCCCTGGAAGTGCAGGCCGCCCGCCTGGCCTCGCAGCGCGCCTCAGCCGACGATCTAAAGGTGCTCGAGCAGGCTCACGCGGACTTCCGCCAGCAGGTGGAAAGCGGCGGCTCCGGGCTGGAGGAAGATCATCTCTTTCATCTCAAGATCGCCGAAAGCGCACAGAACAGTGTTTTAAGCTCACTTATCGGCCTGATCACCCCTGACATCATCGCCCTGTCCAGAAAAAACCAGCCGGACATCCGCTTCCGGCACACCCTCAAGGAGCACGAGGCAATACTCAATGCCATCAGCGCCCGGAACGAAGAAATAGCCGCCGCGTCCATGCGCGCCCACCTGCGGATGGCCCACAAGCGGCGTTTCGACCGCCCGGCCCAGGGCGGAAATTACATTCCCGCAGAAATCTTGCTCCCGCGGGAAACCGGGGGAGTATAGATAATATTACCAAAGGAGGAGCATGATGAAAAAACTCGTCATCATCCTTGCAGCCCTGCTGATCCTGCCGGCTGGTATTTTCGCCGTCGGGCAACAGGAAGCGGAAGCAGCCAGTCTTCGTTTCTGGTTTCACTTTGATGACCCGGAGAAGGCAGGTCTTGTCGACCAGCTGATCGGCAAGTTCGAGAGCGAGAACCCCAACATCGAGGTCACACCAGAAACAATCGCCTGGAACGTCTACAATCAGAAGCTGCTCACCACCATCGCGGGCGGAAACCCGCCGGATGTCTCCCAGGTGAAGCTCTGGTGGCAGCCCCAGTTGGTGGAGATGGGCGCCCTGGAGCCCCTGGACGCCTACCTGGCCGACTGGGAGGGTAAAAACGACGTCTTCGACAGTATCTGGGACCTGACCGGCTACACCGACGGCAAGCAATACCTGATGCCCCTGCAGATGGTGATTCTCTACATGTACTACCGGGCCGACTGGTTCCAGGAGCGGGGCTTAGAACCCGCCACCACCAGGGATGAGTTCCTGACCCTGGCCAAGAAGCTCACCTCAGGCGACACCTACGGCTTCGGCATCCGCGGCGCCCGGGGAGGCCATGACTGGTGGGGCACCTTCGTACTCTCCAGCGGCGCAGAATTCCTCAAACCCGACGGCTCGTCAGGCCTGACAAGCCCTGAAGCCGTGGCCGCCAACCAGTGGTTTATCGATCTCTACCGCAAGCACCAGGTTTCGCCCCCCACAACGCCCAATGACGGCTTCACCGAAATCGTCGCCAACATGAAATCCGGCCGCACCGCCATGACCATCCACCACATCGGCAGCTCCGCGGGCATGGCGGAGGCTTTGGGCGACAAGATCAGCGCCGCCCCGGTACCCAAAGGCACGGTAAAGTACTGGACTTCCTTCGGCGACGAGGAAAACGGCGTGCTGGCCGCTTCCAAACACAAGGACGCGGCCTTCAAATGGGTGGCCTTCCTGGCCACCGCGGAGAACAACGCCGTCTGGCAGCAGGCCTCGGGACAGGTGTCCATCAACAAGAGCAACGCCGACAGTCCTGAAGCCAAAGCGAACCGCTTCCTCAAGGCCACCACCGATTCGGCGGCTTTCGCCGGCGTACTGCCCGCCCATCCGGGTACCGCCGAATTCGTCGAATCCCTCTGGCCCACAACCATGCAAAGGGCCTTCAACGGCGAAATCACCAGCCAGGAGATGATGCAGATCTTCGCGGATCATTTCGCCAAGTAGTCTTCGTACACTTCCCCCGCTCCCTCACCGCAAGGGGGAGCGGGGCTTTTTCAGCCGGCAGGAACAGCGCATGCGCGATCTGACCAGCAAAAAACTCTTCCCCTACGCCCTGCTCTCGCCGGCCCTGGTCGTAACCCTGCTGATCATCTTCGTACCCATCATCCAGACGGCCGTGATGAGCCTGTTTCACTACGTGATCTGGAAACCCGCGGACAACCGCTTCCTGGGTTTGGGCAACTACCTCCAGGCTCTCTCGGACGAGGTCTTTTGGATCGCTCTCCGGCACACCCTGGTTTGGATCGCCGGCACCATCGTGCTCCAGCTGCTTTTGGGCTTTGCCACCGCCCTGCTCCTCAACCGCGACTTCTGGTGGCGGGGCCTGGCCCGCTCGCTGATTTTGATCCCCTGGGTCACCCCCAGCGTAATCACCGCCCTGATGTGGCGCTGGATGTACGACGGCAACAGCGGCGTAATCAACGATCTGCTGGTCCGCATCGGGCTTCTGGATGCCTATTTTCCCTGGCTGGCCAACAGCTCCACCGCCCTGGGGGCTATCATGATCGCTTTGATGTGGCAGGGCTTTCCCTTTTTCGCCATCATGATCCTCGCCGGCCTGCAGGCCATCCCGGACAGCCTCTATGAAGCCGCCGAGGTGGACGGCGCAACCGCCTGGCAGAAATTCTCCCGCATTACGCTGCCCATGCTGGTGCCGATCCTGTTCACCTCGATACTGCTGCGTATAATCTGGGTGGCCAACTCCATGGATGTGATCTACATCATGACCGGGGGCGGGCCCGGTTACGCCACTCACACCCTGCCGGTTTACGCCTTCATCCGGGCCTACAAGGCGCTGGATTTCGGCTACGCCGCCACCCTGGCCATCTACCTGACCCTCTTTCTGGTGGTGTTCGTGGCCTTCTACGTCATCAAGGTGCTGCGTTCCCAGGAGAATATCGGATGAGAAGGACCGAACGCCCCCTCTTCCGTCTTGCCACTTTACACCTGCCGGTGCTGCTGATCGTCGGCTTCGCCCTGGCCCCCTACATCTGGATCTTCATCACCTCCCTGATCCCCGAGAAGGAGCTGTTCACCATGGGGGTGCAGTACCTGCCCGCCCATCCCAGCCTGGATAACTACCTGC
>Ga0272441_10014594_pt1 | contig 11109 bp, 8 predicted proteins | sample SSMProp6N_FD_193582 | JGI IMG/M metagenome (GOLD analysis project Ga0272441, IMG submission 193582) | Marine sediment archaeal communities from Little Sippewissett salt marsh, Falmouth, MA, United States - SSM-Prop-6N | ecosystem: Environmental > Aquatic > Marine > Wetlands > Sediment ...
CATCCGCTCCGCGACCTCCCGTTCCACGACATGTGGGACGACGATCGATACTGGCTGCCACTGATCCTCGCTGGCAAACGCATCGAGGCCGAGTTCACCTACAACGCGGACAACGAGACGGTGGACATCGCATCGATCCGGCTTCAAGGGGAGCCGTAGTACGGCGCACGAATCGTTGTGTCGCACACCGATGGCGCCGCCGATCCGCGCCAGCGTGTAGAATCGCGCGGATACCGGCAGGGCAGCACCGGGACGGAAAGGGACGACATGGCCGAGCAAACGGTGATGGAGAAGATCGTATCGCTGTGCAAGAGGCGCGGGTTCGTGTTCCAGTCCAGCGAAATCTACGGAGGTATAGGCGGTTTCTGGGACTACGGCCCTTTGGGCGTGGAGCTCAAGCGAAACATCAAAGAAGCATGGTGGCGGGAGATGGTCACGGGCCACAACGAGACCGTCGCGCTGCCGGGGGCGCCATCCCCGTACGACATGGTCGGCCTGGATACGACGTTGATCATGCACCCGCAGGTGTGGAAGGCCAGCGGTCACTTCGATCTATTCTACGACCTCATGGTCGATTGCCGAACGTGCAAGGCGCGATTTCGCGCCGATCACGTGGACGATCTCCGGTGTCCACGCAAGCCAAGCAAGGCTCCAGGAGAGCACGACGAGTGCGACCTCACCGAGCCGCGGGAGTTCAACCTGATGTTCAAGACATACATCGGGGCGCTGCTCGATCCCTCATCAGAAGCATACCTTCGTCCTGAAACCGCTCAGGGGATGTTCGTGAACTTCAAGAACGTGCTGTCCACAACACGGGTCAAGCTGCCGTTCGGCATCGCGCAGATCGGCAAGAGCTTCCGCAACGAGATCACGCCACGGAACTTCATCTTCCGTTCCCGTGAGTTCGAGCAGATGGAGATGGAGTTCTTCTGCGCGCCGGAAAGCTCCGCCGATTGGTACGCGTTCTGGCGTGACCGTCGCGTTGCATGGTACGAGTCGCTCGGCTTGCGCTCTGAACGCCTGAGACTGAGAGAGCACGGGCCCGCCGAGCGCGCCCACTACTCCTGCGGAACCGCGGACATAGAGTACGCCTTCCCCTTCCTTCCCGACGGTGAGTTCGGCGAACTCGAAGGGGTCTCGCACCGCGGGGACTTCGACCTGCGAAGCCACATGGAGGGCAAGCTCATCCGCGAAGGCGATCAGCTTGTCGTCGAGCGCGACGAAGACGGAGCGGTTCGCCACCAGGGCAGCGGCAAGGACCTGTCGTACTTCGACGACGCAACGCAGCAGAAGCTCGTACCCCACGTGGTCGAGCCCGCGGCCGGGGCGGACCGTGCAGCGCTCGCGTTCCTGTGCGAAGCGTACGATGAGGACGCGATACCGGACGAGAAGGGTGCCGCTCAGGAGCGGATCGTGCTGCGTCTCCACCCACGACTGGCACCGATCCAGGTTGCCGTGTTCCCGCTGGTCAAGAAGGACGGCATGCCAGAGCTCGCCCGCGAGCTGTATGCTGAGCTCAAGGGGGTCTGCACCGCGGCCTACGACGAGAAGGGATCAATAGGGCGCCGCTACCGTCGCCAAGACGAGTCAGGGACTCCGTTCTGCGTGACGGTCGACGGACAGAGCATCGAGGATGCAACGGTCACCGTCCGTGACCGTGACACGACGAACCAGCAGCGACTCCCCTCCTCACAGCTGGCAAGCTTCATGCGAGAGCAACTGCACTTGGCATAGGTCTGCGCGGCGGAGAGCGCCCGCCACCTGTTTCGTGCAGGGTCGGCTATACTCTGCCCGTTCATCGATCAAGGAGGCATGATGAGGCGTGTTGGGTTGCTGTTCTTGGCCGTGCTGTGCGGGTTCGGCCTGATCGGCGTGGGAGCTGCTCGGCTACAGCTCGATGCCACGGTCTACGACTTCGGCAAGGTCGTGTACGGGTACAGCTACTCCCACGCGTTCCGCGTCACCAACGTGGGGACAAGTCCGCTGACGATCTCCAATCTGTCCCCATTCTGCTCCTGCACGACGGCGACCATCTCACAGGAGAGCATCCTGCCGGGACAGTCAGCGGAGCTCAGGGTTACGCTGGACACCGCCAAGCTCAGCCGCAACGCGGGATCACAGACCAAGCTGATCCTGGCGAAGACAAACGACCCCGCCAGTTCGAGCGTCTACCTCGAGATCCTAGCCAACATCGTTCTTGATCCACAGCCGTACCATCTGTCGACGAACGCATTGCACGCAGCGTTCTACGTTCTCTTCGATCTTCGGGAGTCCGACGCCTACGCGGCGGGGCACCTGTTCGGTGCCATCAGCATTCCATACAGCGATCTGGGCAGCTGGTCGGCGCGCCTCCCCCGCGCCACCCGATTGGTGGCTTGCGATGCCGACGGGGAGACCGCTCTACAGGCGGCATTCACGCTCGATCGCGCTGGGTTCCAGGCGGAAGCGCTCGCCGGCGGGCTGCTGGCGTGGCAGCGCCAGTACGGTGGTCGGTACCTCACCGGCGCTGTGGCAGGGACGCCCGCAGTTGCGACCGGTACCAGCGATCTGCAAGTGAGCGCACAGACGCTCAACAGCCAATTCTACGTCCTGATCGACTTGCGATCCGAAGAGCAATTCCAGGCCGGCCACCTCATGGGGGCGCTGCACGTGCCCGACGACAGCCTGATGGCGTGGATCGCAGCCTCTTCCCTGCCTTCGGATGCGACGATCATCCTATATGGGGACGACAGCCACGCGAGCGACCGGGCCGCGCAGCAGCTCCGCAGCCACGGATACGCTGCGGCGTTCAGCCTCCTCGGAGGCCTGAAAGACTGGATCGCGGAGCATGAAGACCTGAAACACCCAGAACGATCGCGCATCCTGGAGGGAGCTGTCTAGCACGGCCGTCCTCGGCCGCCAGTAGCGAGCCCCGCTGCAACACGAAGGAAGGAAAGAAACGAGCGGCGCGGACCGTGTAGTCCGCGCCGCGACCATCTTTGTTCGGGATGTCCCGGCTGTGCCGGGGCCCACCACTTACCGCTTCTTCGCCTTCTTGGCCACCGTCTCCTTGAGGTTCTTCCCAGGCTTGAACGCGGGGACGACCTTGGCCGGAACCTTGAACTTCTGGCCGCTCTGTGGGTTGATGCGTGTCGTCGCCTTGCGGGACCGCACCTCGAACTTCCCGAACCCCGTGAGGTTCACAGGGTCGCCCGAGATGAGCGTCGCCGTGATGACGTCGACGATCCCATCCACTGCCTTGTAGGCATCCTTCTTGCTGAGCCCTGTCTTGGCCGCAAGCTTCTCGACCAACTGCGCCTTGTTCACCGCTGTACCCCCTTTGTGATTGGGAATCCGAGCCAGCATAGCAAGGGAAGGGCGCTTCGTCAAGAACCTCAGAGGTGGATAAGGCTTTCGTGCTCGCACACGCTTTGGGCCCCTCGCCCAGGGCGGAGCGAAAACGCCGATGGGATCTACACTACAGAGGATCAGCGGGGAGCGCCCTCTCCCTGAGGCGTTTTTCGCTGATCCGTGCGATCGAGTCATCGACATCGGCTTGCTGCACTTCGCCGATGGCCGTCGTGGCGAGATGACACCCTATCGTACGCGGTCGAGCGACAGTACGTACTCCCCCTGCCCCCCCGCGAAGAAACAGTTGACGACGATCGTGTAACGGCCATCGCTGGGAAGCCCTAGCTGGAGGTGGGCATCGCGCCCGCCACCGGAGTCATCGTCACTCCCCAGCGGCTCCCGATCGGGACCGTACACCATGAGAAACGCGTCAAACGCCCCGGAGCGCAGCGACAGACTGACCACATCGCCACGTCGGCCGTCGAACGCAACGAGGTCGTAGAATGTCCCGTCCTCCCAAAGCCCATCGCCTTCGAGAAGATCGCCCCGGACGCGGTCTCCGATCCTAATGACTTCCGCGCTTTCCCATGGGATCTCCATGATTTCGCCCGTACCAGTCTCCAGCCGCAGTGTATAGGGACCGCGCTCACCGATGTCGTACGACGTGGCGACGACGAAGAGCGTTCCGCTTGATGGGATCACGATCTCGAGCGCCGCATCGGATCCACCGCCGCTGTCGTCGTCTTCCCCGAGGACGTGGAACGACTCGTCGAACACGTAGAGATACGCATCGAACGCCTCGGACAGAAGCGTTATTGCGACTGCCTCACCCGCGCTCCCGGTAAGTACGTAGAGATCGAAGTACGCCCCATCAGGCCACAGGCGATCCGTCGTCGCAAGGCTGCCCGTGTCCACCGAGCCGATCTCGACCGTCTCTCCCCAGGACGGATCCAGACCCGATGCGACAGATAGCTCGTAGGATCCTGTCTCCGCTGGGGCGAAGCTGGATGCCACGATGACGTAGCGCCCGGCGATCGGTGCGCTCAGCAGCAGCGCGGCATCGTGCCCATCGACATCGTCGGCCGATGCGATCTGCGCATGCTCCGGATCGTACACCCATAGGAACGCATCAAAGACGGCCGAGACCAGCTCAACGCGCACCAGCGCCCCCTCCGGGAGCTCCACCGCATAGAGATCGTAGTGTGCCCCATCGGCCATCCGGGGATCCGCGGAATCCAGAACCCCAAGGCGACTCCCCCCAAGGGTGACCGGCTCCGCAGTGTCCCAGGCGATGGGAGATCGCCGCCACAGATCCAATCGATAACCGCCTCCTTCGTCGACATTGAAGGCATTGGCCATCACGAAGTACGTGCCCGTCTCCGGAAGCTCCAGCTCGAGATAGGCGTCCGTCCCGCCTCCGCTATCGTCGTCGCTGGCAATCAGCTGATGCTCCTGGTCGTAGAGGTGGAGATACGTGTCGAACTCCGACGACGCCATGAGAACTCCCATCCGTTCGCCCTCCGCCCCATCGAAGCGATACAGGTCGTACAGCGTGTCATCCGACAGCAGCAGATCGTCAGTGGACAGAGCGCCGACAACGGGGCCGTCTGCGTCGATCACCATCGCCTCTGACCACGGGATCAGCCGCTCGTGATCGCCATGCCCCGTCGTCCAGAACACCAACTGCCCGTCTGGGCCGAGTTCACGGAACACACTCTCCAGGGCGGCAAACAGCCCCTCTCGTGTCGCCGGACCATCCACGTAGGGAGGCCAGTCCAACGGCTCCACGGATCCGTCGTCGGTCGCCACGTCGACATCCGGGCCCGAGCCGGCGAGAACGAAGACCTGAGACGGCGGGAAGCCGTACGCCGCCAGCACCCCGTGGAACCGCTCAAGGTCCTGCAGCGCCCAGAGCCCCACAGCCTCTCCGACGAACAGCACGGCATAGCGATCCTCCGTGGGAAGCGGCGTACCATCCATCGCCGCGCCGAGACGAAGCGCCGCACCACCGCCAAGGAACGCCGTCTGTGGACGTTCGGGCTCGGTGACACGATCGTCCCCCACGCAGACCGCCGGCAGCGTGGCCGCCCCTCCGGGAGCTGCGGCATCTCTCTGCTCCGCGAGTACGCCTACCTCTGCCAGCGTGAGGTCACCGCGCAGCGCCTCCTCCAAAGCACCGGCCAACGCCTCGACGTAATAGCTGATGGGACGCTTCAGCCCACATGCCTTGAGGCAGCCGGCCGCGGTGTCTACCCCCGCGAACCACGCCGATTCGTCGTGGGAACTCGACGCGAACAGCGCGATGTCGCCGGCACCATCGAGCTGCTCCGCAAGGTCGTCCAGCATGCCGCCGCTGAAGCACTGCGTGAAGACGAACACGAGGCTGCCGAACGGATGCTCCGCGGCGTGTGTAGAGACCGCAGTGGCCAGTTCATCATCCCGAACCACGGTATCGTCGGCGCAGTAGATGTAGCTGCTCCAATCCTCCGGCTGCTCCTCAAGGCAGACGCCCCCAATTGCCGGCACCCAAACAGCTATCCCAAGGATCGTCAGCCCTGTCGTCAAACGCCTGATCATCCCTCACCTCCGGAGGTCGTACGCGTGCCCGGCACATCATACCGCGCGTCCACGTTATCCCGCGGGACGGAAGAGATGACCGTCTGAGTTGAACGCGTATTGCCCTCAGGATAGAGTAGATGCCCCGGTTCCAGTTGTCCTCGCGCTTGACCCCGTACCATGATGCGAATGCGATCTGTGCTGACATCGAGCGCCTTGCTCCTATGCGTGATCCTCGTCAGCGTGCCGTCGGCGCCCCAAGGCATCCGCAGCGAGGGCTTGTGGCTGATCGGCGCCGCCGCGTGGCACGATCGCGGCTACGACGGACAGGGTACGGTGGTGGCCATCTGGGATACCGGATTCCTCGGTTATGAGCAGCTTCTGTCCACCGAGCTCCCGCCAGCGGAGCGGGTCGTCGGTGTCGCCCTCGACGTCCCGCTGACGGGAGATCCAGGCGGCGGCGGGACACGCCACGGAACAGCGATAGCCGAGGTCGTTTACGACATCGCCCCAGCGGCCGCCCTGCGGCTTCTCGCCAGCCCGGCCGATGTGGATCCCGCACGGGTTGAGGCGATCCTGCTTGCGTGGCGACCCGACGTGGTGGTCATCTCCATCTACGGAGGCATCGCCTGCTCGAACGCGGAAGGGGCCTACGAACAGCTTCTTCGGACATTGTGGGATCACGGGATCCTCGTGGTCGTCGCGGCGGGCAATGATGGCGAGTCGTATTGGAACGGGCGCTTCTCTGATGTCAATGGAGACGGCTTCCACGACTTCCGCAGCTACGATGACGGAATGAGCTTCGCCGTGTACGCAGGCGACGTCGTCGATCTCTATCTGCATTGGGGGGATCCGTGCTCGCCCCATCCCGACGACTACGATCTCCTCCTCTACGACGGCGCCGGAACGCTGATCGCGTCGAGCGAGCAGGATCCCGCGGTCGATGGATATGTGGAGAGAATCCATTCCGAGGGGCTCTCCACGGGAACCTACTTCGTCCGAATACGCAAGGCCGTCGGCGCGGCGCCCGTGGAACTGCACCTGCGCTGGATGAACGGACGACGCATCGAGTACCCCACCACGTCCGGCAGTCTTCGGCGGGTCCTCCCCGCCTGCTCCCCGTACGCCCTGACCGTGGGCGCGGTCAACGTCCACACCTTGTGGCTAGAGACGTACAGCAGTCAGGGACCGGCGTCCGAAGGGGCAATCAAGCCCGAGCTGGTCGGCCCGGACCACGTGTGGACGGCGACGACAGGTCCTGCGTTCCAACGCGGAGGTGCGTGGGTTGGGGGGTTCGACGGCACGTCCGCAGCGGCACCGCACGTCGCCGGCGCGGCCTTGCTCCTGCTTCAAGCATTTCCCACACTGGGACCCGACGCCCTCCGCGACCTCCTAATGGCCCACGCGACCGACCGGGGACCGCCGGGGATCGATCCCCAGTTCGGCGCGGGGATCGTGCGATTACCACCGCCCCCGTCCTGATCGACAGATGCGGCGCATCGGAGACGCCTCGGCCAGCCCGGGATCCGCTTGCCGAGCGCTTCCACGGAGTGTCGCCAAGTGCTCGATGTCCCATCCTTGGCATCCTCCTCTTCAGCTCTTGTCTTTCGGTTGCCTTTGCCGAACCTCATCAGCGGGGCGCAGCTTTCGTCCTGGGCATGAGCGCTATAGTCCTATATAGTTCCCATTCGCGATGTGGTCGCTTACGGGAGGACTCTTTATGGGGTGGTCGCTGGGCGCCAATGATGCCGCCAATGTCATTGGCCCTGCGGTCGCAGTCGGCGCGTTGCGCTTCCGCGTCGCGGCAATCCTCGCCGCGCTTCTCGTCATGATCGGCGCTGTCACGATTGGCGGCCGCGGCTTCGACACGTATGGCGGATTGGGGGCGCAGACACTGCTGAGCAGCTTCATCGTCATGCTCGCGGCCGGCGCTACTGTTGCGCTCATGACGTTCGCCGGTCTCCCCGTGTCCACCACGCAAGCCGTCGTTGGAGCCATTATCGGTTCGGGCCTGGTGAGTGGCACAGCTACGTTCTCGCCGCTGCCTAGAATCGCGCTCTCGTGGGTACTGGCTCCGGCGGGGAGCCTGTGCATCGCGTTTCTCATCCTGAGGATGCTCACAACGTTTCCGCGAGCCCTTCCCCATCGACTCATTACGCACAGCGCGGTAGCTCAGACGGGATTGGTCATCGCCACGTGCTACAGTGCCTTCTCGCTCGGAGCCAACAACATCGCCAACGTGACGGGTGTCTACGTTTCGTCCGGGCTTCTTGAGCCGATGTGGGCTGCCGTCATCGGGTCCGCGGCGATTGGCTTCGGGATCCTCACGTTCAGCAAGCGCGTGATCCGCACGATCGGTAGCCAGCTGGTACAGCTCGATCCAACCACCGCACTGGTGGTCGTCTTTGCGGCGGCGCTCTCGATGAATGCGTTTGCGATGGTCGGTGTGCCTGTCTCTGCCTCGCAGGCGGTGGTGGGTGCGGTGCTTGGAGTGGGACTCGCAAGAGGGGTACGAACGGTGAACGGACGACGTCTCGGGGGGATCGTCTCCGGGTGGGTTGGGACGCCGGCTGTTGCGTGCGCCCTCTCCGCCGGCGGGACCGCGCTGGCCGGCTGGGTGGCTTCAGGCATCTAGGCATGGTGCCGTAGCAGCCTGTCTCAGGCAGAGGTGCATCGGCATGCACCGCATCTGGGGGCTCGATCCAACTCGAGCTACGTGAGTCACTTCCACACCGTCGATGACATCCACTGCTTCAGCCGATTGGGTGCGTTCCACCGGACAAGTTCGAGACGTTGTAGGATCAAGATCAGTGAGTCGTGGCCGAGGTGGCCGCCCCAGGCAATCCACCTTCCAGAGAGCCCGGAGGCGGTCCGCCGCGAAAGGCTGGGCATCGCTTCATAGGTCGTCTCCACCTACTCCTGCGGTGTCGCCGGATTCTCTCGAGGCTCTCGGATCTGCTATCGTTGCAGTTGATCCACGTACCATCTCCGCGGCAGCAGAGGAAAGAGTCGTATGATGACCAGCCTACACACCCTTCCGGTTCCAGAAGACGATCTTCGGCAAACACTGGAGCGAGTTCTCGGCTTCTCGGCCCGATCGATACGCTCAACGGCCCTCGGGGCCAGTTCGCGAGAGACGCCATGGAGGGTGGATGTGGAGACGGACGAGGGACCGTTCCGGCTCCTGGTGCGCTTCGGGAACAGCTGTAGCGCAAATGAGGTGAGCGCACTGGCGGCAATGGCGTCCCACCAGCTGCCTACACCACGTGTCCTTCACTGGGATCCCGACGCCAAGGCGCTGGGAACTCCGTTGTTCGTCAGCACGTTCATCGACGGCGATCCGCTGCTTGATGCCATGAAGGCGCACGAGCCGTGGGCCGATGCCCTGTACATCGACACCGTTTGCACAGTGCAGTCGATCACCGCGGCCGACCTCCCGCCCGGGAGCACCGATCAACTGGGGGGGACCGAATCGGCGATCGAGGTTCTCGAGAAGGGCTACGCGATGTTCGAGAGGCCGAACCCGCTCGCCAAGCGCGCTTACCGGCGCCTCAAGGAGATGTGGACTGGATCGCCCGGCGACCGGTTCAGCAACGGGGATCTTTGGCCGGAGAACCTCCTCGTGCTAGGCAATCGTCTGGCAGGCATCATCGACTGGCAACACGCCGGCTTCACGGACCCGATCTTCGAGTTTCTGCTCCCGTTCTTCCTCGTGCCCGAGCTGCGTGGCCGGGGCACCGAAGAGGCGTACTGCCAGCGAATGGGCTTCGATCCGGCAATCCTCTCCTGGTATCGCGGCCTGGAGTTGTTCGACTCTCTGCGCTGGGTTCTGAAGCTCGGGAAGCCGTACGGGATTCACACGGCCGAGAGCCTGCAGAGGGATCTGATCAGGTGGCTGGAGGAGAACTAGGCGAGTCAACCCTGTCTTCTTGTCGAGGAGCCTGAGCGCGGAGCCGTCGACCGCTCCGTGGAGCACCCTCGCAGTGCCCCGGGACTCGAGACGTCGAAGGTGGGCTGAGCGTATCTGATCAAAGGGTGGAGCCATGCAGGACCGGAAGTGGGAGATCATCGAAGCGCCGTTAGGGTTTGGCACGTCGCATGCAGGAACCGAAAACGCTCCCGCTGGTGTTGACACATGGAACACCGCGGATGAGATGGCGTGTGTACAGGATAGGATGTAGCCGAGACGGCTCACTCAGGCACTCGCTGTCAGAGTCCACGGCATGTGGTGCATCCATCACGCCCATCCTCCCAAGGCAGTGCATACCACACTGAGCCATCGTGTTTCGCCCGCCGCGCGGCGTGGCACGCTGCAGACAGCAGTCATCCCCATAGTGGTGATCTAGGAGACGAGTTCCGATAGCCACTTCCGCTTGGCGCGACGTCCTCTGCGTGTATCATTGAAATAATAAGCAATGTAGCATGGAGGTCATCCTGAGGCAGATCGGTCCTTTGACGCTCGTGGGGAAGGCCCTCTCTCACCCGCTCAGAGAGAGGATGCTCTGGATGCTGGAGGCCGGGGAAAGGTGTGGATGTGAATTCTCCCCGGAGCTCGGTGTCGATCCTTCGATCGTGTCCCGGTACCTCGCTGTACTGGAACGAGCCGGTCTTGTGACGTCCCGCCGCGATGGCGTTCGTGTGATGTGGACGCTCGCTGATCCGAAACTGCTGGACGTCCTGAAGCGGCTCGCGGAGCTGACTGGGGAGCGGGTGGTATAGCCTTGAAACGAGAGCTACGGCTCTTCGCAGTCATCGCCGGTGTCTTCCTGTTCGCCTACCTGGTGCCGTTCTCAAGCGCGACGGTACGCAACGCGATCATGGAAGCGTTCTCCATGCTCCAGGAGTACGCGCGTGAGCATGTGCTGTTGTGCCTTGTCCCCGCGTTCTTCATTGCCGGCGCCATCGCCGTGTTCACATCGCAGGCAAGCGTCGTCAAGTACCTGGGGGGGAAGGCCAACAAGGTGGTTGCCTATGGCGTCGGCGCGGTCTCCGGTGCGATCCTTGCGGTGTGCTCCTGCACGGTGTTGCCGTTATTCGCAGGGATCTACAAGCGCGGCGCAGGCCTCGGTCCGGCGATCGCGTTTCTCTACTCAGGACCGGCGATCAACATCCTGGCGATCATCCTGACCGGCAGGATCCTTGGGATCCAGTTCGGACTGGCAAGAGCGATCGGCGCAGTGGCCTTCGCCGTGGTCATCGGACTCGCAATGCAGTTCCTGTTCC
>Ga0272441_10014596_pt1 | contig 11107 bp, 10 predicted proteins | sample SSMProp6N_FD_193582 | JGI IMG/M metagenome (GOLD analysis project Ga0272441, IMG submission 193582) | Marine sediment archaeal communities from Little Sippewissett salt marsh, Falmouth, MA, United States - SSM-Prop-6N | ecosystem: Environmental > Aquatic > Marine > Wetlands > Sediment ...
TGATTTAAAAAGATTAAAAAATGATTTTAAAATAAAAGGTATTATTATCGATTTGGATAATACTACCGTTGCCTGGGGAAGTGACAAAATCGATAAGGAAATCATTAATTGGATTCAGGAAGCTAAAAAGAATAAGATTTCAATATTTCTATTATCGAACACACATACCAAACGAGTTAAAAAGTTTGCAGAGGTATTAAAGATACCTTACAATTCAAATTCCTTCAAACCTTTTCATCCTCCTTTCAGAAAAGCATTAAAAGCAATGGGAACTACCTGTAGGGATACGACAGTCATTGGTGACCAGCTATTTACCGATATATTAGGTGGAAACCGAATGAAAATGCTCACTATATTAGTAAAACCAATGTCTGGCAAATATTCGGTAGGTACTTTTTTGCAAAGAAGTATAGAAAAATGGATTTTAGCTTACTGGATTAGAAGCAATAAAATCAAGATGATGCATAATTCCTGGCCAAAAGGGAGATAAGCTAGCGTATATAAAATATAGTATTGGGTATTGAGTAATGAGTATTGAGGAAATAAACCAAATATAATTCCTCTTGATGGATACGATAAACGGTATATTAATCATCTACTTAATGAGGGAGATAAAAGCAACATTACTTATCCCTCTTGATGGAGATAATCAACACCGCATAACTCCTCCCGCTTGATGGGGAATAAACACAGTATCGCACCTCCCCCTTGATGGGGAAGATAAACTATATATAGATCCTCCCCCTTGATGGGGAAGATAAACTATATATAGATTCTCCCCCTTGATGGGGGAGGATAAAGGTGGGGGTGAATTTGAAAAATAAAAATATAGAATTTGCAAGAAATCTAAGAAGAAAGAGCACAGAAACTGAAACGTATTTATGGAAATATTTAAAGGGAAGACAAATAGAGGGTTTCAAATTTCGAAGACAAGAACCTATAGGAAAATATATAGTAGATTTTGTAAATTATGAAAAAAAAATCATCATTGAACTTGATGGCGGTCAGCATTTAAACAATAAAAAAGACGTATTAAGGGATAGCTGGTTTAAAAAACAGAATTATAAAGTGTTAAGATTTTAGGATAACGAAGTATTTAAAAATACAGAAGGAGTATTGGATACTATAAGAGATGAACTTCTATCCCCCTCACCTCAATCCTCTCCCACCAAGGGGAGAGGAAGTAAGACTATGAACTATAATAATGAAAATAGCTAAAAAATATAAAATGCAATGACTTTAAAAGCGTATTAACATATTACAGTAAAGAAGATACTTAAAGATATATTTATTAATTCTATATTTTCACTTCTCTACTTGATGGTAGAGATAAATTTAATAATTCTTACCATTTGATGGAGATGTTAAACGTCATACAAATCATCTATAACTCGATGAGAAAGATAAAAATCATATCCTTCCTCTAATTGATAGGAGAGATAAATTTATTTAAATATTTCCCTTTGAAGCAGGGAATAAACAAAAAAGATGCAACTCCTCACTCTTGATGGAGATAATCAACACCGCATAACTCCTCCCCCTTGATGGGGGAGGATGAAGATGGGGGTGAAGATGAATAAAATATATAGAAATAATTTTTTAAGATAGAAAAAATGGCGATCATGTTCAGAAAAAAAATAATAGATTTAACACTAATATATTAGTTTTTATTATTAAAATTTTTGGAGAAAAAAATGCATTTATTTTATAGATTGCTCTTAGCCCATATAATTGCAGACTTTCCTCTTCAAACGAATATAGTTTTCAACCTCAAAGCATATAAAAAATGGGGTGTGATGTTACATTCAAGTATAGTACTATTGTTATCTCTAATTTTATCCATTGAATATTTAGTACAGATAAAAGTCGTAATTATAATTATAACCATATTTATTACACACACGATCATTGACAAATTTAAAATAAAAATCACGAAAAAATATAAAAATCACGATTTATTTTTTTTTATAATAGATCAGTTATTACATATTCTCATCATCTTCATTCTAACTTTCAATTTAACACAGAAATACAGCTTTGTTCCAAAAACAGGCTTTAGATTACTTAATACCTTGATAGAAATCTATAATAATGATATATTTATTCTGTGTCTTATTGGTTATTTTACATCGGTTTATGTTATTCCTATTTTACTGACTTTTGTTCGAGATACAAAAAATCAGGATAATATCAAATTAACGGAACAGAAGACTAATAGAAGGTATAATATTACATCGAATGAACTGATCGATAAAGTCTATAGATTATTGTTAACCATTGGCACTCAATTCATTAGTGAATATTATATTTTAGTAATATTTATTTGCTTCGTGTTACTAAATATTATTCCGTTTGATATAAATAAAAATAGCATGGGTCATCTTTTTAATCTTAAAAGAATTTTAAATACATCACTGGCAATATTTGTAGGTATATTATTAAAGTTTGTATACTCCCCAACATAATAGGAGAAGTAAAATTATAAGATGAAGAGTAAGAGCATTTCCGGTAATTTCTTGATAGAATTACTTCAAGAAAAACAATTAATCAGCGCGGATGAACTCGAAAGAATTAACAAAATCCATAAATCCTCGAATTTAGACCTGCAAAGAATAATTCTTCAGCAGGAAATCATGGGGAAGAATGAATTAATGCTTGCTGTAGCAGAGGAAATAAGGACAAAATATGTTGATTTAAAGGATGTAGAGATTGATCCGGGCATAGCTGCTCTAATTCCGGAAGAAATGTCCAGGCGACATCAGATTATTGCCCTGGACAAAGAGGAAAACATACTTACCGTTGCCATGGCGAACCCTTTAGATGTTTTTGCGCAGGATGAGATAAAAATACGTCTGGGGTATGAAATAGATTCTGTTTTAGCCTTTGGAGAAGATATTAATGAAAAACTAAATGAAGTATTCGGACAATCAGAAGACTGGGAAAAAGTCGTTGATAAAGTAGAAAATGTTGAAGTAACTGTTCTAAAGGAAGAAATAGAAAAAGATGAAGACATCTCTGCAATTTCCAAAGGTGAAGAAGCCCCCATTATTGCCTTGGTGAATTTAATCATGTTGCGTGCCATTAAAGAAAAAGCAAGCGATATTCATATTGAACCCTTTGACCAGAAACATTTAAAGATAAGATTCAGGATTGATGGTATTCTCCAGGATGTAATGTCCCTGTCAAGTAAACTGCATTTGCCAGTCATTTCCCGCATAAAAATAATGTCTGAACTGGACATCGCAGAAAGAAGATTGCCTCAGGATGGAAGGATACAGGTGAAAGCCAGTGGAAGAAAAATAAACATACGTGTATCAACTATTCCTACAGTTAACGGCGAAAGTGCCGTACTAAGGATATTGGACCCGTCCAGCATCTTGCTCGATTTGGATGCTTTGGGATTTTCCGAAGCAATATTACCGAAATTTAAATCGCTAATTAAAAAACCGAATGGAATCATTTTGGTTACAGGACCAACAGGAAGCGGAAAATCAACCACACTCTATACCGTTCTAAATCTTCTCAATTCTACTGAGAAGAAAATTATGACCATTGAAGATCCTGTAGAATACAGGCTTAAAGGAATCAGTCAAATTCAGGCGAGACCAAAAATAGGTTTGACCTTTGCAGCAGGTTTAAGAAGTTTCCTAAGGCAGGATCCGGATATCATGTTGGTCGGTGAAATCAGGGATAAGGAAACTGCGGAGATTGCTGTACAGGCAGCTTTAACCGGACATATGGTTTTGAGTACATTGCATACCAATGATGCCCCCAGTTCTGTTGTCAGATTGGTTGATATGGGTTTGGAATCTTTCCTGATTTCAGCATCAGTTGTAGGTGTTCTGGCGCAGAGACTGGTAAGAAAGATATGTCCAAAATGTATGGGAAAAATAGGAAAAACCCAAAAAGAAAGAAAAACGTTGATGAATTTTGGTGTTGATCCGGAAAAAGTTGAACTGTACAGAGGAGCAGGATGCCCCTATTGTAATGATTCAGGATATAAAGGAAGAGTCGCCATTTTTGAATTGATGTTAATTTCAGATAATATAAAAAATTTAATCAGCAAACATGCTGATACGAAATTATTAAGAGAAGAAGCTTTGAAAGAAGGAATGAAATTATTAAGTGAAGATGGTTTGGAAAAAGCATGTTTGGGAATTACGACTTTAGATGAAATATTAAGGACAACCAGCACTTAAAAATTGGGATAAAATCGAGGTGGGGTGATTCATTTGGCTCGTTTAACCGGGGAAATAAAAGAAGCAGAAAAATTGATAGAACTTAAGAAAAAAATCAATCAGTTGGATGCATTGAATAAAATTACAACTGAATTAAAAAAAACGAATGACTTGGATAGTCTGCTTAACAAAATCAATATATTTGCAGCAGAACTTGTCAATGCTGAAGCTGCATCCATATTATTATTAAACAAAAAAGAGAATGTGCTAACTTTCAAATCAAGTCTTGGTAAAAAAAGCAAAGAAATAAAAAAGTATAAGGTTAAGATGGGTCAAGGTATTGCCGGTTGGGTTGCTGAAACAGGAAAATCAATCATTGTTAATGATGTTTCAAAGGATGTAAAATGGAATAATTTTTTTGATAAGGCGACAGAATTTGTTACCAAATCAATGATTTGTGTTCCATTGATGAAGGAAGGTAAAATGTTGGGAGTAATGGAAACCATCAATAAAAAGAATAACCGACTATTCAATGAAGAAGACAAAGAAATATTGCATTCTTTTGCAAATCAAGTTGTTATAGCCCTGAACAACACCAATATTATTAATGATCTCAATAATTATTTCAGAAATACGATGGAGATTATGATTATGGCAATGGAAAACAGACCTGTCGCTAGGAATGGTCATCACATGGATATTGCACGTTATGCTACAGAAATTGGTAGGGTTTTGGGTATACGTGGAGAAGAGTACAGAAACCTATACTATGCATCCCTGTTGCATGATATTGGAAAAGTTAAGATGAGTATGAATATATATTCAAAAAATATAAAACATAGTGTTATTGGTGCCAATATGTTAAAACAGATAAAATTATTTGAAGGAGTTTCTCCCATTGTAAAACACCAATATGAAAACTATGATGGGAGCGGTTTTCCTTCCGGATTGGTTGGAGAAAATATCCCATTGGGTTCAAGAATTATAAGCTTGGTTGAAGATTATGTTAAAATAAATTATAATAAGAAATTAGAAGGTCCAAAAGAGTATAATAAAAAAATAGAAAAGTTATTTTCCCTATCAGGGAAAAAATATGACCCCAGAGTCCTCAATGCCCTTAAAGAAATAATCAGGATATGATTGTTATAATTTGAAGAACAAGTAAATTGAGTAAAAAGTAGCATCATTAAAGCTATATGAAATATAATTTGAAGAATCATGCGCGAAGTCTTTGAAGCACTGATGATACATTAATTAATACGATAAATTTCTTTTATAGATGACTTAAAAAGGATTGCCAAACTGTTAAATGAAATATAAGCTTGAATCGAAATATTATTTCTTTAAAATTTTCTTTCTTTGCATGTAGACTGTTTTTGCGAAATTTCTTATGTATTTCTCCAAATTTATTATAGCAATTTTTTCAAAAAGAAGTGTTCATAGTAATATAGCTTGTGGCAAACTATTATAGTTACATAAAATTATAATTAGCAAACAGGACCAAATACCAAATATGATTAAATACTTATAAAAAGTGAGGTGATTTCTTAAGTATGGCAACTTACATCTATAAAGTACGTGACCGTTCAGGAAAAATATTCTCCGGGGATATGGAAGGAAATAGCAGGGATTCCGTAGTTGCACGTCTTAGAGAAATGAATTACTTCATAACATCAGTTACGGAAAAAAAGAAAAATTTTCTTGCTTCTACTGAAATAACATTTTTTAAAAAAATAAAACTAAAGGATTTGACTATTTTTTACAGGCAATTTTCTACTATGGTCAATGCTGGTTTGACTTTGGTAAACTCTCTGGATATCCTTAGCGAACAGGTTGAAAATGCTGCCTTGGCAAAAACAATAAACAATGTTAAAAGTGATGTCGAAGCAGGAACTACACTTGCAGAAGCTATGGAGAAGAGAAAAAATGTTTTTCCCGAATTGTATATAAGCATGATCAAAGCAGGTGAAATAGGCGGTGTACTGGATGAAATACTTAGTAAAATTGCTGATTTGCTGGAAAAGGAATTTGCTCTAAAACAAAAGGTAAAATCAGCCATGTCTTACCCGGCATTTGTGGCAGGTGCTGCTGTCATCATGTCAGTTTTTATGCTCGCTTTTATCTTGCCCCAATTTGTAGGGGTGTTTTCACAATTTGGTGGAAATCTTCCTGCTCTAACTCAATTTTTTGTAAACTTGACCATATTGTTTAATCGATACTGGTATTTATTCTTCTTAATCGTTGCAGGAATTACCTTTGCATTAATTGCTTATTCCAAAACCCCAAAAGGTAGATTATTTTTCGATAAATTTAAATTAAGAGTTCCGATTTTCGGTGAGATAAATAAGAAAACCGCTGTTGCAAGATTTGCCAGAATTTTGGGTACGCTTATTAAGAGCGGTGTTCCCATTCTAGAAGCATTAACTGTTTCTTCTAACGCCATAGGAAATCTCATCATCTCCCAATCAGTTATGGATGCAAAAACAAAGATAAAGGAAGGTCAAAGCATATCCGGGCCATTAAAGGCAAGCGGTATTTTCCCTCCGATGGTAACACAGATGATTTTAATTGGAGAAGAGAGTGGGGAATTGGAAGGCATGTTGATGAATATAGCAAAATTCTATGATGAGGAAGTGGATAGGTCTGTTGAAAGGCTAACTTCCATTATTGAACCCCTGATGATGGCATTTATTGCCCTGACGGTTGGTGTCATGATTATAGCTATGTATCTACCGATATTCTCAATGGTTAATCTAATACAATAAGGTTTCATTAATATTTGATTTTTTATTGGTGTTGAGATAAAAATAGTAAAATATATTCGTATTCTGAAAAATAAGGTAGTAACCACTCTAAAAATGACAAAAGCAGTAAAGATGAAAAAGATATCCGATGAAGACTTTTTATATTATCAGCCATTAGTAAAAAAGATTGCTTCGAAGTATATAAATTCAGGAGAGATGTTTGAAGATTTGGAGCAGATAGGGTACATAGGTTTATTAAATGCTTTCAACTTGTATAACAGTGAAAAAGGTGTCAAATTTGAAACCTACGCAACCTGGCTGATATCAGGCGAAATAAGACATTATATAAGGGATAAGCATCAAAAGATTAAAATACCCCGATGGATGACTGAACTTAATCGAAAAATAGATAAATTCATTATCTTTTTTAAAAATAAAGAAAAAAGATTTCCCAGTGTTCAGGAAATAGCTGAACAATTCAATATAACAGAAGAAGGTTTAGAGGAGGTATTTAAAGCAAGGGATGCAGTTCAGCTGGTTTCGCTTGATCAGGAGAGAAGAAAAAATGTAGATAATAAGCAACCCAAATACGAAAAAATAAAAAGCAGGAATTATCAAAATTTTAAACTTCCCATTGAAGATTTAATTATAATAAGGAGCGCATTAGACAAATTAAAAGGACTTCAAAGAAAAGTCATATATTATTTATTTGAAAAGGATTTAACACAGAGAAGCACTGCAAAGAAGCTTGGAATTTCACAAAGAAAAGTTTCCAGAATCAAAGATTCAGCATTAAAAAACTTAAAAGATGAAATTAAATCATAATTTCAATTTTATTGCTTTAATAATATATGTATGGTGAGGTAATATGGAAGCAAATTTAAATAGAGATCAATATGAAGACGAAATTATAAAATATAAGCATCTTGTAAAAGGCATAGCAAGCAAATTTATTAACTCAGGAGAACCATTGGAAGACCTTGAACAGCTTGGATATATTGGATTGATGAATGCATTAAACCTTTACAGCGATCAAAGAAACGTAAAATTTGAAACCTATGCCTCCTGGTTCATTTCAGGGGAAATAAGACATTACATTAGGGATAAGCACCAAAAAATTAAAATACCTCATTGGATAACTGAACTAAATAGAAAAATTAATCGATTTATAGTAGAATACAAAAATGAAAAAACCGAAATACCTTCTCTAAAAATTATTGCAGAAGAATTCAACCTAACAGAAGAGGGTGTAAAAGAAGTTTTAAAAGCAAGGGATGTAGTTCATGTTGTATCAATAGACAGGGAAAACCGCGATTATGATTGTAATGAATATCCCGTTTTAGCTAAAATTAAAAATGACCACTATAAAAGTTTTAAATTGCCCCTTGAAGACCTGATCTCGCTGGAATTTGCTTTAAATAAATTAAAGAGCTTACAGCAGAAAGTTGTGAGATATATTTTCCTAAAAGATCTAACACAAAACAAGACTGCTGAAAAATTGGCAATTTCACAAAGACAGGTTTCTCGAATAAAAAATGAGGCGTTAAAATTACTTAAGGAAGAACTTGAAAAAGAATAACTTTTGATTTTATAAACTGCATTTTTTTTTGCAGTAGGTGTCCCCAAAGCTTAGATTTTTAAGTTATACTATTCTTAATAGGTTTAACCTGAATGCTTTAAATTTAAATACTAAGTTATATTGATTTTTGTACTAATTTAACAGATAGAGGGCGGATTAACTGATATAAAATGATAAAGAAAAAAGTAGTTATAAAATATAAAGATAGTAAAATTATCAAAGGATGGATAGAATCTTTTAGGCCTACAAAAGATTATGTTTCTATACATCCTTTGTATGAATATAGTGAAGAAAGGCAGCTTAATATTAAGTTTGATGAATTAAAAGCAGTATTTTTTGTAAAAGATTTTGTAGGAAACAAAAATTACCAGAAAATTCGTACATTTGATGTTCCAAAAAAAATAACTCCGAGTCAACGAAAGATTATTGTGGATTTTGAAGATGGTGAAAAATTATACGGAACAAGTATTAATTTTAATAAATACACAAAGGGATTTTTTATTTACCCAATTGATGAAAAAGATAATAATATTCGCATATTTGTTCTGCATTCTTCAGTGCGGAAGATTCATTTGATGAAAATCAAACTATGAAATATCGACATAATTTCTCAATGTATACTATCTTTTTTTATATATAGATAGCAATTTTACTACTATAATAAAAATCTATAAAGAAGGGAAATAAAATGTTAGGAAATAGATTGGTCGTAAAGTACAAGGATGGTAAAATTGTAAAAGGTTGGACTACAGATTTCGGTCAAAATAAAGAACTCTTCCACTTACATCCTATTGAGGGATATGGTGAAAAATTGATTGAAATTAACACATCAGATTTAAAAGCAATTTTCTTTGTAAAGGATTACCGGGGTGATAAAAAATATCAAAAAGTCAGAACCTTTGAAGGGCAAAGAGAGCCGATACCCAGTGAGAGAAAGATTATCGTAATATTTAAGGATGGTGAGAATTTCTACGGTACTTCCCATAGTTATAATCCGGAAAAAAAGGGATTTTTTGTATATCCAATTGATCCGAATGATAACAACGATAGGGTATTTGTAGTCAATCCTGCAGTGGATAGTGTTAAATTGCAAAAATTCAAGAGTAATGATTTTCAAATTTTTGTTTATGAAAATTTGTGAAGAATAAAGTTTCCAGTTACAAGTTGCAGGATCTGTATATAGTAAAACAAAAATAATCCGTAAGCCAAGCTGTAACTGTCATTGTTGCATTACAACGACGCAATCCCAAGCCCGTATAAGTATAGAGTATACGGTATATAGTATTATATAGTAAAAACAAAAGAAGTGTTTCAGTTTGCAGTTTTCAGTTTTTTGACTGGTATTCTGGCTAAACTGGTAGACTTATTTCCCCGCAATTATTACCCACATCTTCCCTCATTACTGATTACTGTATTTATATTTGACCGGCAGACTGGCCAACTGGAAGACTGAGTTTCTTGCACCCTGAATCTTGAAACTTTTTACAACCAAAAACGAAAAGCGATAAACGAAAAACCTGCTTCCAATTCTTCGCACATCTTCTCTTAACTAAACGCTGATACGCTCACGTTTCCAGCTCACACCTAAACGCTATACGCTATTCCTCACACATCTTTACTGATCACTCATTACACATTACTCATTACTGCATTTATTTTCGACTGGCAGACTGGTAGACTGGCTGACTGTAAGATTAATATATTTGTCTAAAATTATCAAAAGTTGGGAATAATATAAATATAGATGCTTCTAATAAAATATAAAGGAAAATACAATGAAAAATAAAAAAGGATTCACTTTAATAGAACTACTGGTAATTGTTGCTATCATTGGTGTATTAGCTTTAATTGGCCTAAGGACATATAGTGGTCAACAACAAAAAGCTAAAAATGCTATCGTAAAAGCAAATGCAGGGACGATTCAAACATTAATTCAAGCCAAAATGGCGGATACTAATTATTTACAGGAAACTGCCATTGCAAGAGTGAACCAGGTAATGTCTGATATTGGCAATGCCGGTGGTTGTCATAATCCTTATACAGGGGGAACAGGGGATTTTACCATTAAAAAGTATGCTGAAAACCTTATTGATTCAAATGAAGATGATAGAGGAAAAGTTGGAGTAGCATCACCCAATAAGAATGAATTCAAAATTCAAGGCCTTGACCAGGATGGAAATTTGTTTGGAACTGAAATGTTGGCGAAGAAATAGAATAAGTTAACAGAAAGATAATTAAGTATAATTTGAAAATAAAAATATAAAATTTTGTATTAATGAATATCAAGTAAAATAGGTCAATGTTATTTGCTATTTATTAAATGCAAACATGAAATAATTAAAATATTTTAAAAAAATATTGTAAAGAAATAAAAATAGCGTCTAAAAAAGTGAATATTTGGGAATAATATATATAGAGAGTAAAAAATATATCTGCAGTTACACAAAGTTGATAAAGGCAAACTATCCGAAAGGGTAAGACGCAAAGTTATGGGTCTAAGGTAATTAATAAAAAATAGTTACTAAGACTGCCAGGCCACCGACTTGATTTTTTTATCCTATTTTTCAGTTTCTGATGGGATGGAGCTTAAAGAAGGGATGTTTCGG
>Ga0272441_10014597_pt1 | contig 11106 bp, 9 predicted proteins | sample SSMProp6N_FD_193582 | JGI IMG/M metagenome (GOLD analysis project Ga0272441, IMG submission 193582) | Marine sediment archaeal communities from Little Sippewissett salt marsh, Falmouth, MA, United States - SSM-Prop-6N | ecosystem: Environmental > Aquatic > Marine > Wetlands > Sediment ...
TCCGGGAAAAAGAGCACGATCCCTGAGGTAGGATTGGGGGAAGTGGGCATAAATATCGTGACCTGGATCTCTCCTTCATATAAACATCGGGAAGTAACAAAACCAATAACATAACCGCTCCCGAAGGGAACTTTTGCCACTCCGAGGTATTGATCCCCTCCTTTTCCCGAAGTTCCACTTAAAGACGATATCAGATCCTTAAGGATCTTGTACCAGGAACCTAAATAAGGGATCGACACAATTAGGTTCTCAAGATAGTTCAATATCCATTGTTCGCGTTTTCTGAACTTGTAACCTGCGTATATTATCAGGATCACAACGAGCAGAAAGACCAGTACGGTCATCTCCAGGGATTTCGTTACTCCCAGGAGGTTGGTTCCAAGCAGAATCGCGGTCTCTACAAGAAATCGTATTATTAGGACAAGGGCAATTAGCGGAAGAAAGACCAGGATACCGGTAAAGAAGTTTTTCCCCAGATTCTTCCAGAAAGAGATCTTTCCCTCTTTCCCTTCCTCAGGAACATTGTGTTGTCCATTTTCAATATCCTTTTCTTCACCTTTCAATACCCTCACCTCTTTCAGGTTCATTATATAGAAAAAAAGTTATCGCACTGTAGATCGGTTATCTCTATCAAGCTATCCCTCTAGTCCTCAGAGAAAGCCCGGGTTTGAGAAAAGAGTGAAGTCTCCCTATTAACCGTTTATTCAGTATAATTCAGTAGTGGCAATGTCAAATATCAGGGATATGCTTAAACCGTCTTAAAAGTGAGGTTGGATCAAATGATAACAAGATCACTGATCGAGAGGATCTTTTCTGCAGCTAATATTGAGCGCTGGAACGATCACCCCAGGCCTATACAGTTTACCGAACTGGCAAAGCAGGCACATAAGTTTATCATTGCTTATGTGATAGCAAAATATGAGGAAGAATTCAATGAATCTACCATTGACTGGATTTATCTGATCGAAGGAGGGATCTTTGAATTCCTTCATAGAGTTGTTGTCACAGATATCAAACCCCCGGTTTTCCACAAGCTTATGGATAGCAGGGAACAGCGGGATAAACTCAATAACTGGGTCCTGGAAAAACATCTTAAAGAAGATTTCAGCTGTCTGAAGGAAGATCTTACATCCAGGTACATATCATTTTTTTCCAAAGAAAATGACCATATTGAAAAAAAGATCCTCAAGGCATCTCATTACCTTGCAACCACATGGGAATTTGATTTTATCTATGACTGGAGCAAAAAGCTTTACGGAATAGAAAAGACCAGGGAAGAGATAGAAAGCCAGATCAATGAACATCGTGATTTGAAGGCAGTTGAGGATATGCTTATCAGCAGAGAGCTTTCAGACAGGAAAAAAGGACTTTACGGTTTTATCGCTATGGTCGGACAACTGAGATTCCAAAAGAGATGGGCTCAGACACCAAGGATCCCTCAGACATCAGTTCTGGGTCATCTTCTTTTCGTTGCCATCGTTTCCTATCTCATCTCCCTTGAGATAGACGCATGTGACAAAAGGAAATATAACAACTTTTTCGGGGGACTTTTTCATGACCTTCCAGAAGTTTTAACAAGGGATATCATATCACCCGTGAAGAAATCCGTGGAAGGACTGGATGAACTGATCAAGATATATGAAAAAAAAGCCCTTGAAGAACATATCTTCCCTCTTATACCTTCTTCCTGGAAAGAGGAACTTGAATATTTCACCCAGGATGAATTCTCCAACAAGGTCTGCCTCAATGGGAAGAAAGTGGTTACAGAAATCTCTGACGAAGAGATGACAGACAAATACAACAGCAATGACTGGAATCCCATGGATGGAAGGATCATCGAGGGATGCGACAAACTGGCCGCTTTTATAGAAGCATCTCAATCCATAAGACTGGGAATTAGATCTCCCGCTCTTGAAGATGGCATGAACAACCTCTATTCAAGGTTCGGTAAAAGCCATATCTGTGGTTTTGCCATGGGACAGCTCTTCGATCTTTTTCGCTGGTGCTGAAAAAGATCAGGGAGGCCCCCGCGGCCTCCCTTAATCCTGAATTCTCCTGATACCCTATCAATCCATTAGTGAGCCTGGTGCTTTTTCCTTCGTTCTTCCCAGGTGATAAATGAATGATAAAACTCCATATCACCGTCATCATCCAGTCCTCTTGTGATCTCGGTAATATGTGTATGGGTCGACCTGACCTGTTCAATAACATACGCTACAGCGATCTCCGGCATACTGTGTTCCCCACATGTATAGATATCGAGGGCCATATATTTCGCTTCCGGCCATGTATGGATAGATAGGTGGGACTCACTGATCACCACCACGCCGCTGACACCATTTGGCGGAAAACAGTGGAATGATACCGACCATACCTGGGTATTGGCCTTCCTGGCAGCGTCAACAAGGATTTTCTGCATTTCCTGGACATTACCTATTAGTTCATTACAGCCTGAAGCTTCCACAATAAAGTGGTACCCCTTGGGAGACATGGCTTTCCTCCTATATTTCAAATAGCTTTTCTGGACAAATAATTATACTATATGACTTACTGGATGCCCTAATAAAAAACCGCCCCGGAAACCGGAGCGGTGGAGATTTTTTATGGTGGAGCTAAGGGGGCTCGAACCCCTGACCTCTTGAATGCCATTCAAGCGCTCTCCCAGCTGAGCTATAGCCCCATATCTGCGCCCGACAATTATACGGAGCATGAAAGCCCATGTCAACAGCCAATTTAATCTTAAGAATATGAATGACAGGCCTTTTCATGTATCATTTCAGTCAGGAAGTTTCCTAAAAGGAGCGTGCCAGTGATAACAGAAAAGATCCCCCGGCCGGTTTGCCTCATTCTGATCCTGTTGTTCCTCTTTCTCGTCCCTTCCATCCAGCCCGGCGAGGCTGTGACAAGGGGAGAAATGGTTCATACAGTTCTTGATGCCCTTGATATTCCACCCTGGAATGAGAAGATCACTTTTTCCGATGTGCCCTTGAGCCATCCTCATAGCCGCTATATTGAAACTGCGAGAGCTCTGGCATTGATATATCCTTCGGAAAGATTCCATCCTGACATCGAAGCGACCAGAGCGGAAACGCTCATGTTCGCTTTGAAGGCTATGGGTTGGGAACACGAAGCAGATCTTGCGTTATGGGTTTATGCTGATCACCATTCGGATCTTCCTGAATATATTGCACCCTACCATTCTCTGGCAAGAAGAATTGTTCCTTCACCGCCCGACTGTTTTCTTTTCGAACCTGAAAATGACCTGAAAATGACGGATCTTCCCGAACTGAACAAATGGTTGAGAAAGTGTATCGCAGGTATTACATGGGATGAAACGGTAAAGTCCTCCCCTTTTTCACTGCTCCTGCATCGCCAGGGTGTCGGCAAACCCCCGGGAGCCTGGGCTATACAGGTCTTTTCCAGTCCTGAAAGATCAGAAGCTGAGAAAGTACTCCATGAACTTGGATCAAAAGGACTGAAAGTATTCCTGGTGGATAACGTCTGTTCATTTACCGTGAACGTAGGCCCCTTCGTTCATTACGCTCAGGCCTGGGAAAAAATGTCCTCCCTGAATACCACTCTTGACGGATTTATCGTGCCAGCGGGTAACTCTGCAGGTAGATCTCTTTTCTGGGCTGCTATCGTGGTCAGTGAGGCACCGTCTTTCCCCTCAGTTGTAACAGCCCCGTCTCTTGGATCAATGACCCTTCCCCTGTCTCTGATCAGGTCAAAGTCAGGCGGATTTGCAGCGATAAATGGGGGGTTTTTCTATAGGGATAAGCCCGTTGGTACCCTGATTTCAGGAAAAGAGATCCTTGCAACCCCAGTAATAAACCGATCTGCAGTGGGATGGGACAGGAAAGGCAATGTCTTTTTCGGAAACGGGACCCATAGGACAGTCCTATACTGGGGACAAAAGGGTAAACTCGTGTTAACGGATTTCAATAGACCCCCCAGAGCTAACGGCGCAGCTCTTTTCAGCCCTGGCATGGGATCTTTTGCCCGATTTATTCCAGGGGACGGGATCGAAGTTCTCATATCCCGGGGACGGGTAAAAAAGCTTGGCCCCACATCTATTTCAACTCACTTTATGGGCCCTGAGGAAATGCTCATTGTTGCAAGGGGAATGAATGAAAAAGCTCTGGAGTCCCTGAAGCCAGGAATGAAGATAAGCCTTGATACCGAGTTTTTCGACGATAACATCCAAAAGGCAGACGTAATTCTGCAGGCAGGCCCCATGCTGCTTGAAAAGGGTAAGCCACTGGATAAGAATGAGGGACTGTCTTCAGGTATCACAGACCGGAGACATCCGAGAACCCTTATAGGTTATGATGGAAAAAGTTGCTGGTTCATAGTCGTAGATGGAAGAAACTCATGGCATAGCAGCGGGATAACCCTTGAAGAGGCTCGGATCATTATGGACCATCTTGGAATAACTGATGGACTCAACCTCGATGGAGGCGGTTCATCCCAGATCCAGTGGATGGATCATACCGTCAACATGCTTCCTGGGGGACACGAACGGCCTCTTCCCTACGGACTGGTCTTTAACAGAAATTGATCTGAAACAAGGAGGTGAGTCCATGTCCAGGGTTGTTGCAGAAATTGTGGTGGTCCCCTTTGTTGGTGGTCCTGGCGGATTAAGCACATATGTAGCATCCGTTGAAAAGACTCTGAGGTCTTTCAACCTCGAAGTAATGCTAACCCCCATGGGAACAATACTTGAGGGAGAACTTGATGAAGTCCTGGATGCGCTGAAAGCTGCTCATGAAGTGCCCTTTAGTATGGGTGCGATGCGAGTAAGTACTACAATCAAGATCGACGACAGAAGAGACCGGGAACTTACCATGACCGGAAAGGTTCGTTCCGTGGAAGAGAAAATGTAGTACTATTCAACCCAATTCCTGGGAATATCCTTGAGATGTTCATCTATCAGGTGAAGAAATGGATCTTTTTCTTTTACATCCATGACTATAGTAATGGTCTTATCGTCTTTGTGGAAAGTTGATACCAGTTCTTCTCCCTTTTCCCTGATAAAGATCTCTTTTATCTCAACCCATGGAATGAGGTCTTTACCCTTGCTACCCCAGGTTCGATACTCCTTTACGAGTCCCTCTTCCGTCAGATATATCTGTTTGTGAAAACCCGCAGTAAAAAGACATAACAGTCCTATGAAAGTATAAGGAAGAGTTTGCCCCAACTTTCTTATGCTTCCTGAAAAAAAGGTGGCAGCACCATAAGAGAGAAGCCCGAAACCTACTATTGCAACGGCAAGTTTCATCCAGTTCGGGAAGGGAAAAGCCTTTTTTCCAGCAATTACTGGTTTATCCATACCAAAAACCTCCAGATCCATTCAGGGATTTTGATTACTGTGTAACTTTATGATCAGGCAACAGGCCTGGGCGAACCCAGGTTTTTTCGACAGAGATGATCTCTTTTTCCACATAACTTTCGATCAGATCTTTATAGACTTCCATTTCAACCTCCGGAAAAGGTATTTGAAAAGAAGGTTTCCTGTCAATACACCGTACGATATGATAACCGTAATCCGACTCAAGAGGAAATGAGATGTCTCCCTTTCCCAGGTCGAATATCTCCGTCATAGTCTCGGGCAGGTCCCCTCGGGAGAACCACCCCAGGAACCCTCCTTCAGAGGCAGTTGCAAGATCCCTGCTATAGGAGGCAGCAAGCTCACAGAAGGAAATACCTGACATATGTTTGAGAATTATGGAAAAAGCCAGGTCTTCTTCATGTACCAGTATATGGCTGATACACACAGCAGCAGGTGAAAAATATCTGGGCAGATGTTCATTATAAAAGGTTTTCAGGGCAGCCTCAGAAAGATCCCAGTCCCTTGAGACATGTTCGAGATATGCCTGAGCCAGTAATTCTATCTTTGTACGTTCCATAACCCTGAGAAATTCTGGTTCCTTGTCTATCCCCTCTTTCGACGCTGCCATGGCTAAAAGCAAGATACCAGTAAAGTCCTCCTTTATTTTCATTGTTTCTCCTGCAAGAGGAATCTGTACAGTGACATTCGGGCTTTCTGCCAGAGAAGGATCGTGGATATCAGAAAGGTTCTTCTCAGTATCGATCCCACGAAGTAGCGATGGCACAATTGCAGGGGAAGGAAATCCTTTTTCCTGTGGAAGGGCATGAACAGATTGAACAAGGAAAACCATGAAGAATGCGATAAAGGCAACTATCCACTTCTTAGAAAAGGGAGATGCCTGGATCTTCATATTCTCAGGCCCCGTTATTCTCATCCCTGTCCAGTTCACCTAAATCTGAAAAGGTCAGATCTTTGTCAGTTGCACTCACACTGATCCTGCTCCCTTCGGAAAGTGAACCCTCAAGAATAAGATCAGCCAGTTTATCCTCCACTAACTGCTGAATGGTCCTCCGAAGCGGTCTGGCACCAAACTTGGGATCAAAACCCCTTTTGAGGATAAGCTCCTTGGCCTGTTTGGATACCAGAAGTTCGATATGTCTGTCTCTAAGTCTCTCTGTTACTTCTGACATCATAAGTTCCAGAATGGAGATCATGTTGTCCCTTGTAAGAGGTCTGAAAATGACGAGTTCATCAACCCTGTTGATGAACTCGGGCCTGAAGGTCTTTCTCACAGCTTCCATAATGCTGTTCTTCATTTTATCCCAATCAAGGGTTTCTCCCGTATTATCAGAGAAACCAAGTGAGCGGCTTTTGAATATGTCTTTTGCACCTACATTACTGGTCATTATTATCACTGCGTTTCGGAAGTCCACCACATGGCCCTGTCCATCTGTCAGCCTTCCATCTTCCATAATCTGAAGGAGGATATTGAAGATATCGGGATGGGCCTTTTCGATCTCATCGAAAAGAACCACGGAATAAGGCCTTCTCCTTACGGCCTCTGTCAATTTACCACCTTCATCATATCCTACATAACCGGGAGGGGCGCCGATCAGTTTGGATACTTCATGTCTCTCCATATATTCACTCATATCCATTCTCAGAATGGCTTCCTGGCTGCCGAAAAGAAACTCTGAGAGTCTCCGGGCCAGCTCCGTTTTACCAACCCCTGTAGGTCCAAGGAACAGGAAACTTCCAATAGGTCTGTTCGGATCCTTCAAGCCGCTTCTGGTCCTTCTGATAGCCCTTGAGACTGAAGTTACAGCTTCTTCCTGGCTTATCAGTCGTTTATGTATCTCGGACTCCATCCGAAGAAGCCGCTTGCTTTCTTCCTCAGTGAGATGGACAACGGGAATCCCCGTCCATTCAGCTATGATCTCCGCGATCTCACGGGAGCTAACAACAGGTTCCGCAATATCCCTGTGAGAATGCCACTCCTTACGCATATCTTCAAGCTGTTCGGCAAGCTGTCTTTCCTCATCCCTTAGTCTGGCAGCCTTTTCAAATTCCTGGGAGTCCACTGCTGCCTCCTTTTCCTTACATATCTGGGATAGCTGTCTTTCATGTTCTTTGAGTTCTGATGGGAGTTCCATGGTTTGAAGCCTTGCACGTGCTGCAGCTTCATCTATAACATCTATGCTTTTATCGGGAAGAAAACGGTCACTTATGTACCTTGCAGAAAGTTTTGCAGCTGCTTCCAGGGCATCATCAGATATCTTGACCCTGTGATGGGCTTCATATCTATCTCTCAAACCTTTTAATATCTCAATGGAATCACTCACATCTGGCTCTTCGACCATAACTGGCTGGAACCGCCTTTCAAGCGCCGCATCTTTTTCTATGTGCTTCCGGTATTCGTCCATGGTCGTAGCGCCTATCACCTGGAATTCCCCTCTTGCAAGAGAAGGCTTCAGGATATTTGCTGCGTCCACCGCACCTTCCGCACCTCCGGCACCGACAATTGTATGGATCTCGTCGATGAAAATGATCACATCTCTGGTATCTTTCAATTCCTTTACGAGTTTTCTCATTCTTTCTTCAAATTCACCCCGGTATTTTGTACCGGCTACAAGATTCCCCATGTTAAGCTGTACAACCCTTTTCCCCTGGAGAGGTTCCGGAACATCGCTAACAGAAACCTTCTGGGCAAGACCCTCTACAATCGCGGTCTTCCCTACTCCCGGATCTCCTATCAATACAGGATTGTTCTTCGTTCTCCGGGAAAGGATCTGAATAAGCCTCTTGATCTCTTTTTCCCGTCCGATCACTGGGTCCAGCTCTCGCTTTCTGGCCATTTCAGTAAGGTCGATCCCTAATTGATCCAATCCAGGGGTTTTGGTTCGAGTTGCTTTTTTAGAGCTGCTACCTGTTCTTGAAACAGACTCGACTTCCCTGTCGGAATTGGAAATAAATTTATTAAGTTCCTCTTTTACCGCTTCCAGGTCAATACCATAAAATACAAGGACCTGAGCGGCTACTCCTTCCCCTTCAGAAAGAAGCCCCAGAAGGATATGTTCAGTCCCGACATAATTGACCTTCATGTTTCTCGCTTCACCTATGGCAAGGTCAAGAACTCTTTTGGCCCTTGGGCTTAGTGGAAGATCTACAGGGCGGGGTTTTGAAGGTTTTGTACCGACTTTTTCCTCTATTCTGGAACGAACATCCTCGAGATCAAGCCCAAGAGTAGTGAGGACCTGGACGGCTACTCCCTCACCTTCAGCAATAAGTCCCATCAGGATATGTTCGGTGCCGATCACATCATGGCCAAGCCTTAATGCCTCGCGATGTGCAAGCTGTATTACCTTTTTGCCTCTTTCAGTGAAAAACTGCCACATATTCTAAATAAAACCCCTTTCATTCCTTCAGAACCTCGGAAAAGCCAGATTGGAGATGCACCAGTTTATCCCCTGCGGAACTCTTTGATCTGGATAAGAAAGATCCTCCATCATTGTCTGCTTATGACAGGGCAAGCCCCCTGAGCATTCGTTTGAGCAGTTCCGCCTGAAGAACATTTCTCTTGTAAGGGGAAACATCGAACACAGAAGCTCCTACCTCATCACAGAATCTTAGTGCCACCTCTGCCAGAAGGCGTTCCCTGGAGGAAATAAGGCCTCTTTCCTGAAGGATTGACAATAATCTCCTCGATTCCTGGTCGCTTACTGAATCTCCCACGATATTATCAATATGGTTTACTCTTTCCTGGGGGCTGTCCGAACAGATCTTGACGATCCTGATATATCCATGACCGCCTCTCTGGCTTTCTACAAGATACCCTCTTTCCGGAGTAAATCGGCTTCTCAGGACATAGTTTATCTGACTGGGGACACAACCGAAAGATTCAGCAAGATCTTTACGTCGGAGGAAAACAGAATCCTCCGTCTGGTCTTCACGAAAGAGTTCATTGATATAAGATTCAATAAGTTCAGTTAGACTGGACATGGCCTACCTCCTTAGGTCACAGATGACTTAAACATTGTATTGGTTTGGTCAGTATTCGTCAAGAAGAATTCCGGGGAGAGCAGGTCCCTGGAGACGCAGGGACAGGATTTACGATCGTCCTGTCTTTCTTTCTGTTCCCGAGAGGATGTTCTTCAGATTAGTGCGATGCCTGTAAGTTGAAAGCAAAGCCAGAAAAAGACATGCCAATATAAAGGCTTTGTCAGCTTTGAAAAGGAAAAACCACAAGGGCAGAGAGAAAAGGGAAAAGATGGAAGCCAGGGAAACATATCGGGTAGTCTTCAAAACACCTAACCATATCATCCCACCCATGGCTGCAACTGCAAAAGAGACAGCGGGGGCATAGAAGAGAACAACTCCATAAGTAGTGGAAACCCCTTTGCCACCCTTAAAAGATAGCCAGACAGGGAAGTTATGACCCATAACCGCTGCTATCCCGATCAGAGCCACCCACCGGGGATCCCTGATACCGAGGAAATACGCAAGGGCAAGTCCTGCAGCACCCTTGAACATATCAGCTATTGCCACAGTCACAGCCCACTTTTTACCCAGAAGACGGCCTACATTCGTAGCACCTATGTTCCCGGACCCGAATTTTCTTATATCATCCCTTTTCCTCAAACGGAAAACCATATATCCCCAGGGCATGGATCCAAGCAGATATCCAATGATCAGACAAACAATGATCTTTGCCATTCTTTTCTACCTCCTGATGATGAATGCATCGACCACAACAGAGTGAGAGGGCATAACAAAAACAGGGTCGATATTGATCTCCTGTATCTGTTCTTCCAGAGTGATGATCTCGGATATCATGGACACCATTTGTGCCAGAGAATCAACGCTGTATCCCGGAGTTCCCCAGACACCTTTTAGAAGAGGATAACCGTTGAGCTGTTCTATCATCTCCCTGGCCGAGCTCCTTGAAAGAGGTGCAAGTCTGGTAGAACGATCATTAAGGAACTCCACATATATTCCACCTAGTCCTACACTTACCACTGGCCCGAAAACCGGGTGCCTTCTTGCACATATCATGCATTCAATACCCTGGTTCAGCATCTCCTGAATTAACACACCTGATATCCTGGCATCAGGATTGGATCTGGCGGCTCTCTCCAGTGTCCGGCCGTAGGCATTTCTGACTTCTTCGGCATCCTTGAGATTAAGGGCAATGACCCTTGCCTGGGTTTTTCTCAATATGTCGGGAGACATGACCTTCAAGGCGACAGGATACCCAATGTTTTCGGCAGCTTCTATGGCTTCCTGGAGAGTGTTACACAACTCTTCGCGGGTTACACTGGTCCCGTACTGGTGAAGAAGCTGTTTCGCATCATATTCTGTAAATTCCTCTTTGATCTCACCTGTGATCTTTGACGAGGAGAGGATAGTCTTTTCCTCAGTCTCCTGACTGAAACAGGATAGTTGAACGATCCTCGAGAGGGCAGAAGCACATTGACTGAAACTGTCAAAGAGAGGAACCCCCGATTCCTTGATAAGAGATATGCTTGGTAGAATATCTCTGCTTTTTGAAAGCCAGCAGCATACCATAGGTTTCCTGAGTTCACTGAAACGTGAAGCTATATGTTGAGAGATCTTTTCTGCAGTCTGCTTCTTTGCTGTTGTTATGACAGGTATGATCACATCGGTTTCATCCGCATTGAGTAGTATCTCCAGGCTCTTCTCAAAGATCCCCGGATCTTCCATGGTCAGAGATGTAAGATTGACAGGATTCTTGGAGGAACCATGAGCCGGCAGGA
>Ga0272441_10014598_pt1 | contig 11106 bp, 6 predicted proteins | sample SSMProp6N_FD_193582 | JGI IMG/M metagenome (GOLD analysis project Ga0272441, IMG submission 193582) | Marine sediment archaeal communities from Little Sippewissett salt marsh, Falmouth, MA, United States - SSM-Prop-6N | ecosystem: Environmental > Aquatic > Marine > Wetlands > Sediment ...
GCTGACAAAAGTGGGAAACAGCCTCGAGCTTTTGCATCGGGAAAAAGAGAAGTCCCCCTTAAAGACCAATGTGCGCAAGGAGGATGTCGCCCGGTTCGCCGTCAGCGTCCTCGAAAACACCTCGGTGACGGGCATGATCTATCCCATTGATGCGGGCGTTGAAATTATGGGAGCATAAAGGGCAAGACCCTTGTATCGATAAGTAACTTTAGGGTTTCGTTTCTCAACCCAACCTGAGCAAATAAAATCAGGGTCCAGGGGGCCCGGCTTTGGGCTTTTTCTGTAAGCGGGTATACGCTATGGTCGAAGAAAACCACCCGAGCCAGAAGCTAGTATTCAGGGGTTCAGCGCCGCCGCCGACCCATTGGCCGGCTTGAATACCCATTGAAACGACCCCATTCGGGTGTGGTTTCAGACCAGAGTGGACCTAATGTCGGCTCACCGCGTTGGTTGGGTTACAAGGATCGAGCCGAAGGCGAATTCCGGATTCTGACCCTGGATTCCCGGAACACCATTACGACAGAGACAGTTGTCTCTGAACTGGCCCAGGGGACCGGGTTCTCTATGCCGAAATAAATTCTTACAAAGGAGGAAAACATGCTGGAAATCAAAGATGCTGTGGCAGTCGTTACCGGCGGTGGAGGCGGGATCGGCCTTGAGATCGCCAAGTATTGGGTACGCAATGGCGGAAAGGTCGTCATCGGCGACATCTCCGAAGATTTGCTGGGTCGCGCCGATAAAGAAATCAAGGCGCTGGGCGGCGAAGTGCTGTCCGTCGTCACCAATGTGACCAAAGAGGAGGATGCGACCCAGCTGGCCGAAGCAGCCATCGAAACGTTCGGTCAAATCAACCTGGTTGCACCTTTTGCCGGAATCATCCGCGATGGCATGATGGTTTCGCCGGACCGGGAAACCGGGCAAGTGACCCGCAAAATGTCGTTGGGCGATTTCCAGCTTGTTGTGGACATCAACCTGACAGGCGTGTTTCTAACGGTTCGCGAGTGCGCCGAACAGATGATCAATCACAGTTGCAAAGGATTGATCTGCCTGGTCTCGTCAACAGGTTCTTTGGGGACCGCCGGCCAGCTCAACTACTCTTCCACCAAGGCGGCCATGTCGGTCATGCCCAAAGTGATCACGGCTGAATTTTTCAGAAGGGGTCTGGCCGATAAGATCCGCTGCGTAGCCGTGGCCCCGGGGTATGTAGGTACCGCTATGGTCAAGGGGATGAACCAGAAAGCACTGGACTACATTCTGGGCCAGGTTCCCATCGGCCGACTGATCGAGCCGGAAGAGGTGGCCCAGTTGGTGGGTGACCTCTACCGCAACGAGGCCATGGCAGGGGAAACCTATTTTATCCACGGCGGTCTTCGCCTGGGCTCCAAAGGCTAAACCCGGCGGACATCTCTTTCCAGACCCAACCGTCTAACCTCGCTGAGTACAAGGCAGCCAGGTTGGAGGTTGGGTTTTCTTCTCGTCGTTTTCTTTCCCCCAAGCGATTCACCTTTATAGAAAACAAACTGGTTTCATCCATTCGTGCTCCTTATCCTCCGCTTTTCTTCGAGAAAGGTGAATCGCTCCGTTTGGGTTTGCCTAAACGTTCTCAACCATCATCGCCATGCCCATGCCTCCGCCGATGCACATCGTAATGATCCCCGTTGCCAGGTTGTCGCGTTTCATGATGTTCATCCCCGTCACCATCTGACGGACGCCGGTGCACCCGATGGGATGGCCCAGGGAAATTCCGCTTCCCAGTTGATTGGGCTTATCCACAGGAATATCAAGTTCGCGCATGCAGCCGATGGCCTGGGCGGCAAAGGCCTCGTTCAGTTCGATCATATCGATGTCACCAACGGTCATGCCGGTGGCCTTCAACACCTTGCGAACGGCAGGCACGGGACCCAGTCCCATGTAGGCCGGGTCCAACCCGCCGGCGGCGAACGCTGTGATTTTCACAAGGGGCGTCAGGCCGAGTTCTTCCGCCTTTTCAGCACTCATCAGCAATACGGCGGCGGCGGCATCGTTGATGCCCGACGCATTCCCGGCCGTGACCGTACCGTCCTTTTTGAACACCGGCCGCAATCTGGCCATCTTTTCGATGCTGGTATCCATGGGCCTCTCGTCCGTGTCGAAAACAATCGTGCCCTTGCGTGATTGAATCTCAACGGGAACAATCTCTTGGGCAAACAACCCCTCCTTAATCCCCTTCAGTGCCCGCTGGTGGCTCAAAACGCCCAGTTCGTCCTGCTCCTCCCGGCTGATGCCGTACTTTTCCACGATGTTTTCCGCGGTGATGCCCATATGATAGCCGTAAAATATCTCATATAGACCGTCGAACACCATCAGATCGTGGATTTCACCGACACCGGAGACGGCCATCCGATACCCCCACCGGGCGCCGGGAAGAGACATGGGAACCATGCTCATATTCTCCTGCCCCCCCGCAAGGACCACGTCTGCCTGCTCACTCATGATGGAAGCAGCACCAATGGCAATGGCTTTGAGTCCTGAGCCGCAGACCTTATTGATCGTCATCGCCGGCGTCTCCTTACAGATGCCCGCTTTGATCATAGCCTGACGGGCGGTGTTCTGCCCCTGGCCGGCCTGCAATACGTTCCCCATAATCACTTCATCGATAACAACGGGGGTTGCGCTGTCATCCCAATCGGCCCCCTCCTGCTCCAGTGCGATGGTTCCCTGACCTTTCAGCGCATCGGGAATTCCCAATTCCATCCGTTCGTCAAGTGCCGGCTTTAGATGGACGCGTTTCAACACATCCTGCATCACCAAAGCTCCCAACGCCACTACGGGGGTTGACTTCAAGGCCCCTCCAAAACTGCCGACGGCCGTCCTTGATCCACTTACAATAACGACATCTTTCACGGTTGATCTCCTTTTTTGAAATGAATTCGATACGATTGATCCTTCTTTAAGTATCCGATGCGAAGCCCCTCATTGCCCTTTCAATGCGAGCTGCGCCTCCGAGCGGCTCTCGTAAATGTGCGGCGCCGCATCGCGACGCTTCAGCGCATCCCCCAGCTTCATTCGCAGGAAGGTACTGGTGGTGTACCGGGAAACGCCCGTATAATAGCGATCCATCAAATATTTCACCATATCGGAATAATCGTCTACCAGGTCGTCCAGAATCTTGAAGTTATCGTAATTGACAATGGCGTACACTTTCTGGCCGAGCGGCCCAAGTATCGTTTCTACTTGGGTGCGGATCTCTTCCATGGTCAATTTTGTTTTCACGGCAAAGCCTTCGAAGTTGACGAAAAATAGATTGTCCTCGGCATCGTAGGTCAGCCGTTCTTTCAGCGACAGCCCCATGAGGTCTTCCTCCAACCCCATCGGCGCCAACCGAAATATTCGGCTGTCCATCAGATGCGGCGTTCCATCGACAATCGGTGGGAAATCCATCAGACGTAGAATGTCCTTTTCCAAATCCACACCTGGTGCCACTTCGACCAGCTTCATACCGGCCTCCGTCAAGGCGAAAACGCATCGCTCGGTTACGTAGAGTACACGCTGGCTTTTCTCGCGGGCGAAAGCGCCGCTGAATGTCACATGCTCCACCTGGCCGACGAACTTTTTAACCTTGCCCTCCTGGATGATATTCAGACGCCCCTTTTCCAACGCCACGCTCAACCCGCCGGCGGTGAAGGTTCCGACGAAAACCACCTTCTTTGCATTTTGACTGATGTCGATGAATCCACCGGCACCAGCCAGTTTTGACCCGAACTTGCTGACGTTCAAATTGCCTTGCTCGTCGGCCTGGGCAAGTCCCAAAAAGGCGATATCCAACCCTCTGCCCTGGTAGTAGTCAAACTGATAGGGCTGATCGATCACCGCTTCGGTGTTGGTGGCGGCGCCAAAATTGAGCCCGCCGGCCGGAATCCCCCCGATCACACCAGGCTCCGCGGTCAGTGTAATGTAGTCAAGGATCTTCTCCTCATTTGCAATGTTGGCGACCCCTTCGGGCATGCCGATTCCCAGGTTCACGACGCTATTGGCCTGAAGTTCGAAGGCGGCCCGGCGGGCAATGATCTTTCGCGCATTCATCGGCATGGAATCGATCGACTGCACCGGCACCCGCAGTTCACTGCTGAAAGCGGGACTATAGATCTCAGAAAAAGTTTGCCAATGGTTCTCGGGACGGGATTGAACAATACAGTCCACCATGACACATGGAATTTTCACCTGCCGAGCGTTTAAGGCGCCCCGTTCCGCAATCCGCTCGACCTGAACAATGACAAAGCCGCCGGAATTTTTGGCTGCCATGGCGATCGAGAGAACTTCGAGGGTCAGAGCCTCCTTCTCCATGGTGATGTTGCCTTCCGTGTCCGCCGTGGTACCCCTCGACAGCGCTATGTTGATCGGCAGCGTCTTATAGGAGAGGTAATCCTTACCGTCGAACTGGATCACCTCGACGATATCCTCTTTTGTGATATCGTTGATTTTGCCTCCGCCATTGCGCGGATCGACAAAGGTACCGGTGCCGACGGAAGTGATGGTTCGCGGCCTGTGGGCTGCAATATCCCGGTACATGTGGGAGATGACCCCCTGGGGCAGATTGTACGCTTCGATTTTGTTTTCCATGGCCAGCTTCTGAAGCTTTGGCACCAGACCCCAGTGTCCACCAATCACTTTTTTCACCAACCCTTCGTGACCGAGGTGATTCAATCCCTGGTCGGCACCATCTCCCTGGCCAGCGGCGTATACGAGGGTCAAATCACGCGGGTGGCTTTGGTTCAAAAAAGCGTCTTCCAACGCCACGGCGATTTCCTCCGGGAATCCGATACCGACAAATCCCCCTGTGGCGACCGTATCGCCGTTCTGAATCACGCGAACCGCTTCTTCAGCGGAAACCACCTTTGATTTCTTGGCCGTTCGTGGTGGCATCAAAGAGCGTACAGAAAGGTCATGATTCTTTTTTAACAGTAGCTTGTTCATGATCGTTAGGTTCTCCAGTGCGGGTCGTTGAGGAAAGGGCTCAATTCTTCCGCCATCCTTCTATCTTTGGAAACGTTTGCGCGGGGTAGAAAAAAAGATTGTAGACAAAAACCCAAAGAGGCTGGAAATTGCGACGATGCTTCCCCCCCTTCAAATGGGTTTCCGGCAGCATGGTTTCGGTACCCATCGTCAGCATGGCACACACTGTGCCCCCCCGAAAAGGCGCGAAGAGATGGAGAAGCGCCAGCAAAAAGAAGATTGCCCGGTGCAGCACCGGTTGCGGTCAACAGCCATCATCAACAGGCGTTGAAAAGATAGCGTGTCCTTTATCGACGTTCCGGCAGACACTGAGTACGGCTACCTATTTGACATAGGAAAGCCGAATCCGTTCAGTCCCGCTATCGTATGGCGCAGCAACAGGATTTGTTGTCACCCGCACCGGCTGGATCTGAAGATTCGGCTTGACCTGACAGCGATTGTTTACGCCTTTGCCACCTTTGCTGGCTTTTTCTTTGGAGCGGTTTTTTTCTGGGTTCCAAACACCTTTTCCATCTCAACCAGCCGGCGTTCCGCCTCTGCGGGCAGGGGTGCGTCGGCGGTGGCAATTTCGTGGATCATTTTGTAGATTTCCGGTCCATGGTCCGGATAGTCCTCTATAAGCTTGGGAAGCGTCTCGATGGCCTTTTTTTCATCCAAAAGGAGCATGAAAAATTGTTCCCGGAACGCGTCCTTGAACTCGGACAGCGTAAGCTTCTCATCATCTTCTTCTCGCAGCCGGCGGATCACTTCGAACCCTCTTTCATCAGAGGCTCCGATGGGCAGGCGAACATAGATCAGTCCGCGAAGCATCGCTTCGCGTGGCCCTCCCTGGTCAATCTTTGACAGCAATTCGGCCTTGCGGTGGGCGATCAGCGCCAGATGATCGGGCTCCTGCCCAGGGTGACGTCGTGGCGGTTCATCGCTGGCATTCAACCCAACGAAGGCCTGCAGCCAGGGTTGACTGTAAACGCCGAAAAACATCTGTTCAACCATTGAATCACGCCATTCACGATACATATCCAGGCTTTTGATCATCCAATCGGAGAACAGGTTCTGCCACTGCCAAAAAGGGTTGTTGGTGGAAACCGGTTGACGGTTTTTTTTCACCCAGCGGGCTGCCGATGAAACCATTTCCATCATCGGATTGCGATCGGAAAACATTTCATAGCCCATGCGCAACGGGTGCAGTTGCCGCAGCCATTCCGCACTCCGTTCCGTTGCCATGGCACGCACCAGGGGTTGGGCATAGGTTCGATACAACCCATGGGTGACTCTCGATAAACGTGCCACCGTGGCAAAACAACGTTCGTCGTTTTCACTGTTGACACCCAATGCACGGATGTCGTCCAGCGTGCGACGCTCAAAGCGCGAGATGTAATCCCCAGTCACCAGGCCCGGATTGGCCGTGTCATCGGCAGTTCTTGTGATCACGGCCTCGTAGAGACCGGGAGGCATGCAGTCGATGAAATCGATGTTGCTGGCGAACTCGTAGTGCTCTTTTTTGGCAACCCCGCCGGAAACGAAAATACCCAGATGACCGATGCGGTCGTGGACAGCATAGATGATCGTCTGACCGGAAGCGCGAATATCGTCCACACTGTCGTAAAGATCCAGGATCCAGCCCAGTGCCTGCTGGGGCGGGGTGATGTTGTCCCCCTTGGAACAAAAACAGACAATGGGAGAGCGGATGTTTCGTAAATCAATGCGCATTCCGTCGGACGTTTGGACCTCGGCCACGCTGAGCTTGTTGCCGACAAAAAGGTTGTCGACAATATATTGGATTTCATCACCGGAAAGAATGACATGACCGCCCCACCAGCGTTCGAACCCCAGGTAGCGGGGTACTTCCGTGTCCACTTTGGCGTAGAGGTTGTATTGCTTGGTCCACAACGTATTGGCCGGATTGAGGTTCTCGAAGTTTTGGACCAGCCAGGCACCGTCGAATTTGCCATGCCCCATATCACTGGTGAGCGCGGTCAGCCAGGAACCGGCAAGCATACCGCCGGTATACCGCATGGGGTTTTCTCCCCGCACGCCTCCCCAGTAGGACATCGGCGAGCCGGCGGCAATGATCGGACCGCAAAGGTCCGGACAGGCGGCGGCCAGCATCATGATCGCCCAGCCGGCCTGACAGTTGCCAATGAGCACCGGTTTGCCATCCGCTTCGGGGTGCAATTCGATGACGCGTTTCAAAAATATGGCCTCGGCGCGCATGATCGACTCAATCGTCTGGCCCGGTTCCGGCATGGGTGAAAAGCCGATGAAATAACAGGGATGGCCGGCAGACAGGATCATGCCAATCTCGCTATCGGCCTTGAAGCCACCGATTCCGGGTCCATGCCCGGCTCGAGGATCGACAACCACGAACGGTCTTTGCCTTTCGTCGACGTGAACCCCTTCCGGTGGGATGATCTTGACCAAGCCGTAATTGACCGGTTCCGGCAGGGTTCGTCCGTTAACAATCAATTCGGCCTTATAGTTCAGCACGTGGGGAACCTTGCGGGCCATGTGTTCGTGATATTGGTTGCCCCTCTGGCGCAGGGTATCCCAGAACAAAACCGTCCGCTGCCCGGCGTCGATCATATAAGACGCCAAGTCATCGGCTGTTATCTCTTGATTCTGATTTTCTTTCGTTTGCATGGTTTTTTCCATTTCTTTTTTGTGGCAAGGGTTTTAGCCTTTGGTTCTGGATGAATCGATTCCTTCTGTATCGTCGTTGAGCTTGTCATACCCATCGTTGATCATTTTTTTATCCATTGTTCAAGTGGATTCGTAAGGTTACCCTATTGCCGTGATCGATGGGCGAAGCGGCGCAGGTTCGGAGAGTGCGGTTGCAGTAGTTGACGGATTGTCACGCCATCGATAGGCAAATATCCAAGAAAAAGTGAAATTACCCTGTTATCTATAGGATTTTAAAATAGAGATCAAATTAGAATTTGATTAAGCGAGGTCCCCACGTTCAGGTGAAAGCAGTCGATTGATTCGCTTTGACACCCGTATTTCGATCCAACAGTTCGGCCTGAATCCCCATTTTGCGAAGTCTTTCTAAAAGTCGATGACCTTGGTGAAGGTACAGCATCGTAGGCAGAGGCCCCGGCAGGTTTTCCAGAAGATCCTGGGCTTCACCTAACGTGCAATCCGTGGCTTTTGTGATCGCGAGTACACCTTCAGACTTCGCCCAGTTCGATTTCACCCGGTGGACAAATAGTTGGTGGGAGGGCATTCTCCGCTCACCGGCTTCAATACGGCGAAGGCTGTCTATGGTCGCAAGAACCGTCAACTGGTCTCCAACAGTCAGACGAAGGCTCTCTGATGGCATCCAGAGGATCGTTTCGGTATGGCTTTGAGAAACGACGATGGGGACCACACCGTATCCATGTGCAATCCGTGCGAGGATATGCCCGTTCAACGTATCCTTTTCTTCTACTGTGTATTGCGTAACAAGAATCGTTTGGCCATTTTGGAGAAAAAGATTGATTATGTTTTCACCGAAGGCAGCAGCGGCAAACGCCTCAGCGCTTAATGCAGAGGAAGAGAGCACATGCGCATAGGGAAAAAGCGTCTTGATAGACGCTCCAAAACGCTGGTGGTAGGTACGAAGCACCATCCGGCAGCCGGGATTGATGCTGTGTGCCATCAACCCCAATTCAAGGTTGGTCATCTCATCGTTGGTAACGGCAATGATCCCTTTGGCCGTTTCCAGGTGGACATCGCCCAGCACCCTACCGGTGTCTTTGACACCGGAAAGCATTGGAAACGGGCCGGGCGCCTGGGGGGTGTCCCGGGTAATCACGACGAAGGGCTGCCGCACCTCTGCCAGGATGCGGGTTATTTTTTGACCGATACGCCCCCAGCCAACCACAAGGATATGGCCGAAGGTCGGGTATCCCGGCCTCTTTGAAAAATGAAAACGGGTGGCCAAAATGTGGCTGGTGATCAAAGCATACAATGCACCGACGAGCACCGTACCTGTCAGGGTCTGTATCAGCCCGAAAAGCCTCAGCCACCAGGGGATCTCGATCGTAAAGGCCAACTCGCTTCCCAATAGGTCGACATACCCTCCCAGCATGAGGCATACAGCGGCATAGATGGCGTCTGTGGCCGTCAGCCCCGGTCCTTGGGCGTAAAAAAGAAGGCTGCCGATGGCGATCAGCAGCAGAACCAACGAAAGGCAAAAAAACACCAGCCGGATCCAACGGTGATGCAGGATGGCCTGAAGGAGTGCATCGGTTTTGTTGTGGACAAACTCTCGAAGCCGGGTTCGATTAGGAAAAAAAGCGAGCCCTTTTTCGACGATTTTTCTTTGTTTTGAACGGTTCCCACCTTCGGAGTCGAGCCATGCTGAAGAGGAAAGCATACCCTTTGCTTTGGAGGGGAAGTGAAGATAGAGCAAATAATCGCCCGCTTTGATTCGGGTATCGGGTTGCCACTGGAAAAAGCCTTGGGAGACTGTTGTCCCGGTTCTCCTATGAACCAGAATGCGGCTGGTTTTTTGAATATGCTCGATCGTCTGGGAAACCAGTGGATCACCTGGTTCCACTTTTCGCTCCCGGACCTGGACCAGCCTGTCCTTCAGGTAAAAGGCACCTCGGGTTTCATCCCCCAACGCCGCAAGGGCAAAGGACGTGGATGTGATTTCGGTCGGCTCAATGGCAACACTGTTTTTCAATTGTTCTGACAGCAGCTTGTTCAGTTTCAGCTTGGCGGATCGAATGACCAAACGAATGTCAGCATTTTTCGATCTGGCGACAAACCCGGCTTCGATATTGACCCGTTCATCACCTGTTACCAATAGAATGCAGCGGAATTGATGGATCTTGCATTTTTCCAGAAGTTCCGGGTCTCGACAGTCTCCAATGCAGATCGATGTCAGCAAACTGGGTATTGCCTCGACATCCCAATAGTCGGGAGGGTTGATATCGATTGCACTCACGCTTACATGGAATTGTCTTAGAACACGAACACAATGCTGGCCTAAGCTGCCCAATCCACACACTAAAAATTGATCTGTTGCTATTGTCGATTGCATAAGGGCGAGTACGGAAAGTGAGAAGTTCTAACAAAAAACTAACATCCTTGACACCAAAATCGATCGTTGCTAATGAAACGACAGCCTATTCACTTTTTTATAGATGGGAATAAAAAATGAATCACGATCAGTGCTGTTGCGATAATTGTTGTCGAGAGCGGCCCCTCGTCTCATCCGATGGGGATGAAAAGCTTTGCATTTACTGCTACTCGGCAACACGCCGGATTTCTCATGCGTCCACGTTGAACGTTGTTTCCCTTGGCAATGAAAACAGGCAGCCGTTTCAGGAAAAACTGTAAAAAGTAAAAGGTTTCCTGTTCGCTGCCGGTTGCGTCCCGTCTTCCTGTGCACCGGAACTACGTGCATTCGATTGCCTTCGTCTGCGCCAAAATGGCCGACACATCGACCTCGTCGAGCTGTTCGGAATTGATGTAGGCATCCGCATAGCTCCGAAACACGCCCGATTTGAGCAACAGGGCAAAGGTGTCCCGGCAAAGATGCCCCTTCTGGCACATTTCACTCATCATCCAAAGGGTTTCACTTAATTTGCGGGCAGGCTTATAGGGCCGATCCGAAGCGGTAAGCGCCTCGAAGACGTCAGCAACGGCAAGCATCCGTTCTGGAATCGAAAGTTCCTTGCCGAGTAAACCACGGGGATATCCCGTTCCACAGAAAGACTCGTGGTGGTTGCCTGCCCAGTCTGGCACCTGGGCCAATTCTCTTGGCAGCGGTAACGCCCGCAACATCCTGATCGTCTGGACGATATGACTGTTGATCACGAACCGCTCTTCGGTTGTCAGCGTACCTTTCGCAATGCTCAAATTGGTCATTTCTCCGTAATTGTACAGATACTCCGGAACGTCCATGGTAAACTCCTCTGGGTTGCGGCCCAACGGATTGTGATTCTCTGAACGAAACACCAGGTGTTCTGGCTTATCGTCGAGCACACGTTCACGCACAGGAAGCTCCGGCTGGGGCGTCCGCATTTTCCGTTCCAGTTCTTCATGTGAAATGCCGATCCGATCGTCTAGATGTCTTGTCCACGGCTGTTTTGCAATGCGGTTGAGCCGTTTGAGCTGTTCTTC
>Ga0272441_10014599_pt1 | contig 11105 bp, 10 predicted proteins | sample SSMProp6N_FD_193582 | JGI IMG/M metagenome (GOLD analysis project Ga0272441, IMG submission 193582) | Marine sediment archaeal communities from Little Sippewissett salt marsh, Falmouth, MA, United States - SSM-Prop-6N | ecosystem: Environmental > Aquatic > Marine > Wetlands > Sediment ...
GCCTCGAGTCCCACCGGGACCGGCGCATTGAGCTGAATGAGGACGCCGGGCCGTCCATCCGGCGTCTGCGCTGAGGACAGCGGGCCCTCGACACAGCCCTGGATCGGAACGGCGGTGATGATGCTCCATCCGCACAGATAGGCGGCCTCGTGCAGGGCGACCGCCTCCGAAATGGCCGTGAGCACAAGCCGCGTCGTGAAGACGTCGGTACACTCGCAATAGGTGTCTTCGATCTGAATACCGCGATACTCCATCCATTCTCCTTTCGCTTCGGCCAAGATCACTCGGCCTCTTCCTGTTCCATGAATGCCTGCGAGGGACGCAGGGTTCGAAGGGCGTTCATCCGGACGCGCAACGTCACGACGTCGGTGGACGTCAACCGGCACGTCGGATTGCCATCGAGAATCACGACGGCGTTGGGTTGGAGTCCGCCCACCTCGACGCGGTCCTCATCCCCGAATCCGACGTGCATCAGCTGCAGCGGCTCGACGGCGGCGACATCGTCTGCTGTGAGGCGGGTTCTGATCATCACGGTGCTGACGGCGGCGAGGACGGCGTGGAGTCCGACGTAGGGCCCCCAGCAAAGAAGGCCGCTGACGGCGAGGCCTGCGTGTGTTTGTGGATCGTTGATGGGGGACGCCACGATCTGTGCAAACGATGAGGTCTCGGCGGGCAGCATCGGGCATCCGTTCTTTCGAATCCACGTGTCGGCGCCGCACACCGGGGAGGGAACGCCGACGCGGTCCTCGCCCATCAGCTTGGCGACGGCGTCAAGGTCGACGCGCCGTCCCTCTCGTGTCCCGAAGTACGTGGTGGCAAATGCAACGTCGTTGAATGCCAGGCCCACGGAGGTCTCGCGGACGAACGCTTCGATGCCGTGGACCGGGAACTCGCGGAGCCGATCGAAGCGTAGCGTGTCGAGGGCCTCGCCGCGGACGCCGACCAACGGACCCACGTTGGCGGAACCGATGCCGACGCCCAATAGCCACGCATCGGACGCCTCCGAGCGAACGGCTGACGCAATGTCGCAGAGTGTGCCGTCGCCGCCGACGCCGACAAGTCCGGAAACACCGGCCCGAAGCAGGTGTTGCGCCGCGGCATACGCGTTGACGGAATCGCGCGGGATGGGAATGGACTCGACGGAGAGACCCGCGTCGACAGCCGTTACACCTTCGATCGTGCCGTCGAGAACGCAGAGTCGCTCGCGTTGCATTCGTCCGAGAAGTCGCCGGAGGATGTCACGGAGATCCGATCGTCCGCCGGCTGCGGATGGGTTCACGACAAGGCCGATCCGTTCTCCGCGATGCGGAGGCGTCATTTGATGGCACCTCCCGTCAGTCCGGAAACCAGATAGCGTTGGCCGAGCAGGAACAGGATGAACACCGGGAGACTCACGAGCAGCGCGGCGGCACTCAGGGGACCCCACTGGACAACGCCGCCGGATCCCAGGAACCTGGACAGGAAGACGGGCAGCGTGTAGTGCGCATTGTCGCGCATGATGACCAGCGCGAAGAAGAACTCGTTCCACGATAGGAGCAGCGAGAACGTGGCCACGGCCAACAGGCCGGGGACCGACAGTGGGAGAACGATCTTCACCAGCGACCGCAGCCGCGAGCAGCCGTCGATGTGGGCGGCTTCCTCGAGTTCCACCGGGATCTTGTCGAAGTAGCCTTTCAAGAGCCAGATCGAAAACGGCATGCTGAAACTGGTGTGCATAATGATCAGTCCGGGAAGCGTGTTCAGCAGGTCGTACGTGTTGAGCACCGTGAACAACCCCAACACCATGATGATGCCGGGGAAGGATTGCGTGGCCAGCAGCCACATCGAGAACAACGTCTTCCCGCGGAAGCGGAAACGGGACAGCGCATACCCGGCCGGGGCGGTCACGAGGACGGCCAGGATGACGGTTGCCGCCGCGACGATCGCCGAGTTCCTCAGATTGACGAAGAACGAGCTCTCGAACAGGACGAGGCGAAAATTCTCCCAGGTGACGTGCGTCGGTACCCCCATCGGAGACGCGAAGATGTCGCTCTCCGTCTTCAGTGCGTTGAACACGAGCAGAAGGATTGGAAAGGCCAGTACGGCAATGGCCAATACGACGGCGACGTGGAGCAGGACGCGTTTGACCGGATGTATCCTCATTCCAGCACCTCGCGGATGTAGAAGACGACGGCGATCAAGAGGATCAGCAGAATGATGACGCCGATGGCGGCGCCGTATCCCGCCTGGTAGTACATGAACGCGTTCTGATAGGCGTACAGCGGAAGCGTCATGGACGCGCTTCCCGGCCCTCCTTTGGTGAGCACGAACACGATATCGAACGAGTTGAACGTCCAGATCGCCTCCAACGTCAACACGATCAGCACGACCTTCTTGACGCTGGGCAAGATGACGTGGAGCTGCGCTTGCAGGTAGTTGGCTCCGTCGATGGCGGCCGCCTCGATAACCTGACGATCGATGGCCTGCAGCCCGGCCAGCAGCATGATCGTGACGAACGGAATCTGCATCCAGACATTGGCGATGATGCACGTCCACAAGGCGAGCTGAGGGTTGGTCAGCCACGTGGGGGGATGCGCGACGCCGACGGCGGACAATGCGGCGTTGAGCGGACCGTTGGGCAGGAAGATGTACCGCCAGATCAGCGAGATGACAACGCCGGGCAGCGCCCAGGGAATGAGCGTCATCGAGCGAAAGAAGCGGCGAAGGCGAAGATGCTCGGAGTTGAGCATCGTCGCCAGGCCATAGGAGAGAAGGAACATCATCCCGACGCTGGTGACGACCCACACCAGACTGTTGGAGAACGCGCGGATGAACGTCGGGTCCTGGAACAGCAACTGGAAGTTCTCGAACCCGACGAACACCGTTTCCTGTGTCAGTGCGCGATACGCGTAGAAGACGCGCGACACGCCTTGGACGAGCGGATAGAGACTGATCATACAGAGCACGAGCAACGCGGGCGTCAAGAACGGAAGCGCACGGCGTTCCTGGTCGAAGTTGCGACGCGGTACCGATGCGCTACGGCTCATTCCGCCCTCCGAACGTAATGACGGTCTTCAGCCCTTCGGCGCGCTCGGCGCGGCGGAAGCCTTCCTCGACATCCTCGAACGGGACCGTGTCGGTGATCAGCGAAGTGGCTCGGCCGGCATGCGCCGACAACCATCGCACGGCTTCGCGGAAATGGTCGCTGCGGAATCCGAAACTGCCGGCCAACGAAACCTCTTGGTAATGAATGGCAAACGGGTCGACGGCCAGCGTTGCGTCCTTCGGAAGGCCGCCGAACAGCAGGACGGTCCCACCGGGAGCGGCCCATTGCGCCGCTTCTTCTGCGACGCGCGCGAGTCCGACGGCGATGAGGACCTTGTCGGCAGCCGGGGCGCCGAAGGCTTCGCGAAGGCGTTCGCGGACGTCGTCTGCGGACGGATCGATTGTGTCGATCCCGAGCGCCCCCAACGCGTCGAGGCGCGCCGGCGCGATCTCGCTCACGAGGACGCGTGGCGTCTTGGATCGCGCGACGATGGCCAGCAACGCGCCCATCGGGCCGCCGCCGACGACGAGAACGCTGTCGTTGGATGCGACGGCGGCGCGCTCGATCCCGTTGATCACGCAGGCGAGCGGCTCGGCCAGGGAGCCTGTCTCGAAACCGACGTCCGGCGGAAGCGGGAACGTCCCCCGCTCTACGATCGCGGGCGGCAAGAGGATGTACTCCTGAAGCGCGCCCGCGACGAACGCCTTGTCGCGACACAACTCGCCGACGCCGGCGCGGCACAGCTCGCAGACGCCGCACTCGACGTACGGAGCCGCGACGATGGGATCGCCGACGGCGACCTCCGTGACGCCGGGACCGATCTCCGCGACCACACCGGTGAACTCATGCCCTAGAACGCACGGCGGCGTGAAGTACGGATGCCCTCGAAGGTATGCCTTCAGATCGGTTCCGCACAATCCGACGGCGCGGGTCTCGATGACGACTTCACCCGGTCCCGGGACGGGACACGGCACGTCCCGCGTGGCGATGGATCCGATGTCGACCAGTTCGGCGATTCGCATTATTGCAGACCCATTCTCCGGAGGAACTGATTCCCCTGTTGCGTCGCCTGTTCGAGGGCGGTCTCGAGATCGAGATTCCCGAGAATCACCAGTTCGATCTGCGGAATGAACGACTGCCACTCCCAGGAGAAGAAACCGAACATGTGTGGCTTGACATCGGCGGCGTACGGGAGCCACTGGTAGGCGACGTCCCATTCGTTCTCTTCCGATTGGAACTGCGGATCCTCGAGCGCGGTGGCGCGCGTCGGGAACAGCCAGTCCGCGGTGGCAAGGCGTATCTGATTCTCGGTGTTGGTGAAGTAGTTCAAGAATGCGGCGGCCTCTTCCTTGTACGGCGAGCCCGAGTAGATGCCGATCGACTGTGGGTCGGCTTCAGAGACATCGACCACCGGTCCGCGCACCTGCAGCATGCCCCAGTCGAGATCATCCCCGCTCAAACGCGTGATCCAACTACGCACCCAGCATCCAAAGCTGAACATTGCGTACTTCCCGGTACGGAAGCCCTGCAGCAGGCTCATGAAGTCGTAGCTGAGGATCTCTTCGGACATGACCCGGTCTTGGACGACGAGATCGGTGTAGAACTGGATCGCCTCGCGTGCGGCATCATCAATCTCGACGTGCCAGGTTCCGTCCTCGTGCTGCACGAGAACCTGTCCCGCATTCTGCTCGATGAGGACCCACCACAGACGTTGCTCGAGCGGCGAGAGCAGTCCCCACGTCGTGACCGTTCCATCTTCGTCTCGCACCGTGAGTGCGAGGGCGTACTCCCGTAGCTCGTCCCACGTGATCATGCCGTCCTCCGGCACGACGATGCCCGCGTCCGCAAACAGCGTCTTGTTGTAGAAGATGACCAATGTCTCCTGGAGAAACGGGACACCGTAAATGGTGTCGCCGTCGCTCACCCCGGCCCAGAGCGTCTCCGGGATGTCGGCGAGCAACTCATCGGAGAGGTAGGCGTTCAGCGGCTCGACGTACCCCATCAGTCCGTACTCGTAGCACATGACCGAGTCCTGGTGAAACAGATCGGGTGCCTGTCCGCCCTGAAAACTGGTCAGCATGAAGTCGTCGATGTTTTCCCATGCTTGAGAAATGATCTCGACTTGGATGTCCGGATGTGCGTCGTTCCACTCCCGTACGATCGCCTTGACTTCCTTGACGGTGTCGGATTGCCACGCCGGCGTTAGGAACTGCAGTTCGACGCCGTAAGCGGCGAGCGCCGATGCGGCGACCGCGACTCCCATCAGTACCGCAATGATTCGTTTCATGATCATTCCTCCTGTAGCGTGACCCGTGGTCACTCCTCCTCTCCGTCATAGACCGTATAGAAGATCTCGTCGTAGACCTTGATCGGCGACGCGCTGGTGGGGTGGTACATGCCGACCAATCCGATGATGTCGTTCCGGGTTACGGCGTAGGGGAAGCTCCCGATGATGATGGTTTCGGTGTCGTCGTAGGCCGAGATGTCGGATCCCATTGCCGCGCGAACCGTCAGCTCGGGCGCGGCAACGATCTTTCCTTGATACGTGTCGGGATGATCGAAGATCTCCTCCAGCGTCAGGGCGAGGTTGGATACCATGAACGACTTGTACTGCGAGATCGAAGATCCCTCCGAATCGACGAACGTGATCTCCAGCTCGTGGTATCCGTCGGACAACGTCGAGACGTTGATGTTTGACGCGACGGAACTCCACAAGCCGTTCCAATAGACGTCGAGAGAGACCGGCTCTCCGCCGTCCCAGGCATACGACGCGGCATCCATGGCTCCCCACACCTGGGCCTCGAGACGATCCGCCCAGGTCAATACGGCCTCGGTCGGCGACGACAAGTCAATCCCGTCCGACTCCCGCCAGATGGAGTCGAGGATGCCGCGTGCGAACCGGAAGACCCTGTAGCCGAAGCCGGACCCATCCGGTCCCGGTCCTTCCCACCAGGCGCCACAGACGGCGCCCGACGTCAGTTCGTAGAACGGCTCTTCGCGCAGGACTTCGTTGGTGTGCCAGTGCCCGTTGAGCAACGCGGTGATGCCCGCTTGTTGGAGAAGAGCGAACAGCGCCTCGCCCTCGGGGGTATCGACCCAGTCGTAACTCGGCTCGTGACAGAACACGACGATGGGCGTGTCTTGATCGACGCCGGCAAGATCCTGTTCGAGCCAAGCGAGCTGGCGCTCGGTACTGGTGTACACCAGCTTGGTTCCCTCGAGACGTTGCGTATCGAGGACGACGAAGTGCGTCCCCTTGATGTCGAATGCGTAATAGGTGGGACCGAAGTAATTCTCGTAAATGGTCTTGCCGATGGCTTCATCGCGAATGATGTCGTGGTTGCCGATGACGCCGTAGACGGCTGCGTCGATGTCGGTGGCAAAGCGGTCGGCCATCGCGCCGATCCAGGAATCAACGACCTCGGGCTCAGGGTACTTCGAGTCGGCGGCGAGGTCGCCGGCGAGGAGCACGAAATCGATCGAGATGTCGTCGATCTCCTCACAAAGGGTGTCCAGCACCGGATCGGGAAGGATTTCCATCTGGCGATCGCGAAGGCCGAGCTTGAACTCCTCGGGCGTCGGCGCGTAGTGGATGTCGGAAACCTGCACAAACACCAACGGGCCTTCCTGCGAGATTCGAGCGAGCGGGAAGTCGTGCGGTCCGTCGGACGACACGGGCAGGTACCATTGCGCTACGGGCTGCGTACCCGATGGAATGCAGACGAACACGAACCGTGCAACGTCGTCCGTCGTCAACTCGTAGCGGCCCTGCGCGTCCGTGGTGACAAGGGTTGCTCCGTCACTTACGGCGACGCCGGAAACGCCCGACTCTCCGTCATCGTAGATACCGTTCGCATTGTCATCGTAGAAGACGATCCCCTCGACCTGCTGCGCGTCAGCTGATGATGCGGCGATGCTCACACATGCAAGCAGCGTGACGCACAGGACGCCGAGCCGTGTCCTCGTATTCACGTCAACCTCCTTCGCTGGTTGTTGTCAGTTCTTCTGTACGTAGACGGGGGGAGCGGCATGCGACGTCGGCGGTTTCGCAACTCCCCGGGCACTCCTCATGGTGTATAGATGGGACGGGCGAATCACCGCCCGTCCCGTCGTTGCTACGGCTAGTATTCGACGCGTACCTCGACAACGAACCATGCCCAGTTCTCCGGAGGATAGACCTCTTCGAGGCTGGGATAGGAGTTGTACGGATAGGCGACCTTAATCGGACCGCCGATGCTTCCACCGATCGCGTCGCCATCCGCTTCCATGGCGAGCATGATCGGGTAGGCAACGATATCGGCGATACTGATCGCGAATTCCGCCTCGTCACTGCAGACGAGGACAACCTGGGTCGCGCCGTCGGGGAACCCTACGTATTCAAGGAGCGTCGAGAGCAGCACGCCACCGTACGTGTTGTCACCCATCCATGGGTCGACGACGAAATACTCGACCTGCGGGAGCGCAGTCAGCATCGCTTCGTCCATGGCGAAGATACCGTCTCCGTTTGTCAGGGCGATCGTGCCCGACACCGTCAAGATGACGTCCCCACTCGGTTGCGGGGCATCCTTCGCGGTGACGGCGACGGCCGCCAGGCCTACCATCATTGCTAGTACGACGAGTTGCACACACTTCTTCATCCTGCGTACCTCCTGTACTCTGCTGCCGTATCGATCACAATTCGGACGTCGCTGCTTTCCCCGCACCACCTCCTTCGCTAGTGGAAGACGTGTTCAGAAACCTGTTGGCTTCACTTCTCTCCTCTTCGGTCCCCGATCGGCCGTACGTGTTGCTTGTGCCTATCTGCCATGAATGGCGTTGACGAGAGCCGACACGACCCGGTCCGGAGCGTCATCACCGAAGACGTTGCGTCCGAAAGCGACGCCATCTGCGCCGTGCGCCATTGCCTGCGACGCAATCTCGATCGAATCCGTCGTCTTCGGGCCGCCTGCGGCCAAGAAGGGAACCGCACAGGCCTGGATGACCTTGCGATCCGCCTCGGTGCCCGTCGTGTACGCCTTGATCACGTCGGCGCCGAGTTCGTATCCGGCTCGCACGGCAATTCCAATCCACTCCGGATCCTGGAAGTGGTCCGGATCGAGCGGAAGCATTTCGGCGATCAGCGGTAGGCCCCTTCGGTGACAGTCCCCGGCGAGTTCTGCGAGCAACGCGAGCGACGGCGCCTCGCCAGCGCCTCCGACAAACCCCATTGCAATGACGGCGTCCGCTCCCAGGGAGAGGGCGCAATCGACGCTGCAGATCTGCCGGTGATAGTCGAACGCCGGATCCAGACGCGTGCTGGCACCGGTGATTCTGACGATCAAGGCGCATCGACCCGCGTACGCGGGCGCGCACTCGACCGCGGCGCCGGGGTTGAGGATGACGGCGTCGGCGCCTGCGCCGGCCACGACATCCACGATCCGCGGCATGGATTCGAGACCGGCAATGGCTCCTTGGTGCTGGCCGTGATCCAGCGCGACGACGACGGCTCGATCATCCTCTCGAAAGATCCTTCGTAAGCGAACTTCGACACCCGTCATTGGACTCCCTTCGATTGCTCTTTGCACGTCCCGCCGACGATCAGTCGGGTTTCGAGACGCACGCTGCTCTCCTTCTCGTCGATCAGAAGGGAGGCAGCCGCCCGACCCAATTCGTGGATCGGAACCTCTATCGTTGTCAGCCCGGCGTGCAAGAACGTCGCGTACGGCACGTGGGGCACGTGATCGAAACCGGCAATGCCGATGCTGTTCGGAACCTGCCTGTCGAGTTCCTCGGCGGCGCGTAGCGCGCCGAAGGCCATGAGGTCGTTCGCCGTGAGAATGATGTCGGCATCCGTATCTTCCAAGATGTGACGTGCGCAGTCGTGCCCGGACTGGAACGTGAAATCACCGGGGCACACTTCCAGCGGCACAAGCCCGTGGGCGGCGAGAGCATCCGCGCAGCCTGCGAGCCGATCGACGCTGGTGCTGACGGCTTCGGGACCGGTGACGTAGGCGACGCGGCGGTAGCCAAGGTCCAAGATGTGTCGCGTCAAGTCGAAACTTGCGCGGTAGTTGTCTACGTCGGCGATCGGCAGCCCCGGAATGCGGCGGTCGACGGCCACGACGCGAATACCCTGATCGAGAACCGCGTCGAGTGCATTCGGGTCCGGCACGCCTACGGGGACGAAGATGATTCCCTCGACGTCCTCGGAGCGGAGCATGTCCAGGTACTGATTCTCTCGCGAGCTCTGGTGGTAGCTGTCGCAGATGATGGTGGTAAATCCCGCCTCGAACGCTACCGATTCGATGCCGCGGGCCAGTAGCGCGAAGTACAAGTTGGTGATGTCGGGCAAGACGATGCCCAGCATGTTGGTGCGAAGCCTTCGCAGCGTCTGTGCCGCCTTGACGGGTGCGTAGCTCAGGTCGCGAATCGCCTGGACGACCTTGTCCCGAGTCTCCGGGCGCATGTGGTTCTCGCTCTGTCCGTTGAGAACGCGAGAAACGGTGCTGACGGATACGTTGGCTCTTGCGGCTACGTCTCGAATCGTCGCTCGTTTCATGGTGAGGGATAACGTTTTCGGAAAACGTTTTCCTATCCTAGCGGGGAACGCCTTGCGAGTCAAGTCTCCACTCGGGAAGGGACTGTGTATCGGATGTTCAGCGCGTGGTCCGTGGTCAGGACCGTGCAATGGCGTCCTCGTTCACGCGGACGCGGGGACCCGAGATGCGAACGAACCGGGCGGACGAAGGGGGGGGGTTGACATTGCGTGCGAGATGCCTACACTGGCAACCATGAATCGTGAAGCGGGCGGTAGACTGAGCCGAACAACGACGGCCTTCGCCCCCCAATTTACGACGCAAACGGATCTCGTGTAACCTGTTCGGCAGGGAGCACGAGACCTAAGACGACGACTACGGAGTCTCCGTGGTCGTTTTCCTTTGACGAAGGAGGTGAGGAATGGCGAACGTGGAAGGACGAATCCTCGTGACGCTCGATGTTGGGAAACGCTCCGAGATTGCAGCTGTCGTGGAGAAATACCGGATCGAGACGATCGACCCCATGGCCGCCATCCTGTCTGCCGTCGGGGAGAGGAGCCCGGGCAAGACTCGGGACGCGAGTGGCAACGGCCTTCTCAACTACGGATTGGATCTTCGGGGGCTCCGTACTCCCGGCAGGATCTCCAACGAAACGCCTCCTGGCGGTGGCACCACCGATGACGCGGTGGAGATCTTCTATGCGGCGGCAGCGTCGGGCCATGATCGCTGCTTCGTCTGCGAGGATACGGAGCTCCCCATGATGTACATGCCTGACTGCGTTTGGGCGGCCGTCGGCCTGATGGACACTTCGGAGGGTCACCTGTGCGATCCGGCGGGCCGCAACGTCGAGAAAATGAGCTTCTTGGCCGGCACGTCGGCCGAAGAGGGCTGCAGGTACCTGCAGGGATTGTCGTGCGCGTTCATCCCGGACGAGCGGCAAGTCATGGCCGCTGTGTCTGGACGACCGTGCAGTGCGAAGCGAGTGGGACGGGCGGCCCGAGATCGGGCCGGGACAAATCGTGGAGGACATGATGGCCTGCATCTAGCGGGCCGCGAGCACGGGTGTTGAAGCAAGGAGGGCGTGTGTCATTCGATCGGGAAACGTACGAACGTGTGGAAGAGGGGATTCGCGAGGCGGGCGTCGAGTATATCAACCTGCAGTTCAGCGACATCGTCGGCAGCGTCAAGCAGGTCAGCATCCCGGTGGCCCAATGGCCTCGTGTCGCGCAACGAGGGGTTTGGTTCGACGGATCGTCCATCGAGGGATTCGCGCGGATTGCCGAGAGCGACATGTTCCTCGTGCCCGACCTGCAAACGTTCGCCGTGATCCCGTGGGAACAAGACGGCCTGACGACCGCACGTGTGATCTGTGATGTGTACACACCGTCGGGCGAGCCGTTCAGCGGAGACCCGCGCTACGTGCTGAAGCGTGCGATCGCGTCCGCACGGGAGCTGGGGTACGAGTACAACACCGGACCCGAACTGGAGTTCTACCTGTTCCGCACGGACGAGGAAGGCAGGCCGATTCCGACGCCGCACGACTCGGCCGGGTACTTCGACGTTTC
>Ga0272441_10014600_pt1 | contig 11105 bp, 10 predicted proteins | sample SSMProp6N_FD_193582 | JGI IMG/M metagenome (GOLD analysis project Ga0272441, IMG submission 193582) | Marine sediment archaeal communities from Little Sippewissett salt marsh, Falmouth, MA, United States - SSM-Prop-6N | ecosystem: Environmental > Aquatic > Marine > Wetlands > Sediment ...
AGCCATGCTGATCGCACCGAGGGGTAGGTCTTGATCCGGACCAGACCCGGAAGCGATGGCCGTGGCCAGTTCTTGGGGAGAGGGGCTTCTCCCGCAATCTCGAAGCGGCTGGCCTTGGCAGCTCGTGTAAGAGCTTCTCGGAGCCTGGCTCCCCGCAGTTCTGGCGGAACGCCAACGGCTTCGTCAAGCGCCCTGGTCAAGATCAGCGCAGCGTCCGAGTCGACCGGCTGCGCCGCCAGTTCCTTACGGAGCTGATCTTCGAGCAGTGCGGGATCTAGTTCTTGCATGGGGGCGCATCCTGCGATGGCTGCCAAAGCAAACACGGCGACAGCCATCGGGCGGTAGTGGCTCATCATATCTTGGTCCTCGAAACGTCTTCGAGGCATTGTAGGAGACCATGGTGGGCCAGAGGCGCCGGGACACGGTTGTTTGGGTTCTGGCCCCGCGTGGGATCTCGCGGGCCGAGGAATCTCCCGAACGACGACAAGATGCCCTCACCGCCCGCATGTCTCGCGCAGTCACATCTTCGGGCCGTCTGGGACGATCGACGGACGGGGGCCGGGCTCATAAGGACTGGGAGACGGCTGGGCGGCTGGACGGTAGAATTCAAATGAGGGATGGGCGATGCAAAGGACCTGATCGCCGGCAACGTCATGTTTGGCGGATCCCCGTCCCTATCGGCAGGAAGCACGAGGCGATGCCAAAACATCGCGATGATCCCGGTCGGTTGCTGAACGCTCTCGTGGGGCGTCGTGCAGAAGTGATGGCTCTCCTTGCCTCGGCCCCACCGGAGCAGTTGGCGTGGCGTCCCCGTGACGGCGCTTGGTCGGCCTTGGAGGTGATCGAACACCTTGTGCTGAGCGAAGCGGAGCTTCTGGCCACCGGCCGGCGGGCAAGCCAAGCCGGACGCGGTGTTTTGCGGACACTACAAGCACGCATTCTCGGATGGATAGTGCGGTTCCGCATTCCGGTGCCGGTTCCGTCGGGAGCCATGAACCCATCCGGTAGGCGGAGCTTGCAGGAACTGGCCTGCGATTGGGATGCGAACCACCGGGGCCTGGCTGATTTGGTAATCGAGGCTGAGAATCAGCCAGCAGACTTCTTGGTTTTCTCACACCCGGTCGCGCCGATGCTGACCTTGCCTGAACTGCTGCTTGTTGGCACCTGGCATGTGGATTACCACCTCCCGCAGATCCGGCGCAGGCTGGGCGGTCGATAGGCGCCAGCCCGGACGCCCCGGGATGAGTTGCGGCCCGGAGTTCGGTCCGCCGCACCATCCATTGCCCTCCAAACATGGCAGTTCGTCGTTGTTGCGCTGCCGGCGGGTTCGGGCAGAAGTCGACGATGGGGCTGTGCGGGGGTTCGTGCGAACCACCGGCCCCACGCCGACCAGCGATGCCGCAGAATCGGCATTGTGGTATGTCTGGGCCTGCGATAGACTCGCCCTACATGCCGACGGCAGTCGTTGGCGCAGGATGATCCGAGGGACCTCGGCTGGGAGTGCTTCACATGGCCGTCACCGTACAAACGTCTTGCCGAACAGCCGTGGCGCTTCTGCTACTGACCGCCTGCACGGTGAGAGCCCAGGACGGCCAGCCGCAGTGGTTGCGGGCGAACGTCGGCAAGTTGAGGACGCAAATCACTTACGATGTATTCAGCGCCTGCGAGAGGGACGTCGAGGACCAGGACACGGACCTGGCCCTTGTTCGCCACGCCTTCCGCGTGTTCGCGCCCCTATGGCAGGATGAAACTCAGGAGGTCGCCGCCCGCGCCACCGTCGGAGCGTGGGACCTCGACACCGACGCGAGGCTTGAGAGGCCGGGCCCGCACCTGCCCGACCATTTGTGGGACCTGCACTTCGGAGGCTCGTGGCGGCGGAAGCTGGCCAACGACTGGACCGTTGGGGCCGGCGTGGACATCGGCTCGCCGTCCGACAAGCCGTTCGAAACATGCGAGGAGGTGTCCGTCAACGCGATGGCCAATCTGCGCATCCCGACCGGCAAGAGAGACGCGTGGCTGTTCTTCCTCCAGTACTCCAACAACCGGCCCTTCGCGCAGCATGTCCCCTTGCCCGGGATTGCCTACCAGTGGGTTCCCGACCCGCAGCGGCTCCGCGCCGTCATCGGCGTGCCGTTCGCCAACCTTCAGGCCGAGCCGATCAACCGGCTCACGATCAACCTCCGCTACCTGCTGCTCCGCCGGGTGCATGCCCAGGTCGGCTACCGCCTGCTGGATCCGCTGAAGGTGTACGCGGCGTTTGACTGGGACAATCACAGCTTCTTCCGAGCCGGCCGTGCCGACAACGACGACCGCCTGTTCTACTACGAGAAGCGGCTGACCGCAGGCATCCGGTGGGACATCGCGGAAGGGCTGTCCGTCGACGTCTTCACCGGCTACGCCTTCGATCGCTTCTTCTTCGAAGGCGAAGGCTACGACGACCGCGGAGACAGCCGCATCAACATCGCGGACGGCACTTTCGCCGGCATCAAGGTCGAGTACCGTTTCTGATCCGTGTCCACACTCCATGTTCCGACCAGCTTCCCCTCGGCCATTCGTTCCGGGGGCGACAGACTGGTGCCGGAGATGCAGGAGATGGTCCCGCGGCGCGACGCCGCTAAGGTGGCGGGATTCAAGCGCGAGGAGGAGCGGCACCTGGTCGTCCTCGCCGAAGCCAGGAAGGCGCTGTCGGGCTGAGGGCCGGCACCCAACGCAATGCCCTGGCGGGCTCAGGGCGGAAGCCCCGGCACGGGCGTCAGGAGTCTCGATGCCGTAGCCGTCCCGAGGCGGCTACGAAGAGACCGTTACGATTCCGAGGTACCCGTCGACGGTCACGCGCGTCCCGGAAGGGATCCGATTCACGGCATCCGTCACGCCGGTGACGCAGGGCACGCCGTACTCCCTTGCGATGATCGCGCCGTGAACCAGCATCCCCCCTCGTCGTTCCACGACCCCCGCCGCGATCGGGAGCACGAACGCCATGCCCGGATCGACCGCGTCGCAAACGAGTACCTCGCCGGACTCGAACTGGAAAAGATCAGCGGCCTTCCGGATCGTGCGGGCCCTGCCGTCTGCCAGCCCCGAGCTGGCCGGCTGCCCGATCAACTGCCGCGGGTTGACCGAGAATCCGGCCTGTGGGCTCTCTGCTGCTTGATGCGATGGGTGCGCGGCCTCGCGGGCCGTGGGCCGCAGAACGTCGGCGGAGTAGCGCGGCTTGGGAACGGGCAGGCCGCGGGGCCGTGCCTCGCTTCTTGCCCTGTTCAGTTCGTGGACGATCCTGCCCAGATAGACATTGTCATCGTCCCGCAACCTGTAACTTGCCTTAGCCAAGTCCAACATCTCGGCCGCGAAGGCGCGGTCCGCTCCCTGGAATGCGGACAGGAACTGCTTCTCCATCGCTTCTCTGTCCCGCGGGCGTCTGAGGGACTTCAGCGACGGACAGGACGCCAGATTCTGCAGGATCCGGCAGACGGCCGCCCTTGCCTCCACCGGGTCCAGGGCGCCGAGCGGGCCCTCCGCGAAGTCGGCCAGGTACGCGTCGAGCATTTCATCAAGCTCTGGGTCCCGATCTTCCGTCTCTGCTCGGCACACTGCGCCGTAGAGCCGACCGTCCTCCCGGACTCTCCAAGCCATCTGTTCCAGCGCGTCGTTTCGCTTCGCGCTGATCGTCTCCACGGATGCAAGCAGAGCCGTGAACTCGTGCGGATCCGACGGCCGGACTGCATCGTTGTAAAACTGCCCGAACAGCCTCGCCCCGTGAGCGAAGGGTATGAAGTCAGTCCAGTACACATCCAGCCACTTCGTGTGCAGAGCAATGCGTTCCTCGACCTCGGCGAGCAACTCGTCATCGCTCAACGACTGCAGATCCACGTTGGCCATGCGCCGGGCATCAGCCTCCATGGCGGGCAGAAGTTCCTGCTCAATCCGCCGCCTGAGGCCGCAGAGATTCTCGAAGCTCCGGCGGAGGGACAGGTCCCAGGCCCTTCTGTCACCGGGCCTGCCTTCCGATGGGGTGGTGATCGGCCGGGCCTGGAGGGCGACCAGCCGTCTTCCCTTCCACGTCCACTCGACGTCCTGGGGGACGCCGAAGGCATCCTCAACGTCGCGTGCGAGCCTGAACACGCGGTGCGCTTCGACGTCCGAAAGCGGCCGTCGATTAGCTTTCCGGGGTGGAAGCCGCTTGATTCGCACGCCGGACCGCCCTGGCGCTGCGAAGACCTCCCGCTTGGGCTGCGCGTGGGACAGGATCTGCCCGCTGCGGCGTTCGAAGGTCCATCGGTCCGGCTGGACGCTGCCGTCGACGAGGCCTTGGTTGAGGCCGTGAACCGCCTCCACAACAGACCGGCTGGCGTCGCCGGGATCCTGGGAGAACGCCACGCCCGAGCTGCGACCTGCGACGACTTCCTGGATCAAAACGGCCATGCTGCTCGTCTCAACCGATAGATTCAGCTCCTTGCGATACATGAGCGCCGCGTCGGACCAGAGGGAGGACCAGACCAACCGAATGCGATCGAGCGCATCGGCGAGGCTGGTGACGTTCACGTACGACTCGTGCAGTCCCGCAAAGGACCGAGCGGAGCTGTCTTCCTCCGGCGCGGAGGATCTCACAGCGATCGCGCCGCGGGACAGCATAGGCCCAATCGCCAGAGTCAGCATCCGGCGGAGTCGGTCGGGGACGGGGCGCTGAAGGAAGGCGTTGCGGATCCGCAGGGAAACGTCCCAGATCTCCTCCCATCGCATCTCGTGCAAGGACTTCCGGCCCAACTCCATCGGGATCTGCTCGTGCAGGCCGGTCTGGCGGACGTACGACTCGTAGGCCTCGGTCGTGACGCACAGCCCTCGCGGCACGAGATGTCCGAGCCGGATCAGTTTGGCCAACGCGAGCGCTTTGCCGCCCACGAGCATCCGCAGCTCGGGATCCACGGCCTCCAGACCGATCGCCAACCGCTTCATCGGGGCTCGAGCTCCGAGACCTCCTGGAATCTCCTGACAATCACGTACTTCCGGACCCGAACGCGCAACAGGGCGCAGCTCGGTGCCATGACGAAGTCCGTCAGATGCGGGTGCTTGGCCAGATACCATCGGAGATACCGGCTTCGGGCCGTCTTCTCCACCTCCGCGACCTCGCCGACCGCCGTGGCGGCGATGGCCTCATGGAAATCGGAGTCCTCGTTCCTGCTGCTGTCGATCATCATGGCAACGCGTGGATCCGCAAGGCAGTTCTCGAATTTCCGGGTTGAGCGCGTGGTCGCAAAGGCCAGGCCCTTCAGGTCCGGTGAAGCGGCGAAGCCGACCAGGCTGCAATAGGGCTGACCGTCTCTGTGTGTGGCCAGCACCGCCAAGTGCTGGGAGGCGAGCAGTTCCGCAAGGGCATCCCGCAGGCCCTCGCCTAGCCCTGGATCGTGTGTCTTTGCCATCAGAGCATCATATCATCTGCTGCAAGGGGCGACAGAGCGCATTCACGCGCCCGATCCGCCCTCCGCCTACGAGGCGCGGGCCGGGCCTCACTTGACCAGTGGGGAGGGGCAGCCCCAGGCATCCGTGAAGACCCATGCCCGACAAGGTCGCCGTGACCGGGGGGCCATCTCCGTCTCGCGGAGATCTTCTGCCAGCGAATCCGGGGCGCCGAGATGGCCCATGGCGATCGCAGCCACCGGATCGAAGCCCTCGGAGATGCCGAACAGCTCACGGGCCTTCGTCCTGCTGAAGCCGCCCATGGCGTGGACATGCATGCCCAGGGCTGTTGCCTGCATCATGAGAGCTGCTGTGGCCAGACCGGTATCATGCCAGGCGAACCGGTTGGGCTGGCCATTGACGTCGAACGTCTGTTGTGCGACTGAGAGCATGAGGACGGGAGCGTGTTGAGCCCATGGGGCATTCCCGTCGCTGAGGCATGCCACGAGGCGCGCGTGCGCGTCCGGCTGTTTTCGTGTCGCGACGATGAAGTGCCACGGCTGTTGGTTCATTGAGGAGGCGGCCCATCGAGCGGCCTCGAGGCAGACCTTGATGCTCTCGGCCTCCACGGGCCGGTTAGCCCAGGCCCTCGGGCTCCATCGACGCGCGAGCACTTCGAGTATGGCAGGACTGACATCCAAGCGTTCCTCACTCATGGCTGTCTCCCATCAACGCTTCGCATCGAGGCGGCACGGACCTTTGTAGGGGCATGTCCAGGTACGGATGCTACCGCGTACTCCCTCTCAGCCCGAGGTGCCGACCTTCTCCGACAATGGTGTTCCTGTCAAGGCCGATTGGCCAAGCCGATGGACTCCCGGTTGCTCCGCCGGACGATGCCATGTGCGGATGCCACAACGGCAATACCCAGGCCGCTGACCTTGGCAATGGCCTTCTGCACCATCGCGGAGTACTTGGCGACGATGTCGGTGAAGTACCGGAGGATCTCGTCCTCGACGAAGGGCACAGCCACCTGATCGTCGAAGATGCCGCACTCCAGGGCCCTCAAGAAAACGCGTCGACGGTGAAAGGGCAGAATCCGCAGCCAGCCGACACGGTCGGCGTTGGCTGCCGTCAGTTCCTTCCGGCCGGCCTCGGCATCAATCCACCGTATGGCGGAAAGGACGAGATGGTTGGTCGTGATGGCGCGCCCGATCCTTCCCATTGGCATTCCTCGGTATCACTTGACGGGACCTGGTTGCGCAGCTGAGAGCGCATCATGGCCCGTCCGACTGCCTTTTGCGCTTCAACTCCGCTTGGCGCATGGGCATGGCGTCGATCAACGCAAAGACCTCATCCGGCGATACGGGCTTAGAGGAACGGAGCTTCACGCCGCCGTCTTTCCCGATCAGCAAGACGCAGAACCCCTCCGCCGGCACGTCTGTGCGCCGCCTTAAGCCCGCAGCCGCCTCAGGAGAAATCTGGCTGGATCCGATCTCGCCCGCCTCTTCTAAGAGCAGGTGCATCAGCACCATGTCCCGGCCCTCGACGCCCCGTTCCTGCCCGGACCACATCTCCGCTTGCTGCCTGAACTCGTTGTCCTGGCGGCTGTCAGCGAACACGATTAGAAGGCGGTTCCGCCAGCGGTATGTGTCAAGATCGATTTGCTCCATGGACTCAGACTTCGGATCGGCATCGCAACCCGCCAGGAGGATGACAACCAGCTGCGACCACGCGGCCAGTTGGGCTCGTGTCTTGTTCATATCGATGCCCGATTCGAAGCTGCTGCGGCCCGCAGATGCAGCAGCAGTTCGGTCGCCGATTACACTGCTATAGTATAGGCAAGGACGGCAGTGCATTCGACGAGCCCGTCGACGCGACGCTAAAGGAGACCGCGCGGTGCCGAAAGACAACTCCGAGGCTGAACGCGTAAGGAACCTCGTGTTGGTCCTTGGCGACCAGTTGGATCCACGGTCTTCTGCCTTCGACGGGTTCGACCGCAGTGTGGATGCGGTCTGGATGACGGAAACACCCCAGGAGGCCCAGCACGTCTGGTCCTCCAAGCCACGAGTGGCGATGTTCCTAAGCGCAATGCGTCACTTCCGCAGCGCCTTGCGGAGAAGGCGAATACGCCTGTTCTACCGATGCATCGAAGGCCCTGACAACCGCGGCAGCTTCGCGGAAGAGCTGAGCACCTGCGTACGTCGCTGTCGGCCGGGGAAGCTCTTGGTTGTCGAGCCCGGTGCGCACCGCGTGCGAAAGAGCTTGGGTGCGGCGGCGAAGCGTCTGAGCGTGCCGCTGGCGGTCCGCGCAGACCGGAGCTTCCTGTGTTCGCCTCAGGCCTTCAGTGAACATGCCGCCGCGCGAAAGCAGCTTCGAATGGAGTACTTCTATCGTGAGATGCGGCGCCGCCACCGCATTCTTGTCGATCCTGAAGGCAGGCCGGACGGCGGTCACTGGAACTATGACCAAGCTAACCGCAGCAGCTTTGGGAAGGCCGGGCCAGGGGAACTGCCGACTGTGAGGTCGTTTCCCCCCGACCCAACCACGCGGGAGGTGATCAAGACCGTCAACCGCGTTTTCGCCGATCATCCGGGGAGCCTGGATTCCTTCGACTGGCCCGTGACCCCGGGGCAGGCTTACGAGGCGCTGAGGGACTTCGTCGAGAACCGGCTGGGGAGCTTCGGGCCTTATCAGGACGCAATGTGGACGGGCCGGCCCTTCCTGTACCATTCCCGCCTGTCGGCGGCGATGAACCTCAAGCTCCTAGACCCGCGCGACGCGATCGCCGCGGCGGCGAGGGCCTTCCGTGAGGACAGGGCGCCGCTGAACTCCGCGGAGGGGTTCATCCGCCAGGTCCTTGGATGGCGGGAGTACGTACGGGGCGTCTACGATCTGTTCATGCCCGACTACCTGGAACGCAACGCCCTCAACGCAAGCGCCGCCTTGCCGTCGTTCTACTGGACGGGTCGGACCGACGCAGCCTGCCTTCGAGAAGCGATCACACAGACACTCCGATTTGGCTACGCCCACCACATCCAGAGGCTGATGATCACGGGGCTCTTCGCAATGCTGCTGGGCGTAGATCCCAAGGAAGTGCATCGGTGGTATCTGTCCGTCTACGTTGACGCAGTTGAGTGGGTCGAGTTGCCGAACACGCTAGGCATGTCCCAGTACGCCGATGGGGGAATCATGGCCTCCAAGCCATACGTTGCCACGGGCCGGTACATCCAGCGCATGAGCGACTACTGCCGCAGATGTCGATTCCGGCCGACGGAGGCGACCGGCGAGAAGGCCTGCCCCTTCACGACGCTTTACTGGGACTTCCTGATGCGCCACGAGCGGTTGCTGGCAACCAATGTTCGCATGGGCCTGCAGCTGCGCAACCTGGCGCGTCTCAGACCGGCGGAGCGCAGGGGCATTCGGGCCGCTGCAGTGAATGTCCGATCGGCCTGCCAGAAAGCGCTATAACAGCGGAGCCCCTCAAGGCGTCACCCGCCGGGCGCCTGGACGCGGACGGAGACCTCCTGCGCTTCGCCTCGGCGGAGGATCGTTACGCGCACGCGGTCTCCCGGCTTGGTCCGATCCAGGACCTGGAACAGGTCGCTCTTCGTTCGGACCGCCTGGCCCTCCACGGCTTGGATGATGTCACCTGGGACTATCGCGCCGTCGTCCGTCTGCCGCAAAGGCTCGAGTCCGGCTTCGGCGGCACCGGAGCCTTCGACCACGTCGAGGATCATGAGCCCCTCTGTGCCCATCCGTGCGGGGACGCGACGGCTCATGTTGTCGTCGACCATCACACCCAGAAGGGGTGGCCTGTAGGCGCCGCGTGCGATGATCTGGGGCACGACTCGATTGACCGTATCGACCGGCACGGCAAAGCCGATCCCCGCAGCCGCTCCGCTGGGGCTGTAGATGGCCGTGTTCACCCCCACGAGCCGGCCGGCACTGTCCAGCAACGGTCCGCCGGAGTTGCCCGGGTTGATCGCCGCATCCGTCTGAATCACATCCTCGATGGTGGTGCGCGTCGGACTGCTGATGGACCGGCCCAGTGCCGAGATGATGCCGCGCGTCAGTGTCTGGTCCAACCCAAATGGGTTCCCGATTGCGAAAACGCTCTGGCCGACGAGCAGATCGTGGCTGGTCCCGACCGGCAGCGGCGCGAGTTTTTCCCTTGGTGCCGAGACCCGCAGCACGGCCAGGTCATGGTTTGGGCTGACCCCCACCAGCTCAGCGCGATACGTCGTCTGGTCGGCCAAGGTCACCCGGGCGCTGTCGGCTTCGCGGATGACGTGGTAGTTGGTCACCACGTGCCCGCCGTCATCCCAGAAGAACCCGCTTCCCGTTCCTGCAGGAATCTCAAGCACCGACCGGGTCCACATGCTTACGCCTCGCGTCAGGGTCGTGATGTAGACGACGGAGGGACTGGCCTTCTTGAAGAGCTCAATGGTTGCGGACTCCTCATTCGTCAGGGGTCCGCGAGTCGCAACCGCCCGAGGCTGCACTTGCAGCCGTCTGGCGTGACGTAGGTCGGACAGATACCAGACTGCCGCAACGAGGGCGATTGAGGCGAGGGCTGCAACAACGGCAACATGGCGGGTGCTGTATCGGTCCATGGCAGTTCGCATCGGTCGTTCAGCGCGGGTGCGTCCCCAAAGCATATGCTCGGCGTCTTCCGACGGCAAGTGGACATCGGCGTTGAGGCGGCGCTGCCGGGGGATGATCCGGCGCGACCGAGGGGATCTGCTCGGAAAGGCATATCGGCAACGGCTGGATTCTCACGGCGGCGCGCATAGGACAGACGTATAGAATGGTCGAGGTGACTTCTCAGCAGAGCGTCGGGCTTTGAGGAATTGCAGCTGCAATGTCGCTAAGGCGTCAACTCGGGTTTTGGGACGTGTTCTGTATCGCGTCCGGCGCGATGATCAGCTCGGGTCTGTTCGTCTTGCCGGGCATGGCCTTCGGCCTCGCCGGTCCCGCGGTCATTGTCTCCTATGCATTGGCCGCCCTGCTGGTGGTTCCCGCCCTGCTCTGTCAAGCAGAACTGGCGAGCGCACTGCCACGCACCGGCGCAACGTACGTGTTCATCGAGCGGTCTCTGGGAGGGTTCCCGGGGCTGTTCGCGGGGATGGCCAGTTGGTTCTCCATCGCGCTGAAGAGCAGTTTCGCCCTGATCGGGATCGGCGCCTTCGTGCAGTTGATCCGGCCCGGCACGCCCCTATGGGTGGTCAAGGCGACGGCGTTGGCGTTCTGCCTGGCATTCACCACACTGAACTGCCTGACGATCAAGGGGGTCGGCCGAGCGCAGATTATGATGGTGGCGGTGTTGCTTGCGGCGCTGGTGGCGTTCGTGCTGGGGGCGAAGGCATCGGGCGAGATGCAGTTAGACCACCTGCGAGGCTTCTACCGGGCGGGAGGATGGCAGATCGCTGCCGTCGCGGGGCTCGTGTTCGTGTCCTTTGGGGGCCTGACCGCCACCGCTGACATCGCAGGCGAGGTGCGCAAGCCCGGCCGCAACGTGCCCGCGGGTATGCTCGCCGCATTGGTTGTCGTCGGGTTGCTGTACGTGGTCTGTGTGGCCTCGATCGTGCTGGTGACCCCGGGGGACGAACTGGCCGGATCCCTAACGCCGGTGTCGCTTGCGGCGGGCAGGTTTTGGGGCACGGCGGGGGTGATCGTGCTGTCGCTGGCCGCCGCCCTTGCCTTTGTGACGACCG
>Ga0272441_10014601_pt1 | contig 11104 bp, 4 predicted proteins | sample SSMProp6N_FD_193582 | JGI IMG/M metagenome (GOLD analysis project Ga0272441, IMG submission 193582) | Marine sediment archaeal communities from Little Sippewissett salt marsh, Falmouth, MA, United States - SSM-Prop-6N | ecosystem: Environmental > Aquatic > Marine > Wetlands > Sediment ...
AAGTCCCTCGTCGAGGAGGCCACGCGAGCGTCGAAGAGAGCCGCCGAGGCGCCGGGGAGCGTGAGGCCCCTGGAGGCCGCTTTCGTCGCGTCTCAGCAGGTGCTGAACATGATGCTCAAGAAGACCGACATCTACGCGAAGGGCTCCGCCAGGCGGAGCGAGCACGTGAAGGCCGTCATCGCCGAGGCCGACGCGGCCATGGAGCGCTTTCTGGAGTACGACCTGGTCGTCAAGTGGTTCGAGCTCGCCAAGGGCCGGGCCTTCGGCCAGATCGGCGACTACGAGAGCGCATGCGAACAGGGGTTCGACCCCGTGATCGCGCTCGACCCCCGGAGGATCCCGCACGCGGCCCGTGCCTACGTCCACACCCTCCGCAAGCAGGCGCTGTATCTCAAAGCCAGGTGCGCCCACGACACAGCCCACCACAAGGACGCCATCTCGACGGCGGACCTGATGACGGCCCTCGAGTACCGCGGCTCGATCAGGGAGGAGATAGGCAAGGGCGCCGTCGTCGTGAAGGCCGACTCGCTGAAAGCGCTCGAACGCTTCTCCGAGGCGATGAGATCGCTCGAGCCGGTCGTGAAGCACACCAAGGAGGGCGAGCCCTGGCGGAACACCGTCCACCAGAAGCGCGGCGAAATCTGGAAGACGGCCGCCACCGCAGGAGCGCGCCTCGACGTGGGGCCCGAGGAGCTGCGCTCGGCCGGCCTGGGGCTCTATGGGCTCAAGGATTACGAGCAGTCGGTGGCGGCGTACCGGCAGGCCGTCGCCGCCGCGCGCGATCCCGAGACGCCGTACCTCGAGCGCCTCAGGTGGGAGCCCAGGTGCTGGTTCGAGATGGGTCTGGCCTATCACAGGATGGAGCTGCTGAGCGAGTCGGCCCTCTGCTTCGAGGCGGTGCTGGAGGAGTTCTCGCCCAGAGCGCTGGGCGAGCGCTTCGCCGGGGACACCAGGTGGAAGTCGGCCTTCCAGAAGGTGCGGGAGCGCGTGGAGCCAGGGGAGTACGCGGACCGGCTGAGGCCCAACGTTTACGTGGCGCTCTACAGGGAGATAGGGAAGCGGCGCCCCTACAGCGAGGTCTTCCCGGAGATAGACGACAAGGTCTCCAGGTCCGCGGACAACTACCTCAAGATCATCCGCAGGCTGGACAGAGACACCTACGCCGAGAGGCTCGAGGCGATTCTGCCGGTCTGTCCGGGAAGGGCGGGCGAACTCCAGTACTACAAGTCGGTCGCCCTCTGCGAGCACGGCGGCGACATCCTCGACGAGGCGCGGAAGCTCCTCAAGACGGACCGGGCGGCCGCCGCCGAGACGCTGGGGCGCGGGGTTGCGACCGTGAAGCAGGGAACCGCCGGTCTGCAGGGAGTGAAGCGGAGCTCGGCCCACCACGAGGATGCGCTCTACAGGGCCGCCGACGCCCGCTACCGCATCGTCTCGGCCCTTGACGGCGCCCGGGATAAGATCGAAGGCGTCACGGGCAAGGATATCCGTGAGCATGGCCGCCGGGCCCTCGCGGGGTACGAGGCCTACGAGCGCTTCGTGGCCGGGACTCCGGCCCCGAGCGTCAACTCGGGAAAGGTCCGCGGGTCGCGCAGGTCGAACATCCGGCTCGCCCGGCCGCTCATCCGCCTGGCCATGGGCGACGCCCGCAAGGCGATCGCAGGCTGCCGCAGGTATCTCGCGATGGCGGGCCGCAACGCGGCGCACGATCCGCTGGTCATGTGGACGGAGTTCAAGGCCCACCGGCGGCTCGCGAGGGCCAAGGACGCTCCCCTCGGCCAGATGGACGAGGGGCTGAAGGGCATGGAGTCGCTCGCCCGCGCGATGAAGTCGCATCCGAAGGCGAAGCGCTTCTACATGACGGCCGGCAACTACCTGGCGGCGACCTACCTCGAATCGGCGAACGTCCTCATCAGGCGCCGGCGCGAGAGAGCCGCCGCCGAGCCCGCGACCGCCGGGGGGCGCTCGGCGCTCGAAGCGGAGCTGAAGCTTCTCGACCGCAGGATCAGGGAGTACAGGCTGGCGGGCGCCGGGTGGATGAAGGAGGTCCTAGGCGACAAGCCGACCATGCAGAAGCTCGGCTACGTGGGCAACGTCTTCTTCGAGCTCCGGATGTACTCCGAGGCCAGGGCCATGTACGACAGGCTGCTGAAGACCTATGACCCCGACGGCGACCTGCAGACGCGGGAGATCCGGCAAGGCGACTTCGCGAAGATGCGCGAGAAGATATGGTACGACAGCGAGAGGAAGCTGAAGAAGGCGCGCGCTGACTTCGACCTGATCGCCGACTGCATCTTCGATGCCGAGGGCGTCCGAGAGATGCCGTCCGACAAGCGCACAGAACGCCTCCGCGACTTCGAGAAGGCGATCGACGCCATCGACGCGATGATAGGGGAAAAGGGCTACGCGAGGGATATCCAGGTGAAGGCCGACCTCGAGGCCGTCCGCGCCGAGTTGGAGAAGCGACTCGCCTTCATCTTCGCGGCCCGGCGGATCGGGAAGTGCTCGCTGCACCTCGCACGCGGGGCCGAAGCGCGCGGGGAGACGAAGGCGGCGCTCACAGACTGGCGCCGCGCCCGCGACACCTTCGCCGGGCTGCTCGATTACTGGCACGCCGACGTGGAGATCCGCTTCGGCCTCGCGAGGGCGCACGCGGCGCTCGGCGCCTCCGACCCCGCCTCGCGCGCGAAGGCCAGGGACATCTACATCGAGATAGCCGACAAGGTGGCCGAGAAGTCCGATCACTGGCTCGCCGCGAACAGGGAGCTCTCCGAGGTGTTCCTGTCAATGGGCGAGGCCCAGAAGGCGGCGGCGTTCCCGCTCAAGCTCAAGCTCACGATGCCGGAGTACGCCCGGAAGCACTGGCCCGACCTCGACGAGTTTCTCCAGCGCTGCAGGGCCGCCGGGGCGGAGATATCAGTCACCGCGCCGGCCGAGCCCGGCGAACGCGCCGTCTACGGTGCACACAGCGAGATCGAGGAGGAGTACCGCAGGCAGGTCCGTGCCGTGGAGAAGGCCCTCGAGCTCGGCGATATCACCGAGGCCGAATGCCGTTCGCGGCTCCGTATGGCCGAGCGGGTGCGCGCCGGAATACTGAAGGAGCGGGAGCGCTCGCACGAACGCGACGCCGTCACGGCCGCGTATTTCGAGAAGCTCGACCGCGCGGAGTGGGACGGTGACACGAAGCGCGGCGCCGCCGAGGCCGAGCTTTTGAGGAAAGAGGCCAAGCGCTGGCGCGACGCCGAGATGAAGAAGCTCGAGGCGAAGTGGAAGGCCGAAGACGCCGGGGGCGCGGTCAAGTGAAGATGCGAGGCGCCGCGGTCAGCCAGAACTCCCAGAGCCAGAAGACGCCCCACCACGGTCCGGGCGCCGGCTACTCCCGATCTTCCGGTGGCGGGCCCCTTTGAACCAGCTTCAGGCTGGCCTCCGCCGCGTTCCGGATACGGGCGTTCTTATCCTCGAGCATCCTCGTCAGATGGGGTACTGCTGGTCTCGCGTCCGGGCCGATCCCGCCCAGGGCTGCGATGGCACTCAGCCTCACATCACGGTCTGTATCCTCGAGAAGCCGAATGAGTGCGGGGACAGCCGACCTGGCATCTGGCCCGATCTGTCCCAAGGCGACCGCAGCAGCGTTTCTCATGCGTGCGTCGGCATCTTTCAACAGAGCGGCGAGCTCTGGGAGCACGGCTCTTGCTGGCGGGCCCATCCTGGCGAACGCGCCGCACGCCGCATAGCGCACGTGGAAGTCAGGGTCCTTCAACGCCTCCGCGAGGGCGGAGAAGGTGAGCCGTGGGTCCGGCCCGACTTCGCCGATGGCCCATGTGGCGGCAGCTCTCACCGAGGCGGCCTTGTCCCCAGCTGCCCGGACCAGCCCGAGGAGGGCAGACTTGGCCTCCGGCCTGATCTTCCCGAGACTGAGGGCAGCGGCACACCGAAGTCCGGTATCCTGTGCCTTCAGGGCCCGCGTCAAGTCCGGCAGGGCAGCTTTGGCGGGAGGCCCGATATCACCCAAGGCCATGGCGGCCATTGCCCGAGCGGGGAATGTCTCATCTCTCAGCGCGCGGATCAGCGCAGGAACTGCGGGCAAGCCTGTCAGACCCAATTCAGTGGCAGCCGCGCGGCGCACGCTGCTGTCTTTGTCGACAAGCTGCCCGATCAGCTCCTGGATCCTCTCGTCGCTCGGCGGCCGACCTGCGGCCTTTGCATGGGCCTTGGCCCTCCCTTCCTGAGCCACCTGCACCAGTCTGGTGAGATTATTCATCAACCTCGCAGACCTGGGGCTGGTCCCGCAACTCCTGATGCCCTCCCTGGCGCACTGCTCGGCCCTGTCGAAATCGCTGCTATCTAGGTGAACGGCGGCCATTGTCATATAGACGTCCGGCAGCACGCCGAGATCCTCGACCGCGTCCCTCCCGATCTCGAGAGACTTCTCCAGCATCCGAAGCATGGCAGCCCGATCCTTGCTGCGCGCGCGGTACCTGGACATTCCGACGGTCGCCAGGCACCCGGCGTACATGTCCCGGTACTTGTACTTCGCGCGCACGTCGGCCGGGGCCTTCTCCATGAGCTGTTCCGTCTTCTCGAAGGCGACGAGGGCCTTCTCGAACCTCCGATGCCTAGCGTAGTATCCAGCAAGCCAGAGCTGCGGCTCGAACCTTTCCGGATTGGCTCTGATTGCCAGCTTGATGTGTTCGATGTTGTTCAGGTCCGCCGATTCCGGGATCCTGAAATGTCGCGCCGTGCAGCGCCACTTCGCGAGTAACTCCTCGTCCTCTTGACGGGCGGACCGTCCGCCTCGTATATCGCCGACGACCAACACCCGCCCACCATCCGGCGGCGGCTCGCAGCCGCAGGCCATCAGGCACACGCCGACACCGACGAGCAGGATCGCCTTCTTCACTCCGCCTCCTGTCGCTCGCCCCGGGAAATCAACGGCGGCTCGATCCAGATGCGCCCGGCAGATGTGCTCACGAGGATTCTACTTCACGAGGTGCGTGAAGGCAAGAGGCGGCGGGTCGCCCCGCGACGGCCACCCTCAGCCCTTCATCCCCGTCATCGCCACCGAGCGGATGAAGGTCCGCACGGTGAAGAAGAAGAGGACGATCAGCGGCAGGCTGAAGACCGTCGAGGCCGCCATCAGAAGATGCCACGGCGTGCCGCCGTGCTCCGACGAGAAGCTTTGCAGCGACAGAGACAGCGTGAACTGCGATCTGTTCCCGAGGTAGATGAGCGGCCCCATGAAGTCCTTCCACGTACCCAGGAACTGGAAGAGCGCCACCATCGCGATGACCGGCTTCGAGAGCGGCACCACCACGTGCCACAGGATCTCCAGCTCGCTGCAGCCGTCGATGCGCGCCGCATCCAGCAGGTCCTTCGGCAGCCCCAGGAAGAACTGCCTCAGCAGGAAGATGAAGAAGGCGCTGCCGAACCACGACCAGACCCACAGCGGCTTGAAGCTCCCCACCCAGCCGAGCTCGCGGTAGAGCAGGTACATCGGCACCATCACTATGGGGAATGGGATCATCATCGTGGCCAGCGTGGCGCCGAAGAGCAGATTCCGCCCCCTGAACTCGATGAATGCGAAGCCGTACGCGACGACCACCGACGAGACGACGGCGCCGCAGACGGTCATGAGGCAGAGGAAGAGGGTGTTCACCAGCGACCGGCCGAAGTGCACGCGCCTGAGCGCCGCCGGGTAGTTCTGCGGGATCTCGCGGACGACGGAGCGTATCTCGGACTCCGGCAGCACCGCCCACGCGCGCGTCAGGTCCCCCGCCGTCGAGCCGATCTCCTTGGCGTCGGTGTCCGACGGACGCCACTCGCGGACGAGCCAGAGATCATCGCCGGCGGCGGCGGGGGCGACGCGCCGGACGAGCTCGGCCTTGACCTTCCGCCCCGAGCGAAGCCTCAGCACGCCGGCCGCCTCGTCGAAGGGGTTGGACCTGTCGGCGAGGAGCTTCATCTCCGGGCCGATGCGCGTCTCCATCTTCCGGAGCTCCTCGGCGTTGAAGATGGGGTACTTGCGCCAGACCTCGGGCCCGAACGGGTGCGTCATCTCGCCCGCCAGGAGCTCCTCCGAGGGCCTGACGATCCAGTAGGGTTCGTCGCCCGAGGGGGGCGAGGGGGCGAGGGGGCGTTCGAGGGTGACCTCGTACTCCCGGCCGTCGATGACGGCACGGTGGCCCGTCCCGAGGAGCGCCTCGCCGACCGAATCCGGCACGCGCATCGTCTGATCGAGGGGCTTGAGCGACGTGGCGACCATCCAGACGAGCGGCAGCACGAAGAAGACGGCCCCGCCGAGCAGTATCCCGTGGAGGGGCGCCGCCTTGTACCACTCCAGCGGTCTGTCGGCCGTCGCCAATCCAACCCCTAACGCGCCGCGTAGTAGACGCGCTCGCGCGATATCCTGAGCGCCAGCATCGTCAGCGCCACTATCACCAGGAAGAGCACCCACGCCACCGCCGACGCGTACCCGAGCCTCTGGTACTGGAACGCCTGGTCGTAGATATACATGGCGACGAAGCGCGTCTTGTCCTCCGGCCCGCCGCCGGTCATGATGTAGGGCTCTGTAAACACCTGAAAGGCGCCGATGATCCCCATGACCACGTTGAAGAGGATCACCGGCGATATCATCGGCAGCGTGACGTGCCGGGTCTTCTGCCACCAGTTCGCGCCGTCGAGGTCCGCCGCCTCGTAGAGCTCGACCGGCACGTCCTGGAGCTTCGCCAGGTAGATCACCGCCATCTGCCCCACGCCCCACATCGACATGTATATGAGGGCCCACAGCGCCCAAGACGGCGCCACCGACAGCTTCGAGGGGAAGGGGTTCGCGTCGGTGAGCCAGCCGGGCGAGGGGAGCTTCTTGATGTCGTCGGGGCCGGTCCACGCCGCCGCAGCCACGACGAGCATCGCCGCGAAAACAATGCCCGCGACGAGGGCGGCCGAGCGGAGCCCTCCGGCCTCGGGCGCGCGGATATCCTCCGAGCGCCGCTTCAGCCAGCGCCACGCGGCGAAGGCGGCGACGACCGCCGCCAGGGCCGCCCATCCGGGCAGGCCGGGGTCGAGCGCCGCGAAGGGCCTGAGCAGCCACGCCGCCGCTGTTCCGAAGGGCCTCAGCACCACGTTCAGTATCCCGAAGTTCGGGTTGAACATCCACATCCAGAGGATCGCCACGGCCACCGACGGAACGAGATGGGGCAGGTAGTAGATCACACGGTAGACGGACTGGCCGCGTATGCGGCTGTTCAGCATCACCGCCAGCGTCAGCGCGAGCAGCACCCCCAGAGGGATCGCCACGACGGCGAAGGTGATGGTAACCAGCATCGACTGGCGGAAGACGTCGTCGCGGGCGAGCTCGACGTAGTTCTCGGCCCCGACGAAGAGCGGCCCCATCATGGGCGGGTACTCGCACGCCGAGAAGTAGAGCGACGCGAGGAACGGGTAACCGATGAAGAAGGCGAGCGCCACCATCCACGGCGCGATGAAGGCGTACCCGGTGAGCGTGCGTCCGGTCGAGCGCCTCACGGCCGCGTCCTCTCCGCGCGGAGGACCTCGCGCTCCTTCCTCTTGTCGTACTGGCGCTGAATGCGCTCTCTCACCTTCACGAGCGTCTTCTCGATCTCGGCGCGGCAGAGTTCGTCCACCTTCCGCTGTCGCTCGGCGCCCTCCAGGCCCTCCAGCTCACCCTCCGGCACCGGCCAGTTCCAGGCGTGCTCGAAGGCCTTGGATATCTCGCGCTGGTACTCGCGCCAGACGCGGATGCGCGGCTGGATGAACGCGTGCGGCGAGGCTGCGACGCGCTCGAAGACGTCGAGCTCCAGGTGCGGGTGTCCCTCGCGGAAGCTGGCCGGGGGCTCCGTGATCGGCATGTGCTTGCCCTGCAGGCGGCATATTATGGCCAGCCCCTCGCGCTGCGAGAACTCGACGAAGCGCCAGGCGGCCTCGGGGTGGCGGCAGCCGGCGGGGATGGCTATGACGTCGCAGTCGACGAGCGATACCGGCCCCGGCACGCCCGGCGCGGCCGGGAAGGGCGCGACGCCGAACTCCATGTGGGGGCGGTGCCGCCGGATGAAGTTCGAGAACCACACGCCCTGCATCTCCATCGAGACATGCCCGTCGATGAAGGCGTTCTGCGGCGAGTCGAAGTTGCCGAAGCCGGAGCGGAACTGGAGCATCTTCTCGCGGCCGTAGCGCTCAGCGTATCGCTTGGTCCAGAGGAACGCGTCGACGTTCCCCGGGTCGTCGGCGGTGATGCGCTCCGTTTTCTCATCGAAGAGCCGGCCGCCGAAGTAGAAGCCCCACGTCCAGTTGAACCAGCCGGGCTCGGTCGGGAGGAAACCCATGCGGATCGGCTCGCCGCCCTGGCCGAACTCGTTGAGCACGTCGGCGTAGCGGTCGATCTCTTCGGTCGTGCGCGGCGGCCGGTCCGGGTCGAGCCCCGCCGCGCGGAGCTCGGCCGCCCTCTCGCGGAAGTGCTCCCTGTTGTAGTAGAGCGCCACCGACGCCGGCGTGGTGGGGAGGGCGCATATCCGGCCCCGGTAGGTGCCGAGCTTCAGGTAGTTCGGCGTGTAGCGCGAGCGCTCGAGCCCGGCCCTCTCCATGAGGGGGCCTAGATCGGCGAGAGCCCCCGCCTCGGCAAAGGGCGACACGTTCGATGCCCAGAGGCCCACCACCTCCGGCGGGTCGCCCCCCATGATGGCGAGCATCGACTTGCGGTCCACCTGCGAAGTGTTGACGTAGTGGACGTATATCTCGTCCTGCGAGCGGTTGAAGGCGTCGACCATCGCCTGGCAGGCGTCGCGCTCGAACGAGCCCCACTTCTCCCAGTAGGATATGTGCAGGCGCGTGTCCCACGTCTTCTTGAACTCGGCGTCGCGCTCGCGGTCGAAGTCGTCCGTCATGGCCGGGCGGCGCTCGAAGGCCCCCACGGCGAAGACGACGGCAACGACGGCCGCCAGGGCGGCGTGAGCAGGCCGCACCGGAAGGCGCCGCGAGGGCCCGGGCCCTCGTCTCTCTCCGACCCCCTCAGGCACGCTCCCCAACCTGCACCTCCCGACGGGCGGCTGTTGCGCTCGCGAGAGAGCATAATCGACGCCGGGCCGTCAATCAACCCTCGGCCTGGCCGGCGACGCGAGGGCAGTTGACGGGGGATATAAGGGGCGGGGGGGGGCGGGCGGCCGTGGATCAGGCCGGTCAGGCCTCGACGCCCGGCGGCTCAGCCGCCGCGGCCGCCTCGGGGTCGACCTCGATCCCGCGGAAGCCCATCGCGGTCGCGAGCCTGTAGAGCTGCACGTAGAGCGTCGGCACCACAACGAGCGTCAGCAGCGTGGCCACGGCGACGCCGAAGATAACCGCGGTGGCCATGGACCGCCACCACTCGCTCGACTGGCTTCGCCAGACCCACGAGAGCTTGTGAAAATCGTAGGAGACCCCCGTGGCCATCGGCACCAGGCTCAGGATGGTCGTCACGGCTGTGAGCACGACCGGGCGGAACCGCGTCGCTCCCGCCTCGACCGCGGCGTCGAAAAGCGACCGGCCGCGCTGCTGCAGCTGCTGCGTATAGGCTATGAGCACGATCGCGTTGTTCACCACGATGCCGGCCAAGCTGATGACGCCGATGCCGGTCATGATAATCCCGAAGGGCCTTCTCAGTACGAGGAGGCTGACGAGCACCCCCATCAGCGAGAGTATGACGGAACTCATGATGACCAGCGGAACCGTGAAGGAGTTGAACTGCGCGACGAGGATCATGACTATCAGCAGGAGGGCGATCACGAAGGCCTTCAACAGAAATGCCTCCGCCTCCTTCTGCTCCTCCTGCTCGCCGGCATAGGCGATCTCGTACCCTTCTGGGAGTTCCAGCCCCGGAACGGCGATCCTGACGGAGCCTTCGGTCTCCTCGACGAGCTTGCCGATGACGACGGTCTCGTCCCGGAGCTTCACGCTGACGAGGCCGTCGTCACGCGTGTTCATGCCGGCGATCTCGCCCCGGCGGACGGTCAACTCCCGCCCGTCGAGCCTCGAGCGGGCGTCCTTCAGCACGTCGTTGCTGTTGGTGCCCTCCTCGTTGTCGCCGGTGAGGGTGACGGCGCGTCTCTCGTCGACGCGGCTGATCGTTCCGAACCCGCCCTGGTAGCCGAACTCGCCGAGGGAGCTGAGCGGCACGGCCTCGCCCGCAGCGTTGGGAACCTTCAGAGAGAAGAGATTCTCGATCCTGACGCGGTCGGCCTCGGGCAGCCTGACGGTGATATCGTACTCGTCGTTGTACTCGCGGTAGGTTCCCACCTTTCGACCGAAGATGGCCGTCTTGAGGAAGCCGCCGATCTCAGCCGTGCTCACGCCGTGGAGCATGGCGCGGCGCCGGTCGACCCTGAAGACGAGCTCGGGGCGGCTCGCCTCGTAATCGCTGCGCAGGTTGACCAGCCCCGGCGTGTCCGCTATCATCCTCTTGGCCTGCTCGCTCAGCCTCTCGAGCTCTCTGAAATCCCTGCCCGTTATGCGCACGGTGACCGGTGCGCCGGTGGGCGGGCCCTCCTTCTCCTTCTCGACCGATATCTCGGCGCCGGCTATGTCGGAGACGGCCGCGCGTATCTCCTTCACGACCTCGGCCGAGGGGTGCTCGCGTATCTCGTAGTCCTTGAAGATGAGAGTGAGAATCGCCTCGTGAGGCCCGCTGGCTCCGCTGCCGAAGGCGAAGGCCACCCCCCCGCCGGCGGAGCCCACGTTCGTCACGACGTAATCGATATCATCCTTGAAGGGCTCGAGGCGCTGCTCGACGATCCTCGCGATGCGGTCCGTCTCGCGGATGTTGGTCCCCTGGGGACAGCGGATTTTGATCATGCCGCGGTCGGGGTCCATGTTGGGGAAGAACTCGACCCCGCTGCCGAATACGGCGTAGAGCAGCACCACCATCACCAGGAGGAGACCCGCCAGCGGCAGCGTGGCGAACCAGTACGCGAGCGCCGTCTCGAGAAGCCGGCGGTACGTCCCTATAATGATGTGATCCTCGCCGCCCTGCGCCACGGAGCCGGTGGCCACCGCCGAGCAGATCGTGGGGCTTATCACGAGCGCCACGAAGAGCGACGAGCTCAGGGTTATCACCAGC
>Ga0272441_10014602_pt1 | contig 11103 bp, 11 predicted proteins | sample SSMProp6N_FD_193582 | JGI IMG/M metagenome (GOLD analysis project Ga0272441, IMG submission 193582) | Marine sediment archaeal communities from Little Sippewissett salt marsh, Falmouth, MA, United States - SSM-Prop-6N | ecosystem: Environmental > Aquatic > Marine > Wetlands > Sediment ...
TCATATGGTTAATTGTCGATATAATTTGTTATACGTGTTGTATAACTCATATATAAAATATTCGATAATGGCATGCCTATGTTCATTCATATCCACCCCAAGGCCTTGAGGTCATAGCTACAATTATTGTGCCTTTCGACACCATCTTCGCTTATCAGCTGAATGTCGCAAACAGCAATACCTCCTTTAGTTAATTTCAAGTTTACTGCCCGGACATCCGCCCCATTTATCATATGCAGGCCGTTGTTGAATAATTCATGCTCTTCGATCTTTCTTTTTATCTTTTTTTTGTTCATTGTTGCTCAACTGCATGATTTAATCTCCTCTCTGGTGCACTCGTAGAGTATGTCCCAGTCAATGTGGCCGTTTAATAATCCCTTCTCCACCAATAGAGCCCATTTCTCAAAATCATCCTGGTCAGCGGGTTTTCTGCCCATAACCATTTCAAAATCACCCTGGGAAAGACTAATCACAATCTGATGATCCTTTACCGCAACTTTTTTCATCATGCCTCACCCCTTTTAACTATCTGCTTCACAGAGCCTTTTGATTGATTCATTTCAACCACCTCCATAAAAGCAAAAAGCGGCTCTCCATCTGGTAGAGCCGCTTTTTCAAATACAAGTTCTTCCCAATCTACATCACTATTTCTTCTTCAACATTACTGTTAGACTCTTCTTTCTGGCCTTCTATCATATGCTCAAAGCACTTTTCCAGGCAATATATAGCCAGCGGTATCTCATTCCTAGCGAACGAGCCGGAAGATTTCCATTGCCCATCTTTGTCCTTGAAGCGTCTCTGAACAGTCGCTTTCAACATTGTCGCTTTATGGCCGTTTTTCACGGTAATCTCATTTGGCCATATCGCCGCAGATACTTGGCCGGCATTGAACTTCGCCACAGGTTTTTGTCCTGCCATTTTATTTAACCTCCGAGAGCCAACCATTAAATGCAAGAGGCTCTCTTTCCAGAAATTAGAAAGAGAGCCTCTTAAAATAATAATATCACTATTTGTTAAAATCCTCTTAGGGACATTCGGCATCTTAAGTTATATATTCTTCACAACATGCTATCGTTCCTAAATAACCGCCTAAATCGATTTCGCTAGTTTTTGTCTTTTATATTATTACAAAGACTATCTAGCTAACATCTTGAATAATCATAATTTTCAAGCCTAAAAAGATTAATATGACCGTTTTCACGGACAGTGATCCACACCTTACCAGAAGGATCAATATCAACAATATCGCAGGGTCCCGGTAGCCAGGCGACTTCCTTATCACAATGCGCATCTTTGACGGCAATGTCTTGATTACATTCTAAGAATCTAAAAGGTATATTGAATCCTTTCTTGAACAATCTGACCAGATCATAGACTGTGCTTGTTGCCTCCAAGCACTTTCCAGTGAATGCGTTCCATTTCCATAAGTGCGTCTCATCGCATGAACCGACAAGAGTATTGCCGGCGTTTTTACAGAAGGCTAATTTGTCAATTGCACAGCCATGACCTTTTATTGTGGTTATCTCTTTCCCGTTGCGTACGTTCCATATTCTTACTGTTTCGTCCTCTGAAGCCGAGGCAACCCATTTTGAGTCATCTGAAAAGGTTACAGCAAGTACGGCCCCACGGTGTCCCTGTAGCCGTAAGGTTCTTCGGGAATGTTCTGTTGGGTAGATTGTAACATTACCGTCTACGGAACCCGTAGCAAGTAATTGTCCAAGGGTGTCAAAGCTGATATTCCAAACCCTATCTCGGTGAAACAGTAATTTTATGGGAGTTACACCACGTCGGAAATCGAACAGCCAGACAATCCCGTTGTCCATCCCGACAGCAAGCTTCAGTCTTTTTGACGAGATAGCATAGCAAACAACTCTGTTTTCAACGTCACCTAGACATTTTAATTCTTTCCCCGATGTGATGTCCCATAAACGCAGTGTTCCATCTTCAGTAGAGTAAGATACAAGCTTCTCGTCCCAGGCTAGGAATTCCACATTTGCCACACAGCCCCTGTGACCAGAGCATGAGGAAATGAGTTTTCCAGACTTCATATTCCAGATTTTGATGATTCCCTTGAAAGAGCCGGAAGCAATGAAATCATCTTTTGAGGAAGAGGCCACGCAATGAAAGGATCCATCGCCTATAAGGCAAGTCAGTTCATCACCAGAGTCGGCATCCCATATTCTAACCGAGCCGTCCTCGGAACATGAAAGGATTCGATTTCCGCTCGCAGAGAAACACGCCTGGCATACTTTGTTGCAATGATCGAAAATCCTGCACGGCTTTTTAAGCTGGATTCTATGAAGAAATATTCTTCTATTGTCCGAATAACAGAAAATGTCCTCGTGCTCTAGAGAACATGCGACACTGAGTGCGTGTCCACTTTCTAGTTGCACTTGTTGTGTCTCCTTACGGTGATCCACCGACCATACCCGAACTGTACCATCGCTAGAGGAAGAAATAACTCTCTCACCACTTTTTGTAAAAGCTACGCTCCAGACCAAGTCTGAATGTCCCTCGAGACAAGCGTATTCTGTTTTTGTGTGTAGATCCCATATCTTTATAGTCCGGTCCCATGAAGACGAGGCAACAAAGGAGCCACTAGGCGAACAAGCCACGTCAGTTACCCTGCCCCAATGGCCTTTTGAAAAGGTTTCTACCGCACATTCTGGCATATGAAAGTAATAAAGTTTTCCCTGCCACGTCCCGGCAACTATGAGACAACCATCGTTTGAATATTTCAATGCGGAGACTTGGTCGTCATGGACATCCAAACATATGACCTGACCTTTTTGCCGTTGCCATATTCTGATGGTCTCATCTTTAGATCCCGAACATATTTGCCGACCATCTGGAGAGAAAGTAACACACAAGACGGAGTCAATATGGTGCCCTACATTCAATACCTTTGTACTTTTTCGCCATTGCCACACACCAACTGCCCCGTTGACCATCCCAAAAGCTACTTCCTCGGAATTTGCTGATGCCGCGATACAAGTAACCACTGCGTTTGTTCTGAGAGAGGCTAGCAAACGACCAGTGTAAACATCCCATATCTTGACGGTACCATCCGCCCCCCCTGACCCAATCCAGAGTCCGTCGGAAGAAAAGCATGCGCTTCGCACTTCATACTCATGTCCTTGAAACACTCGCACACAACCAGCGTCGAGATTTAATTTCGTTAGCCTTGTACTTCTTAGCCAGGGTGAATTTCTCTTTTGCACTTCAATGCGCCAATTCTCCAACAGTGTGCCGAGATTCTTATTGGGATTATCAACACTTCCTATCCCCGCCGAGCCAGCAGCAGCGGAATCATATTGCCTTGATAGCAGCGGGCTTTCATGCCACCTGTAGAAATTCCACAAGCATTGAAACAAAGTTGAAGGATGTTGGTCAACAAAATGCACTTCTCTACGAATTGCTTCTTCCAACATTCCAAATTCCTTGTAATGAGGTCCTTCCCGCGGCAGACTTTTAACTGCTTCTGCAAAGTCATGAGCCAACTCAAAAGCCAAGCCTGCCTCCGCTTTCGTCTCAAGAAACTTTAGATCACTTAGGATTGTAGAAAGTTTACTCCAAAGCTTGGCTAAATTGAGATGACTCGGAAGATTATGGAGAAGGTAAGATAGTTTTTCAGGCGAAATACTATTGATACACATAGAGTTTTCATTTTTCGGGTGCAATTTCAGATACCTTCCATTCGTATAAAATGTATTCGGCCCGACTGCTCTCCGGCAGCGATTGTGACGCCATCCTTGGCTACATCGCAACTCAGAATAGAGCTTTCGCCATGAAAAGATGTGATATATTTGCCATCGGGACAACTCCAGATTTTTATAGTCTCATCGCGAGATATAGAGAGGAGTAAATCATCTGATAAAAACTTTACTATCTCCACTCCGAAATTGTGGGCATTAATACTGCGGAGCCTCTTCCCACTATGCAACTCCCAAAAGATAATTGTCCCACCCCAACATCCTGATGCAATAAATCTTCCATTTGGAGAGACAGCAACAGTTTCTACGCAAGCTCCATGTCCCTTCAGCTTTCGTAATTTTCTGAATGGATTTAATCCCCAAATCCCTATAGCCTCATCATAGGAGCCAGAAATAACCATGCTTTCGTCAGGTGTAAGTGCTATTCCGTGGACAGTATTTAGATGAGCTTTTTGACTGCCGATATATTCAAAGTCTAGAAGGCTCCAGAAACATATCGTTCCTAACGTAGAACCCGAGACGACCAAACTGCTATCTTTTGTGATGGCCAATGAATACAAATCCTCCGATTCAGTTGCCAAACTACGAATTTCTTTTCGAAGACGCATATCCCATATTTTCAGAGTCTTGTCAAAAGACACAGATATAACATACTTCCGGTTGGGTGTAATCGCTACAGAATGAATTGAGTTGCAATGACCATCAAATGAACCTGCTGGGTTACCAGTCCGCACATCAACCGTCACTAAAGTACCATCTTGTAAGCCGCAGATCGCAAATCTACCTTGTGGATCCAATGCGAGGGCAGTAACATCACAATACATAGTCTCTGGCAATGATGCTGAGGAAATCTGTTTTATATTCCATACTCTGAGCGTTCGATCTTCTGAACCTGACACGACTCTCGCGCAGTCCTGAGTTATAGTAATAGGTCCAATTTGATCCATGTGTGCTTTGAATCGGTATATCTCTCGACCAGTTTTCAGATCCCAAATAACAAGCATCCGGCCATATGATGATACGGCAAATTTATTGTTGGGGGCTACGGCAATTCCAAAAGCAGGCCAGGCATCACCCTTTAGATTTGTAACAAGGCAACCACTAGCAAGATTCCATATTTTTACCTTTCTGTCGTATGAGCTGGTTATGGCCCATTGGCAATCTTCGCTCACCGCTAACGCCATGAGATCTTGATCATGGACTTTAATGCTAACGAGTGTCTTGCCAGTATCCATATCCCACAATTTAATAGTACCTTTGCAATGACCAAACAGTATCAAACCATCACTAGCGTTTAGCGATGATGAAAACACCTCAGTAACAGGGCAATTTCTAATTAGTTTTTTAGTTCCGGATTCGATATCCCATACTATAAGCTTTTGATCTGTAGAAACGGAAATCAGAGAAAGATCGTATCGAGTAACGATAAGGGATGAAATAGCAGCAGCGTGTCCTTCGAAGGTACGCGCGAGGCACCCGGTCTTAAGGTTCCACATTTTAATCGTAGTGTCGGCAGCACCAGAGAAGGCATAATTCCCGTTACTTGTGACCGCTAGAGCCGTTACTTTATCGGTGTGCCCCTTTAAAGCCCATACCTTACGACCTGTATCCAACTCCCAGACCAGTATAGCAGAGTCATACTCTTCTAGCTGAACATTATCTGCAGCCGTAATTGCTGTACTAGCATCTGGTGTAATGGCAACAGCTCTAATCCCATATTCATGTCCAATCATCGTTCGCACTAAAGGTCCACCTGGAACGGTAAGACTAGCGGTCATGGGCCTGAGCCAGATACCGGAGCGTGATTTCCTACATTGTTGCAGAAAATGATTGATAATTTTTTCATTAAGATGTTGTAGGCGACCTATAGTCTGGCTGGCTAGTTGTTCCGAATCTCTCTCCAGAATGCTCGCCGAAAGTCTTATGGCTTCTTGTATTGAGGTAAGGGCTGAATAAGCGGGTGTAAATGCCTTTTTAACAGCGGTCAAACCAGCTTCAGTGACCAGGCCATAATCATCAACTAGGCTTTGAGGCCCTTTTTCTGACACCTTCCTTTCAACATACTGGAAATCGGAAAGAACTTTTACAAACTTATTTAACTGGTGGGATTTTGCCAAATGCGACGGCAGGTTTAGGACATATGTTCGCATTTCCTTGGAGAAATCATCCAGATTTTTTGTCAGTTCATTCTTTACCGTATAAGTCATAATACAAAGAGTCTCCAATCATATGATTGATATCTTGTATGCTTACGCCTGCAGCACGCACAATTTCCTTTCGATTTAGAAAATCCCGAAAGCTATTGTGATAAATACTAAAGCGGCTTACCCCTTCCACTTCCTGCCGGTGCAGAAATTGATTCCATTCATCCAAAACACCCTGAACAGTTATTTCGTCTTCTTTGCAAAAGTCGGCCAATAACTGTCTGGACACAGGCTGTAAAACTTCCGAAAGAACATAGATAATTTTAATTTTTTCTCGTGGAGGTTGCTTGATCATCATCCCCATACGACGCCAGTGGTCCTCATAGTAATTTTCTAATCCTACAGGTATTTTACCAAGGTCTAAGTCATTGTAAGCCCCGTTTTCAATTTCTGGTAACACATAGTGTAAATACATGAAGTTTCCCTGACTTTTATCTTTCATTGTCTCAACAAAGGTATTTCTGCTAAGCTTGCATCTTTTTATGTATGACTGAATCTCTTTATTTAATAGTTTTTGTTTCAAATAAGCTATAATGTCGGACATATTTTTCTTTGAGTCAGAGTCAAGGTTGAAATCTTCGCAACAACATTCAATTCGCATCGCAAAGGCTTCCCTGCGGGTTGAAGCAATTACAAAGATCCCCCTCGGTAAAAGTGAAGGAAGAAAAAGCAGATTTAATCCTGTCCTATAGCTGGTGCTCTCCACCTCGTCTAAGGCATCAACCACAATTACCATTTTTTCATTAGGACCTAATTTCCCAGAGACCTCCTGTAGAATTTCAGTAAATATTCTTCCGTCAATAGATATTTCGGCCGGTAAAATACTGTATCCTAATTCATAATCGATAATAAGTTGTGAACAGATGTTTTTTACAAAAGTTTCTGTCGTATTTATTCCTAGAGCTCGCACATTGAAGTGATGTATCCAATCTCTATCTTTCACAAGTTGAGCAAGAACTGATGTTTTACCTATGCCCGGATCCCCGTGGATGAAGAAATAGCCGCATTCATTTTTGTTGACAAATTTGTCAATTGCCTCAAATACAAAGCCACGACCAACAAATCCATTTGTACGATCTTCAATATATTCCCCAAAATTACACAAGTTTTCTGTGAATGGCGTTTCTGAAGATTCCTCGGATACAAGTAGATCCTTAGTGTCAACGCCCAGGGCATCTGCAAGCCTGTAAAGTGTATATGGCTGAGCACCACTACCATGTTCTATTCTCCAGATGGTTTTTGCCGTTATACTTTTATCACCTGTTATCCGGGCTCTCTTTTGAGTTTGTTCGGCTAATTGTTCTATTGTCAACGCCAGCTCTTCCCTCAATCTCCGTAGTTTGCTTCCGTCTATCTTGGATTTTTGCATTTTTCTGCCCATATGTCCTCCAAATGTCCAATGAATGACGCATAGATGACGTCAATTATTTGCCGCTGATAAAGTAAAATCTTAGAAAGTAAATAAACAATTAGTTCTCATTAATTTATTAAAAACAACTTAATTTTGCAAGTACAAAATAAAAAAGAAATCATCAGGATTAATTTATCGGAAGGTACAACAATGATCACGCAAATGTCACAAGAAATTCAAGCAAAAGAAAACGATACGGCCAGAAATACGTTTGAAAAAATTCTGAATGCGGCGAAGCCTTATCTAAACATTATTCCCGGCAACAAAAGCAATAACATTGTAAAAGGTATCCTCGAAACACAGGAAACTGGCTATAGGGCCACCCTTATATATTACCCGGAACAAAAAGCATTCTCACTGATTATAAGGTTTCAACTGAAACAAGAGGTATCAATGCCAAGACTGATGATACTTCTTAGGCTGCAAAACTACACAGCTATTGGATCATGCTCGATAAATCTGGACACGGAAAATTTTACTTTGAGAGTTAAATCACATGCGATTTTACCTGCCCATAATGTTGTCCGATCCGTGGTTGTGGCAACTCTGAGAGACACTGTAAACGTACTTGAAGATGACGATTTCCAGAGATTCATTACTGAAACACACACAGAAACAATCGAAAACATTTTTTAAGGAGACCAATCATGAACAAAAACAATCTCAACAATTCCCGTTATCAAGTGACAATAGGTAAGGGTAAGTCCGTCACCACAGAAACAATGACACACGAGCAAGTCCTTAATCTAAATCCCAAGTCTGTCGATCATTTCATGTCATTCGCCTTTGGCATCTATGGCTATCGTAATATTAAAGGTAAATGGATCGAAATTAAAGGAGGGAATTGGCCGGGTATGGGAGATACCACTCTAAGTGTAGTACAGGCGCTGCAACTGAACCCTGGTCAATACTTGAGTCCGAAATCAATTGCTCAACTAACAGGGCGGCCTTCGATGAGTAGGAAAAATGCCTTATCTGCGCGACTATTGGCCATCCGCAAGGCCCATGGCGAAACCTACAGGCATCCTCACTTCTTCTTGAGTCGCCGGACTGGAAGTTTTGGATTAGCCTGGAGCTGCAAATCTTGGATGTGGATCGAGATAATAGAGCCAAACGTGAAACCAGACGCGTAATTTAGATTAATACGAAATACCATAACTTCCATAACCCCTAAACTAAGGAGACAAAAAATGAATCAAGCACAATTAAACCATGTCGCCCAAAATTACCTTATGAACCAGAGCCTCCAAGTGGCATGTAAATTAAGGGATTTTCTCTTTGATGACGCAGAAAAGAGATCAAAGCAGATAGACGGCCCTTCCTTATATTATATTCATAATATGGCTCTGTTTATCTGCCTTATGATGATCAACAATGTATTCCTCGAAAAAAATGATTCCCTGGAAGCGGTCATGGAATACCTTGATCATGCTGAAACTCTCAGGCCCCAATTTCTTGATATTGTTGAATCCCTCCAAGACTTTGAGCCCGAAGCAAACAATTTTCAGAACAGAGATTAGGGTCAGCAAAGTGAGGCTATTCAAACTAAATCGTGTTAATTAATGATTAATTGTAAACCAGGAGAATAATGATGAGCCCTTCAAATCATAAATTCGAAAACTTCGTTGGTGTATTCGCAGAAAACATTAAATTTCTAATAAAGTTTCTTGTTTGCGGCACCGTGGGCTTTGTAGCAATAGCAACTGCATATGTAATAGCTAAAGTTGTCCTGGTTGCGGTCAGAGTCATTTTCACCGCTCTTGGGATTTAAGGAGGATTATTTATGGCCAAAAGAGGTTCGCCCAACATCAATATTGTCACAACCATTAAAGACCTTAAAGGCAAAGTAGTGCTGAAGATTACTAAAAATGAATACATAGTAATCAAAAAAGATGGATCAGTAATAAGCTACAACAAGCACGAATACATTCAATTGGTTGATGGTTTGGCTTGGTCCCCCGACATGTTGAATCATAATCCGCCTGTTCATATAGGGGTATGTGAAATGTGCCGCAATCCTGGCTTTTCTTTATTCGGCCCTAAAACCCCAACAAGCGGTCTGGTGTGTATGTCAAGAGCCAAACAATGTGAATGTGGAGTTTTGTGTTGTCCCCAACATCGCGAGTTGTGTGCTGATAAAAGATGGCGCTGTCTCAAATGCGCTGAAAAATTCAAAGGCCTATCCTTATTAAATAAATTATTCTTAAAAAAGGCAGACGAATAATGATTAGGCATTTCGCCTCACGGTTGATAAAGCTGATTCACCATTACCGACTTCACGAGAGGAAATTATCCCAACTCAAAACCCATGTTGACTGGAAACAGATACTGGTAATGGCCGAATATGGTATGCTTTCAGAAAAAATGGCCCGAAACTTCTTATGCCTCATAGAAGTCGATATCGACTATTTGAAAGATTATCCTGAGTTTTTACACGAGTCACCAGAAGCTGCCCAGTTCTATGCCGAAGGAAAACCCCATATAAAGCTTGGTACCCTCGTAGAGGATCCCCTTATTGAATTCGGCATACGTTTAGATGGTCCCGTATTTATCCTCTGTGCCGGCCTCACGGGCTATGGCAAAACAACCGCGATCCGCATTCTCTTAAAGGGCATCCACGAATATAACCTGAAGAATCCCAACAAAAGAATAGTGGTGATTGTCTTTGACCGGAAAGGGGGGGATTATGCCGATCTTCCGGCAACATTCGGCTGGCGGCACTATCATATCTATCATACCCTCCGGCAGGCGCTGGAGAATCCTACCGGTATGTCGCCGCAAGTGTGGATCAATATATTGTGCAGACTTTTTTGTGGCAGAGCATCTTTGGAGTATGCCTGGACCACCCAAGCCAATGCTTTAAGAACCCTTTTGGCGCAACTAAACCCCCAGTCTGGCCAGAGGCTAATCTGGCCGGATTTTCAACTTCTGCTTGATTTTTTAAATGCCCTGCCGGATACCACGTATGCCACGAAGGCTGAATATGTGCGATCCCTTAAACAACAACTAGAGGCAATTTGTCAATCATCATTCAAGACTTACAATGCCTTCCAGGGCTTTCGAGTGGAGGAATTGATAGCCTCTGGTCAAAGCGCTGTCATTGCCATGCCGAATGTAGAGCCTGCCTGGTCTCGACAGTTGTTTGTAGATATTATCCTCTCCAGTGTACTTAATGGGTGTATAGAGCGTGGCGAACGGGTAGATCACACCCGTATATTGTTCGTGGCGGACGAATGTGATGCCGATGTAAACGCAGAAACAGAAAAAAAATTTAGTGATAATATCTGCCCCTTCTCGGCAATTTTTAAAACCGGGCGAGAGTTTGGCATAGGTGCCTGCATATCTGTCTCGTCCCTGCGCTCCGTCTCCCAGCTTATCTGCGAAAATGCCACCTATCATTTGATGTTTCGCACCAGCGATGCCAAAGCCCGGGCGGCAACGGCCTCGACGCTCATGCTTCCGCCCTACGGAGAGTTGACACTGGATCATCTCGGCAAAGGCCAGTGTATCTTCAAGCAAATCGGGCCCTGGCCCCATGCTGTTAAGGGGCAAATCGATTATATGCCGCCTTCTCGCACACACATTACTAAATATGATACCCATCCTTTTGAACCCTCAAAAAGACTCTGGGAAATTCCTGCGGTCAAGGATTTTGTTACCCAAAAAAAGACCGCCTATGAAAATAAAAAGAAGCAGGAACGCAAATCCGAAAAAGCATCCCAGCTGCAAGAACTTTCCCTGAAATTGCTGAAACTGAGGTCCTCACATCCTTATG
>Ga0272441_10014603_pt1 | contig 11102 bp, 8 predicted proteins | sample SSMProp6N_FD_193582 | JGI IMG/M metagenome (GOLD analysis project Ga0272441, IMG submission 193582) | Marine sediment archaeal communities from Little Sippewissett salt marsh, Falmouth, MA, United States - SSM-Prop-6N | ecosystem: Environmental > Aquatic > Marine > Wetlands > Sediment ...
GGCGAGATAGACGTTCTTCTCGTCGGCGGCGACGGCGCCCAGGTCGGCCAGGCGTCGTGTGCCCGCCGGCAGCGGCAGCGTCACCGATCGCCACGGCCGGCCGGTGGGGGCGCTGAGCAGGACCGACCCGTTCTCGCCGACCGCCCAGCAGGTTTCCTCGGCGGCGTAGGTCGCCGCCGTCAGGGCCGCGTCCGATGAGATCGCCTCCGGGCGGATCGGAGGCTCGGCGAGGCGACGCAGCGAGACGATCCGATGCGCGCCGCCGACCAGGTAAGCCGTGTTGATGTCCCAGAACCCCCCGCCCCGGACCGCCCCGCGCGAGGCCGTCTTGACCGGCACCCACAACTTGCCGGCCGTGACCGTGATCCACACGCCCGACGGGCATCGCCCCGTGGGCCGGCCGAAGGCGACGCCGCGGGATTTCTCCATCCGTCCCCCGTTCAGGAACCCCAGCCCGGCGGCGTTGACGGGCCTGAAGGTCTTTCCGCCGTCGGCGGTGGCGAGGATCACCCCGACGCCCGCCCCGCCGGGGCGCCCGCACAGGATCCGCCCGCCGAAGACCCAGCCGGTCTTGGCGTCGGCGAAGTGGGCCGCCCGAAACGACGTGTCGGTCTTGGAGTCGATCGTCCGCCAGGTCTTTCCGCCGTCGTCGCTTCGGACGATCAGTCCCCGGTCGCCGACCGCCCAGGACACCCCGCCGGCCGACGCCAGGGCGCGCACCGCCCCGTCCGACGCCCCGGCGGGCGACGACAGCACCAAGGCGATCGAGAACAACAGTGCGCGTCGCATGGGATCATTATACGCGGAGGCGCGTTTTCAACACGAAGGACACAAAGGACACAAAGGACACGAAGAACGGAGAAGAAACGTCCGTGGCGAAACCGCAAGCGTGGGGCCGCCCGCGCCCGCGCGGCGGAACCAACGGGATCAGCGGCGCTTTGTCGCCGGGGCGGTGGTCGGGACGGATGCGGGGCGCGTCGCCGAGCGCGTCGCGGCGCCTGTCGTCGGCCAGGGGCCGGGGGAGGTGAAGAAGTTTCGGATGACCCCCATTGCGGGCTTGCCGATGGGCAGGTAGCCGATGTCTTTCGGCCCGCCGACCTGCCCGGGCCAGTTGCGCCATTCCCAGATCAGCGCGCCGCAGATGGTCTTCTCCGCCCGCCAGGTGCGGAAGAACGCGTCGAAGCACTTGGCCTGGGTGGGCAGGTCCGGCGTGGTCGAGCCGAAGTAGTTCCACGGCTCCTTGGCGCAGCCGACCTGGCTGGGCCAGCCGACCTCGGTGAACATGATCGGGCGGTTGACCTTCTTCTGCCAGGTGAGAATCTTCTTCTTGATCGGCTTCCACGACGCCATCAGGACCTCGAGGGTGGGCTTCTTTTCGCCGACGAGGTCGTGGTAGGTGGTCATCCCGACGATGTCCAGGTCCGCCCAGTAGCGGATGTTTTCGTAGTGGTCCCAGTTGGCGGAGTAACAGAGCATGCCCTTGAAGGCCCCGCGGACCTGCTTGATGAGGTCCTTCCACTGGGCGGTGTCGTCTTCCATGGAGACCAGTTCGGAGCCGACCATGAAGACCTTGGCCCCGGCGCGTTGGGCGAGTTTGGCGTAGAAGAGGATGTAACTGGCGTAGGACTTCCACCAGGCCTTTCGGTCCTTGGGGTTGATCAGGCCGCGCCACTCGCCGGAGCCGGGGTTTTCCAGCAGGACGATGGGCATGAAGACCACCGACAGGCCGAGTTGGTTGGCCAGGCGGATGAGTTTTTCGACGCGTTCGGCCGACGGGACGCGGCGGGCCTCGACGAACAGGACGCTGGAGGCGGCGTTTTCCTGGTGGGCGGCGACCGAGATGCAGATGGTGTTGGCGCCGGTTCGGGCGATCTCGCGGACGAACTGCTCGTAGGGCCTCTTGGGGTCCCAGGAAGGCAGTTGGATGCAGATGCCCCTGAACTGTTTGGCGGGGGAGGGCTTCAGCGGCGGGCCGTGGTAGGGCAGGGAGGTTGGCGGCCCGGCGACGACGAGGTGGAACAGGTGGGGCACGGCCACCGCCGCCAGCAGCAGCGCCACGGCGCCGAGCGCCGGCAGCCGCGCCGCGCGGGGGGGGCGGGCGGGCGTGGGGAGATCGTCTTCGGGGACACTCATCGATTCGTCCTTGTCGTCGTCCGCGGCGGGCGCGCCGACGCCGACGCGGCGGGCTCCCGTATTGCCTCCGCCGGGACCACGAGGTTCAGTAAGACCTCCTTGCCGATCCGCCCGCCGTGCGCCAGCACCTCGGCGGCCACCGGGCGCCGCCGGTCCAGCAGGTCGTCCAGCGTCGGCAGCCCGTCGCCGCCGGCGCCGCCGTGCACCGTCGCCGCCATCAGGTTCAGGTCGGACCACCACCGGAGCGTGCGGAAGTTGCTCCGGTTGGCCGAGTAGGCGATCCGCCCGTCCGGGTAAACCTTGGCGACCTTGTCGATCAGGGCGCGCCACCGTTGGGTCTGCTCGGTCGTGCTGACCAGTTCCGAGCCGAGGCAGAAGATCTCCGCCTTGGCGGCGGCGGCGACGCGGGCGTAGAACAGCACGATGTTCTCGTAGTCCTCCCACCAGGAGTACGGTTCGGTGGGTTCGATGCCGCCGGGCCACTCGCCGGAGGCCGGCTGCGCCAGGCGAAGGACCGGCATCACCGCCACGCGCAGCCCGCGCCCGCGCCCGTGGGCGATCAGCGCCTCGAGGCGCGCCGGGGCGGGCGACCGGCGGTATTCGATGAAGACCGAGTTGGACGCGGCGTGCTCCTGCCAGACGGGCAGGGCCAGGCACACGGCGTCGGCACCGCGGCGGGCGATGTCATCGACGTAGGTCTCGGCCTGCGCGGCGTCCGGCAGTTGGTCCCACGCCAGCACGACCGCCCGCAGGTGCGGCGCGGGCGCGGCGCCGTCGGCGTCGCCGTTGCCGGCCGCGCGGAACGCCTGCGGCACGCCCACCGCCGCCAGCAGCAGCACGATCACGCCGAGAATCGCCCAGCGTTCCCGCCGCCGGGCGGCATGCCGCGCCGTCTTGGGGTCTTCGGTGTCCACGCCTGCTCCGCTTGCCCGTCGGCCGCCACGAGCCTGTCGGACCCGCCGCGCGGCCTGGGGTCAGTCCTTGCCCGCCGCGGCCCGCAGGCGGTCGGCGATGCTGACGCCGTCCAGCCCGCCGCCGATCGCGTCGGCCCGGCCGATAAGATGCAGCATCGTCGGCATCAAGTCCACCGTTCGCGCCGTGGAAATCGACGCGCCGCCAGGCAGCCCAGGCCCGGCCCAGACCCACGGCACGACGATCTCGCGCCGCAACAGCCCCCCGTGCCCGCCCTTTTCGTCCCCGCCGAGGTCCCACCCGTCGGCGGCGAAGACGACCACGTCGCCGCTGCGGGACGAATCGTTCAGTTCGATCAGTTGGACGGCCACGTCCGGGCGGCCCGTCCCCGCCGTCGCCGCCAGCCACGCGTCCGCCGCGTGGTGGCCCCCGTCCATCAGCGCGGCCGCCTTGGGATCGGACGCGTAGCCCAGCGGGTCGGTTCCGCGAATCACGCGATAGCGGTAAGCCTTGGCCCCGCCGCGGACCACCCGGTCGATCACGCCGGCGCCGGTCTCATTCTGCACGCGGACGCTGCCGGCGCCCAGGCGGACCACCACCAGGTCCGTCGCGGGCAGGCGGGCCAGCATCTCCGGAAGGACGCCGTAGGGCGCGTTGGCCCGAGGCCGGCTGACGAAATCGTCGATTTGCTTTTCCGTCGGCCTGGGCCACCAGTGGTCGGCTGCGCGGAGGTAAATGTTCGTCCGCCGGTTGCCGCCCGTGACGACCACGGCGCGGGCGTTGGCGAAGTGGGCGGCGCGCTGCTCGAACGGCTCGTCGCGCCCGTAAGACTTGCGGATCGTCGGGACCTTCAGGTTCTCCCGGAAGTACTCGGCCAGGTCCCAGTGCTTGGGGGTGTCCACGAAGCCGTGGTCGGAGATCAGCGCGATCACGGTCCGGTCCAGCAGCCCGGCGGCTTGGAGGGCCTTGCACATGTGCCCGATCTGGCGATCGACGTCGAGGATCATCTCGACGTACCGCCCGGACGTCGTCCCGTCGGCATGGCCGACGGTGTCGGGCGTGACGAAGTAGGCGTAGATGAACTTCGGCCAGCGCCCCCCGGCGTTGGCGGCGCGGGCGATCAGTTCCAGCCGCCGCGTCGTCAGGCGGTTGATGATCGCGTGCTGCCGGAAGTACCACGCCACCCCCGCCGTCGCCCAGTTGTCGATGTTCCGCGTCGCCCCGCGGCGGACCGGCGTCAGGATCGACGCGGTGAACTCGTCGTCCAACGCCTCGAAGATCGTCCGGATCGGACCGAGGTTCTGGTCCACCTTCCGGTAGGTCTTCACGTGCCCGTAGTGCCGCAGGATCAGGCGGTGGCGGTCGAACCACTTGTTGCCGACGATGCCGTGATGGCCGGGGAAAAGCCCAGTCAGAAACGAGACGTTGTTGGCGTAGGTGATGGTCGGCAGGGAGGCCACGGCGTTTCGGACCGTCACGCCGCGGTCGATCAGATAGCGGGTGATGTTCGGCAGTTTGCCCGCCCGCTGGAGGGCGTTGAAGGTCTCGCTTCCGACCCCGTCCACCCAGAACACCAGCCCCACCGGCGCCGGCACGACGGTCGTCTCGTCCAGGGCGATCTTCGGCTGCACGTCCGGCACGCACCCCCCGGCCGACAAGGCCGCCGCCAGGGCACACCACAGCATCGTCCGATGGATCAAGCCGTCACCACCTTTCCACGCCACGCCGGCGGACAGGGCATTGACCGCCCCGGCGAGGCACTTATAATAGTCCCCCGGCCCGGCGATGTCCCATCAAAGTGACGCCGGAAGGGAGACGACGAATGTCCGACGAAGAAGAAACCATCCCGCTGGAGGCCGACGACGACAAGCCCCTGCCGCTGGAGGACGACGAGCCCCTGACGATCGAGGCCGGGCCCGCCGCCGCCGAGGGACCGACCAAGATCCAGGCTTTCGGCGCCTTCGCCGCCGGCGCCGAGACCAAACAGGCCTTCAAACGCCCCCTCAACCTCACCGGCGCCGGCGCCACCCGCGTGCGCCTGTTCCACTCCAAGATCGCCCTGACCCCCCTGGACCACATGATCCAGACGATCAACGAGTGGCTCGACGGCGAGCAGATCGAGGTCAAGTGCATCCATCAGGTGATCGGCACGATGGAAGGCAAGCGCCCCGAGCCGAACGTCATCATCACCGTGTGGTATTGACCTCGCCGCCGTCCGCCGGCGCGCCCGGCTCGGGCGGCACCACCGGCAGGACGACCGTGAACGTCGTGCCGTGACCCGGTTCGGACTGAAGCGTCAGTTTGCCCCCCAGCAGGTTGGTCAGGTCCTTCGAGATCGCCAGCCCCAGCCCCGTCCCCGGCGTCTCACGCCGCATCGGCCCGTCCAGGCGGTGGAACTTGTCGAAGATCAGTTCCTGATCGGCGGACGAGATGCCCGGCCCGGTGTCGGCGACCGCCACGGCCACCGCATCCGCCCGCAGGGGCGAGTCGCCCGCCGGCACCGCCGCGGCCGACAGCGTCACCTGCCCGTCCGCCGGCGTGAACTTGATCGCGTTGCTCAGCAGGTTGTAGAGGATCTGCTGCGCCTTGCCCGGGTCGGTCGAGATCACCGGCACGTCCTCGCCCACCGCCACCGACAGGCGCAGGTGCTTCTGGTCCGCCATCGGGCCGACCAGGTGCCCCAGCGTCTCGCACAGGTCGCGGATCGAGACCTTCTCCCGCCGGACCTCCGCGCGCCCGGCCTCGATCCGCGTGACGTCCAGCAGGTCGTTGATGATCCCCAGCAGCATCCGCGCCGACGTCAGGATGTGCGTCGCGTGCCGCCGCCGCTTTTCGTCGTCCGTCTCCGACAGCAACTCCGCGAACCCGATGATGCTGTTCAGCGGCGTCCGCAACTCGTGCGAGACGTTCGCCAGGAACTCCGTCTTGATCCGGTTGGCCTCGTACAGCGCCACGTTGCTCTCGGCGATCTCCACCAGGCGCAGGTCCAGCGCCCGGTTGGCCTGGCGCAGCCGGTCCTGCTGGCGCTTGATCTCGTCGAGCATCTCGTTGAACCGCCGCCCGAGATGCTCGAACTCATCGCCGGTGGCCACGTCGCACCGGCTGGACAGGTCGCCCTCGGCGACGTTGTCGGCCAGGACGCGCAGTTTCCGCACCGGCGACAGGATGATCTGACGCGAGATCAGCGACAGGATCAGGAACGCCACCCCGCCGGCCAAGGCCCCGGCCGCGGCGAACACCGCGCGCGTCCACCACCCCATCGCCGGCGCCGGGCTCGGCAGCGACAGGTCGATCATCCCCACCAGTTGGTCCGGCTGAAACGCCGCCGCCGCCACCCCGTCGTGGCAGCGCCGGCACGACGCGGTGGCGCGCACGGCGGTGAAGCACCGCAGGGCGCCCCCGGCCTCCTCGTCGCCGGCGCCGGTCAGGGCGGTCCGCTGCTGCGGGGCGTCGCGGAAGGTCTCCATCGCCCGCCGGGCCGGCACGTCCGCCGCCGGCGCCGTCGTCAGCGGGCTCAGCGGCGTCAGGGGGATGAACCGCGGCCCGCGGCGCCCGCCGCCGGCGGCGGTGAAGTACCGCGCCACGGCCCCGGCCCGATCGCGCGAGGCCGGCACCTGGTGGCGGTCCATCCACTCGGCCAGCCCCAGCCGCGCGATCTGCTCGGCCTGCTCCTCGGCCGCGGCATCCATCAGACGCTCCGTGAAGTACCACGGTATCCCCAACGCCGCCGCCAGGATCGCCAACACCGCCCCGGCGAACAGTATCCGGAACTTCGTCGCCAGCGAGATGCGCTCGAACGCCTTGGCCATGACGGACCATTCTAGCCAATCGCCACCCAACCCAAAAGCGCCCGCAACGGGGCAACAACATGAACCACAAGGGGAACGAAGGACACGAAAGGGAAAGTGCCACGATGGGGCCCCCGCCCGGCCGCTGGCTCCCGGCCTTCGTCCCGATGAGACTTCGGCGTGGCGAGCCGGCGGGTGGTTTTCGGCTCCCGGCTACGGGCCGCTGCCTCTCAGCCACTGCCGCGCGGGGCGCCTGCGCGGCTCGGAGACGGCCTTGATCTCCGGGACGATCTCAAAGGGCACGCCGAGGTACTCGGCGACCTTGAGGGCCATCTCGTACTGGAGGCGTCCGGCCGAACTGGTGTCGAGTTCCTCGACGGACCCGTCGGCCCCGCGCAGCGAGACGCGAAAGACCCGGGCCGTCACCGTGTCGTTGTCGGCCCCGGGGTGGGTGTTCTCTTCGGCCGACAGGACCACCGCGGCCAGGTCCGCCGCCCGCGCCGTCAGCACGCCGAACCGCCACCGCCCGAAGCGGTGCTCGCGGACGAGTTCCCGCGTGACCCGGTCGGCCGACAGACGCTGACGCACCAGGCCGATGCACACCCCGACCAGGATCAACCCCGCCCCGAACAGCAGGAACGGCGCCGCGAACACCCACGTCAACCAAGCCCACCACGTGTGGATTCTCGCGACGAACACCCCGGCCGTGAATAGCCCCGCCCCGATCGTCGCGGCCACCGCCCCGACGATCTTGCCCGACCGCGACGCGGCGTATTCCAGGATCATCCCGTCGTCGCGGACCGGGCGGAAGTTGGCCACGTGCACCGACCGGGGGTGCGGCGTCTTGGCCGGCCAGACCCACAGCGGCGTCAGCCCGTCGCGCTCGATCGCCGCCCGCGCCGCGGCCTCGTCGTCGGCCTGGACCTTGCCCTCGGCAAAGCCCATCTGCCGATCCCGCGCCTGATATTCGTATCCCGCCATCGCTACCTCCCCGTCCGCCCGTCGCATGCCGGCCCCATTGTCCGCCCCGCTACGGCCGGTGGCAAGACTCTGTCCATAACGGGCAGGAAAGCGGAAGCAGGAAAGGGGTCAGAACAAAAACCGGAGATAAAGTGCCCTGACCCTCTTTTCTTTCCTTCTTTTCTTTCAGCCCTTTTCTTCTGCCCCCTTTTCCTCCCCGCCTCGCAGGCCGGTACCCGCCTGGCGGTGCCTGGAAAAGATATCTTGATGTCCGGGAACGCGGTATAATCGGTCACATGGGTCGCCTCGATGATATAGTGGGTGACAGATTAGAGGGGACGCATGTGACAGGGCCGGGGCTATTCCGGAGCGCCGGGGCGGACCAGCAACGGCCAACCGCGAACCCCATGCCGGGCGCGGGAGGCCGGGCCGTTGCTTCGACGACCGCCACTCGCCGGCCGGCCTTCACGCTGATCGAGTTGCTGGTGGTGGTATCTATCGTTGGCCTGCTCGTAGCGATGCTGCTGCCCAGCCTCAGCCGGGCCCGCGAGATGGCCCTGGACGCCCACTGCAAGGCGAACCTGCGTCAACTCTGGAAAATCCTGCACGGCGACAGCAGCCTGACCATGCCCGAGCCGCTGGGCTGGATATACTTCGTTCAGTCCCGCGGGGCAGAAGGCACGCTGACCTGTCCCAAGGACGACCTGACGTCCAAGATGATGACCACGGGGGACGTGATCGCGACGGCGCCGCCGGGATCCGTGCAGCAGAACCCCACCGGCGACAAGATCTGGGTCTTCGCCGAGAGGCAGAACGTCTGCCTCGAGGCGGACCTGGACGTCAACGCGTCCGCCCCGGGGTCTTTCAAGGCGGGCGCCTCCGGCCAGGCCATCCCCGCGGGCACCTTCGTGAACAGTTACTTCCTGCACAACCACGACGGGCGAGGCATAGGGGGCATCAGTTTCACGGGGAAGATCCTCGGCGTGATCCTGGACGCGGGCCGGCTGTACAAGTCCGACGGCCCGCTTGGCCGGCCTGGAACCGCCTACCCCTACCTCACGAACGGATGGGACGCCTTCGAGCGCGGCTTCGAGCCCAACCAGCCGGACGTGGTCACCATCCACTCCAGCATGGGCACGCTGACCATTAACATGGGCAGCGGCGCCCCCTGGGTCGACCAGGTCCGCGTGATCACCAACACCGACGAGGGGGTCAACTACAGTTACGGGATGAACGGCCGGACGCCGGCGGCCCCGGCGCCGCACCGGCTGCTGCTGGTGGAATACGAGGCGTTCGTCGCCCACCCCGGACCCGGCGGCGACTTCCAGCGGAACCTGGCCCCGCGGCACCGGGGCAAGGCCAACGGCGTGCTGGTCGACGGCAGCGTCCGCGGCATGTCCCCCCAGCAACTGGCCCCGGCGGCCCACCCGGATCTGTGGGGGCCCTAGGGTCTTGGGCCCGCGCCGCGGCCGGATCGTCGGCCTGGACCTTGCCCTCGAAAAAGCCCATCTGCCGGTCCCGCGCCTGATATTCGTATCCCACCATCGCCGCCGCCTCCCCGGCCGGGCCATCATACCCCGACCAGAAGGGAGAGCAAACCGGGTCCGTCGGAGGAGATCCCCGTCACCGGTACGTCCGGGCCGGGTCTCTCGAGTTCCTCATCATGCGCTGGAGTCTTGGGCGCACTGTGGAAGCGAACTTCTTGCCCAGCCCTGTGACTTTGCTCAGAACATCTTGAGCGACCCCGGCATATGTCGCGTGCAACTTGGCGTATTCCTCGACTATGAAGGTCGTGATTGTCAGAAGGAAATCGAGCCCGGCTAGATAGGCCCTGTCCGACCAATTCGGCGTGAACACGCGCGAAGCGGACGACGTTCCCAGAGCGGTTATATTCCCCAAGACAACCTTCGCCCGAGAGATGTGCGCCCCAAAGTTGTTGAGTTCCCGCCGGACCGGCGCCAAACCCGGGCTCTCGCCTTCGAGCAGGCGAGTCGATTTCTGAATCAGACTCCACTCCTGCTTGCGATGCTCTTCCTCGGACAGACCCGACTTGAACATGGTGGCGTAAACCTCCGAACGAGTAGCGGGCGGAGAGGAGTTCCCGTAGTGAAGAAGGGCTCCGATCTCATAGAGGATACGGATCAGCGCGTAGGAATCGGCGACGAATCCGGAGGACAACAGTCGAAGGGCGGCCGCCCACGTGGTGTTGGCAGATTCGGCAAGGAATACGTAGGTCTTGATCAGGTTCTGATCTTCTCCCGGAAGGGCCTGCATCGCAGCAGCGTCCAATCCCATCTTGCCCTGGAGCTCGAAGACCTCATCAGTCGCGTCCAGATAGAACGCAAAGCGGTTCAGGTAGTCTGCGGCGTGGCTGTCGAGAATGCGCAGGGTGTTGCGTGACGTGCTCATTTTCCATTGGCTCCAACAACGAAAACACTGAACCCGCAGGTGTAATCGCAATACCGGCTGCCGTTAGGGCACCCACCTTCTCTGTTCCTCATGCGGGTGGCTCGTACAAGGCCTCGCCAGTGCCACAGCCGGCTAGGCGCTTATCATACTGAAGAAGGCCGGTTCGGCGATGATGCGCACGCCGTATTCGCGAGCCTTCTTCGCCTTCCCCGACATCGTATCGGGGTCGGCGCAGACGAGGTAGTCGAGCGACTTCGTAACGTTCTTCCGGACGACCATGCCCTTGCCCGCGGCGGTTTCTTCCATCATGCTCCGCGTGACCCGCTCGCCGTTCACCAACGAGTTGAATGATCCCGTGAAGCAAATCTCCTTGCCCTCGAGCGGACAGCCCGGGCCGACGGGGCTGAACCGAGATTGGGGCCCCTGAGCCTTGGCCTTCTCGATCATCGCTCTGTGCTCGTCCGTCGAAACCCCGAGCAAAGCGGCAACGGCCTCGATGTCTCTTTGCTCCAGATCCGTGATCACGTCGTCCAGAAGGGCAACGCGGACCAAGTCCCTGAGGAACAGACGGTGCGCCGTCCGCACTTCCTCCTGATCCATGTCGAGTTCATCCGCAACTTCCCCCAAGGCTTCGATTTCGTCCTCCGAGATCTTGCGATCCTCCAGCGCGCGCTCCAAGACTTCGAGGTACTGCTCGCAACTGTTATTGGTGCTGTTCTGCGGAGGCAGGCTTTCGAAGAGCCTGTTGAGTCTCGCGGCGCTCGGCTTCTGCCTCAGGGCGGCATGGCTGCGCCGAAACTGCCTCCCGGATCGAGGAATGGACGGCCAGTCTGCATCCCTGGCCAAACGGCCCCTCGCCCCTAGGGCTTCGAGAGGAATCCTGGCCGGGGTCACCCTTAA
>Ga0272441_10014604_pt1 | contig 11101 bp, 7 predicted proteins | sample SSMProp6N_FD_193582 | JGI IMG/M metagenome (GOLD analysis project Ga0272441, IMG submission 193582) | Marine sediment archaeal communities from Little Sippewissett salt marsh, Falmouth, MA, United States - SSM-Prop-6N | ecosystem: Environmental > Aquatic > Marine > Wetlands > Sediment ...
GGACATCTGTTCCGGGACGACGATACCCCAGGGAGAGAGTCGTACCTTCACGGTGCGCTTTGTCCCCACGACGGATGCCTCCTTCGACGATACGATAACGATTCCCTCTGATGATCCCGAAGAAAACCCGCTGACAGTTGTTGTCCATGGTACGGGGACACCCGAGCCGTTGGAGAATCAACCTCCGGTGGCAGATGCCGGTTCGAATCAAACGGTAAATGAGGAAACGACGGTAACGCTCGATGCTACTCAATCCTCTGATCCTGACGATGGAATCGCATCCTATCGGTGGACGCAGATAGCGGGAACAACGGTAAGCCTTTCAAATTCCCTGTCACCATCACCGACCTTTCTGGCGCCGAATGTGGGGCCAGAAGGAACGTCACTCACTTTCAGGTTGACCGTAACCGATAATGGTACTCTTCAATCGACCGATACCTGTATTGTAGCTGTGACCAATACTCCTGCCGAGCCTGTTGCCGACATATCAGTCGATCGTGACACCTGTTATTTCGGTGATGTCATGCTGGGGGATGTATCGAATGTTACCGTGACCGTCACGAATGATGGTAGTGCCGATCTTCATGTGGGGACCATTGGGGGGCTTTCCGCACCCTTCAGCGTTGAAACGGACCTCTGTTCCGGGACGACCATATCGCAGGGTGAGTGCCGCACCTTTACGGTACGCTTCACACCAACGATCGATGCCTCCTTCGACGATACGATAATGATTCCTTCCGATGATCCCGATGAAAACCCGGTAACGGTTGTTGTCCATGGCACGGGGACACCCGAGCCGTCAGAGAATCAGTCTCCCGCGGCCGATGCGGGCTCAAATCAGACGGTGAATGAGGGGACGACGGTAACGCTTGACGGAACTGCTTCCTATGATCCTGATGGCAGTATTGAATCGTACCGATGGACACAGACCGAGGGACCCTTGGTAACACTGTCAGATGGGGTAGAAGTAACCCCGACATTCGTCGCGCCGCCGGTCGATTCCAGTGGAGCGGTACTGAAATTTCGACTCACCGTTACCGATAATGGAGGCCTCGAAGCCAGCAGTTCGGTGACGGTTTCAATAGGGGATAATGGCATCACCCTTTTCTCGAAAGATATTATCTCCACGAGGCTGCCTTCCGGTGAAGCCATCGGTTTCAGAGAGGGAAAAGACTGCAAGTTGATCAGCCTTCATATCATCGAAGACTACAGAATACCGATGGACGCCGACAACGAACCCTTAAGCCTGGTCTATGATGGGCTTATCGATATGAAGATCAAGATACCGGTTCCCGGCGGTGAGGCGAATATAACCGTCTATCTGGATAAGAGCGCTCCCGATCAATCGACGCTCTATCACTACAGCTGCACCGACAGTTCGTGGTCTGACTACAGCGAGTATGCGGAATTTAGCGCGACGAGGAACCAGATAAAAATCACCCTGGTTGATGGTGGTGCCGGTGATGACGACGGCATCGCCGACGGCATCATCGTTGATCCCTTTGCCTTTGTCATGACTTCCGATGCGGGAGCAGAACCGTCCTCGGGAGGGAGCGATTCAGTTGGCGGCGGATGTTTCATCGGCGCCGTTGCCGATTGAAGCATCTTCAATAGAGCGAAGAGCGGTGCCGGGAATCCCCACTTTTAATGTCAGACTATATGTTTCCCTCTCGTCACTGATAAAGAGAACAAAAAAATCCCCCGACATCCGTCGGGGGATTTTCTCATCACAAAATTTGTAATGCCTCCTGCTACTCCTTGCGCCTGAAACAGGCAAGGCCGAGGAGTCCGAACCCGAGGAGCAGCATGGTTGTCGGTTCGGGAGTTTGCACCGGGATTTCTTTTTCAAATTTGTCTTCCAAGGCGTCGTTGAAGGTAGTGAAATCTGGCGTCAGCAAGGCGAAGGCAGGACTTCCGTCATAGTTTGTTCCATAAGCAAAGGTTGGTGCAGTTCCTGTACCGATGCCAAGGGCGTTCACCACGTCCGTGTTTCCGCTGTCCACCGCGGTCTGAGCGGCGGTAACGGGATTCGAGCCATAGTTGTTTGCGCCATCGGTGGTGACGTCAATGATAAAATAATCCCAACTGCCGGCAAGTGATGCAAAGTAACCGTCAGCTGCGGTAATGGCATCACCGATCGCCGTCGCACCGGTGCTAATGCCCGCCCTGGACAAGCCATTAATAGCGGTAACGAAGGTAGTTTTCGCGGCAGCGCTGTCAATGACGGTCCATCCGATCGATACATTGTTGTTTAGACCAAACTCGATGACACTGAGGGCCACAGTCCCGTCGGTTGGAATGAGATTAGTGATGGCATTGGCATAGCCGTCCTTCTGTAAGTCGAATTCCGTGGAACTAATGCTGCCGGAGACATCCATCACCAGCGAGATCGCAAAATTGTCGGCCAGGGCTGCCGGTGTAAACACTGCAACCATTAAAAATACGACGGCTGTTAACGTTCCTAAAAATCTTCTCATCTTTTTTCACCTCCTTTTTAACCTCCCTTGCAGGAAGCTTTATTTAACCGATGGTCTTTCCTCACATCGGTCATTTGAATTTTCTCTTTAGAAAGAGATATCCAAAATTCCCCTTAATGATGAAAGGAACACTCTGCTGAGTTTGAAATAACAATGCGGAAGGAAAATAAAAGAGAAATACTTCGTGTTACAGCTGAATAAAGTGAAAGAATTTGATCAAGAAGTGTCGTACTCTTTGCGCTTTATAATTTATTAAGCAAAAATCATGCAAAACCGAATCATGTCTCATAAATTGTTAAAAACAAATTTGTAAGTAATCGAAATGCATAAAAATATTTTTTATGCATTTCGCGCACTGGCTGTCTGCTGAGTGAAAAATGGGCGCTTTTCGCGTTCCCATTTTGTAAAGAAAGCTGACACATTGTGTGGCGATCGAGCGATCAAAATGCGGAAGCCCTCACAATTACTGCATCAGCGCATATTTTCGATTTTGTAAAGAAACCTGACACATTTTGCGTTGGGGGAGAAAATGTTGAAGTGATAAAAAAATCCCCCGGTTTAAACCGGGGGATTTTTATCAGGGCCTGTGCAGCCCAGATAAATCTTTATTGCTGCTTATTCCTTCCGTCGGAAACCGGCAAGGCCAAGAAGACCGAAGCCGAGGAGCAGCAACGTCGTCGGTTCCGGAACTACCCCAATCGCCAAGTTATCAGCTTCGAATGCGTATTGGGTGCTGGTCATCTCGAAGGAATTGAATAAGGGCAGATCAAGGAAGTTGACGTAAAGATTTGTTGAAGGTGCCGTTTGATCGCCGTTTGCTGCATTCGGGGTAGTTATAGATGTGCCCGTGAAGGACGCAACTTCTGTTCCGTTATTATAAAAGGTAAGCGTGTTGTAGGTATCTACAGACCCCCACCAAAGGCCAAAGTAATTGTAGAGGCCTCCTAAATTAGTTACTGCCACGCTCTGTGGTACATCATTCACATCTTTTGGAACCGAGACATATTTTGTCGTATCTTTTGTTGAATCGCCAAAGGGAGCTGAAGCCACGCCCGATACATCGCCAGTCAACACATGATAACTACCTGTCCACGTCCACAGGAGCGAACCTTCAAAATCTTCCACTATCACACCGCTGTAAGGAGATATGAAATTGTTTCCATCTGTATCATAAAGATAGTTGATACTGTAAGCATGGGAAAGACCGGACAGAGCCAATAGGAGTATAAGCGCACTAAATAAAGTCAAATAACGCTTCATCATTATTCCTCCTTTCATTAATTCCTGATGCTTCATCACGTACTTAACGTTCAATCTCTCTTGTCCCTTAACGCTTTAAAAAGATGATTAGAATTCAAATTCGCAGAAGAACTTCCTTTTTCGCGAAGAGGGTGTAACTGCTCTGTAACTATAATTTTGCAAAAACCATGCAAGAATAGACCATATTCAATAAATTATTTAAAGCTTGTCTGTAAGTATAGGAAATAAATGAAGTATATTTTATGCATGCCGTGCATTGACTGCCTGATGAGGGGACGGTGGTTGCTTTTTGGTGTTTCCATTTTGTAAAGAAAGCTGACACTTTTTCTGGCGATCAAACAGCAAAAACTCGAAATCCCTTACCGTTCCTGCATCAGAGCATAATTGCAAAGTTGTAAAGAAAGCTGACACTTTGTGATAAAGATCAAAAAAAATAGATAGTTATAAAAAACCCCCGGCAGGCACCGGGGGAATTTTTTGTCACAATAATATTAGTTCCGTTATTTCTGTTTACTCCTTACGCCTGAAACAAGCGAGGCCGAAGAGGCCAAAACCGAGGAGCAGCAGCGTGGCAGGTTCGGGAACGGAAACATTTTGAAATCTACCTTCTGGATCCACAGGGGCAGTATCGTCATCAAGGATAAAATATATCCCTTCATAATCATATTTAGGGATATAATCACCTAATTTAATATCGAAAGACTCCCAATCCTCTGTAGTTGTGCGAAAAGCTTGAATACCCCAATTTTGAGATCCTGAGAAGGAAAAAGCTAAAGTTGCATCTAATACAGGGTTGGTATAATCTTTAACAAACATTATACCTAAAATTTCACTTGATTGAGGGGCACGATCCCTCACTTCAATATGCAGCACAGTATCAGCATCGACTGAAAAAGGAATTCCCATACCAAGCCATATGTCGCCATGGAGCTTTAATCTTGCACCTACATTGCCATCGGTTGAGGAAGTAATATCATATGTCCCAGTATAGCCCTGATTTGATGGGTCATCAGGTTGGCCTATAACAGCTGTAGCTATGTAATCATTGAAATTTATCACTGAAGCATTTGCCAAACCTGCAATACCAACCAGTAAAAAACCTGCTAACAATCCTATTAATAACTTCTTCATCCTTTCACCCCCTTTTTTAACTTCCTTTGTAGGAAGCTTTATTTAATTACCTGAGACACTGTTTCTCTGGGAAGCAAAAAACATGCAAAAACGAATCATTCTCGATAAATTATTTATAGTCCATTTTTAAGTATATGAAATGCATGGAAATATTTATTATGCGTGCTGTGCATTAACTGTTCGTTAAGTTAAAAACAGACCCTTCCAGCGTTTCCGATTTGTAAAGTATGTTGACACTAAAAAAGCAAGACACCCTCCTTATTGGGAAAAAAGGTACGTTCAGTTTAGATATTTTTAGAAAATAAAAAGTGTAAAGAAACCTGACACATTTTATAACACTAAAGTGGTAGAAATGCGGAAACCTTTACCGAACCTGCATCAGCGCATATTTTCGAAAGTGTAAAGAAACCTGACACTTTGTAATGAAAATGGAAAAAACTGTTGAAATAAAAAATCCCCCAGTTGGTTCTGGGGGATTTTTCACGAGAGACTATCAGGATGATTAATGTATTGCTTCTAAATATCTTACAGTTTCTTCTTTTTTGATCTCCAGTAGAGGTAAAAGCCAAGGGCCGCGATGGCGAAACCGAGCAATATTAGGGTGCTTGGTTCAGGAACAACAACTCTGACGTCATAGCCTGCCGTTGCACGAGAAGGGAAAACAATTATAACAAAAATGATAGTAAGTATTAGTTTTTTCATTTTCTCAAAGGTTCAAAAAAGCCCCCATAAAAAAACAGGGGGCTCATATTTTAAAGATTTGCGTCTCTTAATCAATCATCCGCTATCTATTTCTTCTCACGAGCCCCAACCCAAAGAGACCAAAGCCGAGGAGAAGCAAGGTAGCGGGTTCGGGGACAGGTGTTCCGCCACCTTCGACAACATCATTACCGCACCGCATGGTCCAGTGATATCCGATATTCTCAAGATCGAGCTCCAACAGACTTTTAGCAAAAACGAACCTTAGCGTGCCGGCGGTCGGATCTATGTATGTAGTTGATACTCCTATTTGAGTTCCATATCCACCCTGCCATGCCTGGTCTGAACGATAAACATAGCCTGAAGGTGCGGATGTCATTGTAATTGAATTGTAATCAAGTTCGTAGATCCCTGATGAGTTGTAGGTAATAACGTAATCCCACCCTTCATTGGCATCAAATGTGTCATAGGCATAATTATCACTCGTTGAATTAACGTTCCATCCAGATGTGCTGATATACAAATCACCGGGTGCATACTCTCCCGCTAAACCTGTGTCATTCCAATAATTCGAGAAATAATCGCCCGTCAATGTAAAACTGTAACATTGCTCATGTCCATTGTCATATTCAACAGCCGTGAATGTGTCGACAGAAAACTCATTCAGGCTGCCGGATATTTCATCGCCATATGCAGTGGCTCCTGCGTTAACAACGTTACCGCCCCAGTATTCGTCAGTGAACACATACGCGCTTACTGACAGCGGGAGTAATATCAATGAGATAATCGAGATCCCGAGAATCATTGTCCTTTTCATCCTGTTATCTCCTTTTATTTTCAATTTAGTCATTTAAATCGTTATTTAGTTATTTGACTTTTATTGTTGCAATGGGCATGCCAGAAGAGTTTTCCTTTTGAATCACAAGTGTGTAAAGAGTAATAACTATTTGTAATTATTTGCTAATAATTGTCTATAGTCTTTTTTTGTGCAGTAGAAAAGAAAGCGAATCGAGGTTTATTCATGTAAAAAGTGTAAAGAATTCTGACAGTATATCGTGTTGTTTAGAGATGATTCCTAAGTAAAAGCTTTAAATACAATAAGTTGTGATGAAAGGACGGGGTATTGGAATGTGTAAAGTATTCTGACACATTGGTAATATATTCAAAGATATGTAAAAAGTTTTTATTGCTGATGAATCAGCGGGCTACAAACATAAATGTTCATCCGTACCATATCTGTAGCTGCCCGATTGAATCTCCCCGCAACTTGTTGCGGGGAATCTCCGACTGTTAAGGAAAATATTTATTTTATTCGCTCGCTAACCCCGCTGCAGGAACGGGGTTAGCGCTCGCTGTTCAGTTCATCGGGCGTTTATACAACCCGCTATTGTTGGTAATATTAAAAGATATACAAAATGTTCCCTTTGAGAATAGGTTTATCTATAAATTCAACTATACGAAATACCTAACTTTTCCATCAGGGCATAGAGGGAAGGGCGGCTTATACTGAGATCATCGGCTGCCTTTGAAACATTTCCTTTGTTCTTATTGAGGGCTTTTATAATCAGTTCTTTTTCCAGAGTGTCCCTGGCATTCTTGAGGGTCATTTTGCTATATTTCGTGGCCCCCATTTCCAGATCTTCGGGAGTTATCTTTCGTCCCTCGGCCATAATGACGGCACGTTTTATGCGGTTTTCAAGCTCACGGATATTGCCGGGCCACTCATAATCAGTAATTGCCCTGATTGCGCTCTCGGTAAATCCTTTAATATTTTTGCCATTTTCTTCCACAAAACGGTCCAGAAAAATCTTTGACAGAAGCATGATATCGCCACCCCTTTCCCTGAGAGGGGGAAGGTCAATTGTTATAATTCCCAGACGGAAATAGAGGTCCTCGCGAAAAGTCCCCGTTTCCATAGCGGATTTGAGATCTCTGTTGGTGGCTGCAAGCACACGGGCATCAACGGTAATCTCCTTTCGGCCTCCAATTCTATCGACGACATGCTCCTGGAGAAAACGCAGCAATTTGACCTGGAGCGGCATGGGAAGCTCGCCTATTTCATCAAGAAAGAGTGTTCCGCCTTCGGCAAGTTCGGCTCGGCCCTTTCTCTGCATATGAGCACCGGTAAAGGAGCCTTTTTCGTGGCCAAACATTTCGCTCTCGAGGAGGTTTTCCGGTATGGCGCCGCAGTTGATCACAACGAAGGGCTTTTCGCTCCGCATGCTTAGCCTGTGAATGGCACGGGCGACCAGCTCTTTCCCGGTACCGCTGTCACCGGTAATCAGTACTGGTTCGTCTGTTGTGGCAACCTTTCTGATGTCTGAAAAGACTCGCTGAATTCCGGCGGATGTACCGAGCATTCCCTCAAAGGAATCACCTTCCAGGCGTTTTTGGTATGCCCGATGTTCTCGTTCCAGTCGGGAGAGATAAAAGGCACGGCCAAGAATGATCTTGAGTTCATCCAGCTCGACCGGTTTAAAAAGAAAGTCGTAGGCTCCCTGACCGATTGCCCTCATTGCATGCTCTTTTTCTCCGCGGCCGGTAATGATGATTATTTTGGCCTGATGATTTTCGTTCATGATTTCGGTCAGTGTCGAAAATCCCTCCTCAACTCCCGCCGGAAGGGGAGGGAGGCCGAGGTCCAGCGTGATCACTGCAGGATTTTCCGCTTTCACGGCGTTGAGGGCACTGGCACGATCTTCGGCCATGATGACGGCGTAATCTTCGGCAAGGGCCCATTTCATCTGGGTGCGAAGGTCCTCGTCGTCCTCAATGATAAGCAGCTTTTCTTTTAGCATAACAAATCCGCCTTACATGGTTATGTAATTCTTTCTTGTCATTGCGACTATACTTTCCGTCATTGCGACCATACTTTCCGTCATTGCGAGCGGAGCGAAGCAATCTTTAACTTCATCGCTCCGCCGGTGTAGCTGCCCGATTCATCAGGCGTCTTTATTTTCGTTATTGCCGATAAATCGGCGGGCTACATAATCCTTATCCCTTAATCCCTGTCCCCATACCATAAGATTGCCACGTCACTGTGTTCCTCGCAATGACTATGTGGTAATAAAAGCATCTCTTGTCATTACGAGTATACTTCCTGTCATTGCGAGCGGAGCGAAGCAATCTTTAGTTCGTTCTTATTGTTGGAGATTGCCACGTCCCGATTTCATCGGGACTCCAATGACAATATGAATAATAAACTTACCTCTGGTCATTGCGAATGTAATGAAACAATCTTGGTTTTACACTAATCATTACTCCTTTATCCCTTTATCTTTATCCATGAGATTGCCGCGTCCCCCGATAATCTGGCGACTCACAATGACATGCTTGGTTTCGATGCTTTTTGTAGCATGCCCATTTATGGGCGTTTTTTAGAGACACATTATTATACCGTACTGATACTGCTATTTGCCGATAAATCGGCGGGCTACAGATGACCAAAATCGAGATTGTCGCGTCGTTTCACTCCTCGCAATGACGAAGGAGGTAATAAGTTTATCTTGCCATTGCGATCATATTTCCCATCATTGCCGATGAATCGGCGAGCTACGGATTAAAGAGGCGGAGGGCCATCACTTTTTTAAGAAATTCCTATCAGCGGCAGGTGCACCGTGAAGGTGCTTCCTTTGCCTTCGGTACTTTGAACCTCGATCCGTCCGTTATGCGCTTCGATAATTGATTTGCTGTGGTAGAGACCGACGCCCATCCCCTTCTTTTTTGTGGTTCGGAAGGGTTGAAAGAGAGATTTCCTGATAAAATCCTCCGACATGCCGCAGCCATTGTCACGCACAGCTATGATCGCCCAGCTTTCTTTTTGTGTCGTGATGATCTCTATTTCTCCATCTTTTCCCGTTGCCTCATGCGCATTGAGCAGAAGATTGGTCAGGACTTTCTGTATCTGCTCGGGATCGATCATCGCTTCTTGTATCGGTTTTAAATTCTTGCCAATTTTTTCTCCCAGGGAACCATCGAAGCCTGCGATTGCCGATGCAACGATCTCGTTGACATCTGTCTTTATGAGATTCAATTCTATCTTCTCGCTCAGGTATGCAAGCCTGCTGTACATGAGGTTGATCTTCTCGATACTCTGAGAAATCGATCGCAGGGCATCTTTCCGAAACTCGGGATTATCGAAATGGGTCGGCAGGTTCTGCATCGTGAGGGAGAGTTTCGATGCGAGATTCTTCAGGTCATGGATAAAGAAGGCCGACATCGTCTGAAAGGCCTCCATCTCTTTCGCCTGTTGAAGCTCTCCGGCCAGGATCAGGTTATACAAATTAGCGGCGACCTGAAGCGTAATTGTTCCCAGCAGGTCGAAGTCCTCGATCGACAGAGGCTCGAGACCCACCCGGTCTGAAATAGTCATTAATCCGATCATCTTCTCGCCGACAGTGAGGGGGAGGCAGTACTGGATTCGCGTTTTATCGAAGAAGTCTTCGGGAATCCCTTCCAGCTTTTTTGAATAGACAGGATTGGAAAAATCGAAATCGACGGGCAGCCTTTCACGACTGATAATGCGGGCAAGGCTGAGCACATTTTCTTCGGTCAAAGTATCATTTCCGGATATGTCTTGCGACAGGGCGGTCGATCCGCCCATTGTTATATGATCCCTTGATTCATCGAGAAGCCAGATCGAAACGGAAAGTGCCTCAAATGTTTTTGAAACCATCGTGGCGGTAACAACGCAGAGTTCATTAATGTCTGTGACGGATGATGTCTTCTCGGTAAATCGTGTCCATTCCTTTCGGTAGTCATAGAGAGGGCGGTGAAGATTGCGGCTTATGAACTTCTTGATCTTTTTTTGCAGGCGATCCGAAAGGAACAGCGCCAGAAGACCGGCAAAGGCGATCAGAATGATAAAGGCCCTGAGCGCAATATTTTCGCCTTGCTCGAGGTAGATGGCGACTCTGACGAGGATGCCGACGGTTATCAGATAGATACCGACAAAGAGAATGGTGAGTGAATTATAGATGAAGGTGTGGGACAGACGGAAGGTGACATTCAGGTTTCTCGTACGAAAGAGCGATCGCGCAATGAGGCAACACCCCACGAGCAATGCCGCATCATTGATGACGTAGAGCGAAATGTTGAGCGATTTAAAGAGTATTTCCTGGCTGACCGTATAGATACGTGTCCCGAAGATGGTGACGAGTCCGAAGATCATAAACTTGATCTGCCACCGCATCCGTCCCGTCGACATCCGGAGTGTTCGCTCCAGATTCATCAGGATAACAATGATGCTGAAGATAATGAAGATATCGAAGAGAAGTCCCGGCAATCCGAGACGCATAATCCATATATATTCTTTGCTGACCACAGGCATGCCGACAAAGAACATCCTGCCGAAGACGATGACGATAAAGAGCGGAAGGACAAAAAAGACCACAAGGATCCATCGCCATTTTGAGAGAAACTCCCGGTAGTTTTCTCGTGAGAAGGCGAGGCTGAAGATCAGCCAGACCCCCGGCAGGATCGCCTTCGGAAAGAGTCTCAGGTAGGACCAGTAGGCCACATCCTCGGGCTGAATC
>Ga0272441_10014605_pt1 | contig 11101 bp, 9 predicted proteins | sample SSMProp6N_FD_193582 | JGI IMG/M metagenome (GOLD analysis project Ga0272441, IMG submission 193582) | Marine sediment archaeal communities from Little Sippewissett salt marsh, Falmouth, MA, United States - SSM-Prop-6N | ecosystem: Environmental > Aquatic > Marine > Wetlands > Sediment ...
CAAGCATTTTTTGGACACGATCAGCCATATCGTTATCAAGTAGAAACGGAAGAACACAGGGTAAAAATTCAACAACTGAAACTTTTAAATCTCGTTCACAACAAGCCACCGCGACTTCTAATCCAACAAGTCCACTACCTATAATGACGGCCGATTTTGCGGCTTTAAGGGCTTTACTGATTTTTTGTCCATCTTCAATTGTTCGAACAAAATAGACCCCTTTTTTGTCCAGCCCTAAGATTTTTGGTACACGTGGAGTTGCTCCGGCTGTTATAATCAAACTGTCGTATGACAGGGATTGTTGTTTACCAAGGTTATCTTTTATGTCTACAGTTTTGGTTTTTGGATCAATTTTTGTTACAGTGGTTTCAGTTAGAAGACTTAGTTTCATAATTTTGTAGAAACTTTCCGGGAAAACAATTAAATCATCAAAAGATTCAATGTGCCCTCCCAAAACAAAAGGGAGACCACACCGGGAGTAACCTACTTTTTTCTCTTTGGTTATAAGAGTGATTTGAGCGGACCTATCTTTTTTTCTAGCAGCAGAAGCTGCATCAACGCCTGCCGCATGGGCCCCAATAATTATTATTTTTCGGGGCATCAAGTTCAACTCTGGCTATCAGATAAGAACGGTTTGCATATTAACCTTGTTCTGGATAGTTCGAGTTAAAAAAAATAAAAATTGCTTAAGTTTCTTTTTTTGCAACACTGTAAGTACGAGCTTTGGGGTTACAGTCAATTTTTCCGTCACTGAAGAGTTTTTTCAGAGCATTGTATGTTTTCTTTTCTTTTACTTCAAGTGTTTCTGCAATTTCAACAAGAGACATTGGCTTTTCTGAAAGCAGTTTGAGTATATCTTTATGGATTTTTGCCATTAGGAATCCCAGCTTTTTTGATATCACAGTAATTGTCAATGCTTAGATAAAAAATCTTTTATCAAAAAAATATGCTGTTTTGAAGTGTGGAATACGTTAAATTGTATTAATTTCGTTTGATTCTTTATTCCTGTTCAGTTTTTTCGGCTTTTACTAGTGAATTGTGCCATTCAACTGCTGCATCAAAAGATAACAGTGTTTTTAGGTCTTCTTTTAGGTTTGTTGGTTCTACAATTATTATCCATCCCTGGCTATATGGGTCTTCGTTGAGTAGTTCGGGTTTGGAGTCCAGTTCTTGGTTGACTGATTCTATTGTGCCGCTTACAGGTGCAATTAAATCTGATACCGCTTTGACTGATTCTAAAATACCAAAAGGTTCGTCTTTAGTTATAGAGTCACCAACGCTTGGAAGTTCAACGTATATTATGTCGTTGATTTGTTTTTGTGCATAATCGATTAGACCAATTTTTACTTTTCCGTCTTCTTCAACACTTGCCCATAGGTATTCTTTGTGGAAATACAAGTTTTCGGGTACTTCATAGTCATTAACCTTCACCATGGTTATTTTCACCAATTAGCAGATAGGTATGGGCATCTGTTTATCTTAAAAAGCTAACGATTAAAAAGAACAACACAAAAAACAGCTAAAAAAGGAGTTCATAAATCTGGGAACAGCAAACTGATGAAAAAGTCATTTCTAATCCCATGGACTGGGCTAACTCAATTGCTTCTTCAACAGGAAAAGCTATTGCATCCACTCCAGCCTTAATTGCAAGAATGTCAATTTGTTTACGGTGTTCACCTTTGGGTCTCATGCAACCCAATACAACTGGAACATTTGGCATCAACAACCTTGCACAAACAAGAATTCTTATTATATCCACAGGCGGGGGAGGTTCCACATTTTCCATAGGTGTTCCATGGATAGGCATAAACCCAATTATTATGACTGCAGAAGGAGAATACTTTGACACCAATTTTAGTGCTTCAAACTCACCTTTGAGTTGACCGTAATGAAGTCCGACAAGTACATGAGGGATAAACGGAATTTGAGAATCGTGTAAAGCTTTCAAGGACTTTTCGTAATCAGAAACAGAAAGGTCAAGATTGCAAATTTCCTTAATTGTTTCATCTGAACCGATTACATCAATTAATACAGAGTCAACTCCAGCATTCTTCAACTGATTTGCCAATGAAAAATCAACCAGTCCAGTATGAACTGCAAGACTTAGACCCAATTCATTTTTTATCTTTCCAAAAGATTTAATAAAATTGGACAATGGGACGGCCCCTTCTGAGTTACAACCTCCGCTGATTAAGCATCCGTGAGCTCCATTTGCTTTCAGTTTTTTACATTCTTCAAAAAGTTCAGTTTGACTAAGAGCAGCAGTCATAGTGTTTAACACTTTCATACTACAATGCTTGCAGTTCAGGGCGCAAGACGAACCAGTCACAGATATTGAGGGAAAACTGTTAGGAGAAGAACGAAAAAACTTGTTTGCATAATGAACAAAACTTGGGGCAAAAAAATGGATATCATGAGCTTCATTGGAAAATTCCCCAATTTCAAGTAATGAAATAAATTGTTCTTTGGATGTTTGCCAGATTTGTTCGGCACCTAGACTTGTCATACAGGTTTACATTCAGGTTCGTTTTCTAAAAACTTTTTGAGAGCATTCTCAATACTTCTATACAAATTTCAATTCGGATAATTTAATACAAGATTTCACTTACAGGATTCAAGACATTTGGTGTAAGCAATGAAGGCCACAGGTTTTCCCGAAAAAATTCGCGTTTCAATTGGTTCTGCTTTTGTTTTAGGGCTGAAAAGTGGTTGGATGGATGTCAAACCAACTACTGCATATTTGCTTTTGGATAGAGCCTCAAAATGTTTGGCTAATTGCGTTTTTTGTCCTCAAGCCAAACACAGCAATTCAAGAACTGATATGCTTTCTAGGGTTACTTGGCCAGAATTTTCAATTGAAGAAATGATGTTTAGCATAGAAGAAACTGCTAAAACAAACAAAATAAGGCGCATTTGTATCCAGTCCCTTAATTATCCACAATTTTTTGAGGATGTTTTGAGGCTTGTCCAGGAAATTAGGTTTAAAGTGGAGACGCCGATTTCAGTTTCGTGTAAGCCATTAAACAAAGAAAAAATGAATGAACTATTCCAAGCAGGAGTAAACCGAATAAGCATTGCCTTGGATGCCGCTACAGAAGAAATCTTCAAAAAAACCAAGGGAATAAGCGTTGATGGCCCTTACAAATGGGAAATGCACCGCAAAGGGTTACAAGAAGCCATTAATGTTTTTGGAAAAGGCTTTGTGACTACTCATCTTATTGTTGGTCTTGGAGAAACAGAGGAAGAGTTGTGTCAAACAATTCAATGGTCCGTAGAATCAGGAATATACCCGGCATTATTTGCTTTTACACCTGTTGTGGGAACGTCACTTGAAAACAAGCTTGTGCCGCCATTAAGGGTCTATCGTAGAGTTCAAGTTGCCCAGTGGCTACTTGCAAAGAAAAAAATTCGCATAGAAAATATGAAGTTTGACAATAATGGCAGAATCAAAAGTTTTGGGGTTACTAATGAAGATTTGATAAATACAATCCAATCAGGTGTAACGTTTCAGACTTCAGGGTGTCCGGATTGTAATCGGCCATATTATAATGAAAAACCAAGAGGTCCATTCTACAATTATCCTAGGTCATTAACAGCAAAGGAAATTGAAAAAGAAATGAAGTTACTGGGTTTTTAAATCCAGACTTTTTTGGGTTTTCTCATTAGTAGAACAATTACTGTGATGCTTGCGACGACTGTTGTTGCAACAAAAATGTACATCAGATTTCTGGTGGAGCCTAATTCGACCTCTAAATCTGATTCAAGAGCAGTTTGGTTACACAAGCTGTCGTAGTAGGTTGCATTTAGTTGATTGAATTCTGCACGCAGTTCTTCCAATTCGACATTTTGGATATAAGTTAAAGCAAATCCAGATGGAGTAATCCTTTGATGGGTACCCATGAAGTCCCATTCAGAGCTAATTATTCCGTAGATTAATCCTGGGGAGATGTCATTTGGGATTGATATTTGGTAGTTTGCTTCATGAAAAGTCAGTGGCATATTTTCGATGTGAGTGATTTCGGCAAGGGAAGTTTCGTCTTTTGCATTTTTTATTCCATATATTTGAACATCCAGATAATCAACATCAACTTCAACTCCCGATGCAGCTTCTGCGGTTATGGTTATTGTGATGTTGTTTCCAGGAGAGGATTGAACAGGAGCTACAATGTCTATTAGTAAACCTCCATAAGGAAGACTGTAAACATTTTTTGTTTGTTCAGATTGAGATTGAACCATCCCAGAAAATGATAAACTTAAAACAACAATACAAAACACCGTCGCAAACAATTTCTTGTATTTCACTGCTGTTACCTCTCAAAACCACTTTCCTCATTTTTCAAGTGCAGAAATATTTAACAGTTCCGCTAAAAAGTAGATTAGCGAATGTTATGCAAAAATAAAATATGCAATAAATAAACAATATTACTAAAATTTTCTTAAACAATAATATTAAATATATCAATTAATAAGTATTTATCTAAAAAATAGATTACATCTTTAATGGGCTAAATGTTCTAATTTTTCACAAATTTCAAGTAACTAAAAAAAGAGTTTTAAGAATCTAAATTGACCGAATAAACCTTTGATAAATGTAAACAAAATAGACCAGTGCAAAGGAAGTAAGAAATATTTCAAATCCTAAAATTGCTTGGTTTTGTTCGGTTGCTCTGAAGAATCCTGTTTGAGATATATCCCAGAAAACTAGCACTTGCAAAAAGATTGCACTGCTTACGCATCCTAGACCAAAACTGTGGAACATGAATCGCAAACTTGAGGGTGCCTTAAACATTGTTGTTCAAAAATAATGCTTACGCTAGCACTTTATCTTACTTATGAAAAAAAAATAATGATTAAAAAAAAGGATTTGGACTACCTATTTCTAGGTAGTCACACTCGGACTTGTTTAGCCCCATTTCCAAACTTTTCGACCGTAGAATATCTCTGGCATAATCAGGAAACCTGACAGTGAGATGGGTATTACTACAGCCCAATCCTGTAGAGTCAAAGGAACTGTTCCAAGCAATCCAGTGTAAGGAACCAAGACTGAAACGATCAGCGAAGCAACGACAGCAAACAACAAGAACTTGTTGTTTGTGAAGCTCAGCCTGAATGCGCTCTTTGTCTCAGACCTACAGTTCCAGACGACTAGCAATTCCCTGATTGTAGCTTGCATGAAAGCCATAGTTTGTGCATAGGCCAAGGAGTGTCCCCACACAAAATATGCTAACGCAAACAAACCACCAGTACATAGGGCTTGCGAAAGGAACGAAGCCATTATTGAGGCGCCTCTTCCATGGAGTATTCCATCATTTGGGTTTCGTGGTTTTCGACTCATCAAATCTTCCTGTGGTGGGTCCATGCTCAAAGCAAGTGCGGGACCACCATCAGTAACAAGATTGATCCACAAAATCATTTGTGCGGATAGCGGAATTATTGTTTCTTCGGTTCCCAAGATTGGACCTAAAAATGCAAAGACCGCAATTACCAGAAGTTCATCAAAGTTGGAACGCAACAAGAAGAACGAGAATTTACGGATGTTATCGTAGATTGCTCGTCCGCCTTCTACAGCTGTGACGATTGTAGCGAAGTTATCATCTGCTAAGACCATGTCGGCGGCTTCTCGGGTTACGTCTGTTCCGGTGATTCCCATTGCGATACCGATGTCTGCTTGTTTAAGGGCAGGTGCGTCGTTGACTCCGTCTCCAGTCATGGCGACGATGTGTCCTTTGTCTTTGAAAGCTTTAACGATTCGAAGCTTGTGCTCCGGAGAAACACGAGCATAAACAACTGCTTTTTCAACAATGTCTTCAAACTCAGCATCACTCATTTTGTCAAGTTCTGCACCAGTAAAAGCCAAATCACCTTCCTGCATTATGGTTAATTCTTTAGCAATAGCAACTGCAGTAAGTTTGTGGTCTCCAGTAATCATCACGGTTTTGATGCCTGCTTTTCGGCACAGTTCGTTTGCACCTTTGGCTTCATCTCGTGGTGGATCAATCATTCCTGCCAATCCAATGAACACTAGTTCGCTTTCAAGTTCTTTTTCCGTGTATTCTGCACCTGCATTTGAAGGTAATTCCTTGTATGCAATTGCAAGAACACGAAGGGCTTGGTTTGCCATTTTTTCGTTGGTCTTTAGGATTTGTTCTTTTTCAGAGGCTGAAAGATTGGTTACTTTCCCATCTTTGATTATGCTTACTGAGCGGTCCAGCAACTTTTCAACTGCACCTTTGACATATGAAATGGTTTTGCCGTCAGGTGTTTTGTGAACGGTGGTCATTCTTTTTCGTTCAGAAGTAAAAGGCACTTCTTGCAAACGAGTGTATTGACTGTCTAAATCGACTTTGTTCATTCCGCTTTTGGCGGCTGCAACAATTAAGGCTCCTTCAGTTGTGTCACCTAGAACTTTGTTTCCATCGTAAGTTGCGTTGGCACATAGAGTGCTAGCTTTTAACAACAAATTGAGTTCAGGTTCATTGTTTACATTCACTGCTTTGCCATCAATCAAGAATTCGCCTTTGGATTCATAACCGGCACCAGTTACATCAACAATTGTGTCGTTGGCGAAGATTTTGCGCACAGTCATTTCACCTTTTGTCAAAGTTCCAGTCTTGTCGGAACAGATTATATCAGTAGCACCCAAAGTTTCCGCAGAGGAAAGTCTTCGGATAAGGGCCTTGCGTTTTGCTAGTTCTCGAGCACCCAATGCGAGTGATACAGTTACAACTGCTGGCAATCCTTCAGGAACCGCAGAAACTGCAAGAGCAATTGCAACTTCAAAAGCTTCAATTACTTCACCAAAAATATTTTCTAAACTTCCGGCTCCACCACTAGTCGCAAAGAGGTCATATAATTCCAAAGCAAAAATTGCAATGCTCACGAAAATTATGATGATTCCCAATTTCTTAGCGAACTTTGTTAATTTTTGTTTAAGAGGCGTTTCTGTTTGTTCAACTGATTGAACCATTTCGGCGACTTTGCCAAATTGGGTTTTCATTCCAGTTGAAGTAATTACAGCCTTGCCTCGACCATAGGTAAGGTGAGTTGCCATGAAAAGAGAGTTTTTTCTGTCGGCTACAGCTGTTTTTGGTCCAAGCACTACGTCTTTTTTGGCTACAGCTGTGGATTCTCCGGTGAGAATTGCTTCATCAGTTTTCATGTCTACAACTTCAATTACCCGTGCATCTGCGGGGATTCGGTCTCCTGCGTCAAGGAGAACAACGTCTCCGGGCACAACTTCCCTTGAGGGAATAAGTGTTTCTTTGCCGTCCCTTAAGACACGAGCTTTTGGAGCCGTGAGTTTTTTCATGGCTTCCATTGCTTTTTCTGAGCGATATTCTTGGACAAAACCAACTATGGCGTTAAGAAATATTATAGCGCCGATAGTTGCAGCGTCCACAAAATCTTCTGGATTAACAGTTATTGCAATTATCAAAGAGACAGCCATCGCGAACAGAAGCATGATTACGAAGATGTCTTTGAATTGTCCTAAGAAAATCTGAAGTGGACTTACCTTTTTCTTTTCTACAAGTTCGTTTGGTCCGAACTCTGTTAGTCTTCGTTCAGCTTCTTCGGTAGTTAATCCTTTTTCTGTAACTTTCAGTGATTCTAAAAGTTCCTTTTTTTCCATCGAATGGTATTCAGAACTCATTTCAACCGCCATTTTTTCCAATCTGCAGAGTTTAGATGGAAGAACCAAGTTGTTATTAAAAAGCGTTTCTTAAGTTATGTACAAATTTTTCTCACATTTATGATAATAATGAAATAATATTCAAACCCCAACCGTGTACAACAAAAAACTAGCAAATATACTGATTTTCAATCAATATTGGGGAAAACCTTAAAGCAAACAAACTTGAACCGTAATACTTCTATAAAAAGGTGTGAAAAATTACGATGATGATTGATTGGACAATTGCGCCTATCACAGCAGGAATATCCGTTCTAGTTGCAATTTATCTTTACTTCTACATTAACAGGCAAGACGCCGGCTCAGAAAAAATGCAAGAAATTTCTAACGCAATCCAAGAAGGCGCTCGTGCCTTCATGAAAGTGGAATTCAAATACCTCGCAGCTTTCGTCGCAGTAATGGCAGTAATCTTAACCTTCGTGCCGTTGGTCGCAGACATTGGATTTAGTTATCTAATGGGAATTGCATTCATTTTTGGTGCAGTTTGTTCTGCGATTGCAGGTATTTTGGGAATGACTGTTGCCCTAAAGGCAAACGTCAGATCAGCAAATGCTGCAAAAGAAGGATTGAACAAAGCATTTCCAATAGCCTTCCGTGGAGGAGCCGTCATGGGCTTAGCCGTAGTAGGATTAGCGCTCCTTGGATTGAGCGCAGTTTATGCATTGACTAACGACACTGGAATAGTTTTGGGCTTCAGTTTTGGTGCAAGTGCAATGGCACTGTTCGCCAAAATTGGAGGCGGAATCTACACTAAAACAGCTGACGTTGGAGCTGACCTAGTAGGCAAAGTAGAACACAACATACCAGAAGACGACCCCAGAAACCCTGGAGTAATAGCCGACAACGTTGGCGACAACGTAGGTGACGTCGCAGGTATGGGAGCAGACCTTTTTGACTCATACGTAGCAAGCATTGTTGCAGTTATGACACTAGGAGGAGCACAATCGATGATTAATTTCGGTTTTGCCAACATCTCATTTGAGCATGTGCCTTTGGTGTTTGCCGGATTTGGAGTAATAGCTTCAATTTTGGGAGTTGCAATAGTTCGTGTGGGCAAAAAAGGAAACCCTGGAAAAGCCCTCAACATAGGAACATACTTAACATGTGTAATGTTTGGTTTGTTAACCCTAGGAGCAACATACTACCTGGACATCAACATGGGTGTCTGGGCGGCCGCAGTCATTGGACTGGTCGGTGGAGTGATTATCGGAGTCACAACTGACTTCTTTACTTCAATCGATAAATTTCCAGTAATCAAAACAGCTGAAGCATCACAAACAGGTGCCGCAGTTAACATTATTACTGGATTTTCTTATGGATTGCTTAGTATATTCCCAGCACTTTTGGGAATTGCATTTGCGTCTGTGGGAGCATATTCAATAACTGAATACTTTATGCCCGGTGTTGAAGGAGCAGGTGTTTACGGCATCGGAATGGCAGCAGTCGGTATGCTTTCTATCGTTGGTATGATTGTGGCCGGTGACGCTTTCGGACCTATCTCGGACAACGCAGGTGGAATCGCAGAACAAGCAGGACTTGACGAAGAAGTTCTAGAAATTACTGCAAACCTTGATGCAGCAGGCAACACTTCGAAGGCCATAACCAAAGGGTTTGCTATTGGTGCAGCGGGACTTACAGTAATTGCGTTACTTGCGGCTTTCCAAGAAATTGCAGCCCAAGCAACAGGTGTAAGCATTCAGTTCAACTTGATGGACCCACTGGTCTTGACAGGTGCTTTGATAGGTCTTGCAATACCTGCAGTGTTCTCAGCAATGGTAATGCTCAGTGTTGGCAAAAACGCATACGTTATGATTGAAGAAATCCGCAGACAATTCAGAGACATCCCAGGATTGCTAGAAGGCAAAGAAGGCGTTAAAGCAGACTATGCGTCATGTGTAGATATCGCAACAAAAGGTGCACTCAAAGAATTGATTGCTCCAAGTGTTTTGTCGATTGCTATCACATTGGTAGTAGGTTTCATTGGAGGAATCCAAGCCCTTGGTGGATACTTAGCAGGAAGCATATTCTCAGGACTTATCTTTGCTCTGTTGATGTCTAATGCTGGTGGACTTTGGGACAACGCAAAGAAATACATTGAAGCTGGTGCATTTGGCGGCAAAGGCTCTGAACCTCACAAAGCTGCTGTAGTTGGTGACACAGTCGGTGACCCATTCAAAGACACCGCAGGACCTTCGTTGAACACGTTGATCACTGTCATGTCTTTGGTTGCTTCAGTGTTTGCACCAACAATTGCAATGTTTGCACTGCTAGCATAGAAACCTCAACAAAACGAGGACTTACCGAGGAAATTCCAATCCTCGGTCACAAACTTTTCTTTTTTTAATTTTTCTGCAAGCTTTTTTTCATATTCAGTTAAGGGTTCTTGAACAAATTCTACGTTCAAGGCTTTTTCAAAGCCCGCAACTAAGGCTTTGTAGGCTTGTTGAATTGAAAAATCTGGGTTTATTTCGTGTTTTACGCACCCAAGTTTGCGTTTTGCAACCCCTATTACCGTGTCTAGATTGGTTGACCAAGACACCTTAAGCAACTTGAACATAGTAGGGTAGTCTATTACAAGCAAAAAGGTGCCATGTTGCATTAAAACCCCTTTTTTGGTGGTTTGAGCGTTTCCAGAAATCTTTTTTCCAGCTACAGAAAGGTTAGGACACCGCTTCGGGTCGGGAGGATTATAATCGGCGTTGGCACCTAAGATTTTTACCGCCTCGTTCAGTCCAGTGCAAATTTTTTGGTAAGCCCCTAAAAGGTCCAAGTTTTTGCATCCAAGGTCAACTGTCTTTGCTGTTATGCTATAGGTAATTTCGCCATTCTTGTCATGATATACAGCCCCACCACCACTGATTCTTCGTACTATGTCTACGTGTTGTTTTTTGCACTCTTCAATGTTGATTTCATTTTCTATTTTTTGGAAGCGCCCAACTGAAACGGCAGAAGGATTCCACATGTAAAATCTTAAAGTATTAGAAACCTTGTTTTGAGTTCTAGCGATAAGGATTGCCTCGTCGACTGCCATGTTTGTGTATGCATCTGCGGTTTCGAGTTTTAAAAGTCTCCAACGGTCAGACAAGTAGACATCCTCAGAACTAAAAACATAAAAAGAGACTATTAAAGACTGCAAAATCAAGTTTTGTATAGTACATTTTTTTCTGAAATAGGGCGATTTTTGACAATCCACCTCTATTAATATGTTCAAGGAATATAAGGAACCAATATTGTTTTGCTAGGGAATTTCAGAAAAAATATGGTTTCAACATTCAAGTGTTATTAGATACTAATATGTTAGTTAACAGCATAAAAGCAATATTGCAAATAAGAGAAAAGTAGTTTGGGAAATTGAATGCGTATTAATCCTGTTGTTTTGTTGGTTTTGGTTAATGTTTTGGTAATTGGTTT
>Ga0272441_10014606_pt1 | contig 11101 bp, 8 predicted proteins | sample SSMProp6N_FD_193582 | JGI IMG/M metagenome (GOLD analysis project Ga0272441, IMG submission 193582) | Marine sediment archaeal communities from Little Sippewissett salt marsh, Falmouth, MA, United States - SSM-Prop-6N | ecosystem: Environmental > Aquatic > Marine > Wetlands > Sediment ...
AATCCTGGGCTGGGACGCCTGTTTTCTGATCCGGTATTCCGAAAAAGACAATGCGGTGTCTCCCATTCTGGCGATGGATCTCATTGAGGGGAAACGAGAGGAATGCATCGGCTCACTGTCCTCGGGACCGCCCGGGCCTTTCATTCAGAAGGTGATCCAGGAAGGCCGGCAATTGGCTCTTCGCTCTGCTGAATCGTCAGACCAACATGCCCGTCGTTTTGGAGATTCGGACCGGCGCTCCGCGTCCCTGATGTTTGTTCCCGTCTGCCAGGAAGGGCGAATGGTTGCCGTGCTGTCCATCCAAAGCTATACCCCAAACGCCTATACGCCGGAAAATCTGGAAACACTGCAATCCTTGGCCAACTATTGCGGCGGGGCCCTGGAACGCATCCAAGTGGAAGCCGATCTTCGCTCCAGTGAAGAGCGGGGGGCGGCTTTCGCCACGCTCGCGCATCGCCTGAATTCGGTCAGAACGGCAAAAGAAGCGGGTCATATCATCGCCGATACCGCAGATCAGATTCTTGGATTCGACGCCTGTTTTATCGATTTATACTCTCCCGAGAACGATATGACTTATCATGTTCTCAATATCGACACGGTTCAAGGCGAAAAGGTGGAATATCCCGAAACCCATCCCTGGAAAATCACCCCCATGAAGCGCCGGGTCCTGGATACGGGCGCCTTTTTGATTCTTCGAGATTGTCCTAAAATGGAACAGCCCGAAGAAAAGGGGAAACCGCTTACTTTTGGAGACCAGTCTCGCCCCTCCGCCTCGCTCATGTATGTTCCGGTTCGAAAGGGAGAGAAGGTGGTGGGAATCATCTCGATTCAGAGCTATACCCCTCAGGCCTATACCGAAGAGGACTTGGCCGTCCTGCAGGACTTGGCGGACCATTGTGGCGGCGCCCTGGAGCGGATTCGAGTCGAGCAACAAGTGGTTAAGGAGCGGCGGCGCATCGAGCTTTTTGCCGAGCTGGGGCGCGAACTCAGCGCCGCCAGCACACCAAGAGAAGCCGGTTCAAGTATTTTGAAAGTGGCCAAGGAATTGATTGGTTGGGATGCCTGCTATTTGGTTTTGTATTCCGAGGAGCGGGATGATGTCACTCCGGTTTATTGCATGGACTTGATCGAAGGGAAAAACATCGAGGTCAACGCAAAGCAGTTTGAAGGAACACCCAGTGCAAAGGGATACGCCCGGCGGGTGATCACCCAGGGAAAGCTGCTCATCACGAGAACTCTGGAAGAAGTCAGAACAACCGATACGGTGCCGTTCGGCGATACGTCCCGCCGCGCCGCAACGCTGATGTTTGTGCCGATAGTATCCGGGAATTGCACAATTGGCGTCCTTTCCATTCAGAGTTACACGCCCCATGCCTACACCCAGGAGGATCTCGATCTCCTCGAATCGTTGGCGCAGCATTGCAGCGGCGCACTCGAAAGGATTCGCGTGGAACAGGAACGCCGCAATCTGGAAACGCAGGTCCAGCAGGCGCAGAAGCTGGAAAGCCTCGGCGTATTGGCCGGTGGCATTGCGCATGATTTCAATAATTTGCTGATGGCCATTCTGGGCAATGCCGATCTGGCGTTGCGGGATCTTTCTCCGGTCTCGCCGGCCCGGGAAAATATTGTTGAAATCGAACGCGCTTCCCGCCGAGCGGCTGATTTGTGCAAGCAGATGTTGGCCTACTCCGGCAAGGGGCGGTTCATCGTTCAGGCTGTCAATTTGAACGAGATTGTCGAAGAAATGGGACACTTGCTCGACGTCTCGATCTCGAAAAAGGCGGTTTTAAAGTATCATTTCGCCGACGCGCTTCCGGCCGTTGAAGTGGACGTAACCCAGGTGCGCCAGATTGTCATGAATCTGATCACCAATGCTTCCGAGGCGATCGGCGATTGCAGCGGTGTGATTTCAGTTTCCACCGGGGCCATGGAATGCGATCTCGCCTATCTTGGCGAAACCTATTTGGCTGACGATCTGGTTGAAGGCGTCTATGTCTATATCGAGGTCGCTGACACGGGTTGTGGCATGGACGCCGAGACCCTTCAAAACATCTTCGATCCCTTTTTTACCACGAAATTCACCGGTCGCGGATTGGGATTGGCCGCCGTGCTCGGTATCGTCCGAGGGCATCGCGGCGCCCTCAAGGTGTACAGTGAACCGGAGCGAGGAACGACCTTCAAAGTGTTGTTTCCGACGGTCGACCAGGCCGTGCAATCCATCGCGGGCAAGCCGGCCGAAATGGACGACTGGAAAGGCCAAGGAACCGTTCTGCTGGTGGATGACGAAGCGTCCGTTCGAGTGGTGGGAAAGCAGATGCTGGAGCGGGCCGGATTCCAAGTCTTACTTGCCGTCCATGGCCGGGAGGCGATCGAGGTCTATCAGCAACACCAGGACGAAATTGTTTGTGTGTTGCTCGACTTGACCATGCCGACCATGGATGGAGAAGAAACCTTTCGGGAATTGCATCGCATCCGCCGGGACGCCCGAGTCATCCTGTGCAGCGGGTACAGCGAACAGGAAGTGACTCATCGGTTTTCCGGCAAAGGGCTGGCCGGATTCATTCAAAAACCCTACCGGATGATCGATCTTGTTTCCAAACTCCGCGAGGTCCTCGAACGCGCTTAGTCGCCTTTCCCCGAATCCGCGGCGTCAGTCCTTTTCTTCCTCAGCCTGTTCAAACTGCGAGCGCATTTCGTCGGCGACCGTCTTTTCCCAAAGCGGCACTCGGATGACATACGCCGCCCGGCCGATCAGGTGCGCCGCGACCGGAGCGGTCAGGAAAATGAAGCCCGCCGTCGCGACGGCCCGGGGACCGACGCCGAGGGAGTGAAACCGCACGGCCACCGCCAGCAGCATGCATCCCGCGCCGAGCGTGCTGGCTTTCGTCGCCGCCTGCATGCGCGTGAACAAATCCGGCATGCGAACCAGGCCGATCGACGCGATCAGGAGAAAGGACGCGCCGGAGATCAACAGCGCCGCCGTCAGCCAATCATTCATCATGCCCTCGCCTTTCCAAATAACGGGCGTACGCCACCGTGCCGAGAAACGTAATCAGCGCCACGACGCTGGCGGCGTCCAAAAACGCCGGCTGGTTCGCCACAATGACGTCGATGGCGATGATCCCGACGGCGATCGACGTAATCAGGTCCAACGCCACGACCCGATCGGGCATGCTCGGTCCTCGCGCCAACCGAATGAACGCCAGGAACAACGCCGCCGTCAGCATGAACAGCGCCAGCGCCACCGCGACTCCGACCGGCCCGCCACCCGGAAAGATCATCGCAGCACCTCCAGCACCCGGCGCTCGAAACCGTCTTTGATCTTTCGCCGCAACTGGTCAATATCGTCAATATACATCGCGTGAATGTAGAGCATCTTCCGGTCTTTCGATACATCCAGACTCAGCGTTCCCGGCGTCAGCGTGATCAGGTTGGCCAGCAAGGTGATTTCCGCGTCGCTCTCGGCGTCCAAGGGGATCGCCACCACGCCCGGCCGCATCTTGTGCCTCGGCGTCAACACGTCATACGCGACGCGCAGGTTCGCCAAGACCAACTCCCAAATAAAGTAGAGCGTCAGACCGAGGAGTTGCCCCACCTTCCGAAAGTACGTCGAGGGACCGACGATCCGCCGCGAGAGAAACAAAATCACGTAACTGAGAACAAAGCCTTCCAGAAAGTTCGATACCGAAACCCTTCCGGTCAGCGCCGTCCAGGCCAGGGCCAGCAACACGTTCCACAAGAGCAACGTCATGACTGCCCTCCCAGCACGGTCTGGATGTACTGCTCGGGAGCCAGCAGTTGATCGGCCGTCTGAAGAAAAAGATCCAGCATCCACTGTGCCGAGAGACCGATTCCGATCGCGAGCACAGCAAGCGCCAGAATCGGGACCAGCAACGTCCGCACGCCTCGAACTCTTTCGCTCCCGGTCCGCTGTGCCTGCGAACCGCCCTCAGCCGGCGCTGGTTTCCAGAACACTTCATTCCAGATCTTGATCATCGAAAACAGGGTCAGGATACTGACCGCCAGCGCCGCGGCCACCACCAGATACTGTTCGATTTCCAATCCCGCGCGCACCAGAATGAACTTCGCCCAAAAGCCCGACAGGGGCGGAATCCCCGCCAGCGACATCGCGGGAACCAGAAACAGCAGGGCCAACATCGGTCGCTCGCTGAAAAGGCCGCCCGAGGGCTTCAGATGAAACGTTCCCCGCAGCCGGTGCGCGACGCCGCTGACCAGAAACAGGTTGGACTTCACAATGCTGTGATGGGCGATAAAGAAAACCGAGCCGGCCAGCGCCAGCGGAGTGAACAGACCGAGTCCGAGAATCATGTAGCCGACCTGGCTGATACTGTGAAAGGAGAGAATTCTCCGAAACTCGTTCTGCGCCATCGCGCCCAAGACACCCGAGATCATCGTTAACACCGCGATGAGAAGAATGAGATTGTGCGTATAGGCCGTGTCCTGAAGAAACATCAGCGTGAAGACGCGAATCAGGGCGTAGACGCCGACCTTGGTTAGTAAGCCGGCAAAGATCGCCGAGACCGCAACCGGCGGCGTATGATACGAAGAGGGCAGCCAGAAATACAAGGGAAAGATCGCTGCCTTGATTCCAAAAGCGACCAGGAACAACATCGCCAGCGTGGTCACGAGGCCGGGATAGGACACGTCTTTCATCTTCTGCGCCAGGTCTGCCATGTTCAACGTTCCGACCACACCGTAAAGAATCCCGACCGCCGCGAGAAAAATCGCCGAAGACACCAGGTTTAGCGTCACGTACTTGATCGCCCCCTCCAACTGCGCCCGCTCTCCTCCCAGGGCAATCAACACGAATGAAGCGATCAGCATCACCTCGAACCACACATAGAGATTGAACAGGTCTCCCGTCAGGAAGGCCCCGCAAACCCCCATCAGCAGCACGTTCAACAGCGGGTAATAGCCAAAGCGCTCCCGCTCCTTGTCCATGTCGGCCAGCGAATACACCGCGACCGAGAGACCTATCAGTCCCGCCAACACGACCATGATCGCGCTGAACAAATCCGCCACGAGCGTAATGCCAAAAGGCGCAGGCCACTGGCCGACCTGCGTCGCCAGGATCCCCTGCTCGCGCACCGCGCCCAACAGTCGCCAGGCCACGACCAGCAGGGAGACCGCCCCGACCAAGGTCAGCAGCCGCTGCACTCGCCGCCAGCGCCGCGCCAAAAGACAGAAGATCGCGGTGAACAGCGGAACCAGGATGGGCAACACCAATAGGACGTTCATCGATCCGTCGCCTTTAAATCATCCAAGTCGTCCGAACCCACGGTTTGATAAGCCCGGTGCAACAACACCAGGGCAAACGCCAACACACCGAAGCCGATCACAATCGCCGTCAGGATCAACGCCTGGGGCACCGGGTCCGCCATCGGCGCAGCGGCCCCGGTCGCACCTTCGGCAATCAGCGGAGCGCCGCCGCGCACCAGGCGTCCCGCGGTGAAGATTAGCAGGTTGGCCGCATTGCCGAGAATCGCCAGGCCGAGCACCAGCTTGACGATGCTCCGGCGCAGCATCAGATAGATCCCCGCCGCATAAAGCCCCCCGACGACGATGGCCATCAGGATTTCCACGTCACTCTTCCTCCCCCAGCGCCAGGATAATGGTTAGCGTGACTCCGATGACGACACTGTAAACGCCAACGTCGAACACCAGCGGCGTACCGAGATGAATGTGCCCGAGCAAGGGCACATAGAAATCCCCCCACTGTCCCGTCATAAAGGGCGCTCCCCCGAGCAGCGACAGAACACCGCTCGAAGCCGAGATCAAAAGCCCGAGGCCGATGAACGTGCGGGGATCGAGCTTGAGTGCCCGCCGCGCCTCGGCGACGTTGAAGGCGATCGCATAGAGCGCAAAAGCGCCCGCCGCGACCAGCCCGGCAATGAATCCGCCGCCTGGCTCGTTGTGCCCCCGAAGCAACAGGAACACCGAAAACAAAAGCATCAGCGGCATCAGATAGCGCGTAGCCGTGCAGAGAATAATGGAAGTCACTCTTTCGACTCCTTCCCCGCCAGGCGCAATTTCAACAGCGCGAACACCCCAATGCCCGCTACCGACAGCACGGTGATTTCGCCCATCGTGTCGAAACCCCGAAAATCAACAAGAATCACGTTGACAATGTTGCGTCCTTGCGCTTGCACGGCGCTATTGGCGGTATAGTATTCGGAAATGGGATGCTCGAATTGAATCGTGACCGCCATGAGCACCAGCAGCGTCATCAATCCGCCGAACGCCAATGCAATGATCGCGTCCCGAAGGCGGCTCAAAGACCGGGATTGTTTGCGGAACCGTGGCAGATGATAGAACACCAGCACAAACAGAATCACGGTCAGCGTTTCGACCAGGAACTGCGTCATCGCCAAATCGGACGCTCCATACAAAATATAGACAAGCGCCACGCCATAACCGACAACACCAAGTGATGCAATCGCCCCCAGGCGGGACCTTGAGCGCACCGCCGCCAGGGCCGCCAGCAGTATTAAAACGCCTAGCCCGAATTCATAAAAGCGAAGGTCATCGTATCCTGCGCTCGGACTGTGCAAACCGCCTCGTGTGAAGAGCGTGTAGCCGCAGGACCAGATGGTGATCGCCACGATCATCAGCAAATAGTAACGAAGGTAACCGCTTTGAAGCAGCCGCGTCTGAAGACGCGCAAAGGCGTTTGTGCCGTCGAGCACCAGTTGATACCCGCGCTCGGGACCGTAGCGAAAGACGCCTTGCAGGCGGGAACCGATCCGCCGCAACCCGCCGGCCGCGGCCAGTAGTCCAAGACCGCCCGCCAGGGTGACCGCGCTCAGTCCCAGCGCCGGACTGAGTCCATGCCACAAGGCAAGCTTCAGCACAATCGGTCGACCGGCGATGGCCGAAGCGGAGGACGCAATCAGCGATTTGCCGACCAACCCCGGCAAGAGACCGAAGAGCAAACTCAAAGCGCCCAGGACAACCGGCCCAAGCCACATCGACGGCGGCGCTTCATGCGCCCGCTTGGGCGTCTCGACTTCCCCGCCCCAAAAGGGTCGCACCGCGCACAGTCCCGCCACCACCACGAACAACATGCTCGCCAGCACCGCCGCAGCGGTCAACACTCCCGCCGCGCCGGGCGCGTGCAGAAGCGATTCATAAACTTGCTCCTTGCCGATAAAGCCAAACAGCGGCGGCAGCCCCGCCATTGAAAGCCCGGCGGGAATCGCCGCCAGGGCCGTCAGCGGCATCGCTTTTCGCAACCCACCCAGCCGGGTCACGTCGCGCGTGCCGCTCTCGTGATCGACCGAGCCGATAATCAGAAAAAACGCTCCCTTGTACAGCGCGTGGCCAAGCAGGAACGCCATCGCCGCCCCCGCCGCCCAATCGGTGCCCAAACCCAACAGAAACACCAGCATCCCTAGCGCGCTGATCGTCGAATAGGCCAGCACACGTTTCAGGTCGCTACCCAAAACCGCAAGCATCGCCCCGCCCAACATCGTCACCGCTCCGAAGCCCGTGACGAGAATCAACCAAAGGTGCGTTCCGCCGAGGACCGGACTCATCCGGGCAAGCAGATACACCCCGGCCTTCACCATCGTCGCCGAGTGCAGATAGGCGCTGACCGGCGCGGGAGCCTCCATCGCGTTCGGCAGCCAGAAATGAAAGGGGAACTGAGCGGATTTCGTAAAAGCGCCCAGGAGAATCAAAACCAGAATCGCGGGATAGAGCGCGCTGGAGCCGACCGCGCGGCTCTGCCCCACCAGCGAGGAGACTTCCCAACTACCGCCAACTCGGCCCAACAGGATCAACCCGGCCAGCATCGCCAGGCCGCCCAGACCGGTGACCAGCAACGCCTGCAAAGCCGCGGACCTCGAAGCTTGTCGCTCGTGATAGAAGCCGATGAGAAAGTAGGAACTTAAGCTCGTCAATTCCCAGAAAATAAACAGCGCGATGATGTTGTCTGACAACACCACGCCCAGCATCGAGGCCATAAAGGCGAGCACGTAAGCGAAAAAATATCCCTGCTCCCGATGCCCGGCCAGGTAGCCTCCGCCGTAGATGACCACCAGCGCGCCGATGCCACTGATGATCAGAGCAAAGAGCAGCCCCAAGCCGTCGACAAGAAACGAGAGGCGCACCCCCAAACGCGGAACCCACTCATAGGCAAACGGCACGACTTCGCCGCCACCGACGCGGGACAGGAAACTCAGGAAATAGACGAACAGTGCCAGAGGTAAAAGCGCGATCACCCATCCCGCCTTTTTCGGCGCGGCACGGTGAATCAAGGGCGCAAAAACCGCCGCCACAAATCCGGAGAGCACGGCTGTCAGCATGGTCGATCCTGAAGTCAGTAGGGTGGGTGCCAACCCACCTGTTAATTTTTGATTGTCAGATCCGCTATGGCTCCGCCCTTGGAACCCTACCCCCTCCAGCTCCCCCTTATTAAGGGGGAGAGAGACCTACTCGCAAGGCTTGTGCGACTTATGCGCAAAGCCTAACGCCGCCTCCTCTCCTCCCCTTTATAAGTTTTTGTAGGGTGGGTGCCAACCCACCTGTTGATCTTATATTTTTCAATCCGTTCTCGCCTACACCCCCAAGCGCAACCCGCTCCATTATTCCTATCATTCGCCCCCTGTCAAGGTCGCGACCCGCAACCCGGTGACTCACGTTCCATCCCACCCCCGAGAATCGATTACCCTGAAGCTGGTCGTTCGAAAAGTGAATAGACCTCTAGCGAACGCCTGGCAACCCACCTTTCCAACTTTTCATACTCAGAATCCCTCCCGGCGAAAGCCCCAAGCTACGTTTCCCGCCCCGGGGTGAGCCAAATATTTCACGCAGAGACGCAGAGAACGCGGAGAAGGAAGTGCAGGAAAGATCGATAGGTCGGGTGCCATGGCCGCTGGTCGGCCATGTTTAACAATGATTGAAACGTATATATTAACATGCAGCCGGCACGCCCCGGTCCTAAATAAGAAGACTCAATTCCCCATATCTTTCAAATCTTTGGGTTGATTAAAGTCGCGAAATTTCAACTTTGTTTTCTCTTCAAGGTAAATTTTATCTTCGTCATTCAGGAAGCCATTAAGAAGTAATCCCTCCTCAATATAGATTGAATAGGCTTCCACTGTCCTTGTTGCATCTGCCTGAATGGCGCTACAGACTTCACTTGCAAAAACATCCAACTCTTCTTTGCGTGCTTCGTCTTCTAATCGATTCTTGCCTTTTGAACAAAGTCCGAATCGAATCCGCCCGATATTCTCTTCTCGAAGATCAAAGGGCAAAGATTCTAAATTAATCGTAGGTGGAATATTATTTTTTAACAAACTGATGAAATCCTCAAACTCCAACCTCTTTACACTACAATATTCGGCGTGGCATTTTGCCTGTCTATAGAGATAAGTCGCAAAATTATAGTCCCCTTGATTCAGGACAAGTGGTATATCTCTTAAAGCGTCTGCCTTATGATATTTCCAAGCAACCTGAGGGCTATCTAAATGACCCAGCACCAAGGCAGGAAAAACAAGATAATACAGCAAGGCTCCAAATCCTATTACTGCAATCAGAATCACTATTGATATTATAATTTTTCGTTTAGTATTCATTGATTCCTAATAGACCGCTCCTATGATTAAGTCCTGCTGCCCGCCCTGCCCTTCCCCAGCCGCAATCCAATATTATAAGGATTTCCCTTCCCGCGCAACCAGGGATGTGCTTTCCCTCACCTCTGCGTCCTCCGCGCCTCGGCGTGAGCTGTTTGTTTACCCCAAGATTCGACTTGCGCGGCGGACAGGGAAGCGTTAGATTCAGGGAGTAGAACATCGCCAGTGAGGAGTGCCTTCGCATGGGAAAACGCTTTTGTCGAGTCTTGATAACTGTCCTGATTGTCTGTCCGGCGACCTGGACCAGAGCCGCCAGTCCCGAAACACCCGCCGGGAAAAGCTCCTCGGATCTGCTCCAGCGGATGGGAGAAGTCTGGCTTCATAGCGCGGGCGTCGAGCAACCGCAGAAGCCCCTCCTTCAACTCGAAGAGATGGTTCCGATGCAGGACGGTGACGGTACGAAACTCGCCACGAACCTCTACTACCCCCTGCGGCTGCCTCCCTATCCCGCGATTGTGATTCGAACGCCTTATGGCAAGGACAGTCCCTCCATGCTCCTTTTCATTGGCGGCCTGACAGCCTCAGGCTACGCTGTGGCGATCCAGGACGTTCGGGGCCGGGGCAAATCGGAGGGCGAAAACCGCGCCTTCCTCGACGACGGCTGGGGACTCGATCCAAGCGGCACGCATTGGGACGGCTATGACACTGTGCAGTGGGTGGCCGGACAGTCCTGGTGCAACGGCAAAGTCGGCATATTCGGTTTCTCCGCGCTCGGCATTTCGGCCAACTTCGCCGCCGGCGCGCTGCCTCCCGCTCTGAAGTGCTCCGCGGTCCAGGTTGCCGCCGCCGACATTTATCACGACGCCGCGCATCTGGGTGGAGGCTTTCGCAAGTCTCTGGTGGAAGGCTGGCTCGGAGACATCGAGACCATCCCGGAAGTGCTCGAAACGATCATCGAGCACGAAGCCTATGACTCGTTCTGGCAAGAGGCCAGTGTGATTGCGAAACACTCGGAGATGACCGTGCCGACCTATCACATCGGCGGCTGGTACGACATCTTTCTCCAGGGCACTTTGAATCACTTCTCCGGGCTTCAAATCAGCGGCGCCACGGGCGCGCGCGGCAACCAGCGGGCATTGATCGGCCCCTGGACCCACGGCGGAATGGCCCAACGCCAACAGGGGCAATTGGAGTATCCTACCGACTCGATTCTCAGCGAGGATGATATCGACAATCTCCTCAAGTGGTTCAACTACTGGCTCAAGGGCGAAGATGAAGAGGTGCTCGACCTGGCTCCCTTCCGCTATTACCTGATGGGAGACGTCGATGATGACCTTGCGCCGGGCAACGAGTGGCGCGAAGCGGCCGCCTGGCCCGTGCCGGCGACCGCTCAGGCTTTATATTTCGCTCCGGGAGGAATCCTCCAGGGAACATTACCAGCCGCGGCCTCGCCACCCGATGCGTTCGTGTACGATCCGGGCGACCCAGTCCCCACGCTCGGCGGC
>Ga0272441_10014608_pt1 | contig 11100 bp, 7 predicted proteins | sample SSMProp6N_FD_193582 | JGI IMG/M metagenome (GOLD analysis project Ga0272441, IMG submission 193582) | Marine sediment archaeal communities from Little Sippewissett salt marsh, Falmouth, MA, United States - SSM-Prop-6N | ecosystem: Environmental > Aquatic > Marine > Wetlands > Sediment ...
GCTCCTGCGGGCGAACCGGACCAGGTCGCGCTGGCAACCCCTGAAGCTCGGGCTCTGCCAGGGGCGGATCGCCCCCTCGGCCAGGGTCTTTTCCGGATCCGGTAGCACCAGGTCGGGATCGATACCGATCACCCGGCCGAAGCCGCGGCAGTTGTCGCAGGCTCCTACCGGTGAATTGAAGGAGAAGAGGTTGGGCAGCGGGTCCCGGTAGTGGATGTCGCAGTCGGCGCAGTGCAGATCCGTGGAGAAGCGCAGGGGCTCACCCGGTCCACCCTTCTCCCTCAGGGCATAGATCCACACCCGTCCCTGTCCGAAACGCAGGGCCGCTTCCAGATCCTCGATGACCCGGGACCTGTTGCTCTGTTTGAGCCGAACCCGATCCTGGATCACCTCCAGTGCGGAGCCCTCCCGCCTGTGGATACGGGTATATCCCTGGCGGAGGAGGAGCTCCCGAACCTCCTCCTCGCTGAAGTTGTGGGGTATGGCCACGGGAAAGACGATCAGCAGGAGGGGTTCCCTGCCCTCCGCTTCCGCACCCCCGCCTGCCGCTCCGCCCCGCTGCCGTTCCTCCGGCCCCCTCCGCAGCAGCCGCTTCCAGATACTCTGGGGCGTATCCCGGTGAACTTCCTTACCGCAGCTACTGCAGTGCAGTCTGGCGGTCCGGGCGTAGAGCAGCTTGAGATGATCGTTCAACTCGGTCATCGTCCCCACTGTGGATCGGGAGGTGCGCACCGGGTTGACCTGGTCGATGGCGATGGCCGGAGGGATTCCCTCGATGCGATCCACCTGGGGTTTATCCATCCGGTCGAGAAACTGCCGGGTGTAGGGGGAGAAGGTTTCCACGTAGCGCCGCTGACCTTCGGAATACAGGGTGTCGAAAGCCAGGGAGGATTTACCCGAACCGCTGACGCCGGTCAGGACGATCATCTTGTTCAGGGGAATATCGATGTCCAGGGATTTGAGATTGTTCTGCCGGGCGCCTTCGACCCGGATGTGGGAGCCTGCCACGAATGTACTCACTTCTATTCTTTAGCGGGATTTGCTTCCTCTAATCTAATCACTGGGGATCGGCAACGACAAGACGATGCGGATGAATCTACGGCGGATGGTCCTACCGGGCCAGAAGCACAGCGGCGGATCGTGCCTGCAGGGTGTAGCGATTGCGAACCGGCAGCGGACGTTCGTGGCCGGGAAGAAGGAAATCCTCAGGAGAGGGCAGGCTCGTATCCACAGCCAGATACCAGCTCTTTCCCTCTGGAGGAGTACAGATCACAAACTCTTTGGGCTGCTGGAGGGCGTTGAACATCAGAAAGAAGTCATTGTCGTCCCGATCCGCGGCGATCTCCGCCCGGCTGCCGTCCAGCCGGTAGGCCAGGAGCCGGTCCGCTTTGCCCCACTGCATCTTCCGACCCTTCTCGTCATACCAGGTGATGTCGGGGATGCTGTTGCGGTTCCGGTCCTCGCCGCTGTAGAACTCCGGCCGGTGGAAGGCGGGGTGGTTACGGCGGAAGGCTATCAGCAACCGGCAGAAGCGCAGGATGTCACCGTGGCTTTCTCTGAAGGCCCAATCGATCCAGGATGTCTCGTTGTTCTGGCAGTAGGCGTTGTTGTTGCCCTTCTGGGTGCGCCGCAGCTCATCGCCGCCCAGCATCATGGGCGTGCCCAGGGATAGAAAGAGAGTCAGCAGGAAGTTCTTGACCTGACGGTTGCGGACCCCCTGGATCTCCTGATCCTCGGTCGGTCCCTCCACTCCGTAATTGGCGCTGTAGTTCTGGTTGTGGCCGTCCTCATTGCCCTCTCCGTTAGCCTCGTTGTGTTTGCGGGTGTAGCTGACCAGGTCGTTCAAGGTGAATCCATCGTGGGAGGTCACGAAGTTGATGCTGTGAAAGGGCTTGCGCCCGTCCCGGAGGTACAGATCGGAGCTGCCGGTAAGCCGGGTGGCAAAATCGGCTGCGGTCCGCGGATCCCCCCGCCAAAACCGGCGCACCTCATCCCGGAAGCGGTCGTTCCACTCGGCCCAGCGGCCTCCGGGGAAGGAACCGACCTGGTAGGCGCCGGCGGCGTCCCAGGCCTCGGCGATGATCTTGGTGTCCCGCAGCACCGGATCCTCGGCGATGCGCTCAACCACGGGCGGATTCTCCATCAGCTCACCCTGGGAATCCCGTCCCAATACCGACCCCAGATCGAAGCGGAATCCATCCACGTGCATCTCCACCACCCAGTAGCGCAGGCAGTCGATGATCAGGCTGCGCACGATGGGGTGGTTGCAGTTCAGGGTGTTGCCGCAGCCGGTGTAGTTCTTGTAGAAGCGGGGGTTCTTGTCCAGGATGTAGTAGATCGAGTTGTCCCAACCCCGGAAACAGAGGGTCGGCCCCAGCTCGTTTCCTTCGGCGGTGTGGTTGAAAACCATATCCAGGATCACTTCGATCCCTGCACGGTGCAGCTCCCGCACCATCTCCTTGAACTCCATGACCTGCTCGCCCCGGGCTCCTGCGCTGGAGTAGCTTCCCTTTGGCGCAAAGAAGCTGATCGTACTGTAGCCCCAGTAGTTGGTTAGCTTCTTTCCGGTGTTAGGGTCAACCAGCTTTACCTCGTACTCGTCGAACTCCTGTACGGGCAACAGCTCGACCGCCGTGATCCCCAGCTCCTTCAAGTTGGGAATCATCTCTGCCACACCGCGGAACGTCCCCGGATTCTCCACCCCCATCTCTGTGGAACTGGGGTGCAGGGTCAATCCCCGCACGTGGGTCTCGTAGATCACGCTGTGGCGCAGGGGCAGGTTCAACGGCCGGTCGCCCCGCCAATCGAACTCGTCGCTGACGACGATGCACTTGGGCATGCCCGCCGCATCCGAGATTTCGGAAAAGGACAGGTCCGCCTCCTCAGAGGAGGGGTCGTAGCCCCGGGCATCGGCCAGATTCCAGATGAAGGCTCCGGTTACGGACTTGGCGTAGGGATCCAGGAGGAGCTTGTTGGGATTGAAGCGATGGCCCTTGAGAGGTTCGTAGGGCCCGAAGACCCGGTAAAGGTAGTACTGCCCCGGGCCGATGCCGTCGACCTGGACGTGCCAGATGTCGCCGGTACGATTCTCCCGGGGATCGAGCTCGATCACGTCGGTGGGAGTCCCGTCCTGGGCGTGGGCGAACAGCAGCAGCTCGACCCCCGTGGCGTGGCGGCTGAACACGGAAAACTGCACACCCCGGTCGTTCGGGATGGCTCCAAGGGGAAGAGGTTCGCCCGGCTTCACAGATTTCGTCATGCTCATGTCCGAAGCCTATCGTATCCGATGCCGGAGGCATGATAAAGTGGTCGGTAAGGCGATGCTGTATGCTTGCCGGCATGTTGGTTCCTTGCCTGCTCTCCTTGCCTGCCTGGGGGAAGTCACTATAATGAAAAAGAAAATGGATCTAACGCGTAAAGGGCCCGGCTACCTGGCCGTGCTCATCTCTGCAGCCACCTGGGGGACTTCAGGGATATTCATTCGCTTCGTACTCGACAACACTGCCATATCCGCCCTGGCCCTGGCCTTCTGGCGGGATCTGATCACCTTTCTCGCCCTCCTGCTGATCCTCCTCGCTGTTCGACCGTCTCTCTTGAGAATCGACAGGCGGCACATCAAATACCTTGCCGGTCTGGGCTGTCTGAGCCTCGGGGTATTTCATGTGTTGTGGAACCTCGGTGTCACCATGAACGGAGTGGCGGTATCCACCGTACAGCAGGCGGTCATGCCGATTATTGTAGCCGTGGCCGGGACACTTATCTGGGGTGAAACATTCACCCTGCGCAAAGGATTGGCGATCGGGTTCACGCTTCTCGGGGCAGTATTGATTTCAGGACTCATAAGAACGGGTGTGGAAGCAGGTCGCACTCTCGGGATTCTAATAGGCTTCGCCATACCGGTGACCTACGCTCTGTACAGCCTGTTCGGTAAGAAGCTGACCGGGCACTACCACCCCTTGACGATCCTCACCTACGGCTTCGCCTTTGCCGTACTGACCTTGCTCCCTATGCAGTTTTTCACCGAGCAACCGCGGCATTTGGACGGCTCCACCCTTCTCTGGATCGGCGGCCTCGTGTTCGTCTCGACCATCTTCCCCTTTGCGGTCTACACCCTGGCTCTGCGCTGGCTCCAGGTGGGGGTGGCGGGCATACTCTGCATGATGGAGATCCCCTTCGCCGCTCTGTACTCCTTTCTGTTTCTCGGGGAGAGGCTGAACCTGGTGCAGTATATCGGTGCCCTGACGGTGATCGTCGGCGTCGTTTTGCTGAACCTGGGAACCGACCGCAGGACCAGATTTCACACTTGATTTCATACCTGATCGAACCAGCAGAACCTCGACAATCGCAGCGAGGCGAAGGATTTGAGGGCAAGATGAAAGCGATCTTCGAGTACAGAGGGGTAGGCAAGCGGCATGGGGAGATCCGAACCGTCGACGGAGAAATATCGAGAACTAGAAGAGGTGGACGGCGGTTGCTTTATCCTGAGAAATCTGAGCACTTCCCTGAAAGACTGACGATGTGTATGCAAATTACCAAGTCTACTTGTTATAAGGCAAAACTGCTCCGTATGTGGTATATTGCGGCGGTAATACCATATGCCATTTCGACAAAGTGAGAGTTGTTGACACGAAACATTCGCTTCTAGTTCGGTTTCGGTGAATGGGGCGAAGTTTTATTACCGAGGCCCAATATAGTGAATGGTCTAATCAACGGCCTCGCGGCATTAAGCCTTGACCGAAATAAGGACACAGATCCTGATTCATCAGGCGTCACGATCAGCGTGTCAAATTACTAGACAGGCGTGCAAATAGCCGCTTTTGTCTACAAGTCCCAAGACTTCGTTAGATTGATCCACCAGAGCAATTTCTACTGGATTTCCTTCGCACAAACCGCTTGATGCACGGGATGGATCGCTTGACCGCGAAACAGCTTCTATAACTGCGGCGTAGACTGGGGAACAAAAACTCTAAATACTCTGCCGAGAATTTGGGTGACGAATGAATCTGTATTCAAAAAACCTTGATAGTGAGCTAATCACTTTTATACCCCAACATCAAATTACTACAACGAGTGTCAGGTCACACACATTGTTTCCTGGCTCGTCGAAAAATACTGCATCATTCAGCCGATGCAATACATTGAAAGAATTGTGTCTTCCGAGCTCCGACGATAATCGAATGCCTTCCGCCCTAGCCCGTTCCGCGGTATAACCATCCACGATACCGCCTGCCACTGGAACGCGATTTGGTCCATCGGTACCGTCTGTTCCTACGGACAAAACGACCACGTCTTTCGCTCCATCGAGTTTGGCAGCCGCGCTGAGCACGGCTTCCTGGTTCCGTCCTCCTGTGCCGCAGTTTGTCCGATCGAGCGTTACTGTCATCTCACCGGCGAAGATCAGTACGCAGGGAGGAGGTACCGGTCGGTGGTTCTTGATAACCTCCTTGGCAATGCTTGCCCAAAAAATACCCGCTTCCCTGGCCTCACCTTCCATGACCGTAGTTACCAATAGAGCGTTGAGACCCATATTTCGAGCAGCGTTTGCTGCTGCCCGAGCCCCGTGCTCGGTATTCGCCAGGACGAAGGTGTGAGCTCTGATCCCACGCTGATTGAACTGCTTCTCCGTGTAAAAGCACTGCGCAATCTGCACTTGGGAAAGGTATGCGCGAATTGACGTGGGGAGATGTTCCCATAATTCGCTACACCGGATCTGTGTCAGATCATCCGCCAGTTTTTCGATTTTATATTCAGCAGCGGGAACACACGGTCCCCATCCTCTCGTGAAGCTGACATTTTCCCATCCGTGTGGGTACGACCAGACAGAATCTGTGACAACAAGATTGATAATGTCTGCCGGATAGACATGCGCCGCCAGCCGTCCATCACTCAAGGCGGTCACTGCTGAGCGCAGCGAATTCAGAGTTTGGATCTCGTATCCGGATCGCAGCAGAAGATCCGTCATGGCCTGAATATCTTCCAGGCGAATACCCTCTATCGGCAGAGTTGACAGGCTGGTGCAGCCACCCTGTACGCAGCAGAACACCAAATCTTTGGAGCTTGCTTTTTTCGCGATGTCCAGGATGAGTTGGGCTCCCCCTACGGCCGCCTCATCAGGAATGGGATGGCCTCCCTGTATGACTTGGATCCTCTGCAAATGACTTATTCTCTCCATTCCCCTGGCCATTCCATTCAGCCGTTTTTCGACGACGACCCCTTCATATATTCTGTCGCCCAGGATTTCTTCCAGCGCCTCTGCCATTTGCAGGATTCCCTTTCCTGCTCCTATAACGTAAATATGATCAATCGCCGATAGATCCCACTTCAATTCGCCAACCCTCAGAATGTTCTGATCGATGCTCACAAGGTTTCGAATGTACAAGGAGGCGTCGATATCCTGCAGCGCCGTCTCCAGGATGTCCAAAGCGATCTTTCTCGCCCTCCTGTTCCCATGAGATAAAAGGGTTTTTCTGTTTCCTACAATCATCGATAATCTGACATTTAATTTGACTGGATTCCAGACGCCCTTGTGGATGAGTTTATTGGCGTGATGAAATAATCCGGAATTATCGTAATCCGATCCTTTTGCGTGTGGCGCCTAACGGCTTCATCCAATGCGTCTTCCACGGAACGACACCAGTGCAAGCCCAATTTTTCTGCGTAACTTCTGGAGACATCATTCGCACCGGCGATGCAGACATCCATCTCGCGACAGAGGCGATATATGTTCTGTACGAAAAAAATCAACGCCTGAAACTGACGCTTGGGCGTGCACCACTCCCTGGATTCCACGAGGCGTATCAGCTCCTCGGCGCTGTATTCCAGAATATCTTCAGGCACCTGCCATTTCCGCTCCAGGTATTTCGGGTCCGTCCAGCCGCAGTCACAGGAAGCGATTATGATTACTGTGCCGTCTTTTCGAAGACATCGGTGAGCATTGTGTAGGCAACGAAGGGACGTATAGAAATAGCGGTCCTTGTTCATTCCGGGAGAGGCTATGACGATGTCCGCGACGTCCCTTTTGGCAGCACCCCACACTTCTCGATCTCCAAATTGAATTCCTGCTTGATGAGCCTTAACAGGGTCGCCGGCGACGGCTCCGACGATTTCATTCTTACTGTTGCAAACAACGTTGATGATGAAATTGAGCCCCGCCATGCGACTTGATTCATCTATGTCCTCCCGAACCGGATTCCTGTATACACCTAGGCGGGGAAGAGAAAAAGCGTGGTTGTGCATAATGGTGTGGATTGAGGCTACCCCGGGCACCATCATCTTGCCACCACCGGAATATCCGAACTCCCGGTGCGGAGCAATTCTCCCGACCGCTACCTTGAGGTCCGCTTCAACGACCTGTCGGTTAATCAGGACTGGTGTACCGAGAGTACGGGTGAAGCCGATAAATGCATGTTGATCTTCAGCGTAGGCATCATGTGACAGCACTTTGTATCGGCTATAGACATGCTCACCGATCTTCTGTACCAGCCGCTTGTCCGTCATATGCTCCGGTGCATGCATGCCGTTTGCACACACCAGCATGATATCCTCTTCCCGAATTCCTCCTACCTTGAGCTCTTCAATGACTGGCTGAATGAACTGGTGAATCGGAGTTGGGCGGGTCCAATCGTCGAACAGCAAAACAGCCCTGTCGCCGCGATGTCCGATGTGGGAAAGGGGAGGCGAACCATACGGCTGTCGGAGGGCGGACCTGATGATCTGGTCTGGCTCCTCGGCAGATTTGGGATCCCGGCATTGCAGTACCGAAATACGGTCGTCATCGACCGGAATATGAAAATCTTGGTAGCGACCTTTTAGGGGAACCGTGATAGTCGCCATCACGTCCCCTCTCGTTTCTGCTTGGCAGGCCCGGAAGATCGGCTCCAGTGAATATTGAAAACGATCAACAACTATTCCCTTCTGATCCCTCGCTTCTTCGTGCAAGTTTCAGAGAAAGCGTGTCAGGACATTCCTGCCTGCGTATTCGATTCGTTCGTCCGGGGAGTCGCTGATCCTGCAAATCTCGTTCACATTGCTTTCGCCGGTAACGAACGCTCCTGAGATTTTGCCCTGCCCGAGTTTCTGGGCAACACAGAGATGAACGAGATACGGATCCCAGAGCTCTCCCGAACGCGGTGAGATAACGGTACCGTAACCCGCCTCCTTGGCCAAGCCGATCGTGTCCATCGTTTCCGTAAGTGTACCGACCTGGTTTGGTTTAATGACAATCGCATTAGCGATCTCCAAGTCGATCCCTTTCTTCAACCTGAGTTTGTTCGTAGTAAAGAGATCGTCGCCTACCAGTTGTACACGGTCTCCCAATCGTCTTGTCAGCCGGTTCCAACCATTCCAATCCTCTTCGAACAGACCGTCTTCGATGCTGATGATCGGGTATTGGTCGCACAGATATTCCAGCCAATCTAACATACGGGCCGTTGACAAAACCTTGCCATCCGCCTTCAAGCGATAATAGCCGTCTTCATGCAATTGACTTGCAGCGACATCCAGATATATCCCATAGTCCTTGCGCGGAGTGTAACCATCTTCTTCGATCAACCGAGTCAATTCGGCTAATGCTTCCTCATTGGAACCAAACTGCGGTACCGGAATTCCGGCCATTTTCTTGTATCGGGGCTTTTCGTTACCAGTTTTTCGGGCAAGGAGGTCGCAGAGCCGGTCATAGATTTTCAGCGTGGCCAAGTATCCTTCCCTGTAACTCTCGGCAAATAGAGGGATCAGTGCATACTCCTGGAAATCTCCAACGCCTTTCAGTCCCACGTAGGCGGGACCGCCGAACATTACATACACAAAAGACAACGGCACTTCCCTCCCGTCACCAAAGTACTCGTAAAGCTTCAAACCCAGCGAGCATGCAGCGGCCTTCGCATTCGCCAAGGAAATCGCCGTTACTGCGTTACCTCCTAGCCGGGACTTATCATGTGTACCGTCCAGGTCAATAAGCAACCGATCGAGTGCTTCCTGATCGAAGGCGTTAAGCCCTCTTACTGCGTGAGCGATCTCGGTGTTTACTTTTTCAATAGCGCTGAACACTCCCATTCCGTTGAAATATTTTTTATCTCCGTCCAACAGATCCACAGCCTCGTAGCGACCTCTCGAGGTACCCCCCGGTGAAGAGGCCCTGCCAACTGAGCCGTCCTCTAAGATAACATCCGCTTCAACAGTCGGCAGACCTTTGAGGTTAAAAATCTCCCGGGCTCGCACATTCGTAATTTTCATTACAGGTCGGGGTCTCTTCTCTTTGTTCTCGCCTGCTGGACCTATCATGCCTTAGCCCTTTCAGAAAGTTCATTCAACGTGCTGGTGCTTTTGGATTATGGTATGGGGAATACAGATGGTTGGCATTACAACGCGAGTCTAATAGTTAGCGACGTTATATATGACTCTCCCCCCCACAACGGTACACAGGGTCTTGATGTTTTCGATCTGGTTGTCCGGCGTATCCCAGGGATTCTCCGAAACAACAATCAAATCACCATACTTACCAACTTCGAGAGATCCTTTTTCGTGTTCTTCAAATCCAGCAAACGCGGCATAGTTTGTGTACATTCTAACGGCTTCTGTAACTGATATTTTTTCTTCCGGCGAAATGAGCCTACCGGAAAAAGTCTTTCGATTTATGGCCCTGGCCATACAGAAGAATGGATTGCTATTTTCGGGATGTGTTCCGGTTGCATCCGAATTTCCGGGGATTGGAAATCCGTTGTCAATGAGTTTGCGACACCAAAATCCGTTTGAGCTTCTCTCTTCTCCCACGAGATCTACTAGCTGGTCAGCCCAACTGTTTATGAATCCCATATTGGGAACAGGCAATACCCCAATTTTTTTTGCTCGCTCGAATCTATGCATTTGAGGATACACATTGCCCATATGCTCGATCCGGGATCTATGGTCACGAACGCCATGCATTTTAAAAGCCGTTTCGACAGCATCCAGAGCGATATCATTTGCCTTGTCACCCGCGGCGTGCATGAGGACCTGTAGGTCTGCCTGATGCGCCTGGCTCACATACAGCTTCAACGTTTCCGGATCAATCGCAAGCTTACCATGGTGATCTTTGGAAAACGAGTACGGGTCATGGAACAGAGCGTTTGCCGATGTCATTCCGCCATCTACAAAAATCTTGACTCCTCCCAACCGAATATATTCATTGCCGAATCCCTTGCTCAAACCGGTGGATAGCAGCTGATCCATCTGGATCATATTGGGAACTTCGTAGTAGCTACGCAAGCGCACATTCAGTTTCCCTTGGTTCTTGGCCAATAGTTTCTGATATATTTCGATAGCGGCGCGAGACTCGGGTAAATCGTGAATACTGGTTACACCATTCGCAGCGCAGTACTTCAACATGTATGTTTCCATTGCCTGTGACAATTGCTCGTCGGTGGCTTCAGGAATGGGAATGAAATTCCAGAAGTCTCGGGTGACTCCGGTAGGTTCATTGGTCTTAGGATCTGTCTCAATTGAGGCGCCCTTAGGTGTCGGTGAATCCTTGGTGATATGCAGCATCTCCAATGCTTTGCTATTGAGTAAGGTAACGTGCATTCCAAACCTAAGTACTACCGGCCGAGTTTTGCTTGCTTTGTCCAGGTCATGTCGTGTGGGGAACCGCTTTTCTTTTAATTTTCGGTCCTGAAGCAGACAACCTTGTCCGATGATCCATTCGTCTTCGGGAATTTGATCGGCCCATTCACGCAGCACTCGAATGACATCGTCGATTGACTCATGCGGCGGTGTGTGGCATTGGGCCATAAGATTCAATGTTCGCGATGCAATCTGAAAATGATGATGTGCATCGATCAAACCCGGTAAAACAGTTTTCCCTTTTGCGTCTACTACTCTTGTTTTCTTACCAATTAGTGGTTTTATATCGTCACTTTTACCTATAAAAACTATTCGCGATTTATGAACGGCGAGGGCTTCGGCAACTGACAGACTTTTATCCATAGTATGCACTTTCCCGTTCAATAGTGCAAAATCGCAAAATAGTCCGCTGTGTTTATCTTTCATTGTTTTTCCTCCCCCTTACTTGAAGTTGATTGTTTTCTGTTTTTGACAATTTCTATTCGTTGTTTTACTTTCTGTATA
>Ga0272441_10014609_pt1 | contig 11100 bp, 10 predicted proteins | sample SSMProp6N_FD_193582 | JGI IMG/M metagenome (GOLD analysis project Ga0272441, IMG submission 193582) | Marine sediment archaeal communities from Little Sippewissett salt marsh, Falmouth, MA, United States - SSM-Prop-6N | ecosystem: Environmental > Aquatic > Marine > Wetlands > Sediment ...
TCCAATAGGAAAAGCAACTGGGTCTAGTATCTGAATTCTTCCTGCTGCCATATAGTGAAAAACTGAAAGGTATTGCAACCATTCTAAATTATCTGCTAATCCTCCAATTCGTACTAAGATGTACATTCCAATAATTATTCCTGCTGATGCAGCAAGTGCTTTTCTAGATTGAAGAAAGATAGCTCCACATAAAAGTGAGATAGCTCCTAGTGCAAAAAACCACATCCATACACCAATCAATGCATAGAATAATTTGAGATAATTTAGTGTCACATCAAAACCATGGTGTTTTAGTGCTTCAGTACAAATAAAAGATACAATCATAGAGAGAACTGGGTATATGATATTATATGTCATAAATACTAAGTACTTCTCCAAAAGATATTTCCATCTTCTAATTGGGAAACTTAGAGTCATATCCAGCGTTTTCTTATCTACTTCTGTTGTGATCATCCTAGAAGGGAAATATATTACCATAAACAGAATTATGTATTCCAACCAAATGAAGATATACATGAAATATATACCTTCCCAAGTACTAAAATCGTTAAGTCCTAAATGACCAATTAAAGCACCGAAAGCTGGACTCTCTAGAACATCTTGAAAAAGCTCAGCTGCATCTTGAAATTGTGGCCATAAAGAAGCGATAAGAGGTATAAAGATAATCATTATGATGGGAGGAATTATTCCACTTTTCCAGTTCTTTTTGAAGTTTTTCCAATAAGTGTGCATTTTGTCATCTCCTACTCATAATAATGTAGAAATATCTCTTCAAGACTTGCATCTTCTATTGTAAGTCTAGTAATTCTATAATTATTTAGAACCTTGAGTAAGTCATCTATATTCTCTTTAAGTTGCAGTTCAAAAATTCTTGAGTTGGACTGTTGGATAGCTGTAATGTAGGATAAATTAGAAAACACTTCCTTATCAGGAATAGAATCCTCGGAAAATTCAATTGTTATATTTTGAAGGAATTTGCTTCTTAAATCTTGGATAGTTTCAACTAATATTATCTTGCTTTCCTTGATTATTGCGACTCTATCGCAGATGGATTGAACCTCTGATAAATCATGAGAACTAAGAAAAATAGTGAAACCTTCTTTCTTTAATTGTTTCAAAATCCTGTGAAATTTAGATGTCATTAAAGGATCTAATCCCTTGGTAGCTTCGTCTAAAATCAATAATTCTGGCTTAGAGGCTAAAGCTGCTATGATCCCAACTTGTTGCTTGTTTCCTGAAGATAAGGTTCTAATTTTCATACTCAAATCTACTTTGAAATCCTTTTTCAGCTTCTTAAGGAATTTTTCATTGATTGGCCTGAAAAAACCATAATATTTTATCAGTTCATTTCCTGTAAAATTGTCATATAAAGCCATATCTCCAGGTACATAACCAATCCTCTTTCTAATCTCCAACGAATCCTTATGGTGATCTAGACCAAATACAGTTATCTTTCCTTCTTGAATATTGAGATAGTCAAGTATCGCCCGCATAGTTGTTGTTTTACCAGCCCCGTTGGGTCCCAAAAATCCGAATATTTCTCCCCTCTTAACTGAGAAGGAAACATTCTCAGCTCCAGTAACTTCTCTCCCAAATTTCTTAATCTTCAAATCTACTTCTTTGCCATAGATTTTTGTTAGATTAGATACATTGAGAACCACATCTGAGGACATTATATTCAACTTCATCAGTTTTAATATACTTAAAAAAATACCTCTGTATGCTAGTGTTGCTTTAAGCATTAAGTTTATTAGATTGATTCCTATTATTTAATGTTAGAACTATGGGGGTTCGTTATATGAAAAGAAAAACAGTTTACTCCGTATTAGTTACAGCAATTTTACTGGGAGCGTTAATCCCATTGAATGTACAAGCTATTGATCATACCCTTACTTGGCACTCCAGTTTAGATGATGAGAAAATAGCTTGGAGAATATATGAACAGTATTTGTTTGATCCAGCTGATCCTCCAACTTTAGCAGACAGGGATTTGTATAAAGGAAGTGTTTTAGCTTTTGAGATTAATGACACTCTACCAATTTATTATGGTGATGTATACGAAGCTTCACATCCTCCACAATTCTTGAAGTTATACGTTGATTATACAGAAATATCTTTCTACGATATAAATGATCAATATGAACCTTCTTTTGCATTACAATTTCTTGTTATACCATACATGTTTCATAATGCCGCTTCTGGAATGGATGAAAACATAACACAGTTCCTAGAGCATAGAGCAAGTACTCATCCTAATATTACTGCAATTGATTATTTCATGAGTGGTGGTAATTATGTAACAGTGACAATCTACAATGACTTTATTGACTCATTCCAAATTACTTACAATAATGATACAGGAATCTGTGCAAACCTCTATATAGAAGATGATTTCGGAGAAATGTGGGCACAGTTAGATATCTGGGAATCAAGTATAGATGATGCAGGTGTGACTCTTGATCATACTCTTAACTTTCACTCTAACTTAGGTGCTGGAACCATTCTTGCTTGGGAATATACTGAGTTAACCTATGAACCTGAAGCGACTGGTGAAATGGAAGTAAATAATCAAACTTTGGAAGTAGGTGATTTATTTAGCTTCCACTACGATGCTATCCCAACTAATCCAATAGAATACTATGGTGCAGAATTCACTGGATGGGAAACAAGCTTCTTCGATGTTTACTACGAAACTGAACTTATGGAATGGGAACATATAAACCGAGGACAAATAGCTTTATGGCTCACACTAATTAATCCTCTAAGTTGTACTCTATACAATGATACAGTAATACCGATGGATGAAATTCATTACATTAGAGATTCCAATGACCCTGGAATAGAAAACACTACTGTCACAATGAATGGTAATATGCTGCTTGTATATGATATGATGGACGAATACATGAATTGGCATGTCGAGCTTGATATTAATACTGATTCAGGTATTGTTGAAACTTTAGCTATTGATTTAATAGGTTTCGTACATTTCGAAATGGCATTCAAGGCAGCAAATTCAACTTTATTAATTGATGGATCTGTCAATACAGATGATGGTGATGGTACTACCAGAACTCTACCAGGTTTCAATTGGTTCTATCTATTTTTCGCTGTCATTGCTGTTTTACCAATAATTCGAAGAAGAAAGTGTTAATTTCTTCTTTTCTATTTTTCTTTTAATCTTCTTTCTATTCTAGAAATTGCTTCTTTAAGAGTTTCAAGTTTATGTGAAAAAGAAAATCTAACGTATTTACATGATTCTGGATTCTCTTTCCCTTTCTGGTAGAAACTTGATCCAGGAACTGTTGCAACACCTTGTTCCTTAACAAGAAAATCAGCAAAATCAGTATCATTTTCACTAAAGTGAGAAACATCTGCTAGGAGATAATATGCACCTTTAGGTTGAATTGGAGATAATTTTAATCTAGAAAGATTTTCTACTAAATAATTTCTATTAGTCTGATATCGTTCCTTCAATTTAGTGTAGTAATCAGTATCAAGATCAAATGATTTCAAAACTGCAAGTTGTAACAATGAGGGAGCACAAATTGTAAGATAATCATGTACTTTTCTTATACCATTCATTAATCTTTTTGCTGAAGCAACATATCCAATCCTCCAACCTGTAATAGAAAAAGTCTTACTAAATCCTGAAATAGTAATAGTTTTATCAAACATTTCATCAATACTCGCTGGACTTATGTGTGTGAGATTATCATAAATTATGTGTTCATATATCTCATCAGTAATTGCAATAATTCCATTATCATTACATAAATCTGAAATTAGCAACAGTTCTTCTTTAGTAAAAACCTTTCCTGTTGGATTATGAGGGGTATTGATGAATATCGCTTTGGTTTTTTCATTTACTGATTCTTTGAGTTTTTCTTCATCAATACAAAAATCCCCCTTACCTAATTCAACAAATCTAGGTTTAGCTCCACTTAGATAAGTAAGAGGAACATAGTTTTCATACCAAGGTTCTAAAATAATCACTTCTTCTGAAGGATTCAAAATTGCTAAAATACTACTAGCTATAGCTTCACTTGCACCACAAGTAATTGTAATCTCATTTTCACAATCATAGAGGATGTGGTTGTAATTTTCGAGTTTATCAGCTATTTTTTCTCTGAGATCTCTCCTACCATAAGTGACTGTATATTGATGTTCATTACACTTTAAAGCTTCTTCAATACCCTCTAATAATAGCGAAGGAGGACTATAATCAGGCATTCCTTGAGACAAATTAATGGCATCATGTTCGATTGCTTTTCTTGTCATTTCTCTAATAACAGATTCTTGAAAATTAGCTAATCTAGAGGCAAGAGGTTTCATTAACATCTAAGAAAATGTAAGATTAATATCTTTTTCTAGTATTAATTAATCATCTGCAGTATAGAATTCTGTTTTCTTAATGTTGATCAATCCTAACATTGAAAGATCTTCTATCCTATCAATAAAAGTAAGAAAGTTCATAGATTCTTCAGCTTTAAAATATATATCTAGTAAAGTTTTATACTGATTACCAATACAATATGTGAGAAGTTTTTCATAGGTGAAGAAGTCCTTACCAGAAAGGTCATTTTTTATTGATGGCCATTGTCGTCGAAAAGTTGCATAGGATTTAAGTGATGCTAAAGGAAAAGAACTTTTAGCATGTAGAATCATATCGAGTTCGATGATTGTTTCTCCAGTTGGACCAGTAGGTATCTTAGGATCAAGATAAGACATCATATAAGAAAGCATTTCTTCATCGAGTAAGACTACAGATTCAAGAATAGAAGCAATTTGCATTAACCATTCTTCAGCAATTTCTTGCTTTACTCCTCTGCTTAATTTTGCTTTGATATCAATAAACTGAAGATCAGAGGTGATTTCAATTGAAAATTTATCTTCTTTATCTGAAGTTTGAAAACGAGTTTGTCTTAGTCTATCAATTATGGCTAAGTCTTTGATGTTTTTTCCTTTGAAATCTTTTTCCAAGGTTATTTTTACAGATTTGAAGTCTACTTTTTTTGGAACTGGTATTTGCATTGAAGAGATTTCTTGTTTTGAAACATCATCTCCAACTCTTACTGGTACTTGAGATCTGACCACCATGTTCTTATCAACATAAAGGATATTAGCATTTAATTTCTCATCGACACAAGGGTGAATATCTACATATTCTACATAACCTCGTTCATCTACACTATGATGTAAAGAAGGCAGAACGTACAATATCCTTGTTTTGTTGCATAGGTTACATTCATAATCGATTTTACGTCTGCCAGATTTATTACTCAACTAATCAGACCTCGTTTTACTATAGTAATTAGAATTATTTTGTAAATATTAATCTTTGCTTACTATTAGTGCTATATTCAAAAATATTTTTGCAAAATCTTTAAATCTGCGGAGGACATGCTCAATACATGGATGCACATACGTTTTTCTACGATTATGTTTTTTTTGCGCTCCTTTATGGCTTACCTATCTATATGTGTAATTCCTTTGCTAATTTAAGTAAATTCATTCCTTGGTTAGGTTCTCCTGTCGATTTTAATAAGAACTGGACAGATGGAAGAAGAATTTTTGGCGATCATAAAACTTGGCGAGGAATTATTTTCGGTATCATCTTTGGAACAGTAACTGGAGTAATAATTTGGTACCTATGTTTCTTTAAGTATAATCTATTTGAGTTAAATCCGAGTAGTTCTTGGGAACCAACCTCTACAGGATATCCCGTCTATCCTTGGTATGTAGGTTTCTTCATGAGTATTGGTGATCATGCAGCTGATCTTCTTGGATCTTTCATCAAACGAAGAATGAATATCCAATCTGGAGGTTCATTACCCTTATATGATCAAGGTTCATTTGCAGTAACTGGAGTACTTCTTGCTCTGCCATTTACTTGGGGGTTAACTAATATTTGGTGGTTATTCTTAACTCTAGTAGTAGTAACACCTTTTGTACACTTCATTGTAAATATCCCTGCTTATTGGCTTGGTTTAAAAGATGTTTGGTATTGATGTGCCAACATTTTTAAACTCTTTTTACTTTTAGATATTTGTTCGGTTTGAAGCACCGATTATAGTAGGAGTTTATCTCCATGAATCCGGAAGAAGAAGCTATCTTATTTCAAGAGACGTTTGACATTATTTTCCAAGAAAGCAAAGATATGATTTTTGTTGTGGATAATAATGGAGTTATTCTGGATTCTAATATCCAATCTCTGAGATATTTGGGGATGACTCTCAAGAATATCCACAAACAGGAACTGAGGAAGTTTGTCAAAGAATCCAAACAATTTAAAGAATTTCTGGAACTGACCAAATCAGAAGGAGCAAGAAATTCTCAGTTTACTTTTCTCACTCAAGATGAAAATGAGATACCTTTTCATGTTTCGGCTACATTAATTAAAGCAGAGAATTACAGTTATCTAGTATTATTGTGTAGAGATATTCAAGATATAATTGATGTGGCATCACAGAGAAGATTCTTTTTTGAATTGTTTCAACATGATCTTCTAAATAATCTCCATACTGAAATTGGTTATATTGATATTTTGCAAAAACTTGGAAAAGATGAGACAGACTATGAAAAGACAGCTGACCAACTGATAGAGAAAATGAGAGAAATGGTAGTTAGATCCATTTATCTTGTTCAGAACGCTAATATTAACTTACTTCTTCAAGAAGAAAGACTATTGTCAAAACAGACTATTGCGGATATATTGAAACATAGTGTAAGATATCTAAATAATTTCTTCTCCAAACAAATATCTGCTGAGATTACTCACATGGAAGACTTGATTGTATTAGGTGATGAGTACATGTACAGAGTCTTTGTCAATTTAATTGTGAGGATGCTAGAATATACAGATGAAAAACTCAAGGTAGAAATTTATGTCACAAGACCTAGGGATAAGGTTAATGTTAGAATGCATTTTGAAGGAGTTATACTCTCGGCTGATGCTAAAACAGAGTTGATGGAGATAACTACCTTGGACAGAAAGAAACTAGATGTGGCAGTGGCACATTCTATGTTGGAAAAGTACGAGATGAAACTTCGGATAGAATCTGTTAAAAGACTTGGAGATGTTGTAGGTACAAGAATCTCTGTGTCCATACCTGTATTCGAAGAAGATTGAAGAAGTGAATAGAATTATTCAAGGGATTAAAGTGAGTAAAATTCTTCAAGATTACGCTAAAGAAATTGACCTTCTTTTTGAAGGAGATTTAGAAGTATACAAGAGACTAGTAGATGTTATTCTTAATACTGAGGAAAACATAATTGTAAAACTAGCCCTTATAGAGCAGTTGAGCAATTTGTAACTTCAAATGGAGTAGGATCCAAGAATAGGCAAGAAACAGAACAAGTTAATCCAGAATTCTATAGGAAGATAAGTGAATATTCGTACATACCAGAAGAATTTCACAGTTTGATTGCTGAAGGTACAAAGGAGCTAATAACTGATCTACAATGAAATTCACTCCTAGACTCAGACGATGCAAAACAATTAATTTTGCAATTAAAAGAGCAAATCAAGAATTATCAAAATCTTGATGCTGATATCCATACATGGTTTTAATCGTTTACTGATGTCATCCTAAATGCACTAGAAACAGAGGATGAAGAATTAATGATTTTTGTACTTAAAGCATTTGATGATTATCTTGATACAACTTTTGAGTTTAATCCAATATTCAATAGTTCTCATACAAACGATATCTTCCAAAGTATAATTGAACAATACCTTCAAAAAATGAGTGAAAGCTCAAACAGAGTAGTATCAGAAATTTTGAACTCACTTAATGGCTTTTTTATGTATCTCAACGACAAAACAATCCTGCAAATTTGTTGGTGTTCTTTTCATCGGGATAGCCCTAGAGTAGATTTATCATGTTTGAAGTTTCTAGTAAATCATGTTAGAATTCTCTCACAAACCACAAGTGAGTACAAAGAACAAGGATTGCTTTGTCTTAACATTATTCGGAAATACTGTTTATTACATACGATAAAAGGTAATTCAATGTGGGAAAAAGCAATGTATGATTGGGGAGTGCATATCCTAAAGTAACTGCAAAATCAACTAATTTCGCGATACGAGAAATCTAACTCATATGTATTTAAATCTAGAATAAAACAAATACTTCCTGAACTTGATTTGAAGTATAACTCACCAAATCAGTTTGAAGAAGATCTAAATTAAAGAGCTAAAACTAGACCTTATACAAGGAAAATTGAGGATTTAACCCGTGTTTTTACATGCAAAGCAAACACTGAAGTGTTCAAGAAACGAGAAGAGTAATTGAAATATATTGCATTAGCTGATTCAGAATCAGATTAAACCCAAAAATCCTTTCAATATACCCTTCGCGAATTCCTTTGCAAATCCTTTTGCTGCATCTTCTGTTATTGACGAAATGAAACTTTTTCTTTGAGTCGTACCAGATTTATAAGCATGCCATTTTGGTTCAATTCTTGAGTAGTTTGATGAATAAGAGACTTTTAAAAATTTCTCAATTGCTTCATCGTCCTTAGATTTGATTACACACTCGATGGCTTCTAGTTTCTTTCCTAGTGCCATAAATGTAGTTCCTTTTAGACCCCATGCTAAGCTAAAATTGGGATCAATTTCGAGAGCTTTTTCAGCACAGTTCATTGCATTATCAGCAAGATTCTTCGATTTTTCGTATGAATAAAGAATAGTGTATGCAAATCCTAAAAAGCACAAAGCTTCCTTATGTTTTGGATTAATAGCTATTACTTCATTAAGACATTTAATTGCATTCGAGCTATTACCAATATTTGCCTCTCTATAACTATCTACAGCAGCAGTAGATGGATCTTTAACTTGACTAATGTATACAATCCCAAGAAAGAAATTAGATTCAGAGTCCTTTCTATTTTGCGCAACAGCTTTACTTAATTGATATTCAGCATCCATGAAATTCTTCTGAAAGAAATACACTCTTCCAAGGTAATAACTCACCGACTTATATTCAGGTTTTAATTGGATTACTTCTGTAAACCAAGATTCAGCCTTAGCAAAATCTCTTTGTCTATAGTATAATATGCCAAGATAATACCTTGCATCAATGTATTCCTTATCTAGTTCAATCACTTTGTTAAACTGGTTTTCAGCTTCTATGAACTTTTTCAGTTCTAAATAGGATCGACCCAAAGCATGAACTGCATAAATATATTTTTCATCTACTTCAATTGCTTTCTTATACTGTGCTTCTGCATCGGCATATCTCTTTTGGATAAAGAAAATATTTCCAAGATTGTATAGTGCATAAATGTCGTTTGGGTTTAATTGCAAAGTTTTCTTGAAATATTGCTCTGCTTCAGGATATTTCTTTTGATCTTGGTATAGACGACTAAGATAATAATTTGAGTAAAAGTGATCTTCATCTAATTCCAACACTTTCTTAAAATTAATTTCAGCTTCAGCATAGTTTTTCTGATCAAAATACTTTTTTCCGATTTTGTAAGTTTCTTCCGCTTGGTTTGTCATTATTAAACAGCTCAACCAATAATCTGTCTGAAAGATGAAACTATACTAATTAATAGTTTTGCTTCATTAAGACTGCATCTAATAAAAAAGAAAATGATGTTCTTACAATGTGAATAAAATCATGTTTCTCTGATAAAAAGTTCCAATGGAAATGAACCCAGAACCATCCCATAAGGAACCACATCTAAGAAGAGACTATACTAGAAGGTAGGTTAGAATAGATGTAAGGCAAGAATTTTAACTCCTCCTATCTGAGAATTTTTGAGTATACTTCGCGCATTGAAAATTGATTTAAAATTATGTCAGAAATTTACTGAATAATAATTCATTTTTATTTGGATTTAATCGCTTTACTCCAAACTTTAAGAGGTTCTAACGATAATCTTATAAGCTACTCTAAGGAATAAAACAAAATGAAAATTTGGACGCGTCCAAATTTCTGTGGTCAGTTAATAGTGGGTTATAATAGTGTCTGACAAAAAACACCTGATTGATATGCATGCGAATGGAGTATTGACCATTTCAGAGATTAATGCAGGTAATAAAGCCCATCGTTTTCTAGCTGACCTAGGTATTCATGCGGGAGAGAAAATAAAAGTGATCAAAAATGATTCTGGTCCTATTATTATTGAGGTGAAAGGCACAAGAGTTGCTATTGGTCGAGGTTTAGCTTCTAAAATCGAAGTACGATAAGAGTTGTTTCTATGCGCAAATGGGGTAAGCGTCATTATAAAGGCAGACGATTCAGAGATAAAAGAAAACGTCCTTATGCTGATCGTTGGAGATTTTTCAGAAAAGAATTCAAGACGCATTTTAAAACACATATGAGGAAACATTTCGAACATTCTATCGAACATAAAGTAGCTTTTCTTGGAAATCCTAATGTAGGTAAGTCTTCCTTATTTAACGTTCTTACTGGTTCTCATCAACATATTGGTAATTGGCCAGGAAAAACTGTTGAACGTAAAGAAGGGCATTTCATTTTATCTGATGAATACTTTTCATTAGTGGACTTACCTGGAACTTACTCACTCACTGCTAGATCTGAAGAAGAACTAGTAACCAGGCAATATTTGGTTGAAGCTCAACCTGATTTGGTTTGTGTCATAGCAGATGCAACTAGATTGGAGAGAACTTTATTCGTAGCTCTTCAAGCTATGGAGTTGACTAAAAATGTGGCAATAATCATCAATATGAAGGATATAGCAATAAAAGAATGTATTGACGTAGATACTGTTCTATTAGAAGAGAAACTAGGTGTTCCTATTCTTTATGTTTGTGCATATGATACTTATGATATCATGAGAATCAAGAAATTCATCTATGATTCTCTTCATACTGACAAATATTCTTTTACTCCCGCATCAGTAGTATATCCTCCAAAAATTGAATTTATGATTAATAACATATCTAAACAAATTGAAGCACGAGAAACTATGTTGAATTATCCAACTAGATGGTTAGCTTTCAAGATTTTAGAAGGAGATAATTTAGTTATAGAAGAGTTGTCTAAGGAATTTGATTTAACAGATGTAAATGAGAAAGTGGAGAAACTAGCAAAGGATGAGAACCTTGATCCAGCTGTTGAAATTTCT
>Ga0272441_10014610_pt1 | contig 11099 bp, 10 predicted proteins | sample SSMProp6N_FD_193582 | JGI IMG/M metagenome (GOLD analysis project Ga0272441, IMG submission 193582) | Marine sediment archaeal communities from Little Sippewissett salt marsh, Falmouth, MA, United States - SSM-Prop-6N | ecosystem: Environmental > Aquatic > Marine > Wetlands > Sediment ...
TATTAAAGTTAAAAAATAGAGGAGTTAAACAGGCACCTTTTGTTGTACTGAAAGGTGCAAACATGGCAGCTGTCCTTGTGGAAGTTGCTTTTATTTCTAATTCCCAGGAAGAAAAATTATTGAGAAATAATGATTTTAGCGCAAAAGCAGCCCAGGCACTATTTAGTGCGGTTAAATATTATATAGAGAATTCTTCGGAAGAGGGATAAATAATTTATGGCCAAAAAGAAAAAATCTACAAAAAAAAGAAAAAAATACAATATTTTTTTCAGATTGTTGCTTATAGGCTTAGTTTTTTTATTAGGCTATACTTTCTTAACAAGAATACTGCTGCCCGTTTACCATGAATATTTCAAAAAACCAACAGTGATTGAAAAAGAAGAGCTCCCACAAAAAGAAGAAGAAGAAATGGAAATTATAAAAGAAGAAGAGATGGTAGAAACAAAGCTATACTTTTCGGATATAGATGCAATGTATCTGGTTGCTGAAAAAAGAAAAATACCTGAAGTTTCAAATCTCGCAAAACAGATTATAATTGAATTGATAAAAGGTCCCAATAATTCAAATCACTACCCGACAATTCCCGAGGATACAAAAGTGAATGAAGTTTATATTTCTGATGATATTGTGTATGTTGACTTATCTGAAAATATAGTAAAAAATCATTCTGGAGGAAGTAGCAGTGAGCTGATGACCGTTTATTCCCTTGTAAATTCTTTAACAGAGATCCCCTCAATCAAAGGGGTGCAAATACTTATTGAAGGAAAGCAAAGGGAAAGTCTGACAGGGCATATTGATATAAGCATGCCTTTGCTCAGAGATGAAGATTGGATTAACCCGTAATATATTTTAAAATTTAAAGAGGGAGAATAACAAAATTAATAACTTTATTATTAGAGATTTAATCCAATTTTTTAATAACAAGATTATTATTGTTGCTGTAATTACTTGGATATTCAATCAAACTTTAAAAATAACCCTGTATTATGTAACGGAAAAAGAGTGGGATATTAAAAGATTTTTTGGTGCGGGGGGCATGCCCAGCACGCATTCGGCTATTTCTACAAGTGTTGCGGTATCAATTGGTTGTGTAGAAGGCTGGAATTCAAGCTTATTTGCGCTGGCGTTCGTTTTTTCCATGGTTGTTATGGCAGATGCAGCAGGAGTTCGTCGTGCAACGGGAGAACAAGCTAAAGTATTAAATAAAATTATTTTGGAATTTTTTGAAGAGATGAAAATCAAGGATGAGCGTCTTAAAGAGTGGGTGGGCCATACACCATTTGAGGTCATTGTGGGTGCGCTTATCGGAATAGTGATGTCCACAATACTCTCATTTTATTTTCATTTGAGATAATTTGCTAATGTATGCGAATAAAGAAAGTATATCCTCAGCTAAAAGGACTGACCGTTGAAAAATTTAGAAAAAGAAAGATTAGATATACTGCTTGTTAAAAAAGGATTTTTTGAGACCCGGGAAAAAGCTAAAAGGGCAATCATGGCTGGGGAAATTACAGTAGAAAATTATAAGACACTTAAAGCAGGACAAAACATAAGCGTGAATAGTATTATTACCCTTTCCAAAAAAAAGACTGATTTTGTAAGTCGAGGTGGAGATAAACTGAATAAAGCTATCCTTGATTTACATGTACCGATTAAGGGAAAAAGAGCCATTGATGTTGGTGCTTCTACCGGCGGTTTTACCGATTGCTTACTGAAGCATGGAGCTGAAAAGATTTATTGCATTGATGTAGGCTATGGTCAGTTAGCTTGGAAATTACAGAAAGATCCCCGGATAGTTGTTATGGATAGAACCAACATCAGATACCTTACACCTGAGAAGTTTAAACTGCTCTTTGAACTTGCAACCATTGATGTGTCTTTTATATCTTTGGAAAAGGTTTTACCGAATGTTTATAATTTATTAACTCCAAATGGAGAAGTGTTAGCCCTCATCAAGCCGCAATTCGAAGCAGGAAAAGAATATGTCCAAAAAGGTGGTATTATAAAAAAGCCGGAAATACATCAAATGGTGATTGAAAAAGTAAGCAATACGGCTTTATCGTTAAATTTTGGGATTTTTGGTTTAACACATTCTCCCCTAAAAGGGAAAAATAGTAATATAGAGTACTTAATTTATTTGAAAAAAAATTCTACAGGGGAGAAAATCCAAAGTTTTTATCGAAAAATTGAGAAGGTGATAAAATTCGCCCATCATGAGCTTTCTCTTATAAATTAGCGCAATATTATATTTTTAGAATAAAGCTGAGTTAAATAAATCTAGTTGAAAATCTAGAATCAGTGAATAGTAAATATTATTGGAGTGAAATTTTGTCTGTTATTTCAAATAGGCTTTTTATTTTATTTCTCTCTCTTTTTATTATTATCATATGTGTTTATATCTTTGCTAGGCTAACCCATTGGATTAATGCAAGAAAATTAAAAAAAAGATTTGCTAAAAGCAGGCAAGCGGAAAAAGAAGCTGAAAATTTCTTAAAGAAAAAAGGTTATACGATTGTAGATATTCAAAAAAGCAAATCAATTTTAATCGCCATTGGTGATAAGATCCACCGCTATTTAATCCGTATTGACTATTTAGTAAGAAAAAAGGGTAAGATTTACGTGGTAGAGGTAAAAAGCGGAGAAAAGAATCCTTATATTACAAATAGGGAAACCAGAAGACAGATGTTGGAATATTATCTTGCTTACCAACCAAACGGAATCATATTACTTAATATGAAGAACAAAAGTATTTCTGAAGTAAAATTCCAATTTGAAAAAACCTCTCGATATTGGATAACAAAGTTATTTTATTTCTTGGCTGGAATTGTGTTTGCAATAATTCTATATTATATATTTAGTGGAGGATAGAATGAAGTTAAATTACCTTGGATTAATTATAAACTATAAAAAAAAGAAATCCCTGCTAGTTGCAAAAAAAATAATAGATTGGTCAAATTCCAAAGGTATAAAAGTCTGCATTGAAAAAGTAGAAGGGCAGCCTGTCATCAATGAAGATGTAGACTGTTTTCAAGAATCATTTTTAAAAAAAACAGAATTAATTATTTCTTTGGGCGGAGATGGTACTTTACTAAGAGCTGCCAGAATAGCAGCTGTTAAAAATATTCCGGTTTTCGGAATCAATTTAGGCGGTTTGGGATTTCTCACGCAAATCGGAACCAAGGATATAGAAACTTACTTGGAAAAATTATATCAAAAGAAATATTTTATTGAAGAAAGAATGATGCTTGAATGTAGAGTAATAAGGAAGAATAAAGAGAAAATAAAAAAGTTTATTGCCTTGAATGATATTGTTATAGGAAAAGGGGCCTTTGCCCGTTTGGTATGTTTGGCAACTTATGTAAATGATTATTATGTAATAACCTATTCTGCAGATGGGTTGGTATTATCTACCTCGACCGGTTCAACCGCTTATTCTCTCTCAGCAGGTGGGCCAATTGTAAATCCACAGATTAAATCCATGTTAATGACCCCCATATGTCCGCATACTTTATCTGCTCGGCCTTTAATTATCGGAGAAAATGATCGTGTGAGAATAGATTTGGAATCGAGCGATGAAGAAGCCATGCTGACCATCGATGGACAGGAGGGATTTGCATTAAAATATAGAGATGAAGTTGTTGTAAAAAAATCAAAGTACATAACAAAATTAATTACATTTAAAGACAAGAATTTTTATACAATTCTACGTGAAAAACTAAAATGGAGTGGTCAAGTCAACATTCATTGAGCGGGATGGAAATAATATGTTGTTTCAATTGAATATAAAAAATATGGCTTTAATTAGAACTTTAAATATTGAGTTTGAAGAAGGGTTGAATGTTCTAACTGGAGAAACAGGTGCAGGAAAATCAATTATAATACAAGCTATAAATATTATTTTAGGAAGCCATGTTTCTTCTGATATGGTAAGAGAGGGAGAAGTTAGTTTGATAGTTGAGGGATTATTTTTTGTTTCCGCTCAGGAAAAAGAATGGATAAATAGTATTAATCCTGATATGAAAATAGTTAACGATGATGAAACCATGGTGATAAGACGGGAAGTCAATAAAAGAGGCAGAAATAAGTGCTGGGTTAATGAAGCATTGGTGAATCTTTCCGTACTGCAGAAAATAGGAAAATATTTAGTAGATTTACATGGGCAACATAGTCATCAATCCCTTCTCGATGTTTCTACACATATTGATTTATTGGATCGTTTTGGAGGAGATAATATTTTAAAGAATAGAAGCAAATTATTCACTGCATACCGCTCATGGAAAGAGAAAAAAAGAATATTATCAGAAATTAACATAAAAAAAGAAGAAAACCTAAAACGGATTGATTTTTTAAAATTTCAATTGAAAGAGATAAGTGATGCTGCTTTATCAAAAAACGAAGATAAAATCCTGGAAGAAGAAGAAATGCTTCTCAAAAATGCCGAGAAAGTACTTGGCGTTATGGAAAAAGCTATAGTGGCTCTCCATGAAGGCGGATTTGAACAATTTTCTGTAAGAGACTTAATTAATGAAGTTTCATCAAGTATGGGAGAAATTGCTGGCCTTGATCCTAAAATTGAGCAAATAAGGAATAATATAAAAGAAGTTAGTTATCATCTCGAAGATACCGTTGGTGAAATAATTAACTATAAAGATAAAATTAATCTAAATCAACAAAGATTAAAGGAAGTGGAAGAAAGATTAAACATTATCAATAATCTAAAGAGTAAATATGGCAATACTATAAGTGAGATATCGATATATGGAGAAAAAATATACAAAGAGCTGAATGCGATAGATTATGATGATGAAAAAATTGGACAATTAAGAGAGCAAGTAGCATCTTTAGAACAGGTTATTTCCCAACTTTCCATAAAAATAAGCGAAGATAGAGCAAAAATTGCTCGGGAAATTGAAAAAGAAGTCATAAAAGAACTAGATCATCTAAAAATGAAGAATTGCCGGTTTAAAGTGTCAATTATTCATCAAAAGGATGATAAGGGCATCAATATAGACGGGAAAAAATATAAAATAGGGCCAAAAGGTATTGATATAATAGAATTTATGATTTCTCCAAATTTAGGTGAGATTTTACGGCCGTTAGCTAAAATAATTTCCGGGGGAGAGATTTCTAGAATAATGTTGGCTCTAAAATCAATTCTTTCAGAAGTAGACTGTATTCCTACTTTAATTTTTGATGAAGTAGATAGTGGAGTAGGAGCTAGATTGGGTGAAGTAGTTGCTGAAAAATTAAGAAATATATCTAAAAAGCGTCAGGTTGTTTGTGTAACTCACTTACCACAAATTGCATGTAAATCACAAAGGCATTTCTATATCGAAAAAAATGTTATAAAAAATTCAACATGGATAAAAATAAGAGAAATAAATGGTGAACATCAAGTCAATGAAATCGCCAGGATGTTAGACGGGAATCAAATCAGTGAAATTACGATTCAACATGCCAGAAAGATGCTCAGCAGGTAATGCAGGTGAATTGATAGGTTACAAGGTTGTATAAAAATATGTCAATTATCGCTATTCGAAGAGAGAAGCAGTCTAACAAATTGAGTTTATTGCATAATATGCATAATGGAAAATAATGCATCGAAAATATAAAGCAAAAATGGTTGGTCAATAGCAAAAATGGTTGAATTTATTGCTCGGCATTTTATGATCATTTTATTTGTAAAATGATTTAAACTACGATTAATATCGAGATTATTGGAGCTTTGTTTAGGATATGGGATATGATAGAAAAAATGAATAAAAATCAGGATCAATGGACAAGTGAGATTGAACAACAAAATGAAATACAGAGTACTTTGAAAGCAATCATACGCTCAACGGATGATGCCATATCTGTAGTCGACGAAAAAGGTTTGCAAACAATTATTAATCCTGCATATACTCGACTTACTGGTTTAACTGAAAAAGACGTTTTGGGCAAACCCCCGACCACTGATATTGCTGGTGGCGGAGAAAGTATGCATTTAAGAGTGTTAAAAACGAAAAAAGCAGTTCATGGTGTTAGGATGTATGTTGGGCCGAGTAGAAAAGAAGTGATTGTAAATGTTTCTCCTGTTATTGTAGAAGGAAAATTAAAGGGAAGTGTTGCTGTAATTCACGATGTATCCGAGATTAAATATTTAAGTAAAGAGCTGGAAAGGTTCAAGCAAAGAGTCCGGGACCTGGAAAGTAAGTATACTTTTAAGGATATTGTGGGTAATAGCAGAGGTATGATTATTGCCAAAGAACAGGCTAAAAAAGCGGCAGAAACTCCTGCTACCGTTCTCCTTCACGGTGAAAGTGGAACAGGAAAAGAACTATTTGCCCATGCCATTCATCACGACAGTAAACGAAAAAATCGACAATTCATACGGGTTAATTGTTCAGCACTGGTAGATACCCTATTGGAAAGTGAACTTTTTGGATATGAAGGAGGCTCATTTACAGGAGCAAAAAGAAGTGGAAAAAAAGGATTATTCGAAGAAGCTGATAAGGGAACCATTTTTCTGGATGAAATCGGTATGATGAGTTTGAATTTACAGGCAAAACTTCTCAGAGTTCTTCAGGAAAAAGAGATAGTCAGAGTGGGTGGAAGAAATTCTGTTAATGTAGATGTTCGCATTATTTCTGCTACGAATATAGACCTACATCACGCGGTCGAAGAAGGAAGATTTCGAGAAGATTTATATTACCGAATATATGTGATTCCTATTTATATTCCTCCGTTACGGGAGAGAAAAGAAGATTTACCGCTTTTAGTCAATAGTTTAATCAGAAAATATAATCAGGATTTTGGCCGGAACATAAAAGATATTCTTCCGGAATCTCTAAATATTTTGATTGAATACTCTTGGCCGGGAAATGTAAGAGAACTGGAAAATGTAATCGAAAGAGCAGTCATTAACATGAAAATGAGCGAAGAAATCATATTGCCCAAACATATCCCTTCCCTAGATGGTTTGAATAAGATTCAACATACATCACCAATTCGGATTCAACGGACGAGCTATGAAGAATTTTTTGATATAAAAAAAGAGAAAAAAAATCTAAAAAACATAAAAAACATCACAGAAAAAACAATGATTATAAATGCTTTAAAAGCCTCAAAGGGTAACAGTATAGAAGCTGCAAAAAATTTAGAAATCAGTTTAAGGAGTTTCTATTATAAAATAAAAAAATATAATATAGAAAAGAAATATGATTTTGACTAAATCATTAAATCATATTAAATTTGTAAATAATATATTACGGTGAATTATTTTGCGGAACTGATTTGGGATTAGATAAAGGGATAATCTCATCATATTTTCTGAAAATACAGAACCACTCAGAAATACTTCAGAGAATAAGTTGTAAAAAATAGTAATTGCATTAATTGCAATAATTTGCTATAAATGCAAGAATTGTATTAAATCAAAAAAACATTCGTTATTTAAAGGTAAAAAGGTAGCTTTTATCAAGAAAAGAGCTACCTTTTATTTTTTTTAGTGTAAAAATTGATTGGCACGAAAATTGCTTATATAATTTATAGAGGATCTTTTGCATGATCAATCAATTAGTTATTGCTTTTTAGATAAATTTAAAGACGAAGATTAATAACAATTTTTTAGAGATATATGAAAATATCATTAATCAAAAATCAAAAAATTAAAGGAGCGAAAAAATGTCTATTGACACAAATTATTTTTATTCTGACATTGCAGCAACAATGAATGCTTCCGCTATTCGAGAAATACTAAAGCTGGTTCAAAATCCGGAAGTAATTTCTTTAGCGGGAGGAATGCCGGATCCTGAGACTTTTCCGGTTGAAGATATCAAAGAAATTGTGCAAAAGATATTAAACGAAAATAGTGCAAGAGCCTTGCAATACAGCAGCACAGAGGGCCTACCAGATTTAAGAAAATGTATTTTAGATTTTTTGTCTGAAGATAATATAAGCGGAAAGTTGGACAACATCATCATTAGTTCAGGTTCCCAGCAAGGATTGGATTTAGTGGGAAAAGCATTTTTAAGCCCCGGAGATATCGCTATAGTGGAGTTACCAAGTTATCTTGCAGCATTAAATGCTTTCCGAAGTTATGGTGGGGTATTGGTGGGTATTCCCATGGATGAAGATGGGATGAAGATGGATGTTTTGGAAGAAAAATTGACGCAATTAAAAAATAGTGGAAAAAAAGTGAAATTTATTTACACAATTTCTAATTTCCAAAATCCGGCAGGGGTTACCCTGACACTTGCACGACGGAAAAAACTCATCGAAATAGCTCACAAATTTAATGTATTAATCATAGAAGATAATCCTTATGAAAAACTGAGATTTGAAGGAGAATCAATTCCTTCAATCTACTCCATCGAAAAAAACGGTTCTGTCATCAGCTTAGGGACTTTTTCCAAAATATTATGTCCCGGCTTGCGGCTAGCTTGGATTTTAGGCAATAAAGAAGTTATTAAAAAAATGGTCATATTGAAGCAGGCGACTGATCTATGTACCAATATAATGGGACAATTAATTGCATTTGAATATTGTCAATCCGGAAAATTGGAAAAACGAATTAATTCCAATGTCAATATATACCGGAAAAAGAGAGATGTAATGTTAAATTCTCTGGAAAAATATTTTCCAACGGAAACCAGCTGGACAAAACCGCAGGGTGGATTTTTTGTTGTTGCTAGCTTGCCAGAATATATGGATACCGGGGAAATATTCAAGCAAGCCATAGAAGAGAATGTTGCCTATGTACCTGGCAGTCCGTTTTTCGCTGATGGTGAAGGAAAAAACACCATGCGCCTTTCATTCTGTTATCCCAGCTTAGAAGACATCGAGGAAGGAATAAAAAGGCTGGGTCAGGTCATTAAAAATAATTTGAAAAAATAGAAAATTCTACAAGAAACTCATTTTTGTTTTAATAGCGAATCATTTAATAGGTGACAGAAAAGCGGATATATTTTAAAGAGAGGTAATAAAATGTTAAAAACCTTTAAAGATGTTTTAAAAAAAGCAAAATACTATGGTCCAAAAAAAATTGCAGTTGCTTCAGCGGCCGCAGAAGACGTATTAACAGCAGTGGAAGCTGCTCGATCCGAAGGACTGATACATGCGATTTTAGTAGGCGATAAAAAAAGAATTATTGAAATTGCAGAGAAAATGGGAATTAAATTAACCAATTATGAAATTTTTGATAAATCAGATAAAAATGAAATCGCAAGATGCGCAGTAGAGTTGGTAAGAAATAAAAAGGCTTCAATTTTAATGAAGGGAATGATGGGCACAGCAAGAATTTTAAAGGCAGTCTTAGATAAAGAATTTGGTCTAAGAACGAATAGAATGCTCAGTCATGTCTACACTCTTGAGATAAAAAATTATGATCGCTTATTAACTATGACAGACGGAGCTATGAGCATTGCCCCGGATTTAAAACAGAAAGCACAAATCATTCAAAATGCTATTTACTATGCACATTCCCTGGGAATTGAAAAACCAAAAGTTGCAGTTTTGGGTGCATTGGAATTAGTAAATCCGGATATGCCCGCTACCATTGATGCTGCTTGCTTAGCGAAAATGAGTGAAAGAGGGCAGATAGTCGGTGGTATTGTGGATGGTCCATTAGCATTCGATAATGCAATATCTAGAAAGGCAGCAGAACATAAGGGAGTTAAAAGCCCGGTCTCCGGAGAGGTAGATATTGCATTCGTGCCGAATATCGAATCAGGTAATATATTTGCCAAGGGTTTGGTTTATTTGGCTAATGCGGTTCCGGCAGGATTACTTTTAGGTGCAAAAGCACCGGTAGTTTTAGTATCCCGTTCAGATTCTGTGCAATCGAAGCTATACTCCATTGCATTAGGTGTGTTAATGAGCGAGATGTTTGAGGAAAAATAGTCCACTCGAGATTATAGAGGAGAATGTCTATGTCTAAAGATTATAATATATTAGTGATTAATCCAGGATCTACTTCTACAAAATTGGCATTATATCGTAACGAACAGGTATTATTTGATGAAAAAATAGAACACAAAAGCGAGGAGTTAATTGAATATACGAACATCACCGATCAGTATACATTCAGATTAAATATTATTACAAATTTTTTAAGGCAAAAAGGAATTAATCAAGCTCATCTTAATGCAGTCGTCGGGAGGGGTGGATTACTTAAACCGATTTCCAGCGGTACCTACCGTATTAATAATCAGATGTTAAGTGATCTTCGTCAAGCAATTTACGGTGAACATGCTTCTAATCTGGGCGCATTACTTGCACATGGGATTGCTGAGAAAATTGATGTTCCAGCCTATATTGTAGACCCGGTAGTGGTTGACGAAATGGCGCCTATTGCCAGAATTTCCGGAATGAAAGATATTTCCAGAATTAGTATTTTTCACGCCTTAAACCAGAAAGCCATTGCCAGAAAAGCTGCAATTGATTTAGGTATTAAATATGAAATTGCAAATTTTATCATTGCGCATTTAGGAGGCGGTATTTCTGTAGGAATTCATAGCAAGGGAAAAGTAATCGATGTAAATAATGCATTGAATGGAGAGGGTCCATTCTCTCCGGAAAGAAGTGGAGGCGTACCGATAGGAGCACTGGTTGAATTATGCTTTTCCGGAAAATTTACGAAAACTGAAATTATGAAAAAAATAAAAGGCAAAGGCGGATTGGTCGGTTATTTGCAAACCAATGATATGAGAGAGATTATTAATAGGATTGAAAACGGTAACAAGAGAGCCAAATTAATTTTGGAAGCCATGGCGTATCAAGTAGCCAAGGAAATTGGAGCTGGATCTACCGTATTGAAAGGAAAAATTGATGCCATTATTTTAACTGGTGGCATGGCATATTCTGATGAATTTATCAGCCTGATAAAAGATAGAGTCAGTTTTTTATCCTTGGTAATGATTTATGCCGGAGAAGAGGAGATGCTGGCTTTAGCTGAAGGTGCATTGAGAGTATTAAATGGAATGGAGGTGGGAAAAATATATTGAGTAAACGGATAAATATCTTTGTAGGCGGTTTTGGTAGCGGCAAAACAGAAATATCTATTAATTATTCCTTATTTTGTAAAGAAAATCACGAGCAAGTCGCAATAGTAGATCTCG
>Ga0272441_10014611_pt1 | contig 11099 bp, 9 predicted proteins | sample SSMProp6N_FD_193582 | JGI IMG/M metagenome (GOLD analysis project Ga0272441, IMG submission 193582) | Marine sediment archaeal communities from Little Sippewissett salt marsh, Falmouth, MA, United States - SSM-Prop-6N | ecosystem: Environmental > Aquatic > Marine > Wetlands > Sediment ...
CGCGGGTGCCATGCTCGCGGTTGCTTCAGCATGCAGGGGCCTCGCGGCGCGGCATGCTCTGAAGCCGGGCAGCATGACCGCAGGAGGAGTCGGCCGTGGAAGTGGAATGCCCGAAGTGCAACCAGCGGATCGCGGCCGAGGACGTCAACGTGGCGAAGGACCTCGGGTTCTGCCGCCGCTGCAACGAGGCGTTCGCCCTGAGCGACGCCGTGGCCGTCGGCGACCTCGACCAGGTGGACTTCGCCGACCCGCCCAAGGGCCTCACGATCGAAGACTACGGTCACCGGCTCACGCTGACCGCGACCACCCGGCACGCCATCGCGCTGTTCCTGGTGCCGTTCACGCTCATCTGGAGCGGCGGCTCGATGATCGGCATCTACGGCACGCAGATCTGGAAGGGCGAGTTCGACATCGCCCAGTCGCTCTTCGGCCTGCCGTTTCTCATCGGGACCATCTTCCTGGTCTCGGTGTGCCTGATGTCGACCCTCGGCAAGGTCCGCGTCGCGCTCGACGGCTCGCTCGTGACGGTCTTCACGGGCGTCGGCGGCATCGGGCGCACCAAGACCGCCGACTGGAGCCAGGTGACCGACCTCAAGCTCGTCGACACAGGGGCGCGCAGCGGCAACAAGGCCATGGTGGCCATCGAGTTGGCCGGGCCGAGACCGATGAAGTTCGGCTCCATGCTGAGCGAGCCGCGCCGCAACTTCATCGCCGCGGTCCTGCGCCGCATGCTCCGCGAACGCCGGTGAGCGGCCGGGTGCCCGGTTCAGCGAAAGGAAAGCCTTTCCCATGGCGCACACAAACGTCCTGCTCGTGTTCGCCGACCAGATGCGCGGTCAGGCCATGGGCTGCGCGGGCAACGCCCAGGCGCGCACGCCGCACCTCGACCGCCTGGCCGCCGAGGGAACGCGCTTCGCCCACGCGTACTGCCACTCGCCGGTCTGCACGCCGAGCCGCGGGAGCCTGCTGACGGGGCTGTACCCCGCGCAGCACGGGGCGCTGGTGAACGACGTGCCCATCCGGACCGACGTGCGGTCGATGGGCCGCATCTTCCGCGACGCGGGTTACGCCGCCGGCTACGTCGGCAAGTGGCACCTCGACGGCGAGCCGCGCGACAAGTTCACCCCGCCGGGCCCGCGGCGCCTGGGCTTCGACGACTGCTGGGCCGTCCACAACTGCACGCACGCGTACCTCGACACCTTCTACTATGCCGACTCGCCGGAGCCGATCTTCATCGACGGCTACGAGCCGGAGCACCAGACCGAACTGGCGCGGGAGTTCCTGCGCGGCCGCGCCGGGGGACCGTGGTGCCTCGTGGTGAGCTACGGCACGCCGCACGACCCGTACCAGGCGGTGCCCGAAAGGTGGAAGGCGATGTACGATCCCGGGGCCGTCGCGCTGCGGCCGAACGTCCCGCCGGCCTCCGCCGAAGCCGCGCGGCGCGACCTCGCCGGGTACTACGCCCACGTGACCGCCCTGGACGAGTTCGTCGGCCGCCTGATGGCCACGCTCGAGGAGACCGGCCAGGCCGACCGCACGCTCGTGGTCTTCACGAGCGATCACGGCGACATGCATGGCAGCCAGGGGGAAATCCGCAAGCAGAAGCCGTGGGAGGAGTCGATCGGGGTGCCGCTCGTGGCGCGCCTGCCGGGCACGATTCCGGCCGGCCGGACCACAGATGCCCTGGTCGGCGTCGTCGACATGCTGCCGACGATTCTCGGTCTCGCGGGCTTGGGCGGGGCGGAGGCCATGCAGGGCTGCGACCTCTCGGCCGCGGCCACCGGCGACGGCGCCGGGCGCGAGGACGTCCTGCTGATGAATCCCGTGTCCATCGACGACGGCAAAGACCAGCCCGGCTGGTGGGGCCTGCGCACGCCGCGCTGCACCTACGCCCGCACGCTCGACGGGCCGTGGCTCCTGTACGACAACGAGGCCGACCCGTACCAGATGCGGAACCTGGCCGACGACGCGGCGTCGGCAGACCTGCTGCACGACCTCGACCGGCGATTGCGGCGCAGGCTCGACGAGATCGGCGAACCGATGCTCCCGTGGCCTGAGACGATCCGCTCAAGCGGCCTGGTCCGGCAGTGGAACGCCCGCGAGCGCCACCTGCACGGCGAGGGGGCCCGACTGCTGTCCGACTGACGCGCACCGGCAACGCGTAGGGTGGCTGCTTGCAGCCACGCGGAAATGAACGCCTTATGTCCGCGTGCGTGCAAGCACGCACCCTACTCCACTCCATGGCCAGCATGGCCACGCAAGCGTGGCCATGGCACCCCGCGTGTATTGACCCGCGCCGGTGCGCCGGAGCATATTCCCTTGCCCGGTCGGCGGCGCGCCGCTAGAATCCGGCACTTTGCCCGTCTCGTCCCATCCCAGGATGTCCCGCGAGGAACTGCGGACGTTCGGCACGGCCCCGTCAGGAGAGGAGAGTCATCGTGAGACGATTCATTGCGTTTGCAGCGGCGTGCTGCCTGCTCGCGGCACCCGGCTGCGCAGCGACCATGACGTCGCCGGCGGAGGCGCCCGCCGGGACGGCGGCGACCGGCACGGCACAGGTCCGCGCGCCGGCCGACGCCAAGGCGTTCTACGAGGCTGTCGACAAGGGCCGCATCGACGAGGTCCGCGCGGGGCTCGACGCGCATCCCGAGTGGGTCCATTCGCGCGAGCACCGCTGGGGAGTACCGCCGCTGCACGTCGCGTCGTGGTCGGGCCACACGGAGGTGGCGGCGCTGCTGATTGCCCGCGGGGCCGACGTCAACACGTTCAACGAGCGCTGGCGGTGGCGGCCCATCCACGAGGCGGCGGTTAGCGGGCATCTCGACATCGTCAAGCTGCTTCTGGACCACGGGGCCGACCTCGACGTCGAGAACCGCGACGGCCTGACGCCGCTGGCCATGGCGGCGGGCGGCGGGCACCGGGACATCGTCGAGCTGCTCATCCGCCGGGGCGCTTCGGTCGCCACGAAGGGCCGGGGCGGCTGGACGCCGCTGCACATGGCGGCGGGTCACGGCGACACGGCGCTGGCTACGCTGATCATCGCCAAGGGCGCCGACGTCCAGGCGAAGACCGACGCGGGCCGCACGCCGCTTCACTGGGCGGCGAGTGCCGACGTGGCCCGGCTGCTCCTGGATAGGGGGGCCGACGCCCGCGCGGCGGGCAACGGTGGCCGCACCCCACTCCACCTGGCGGCCTTCTTCGGATTCCCCGACGTGGCCGAACTGCTGATCGCCAAGGGCGCCGACGTCGGCGCGGCGGACCGGCGCGGCCGGACGCCGCTGGATCTGGCCGTCGAAGAGCGACACGCCGAGGTCGCGAAGCTCCTGGAGGACCACGGGGCAAAGCGGGGAACGCCGCCCGGCGAGACGGCGGCGGACGTGACCGAGACGCGCGTGGGACCCAAGGGGCAATTCTACGTGGGCGGCAAGCCGACGATCCCGTTCGGCGTCTGGCAGCAGCCGCGCCGACTGTTCGAGTACAACCGCGCGCTGGGTCTCGATTGTCTGGTCTGCCCTCCGGGCGGCGGGCTCACCGACCGCAGTTCGACGACCGGGTACGTGCGCGCGGCGCACGAGTGCGGCCTGGGTGCTTTCGTCCACTGGCACGAGGAACTGGCGGAGTTGCCGGGCACGTGGGGCTGGCTGGGCGGCGGGTGGCCCATCGGAGAGGCCCGCAGGCGCTACGAGCAGATCCGCCGCAGCGACGATCGGCACGTCATCGTGTGCAACTTCGGCGCGCACGACTTCATCAAGGGCGCGGAGACCGAGTACTACACGGAGGCGTTACGCTACGTGGACTGCATCGTGCCGCACGTCTGGCCCGAGATGTTCGAGGGCGAGCCGCGCAACCTGCGGAACGTGGCCCTGATGGTCGATGGGGCCCGGGCGCTGTGCAAGGACCGGCCGCGCGGCGAGGTGAGCATCTGGGCCGACATCAGCGTGCACGAGTGGCGGCACCAGGGCTGGCCCGAGCTGTGCCCGGCCCCGACGCCCGAGGAGCTGCGATTCCAGATCTGGCTGGCGCTGATCCATGGGGCCGACGGCGTGTGCCTGTTTACCATCTCGTTCGACCCGTTCGTCTTCTCGCAGATCCCGGCGCGGATCGAGGAGTTTCTGCCCGGCTGCATCCGTCGCGTGCAGAGCTACGCCGCGGTGCTGGCCGACGACGAGTCGCCCCTCGGGATCAAGGTCACGGGCGACCGGAAGGACGGCATCGTGGACTTCACGACGCGCCGCCACGACGGGAACGACTACGTCTTCCTCGTCAACGGCACCGCCGCGCCGCAGACCGTTACGCTCCGGCTCAAGGGGCTCGCGCGGTCGTGGCAACTCCGCGACGCCGTCGCCGACAAGCCGCTCGATGTCTCGGGCGACACCTACGCCGAGAAGCTCGACGGCCTGGCGCTTCGCATCTGGAAGCTTGAGCCCGTACGCTGAGGCGGGCTATGCGACCGCGCGGCGGAGGGCGGCGCGGGCCAGCAGGCGCGTGCTGTCCAGCGTGGGCAGGGGGGAACTCTCCGGCGTCACCAGGAGCGGAATCTCCGTGCATCCGAGGACCACGGCGTCGCACCCGGCCGCGGCTAGCCGGCCGATGGCCTCGCCGAACCAGCGGCGCGAGGCGTCCGTGAAGTTGGCGTACACCAGCTCGGTGAAAATGATCTCGTTGATGCGTTCGCGCTCGTTCCTGGGCGGCGTCGCGGTGTCGATGGACCGCCGGCCGAGGCGCTCGCCGTAGACCGGCCCTTCCATGAGGAACCGCGTGCCGAGGATGCCCAGGCGCTTGTAGCCCTGGGCGGCCGCTTCGTCACCGACTGCGTCGGCGATGTGGAGCCACGGCAGGGGCGACTCGGCGGCCACGCGCGGGAACGCCTGGTGAATCGTGTTGTCGGGCGAGATGCAGAAGTCGGCCCCGGCGCCGGCCAGCTTGCGCGCGCTGGTGAGCATCAGCTCGGCCACGGCGTCCCAGTCGCCCGACTCGATGCCGCGCAGGTAGTCGCTGAACGGCATGCCGTGCATCGACACTTCCGGGTGCGCCAGACGCCGGCCCATCAGCTCCTGCCCCTCGACGCAGAGGGTCTCGTAGCACAGGGCGGCGCCCGGGGCGCTGCACGCGACGATGCCGATGTGTTGGGCCATGGCGGGTGCGTCCTATTTCGTCTGCGGCGGCTTGCGGTCGAAGAACGGGTTCTTGCCGGTCCCGCTCAACGGGATGCCGATGGCGGCGACGACCGGCTCGCCGAACACATCGAGCCTGCGCGCGGCCGTGCCGACGGTGTACATCATGCGGCAGTCGGCGTGGTGCAGGGCCGCGACCGCCGCCGCGCTCGAGGCCGCGATCCCCAGGTCGATCTGGTTGAAGGCGCAGACGGCGCCCGCTGCCTGGTTGGCGGCGCAGTTGTCGAAGCCGCAGAAGCCGCACACCTTGAGCCCCGCGTGCTTCGACGTGGCCCCGAGCAGGAGGCACACCGGGCTCGCTCGGAGGTTTCCCGCGTCGCGGGCGAAGAAGGCCTGTCCCTGGTCGCGTGCGATGCGTTCCATCTCGTCGGCCATCTGCGCCCGCTCGGCGTCCGTGGCGACGCGCGACACGATCACGTCCACGCCGCGCGTCTTCGGCGCCGTCCGGGCCGCAAGGCACATCAGGTCGGCCACGGTCTTCAGGGCGTCCAGTTCAGGCATCGCAGGTGCTCTCCTTCGGTTCCGGGAACCGGCACGGCCTGCAAGCAGCGCCACGTGTTCAGCGTGGGCGCCCTGCTCGTCATGGCACGCCGGGCCGTGGCCGTCAGCGGCGGTTGTCGATGGCGTCGACGCCGAGCGTCTTCGCTTTGGGCCCTTCGGCGCCGGCCGGCACGCGCGGCGGCTTCACCGAGGGCAACGAGAAGACGCCGGCCGGCAGGTCGAGGTTGAAGCCGACGTCCTTCAGGACGATCGACAGCCGCCGCCCCAGGTCGGCCGTGCCCTTGGCGTCGGTCATGCGGAACTCCCAGCGGTGCGCCACCAGAAGCCCGCCCGGCAGCCGGCGGTAGTCGGCCCATTCGGCCCAGTGAGGAATGGAATAGAACGGGTGGTCCGACAGCTCGAGGAACAGCCGGTCGATGACGCCGCTCGTGGGATTGAAGTACGCCAGCATGCGGTCGGTGTTGAGGAACCCCGTGGCGTCCGGGTTGAACGTCGCGCGGAGGACGTTCCACTGGTTGGCGGCGGCGGCGGTGCGCACGCGGCCGAGTTCCCGGAGTTCGACGCCGTCATCCGCCAGGTTGAACGGCAGGCAGAAGAACATCCGGATGAGGCGCATCTCGCCGGCCGCGTACTCGAACTGGGCCAGGTAGCCGACCGTGTCGTCGTTGATCACCGTGGGCTTCCTGATCTGGTGGCCGCGCAGATAGACCCGCCACGTGACGCCGTCGTACAGGGCGATGGTCTCGGCCGTGAGGTCGTCGATGCGCATGCGGCGGCTCGCCAGGTCGATGGTGTAAACCTTGTGGTTGACGACCGGGCTCTGCGCATGGCGGTAGTCCGACCACCGGGCTTCGATGACCACGTTCTTCTGCTCGCTCCACGTGTAGGGGTCGCCGTGGGCCCAGACGGCGTCGTGCACCGCGGGCCGGACCGGCTCGGGCAGCCGGCCAATCCGCTCGACGAGTTTCGATCCCGGGATGCACCCGGCGAGCACGGCGGCCGACATGACCGCCAGCGCCGCGAACGCGCGCCTGCCTGACCCCATGGGCTTGCCTCCACTTGAGAAGCGCATTTTCCATTCTTGCTTCGCTTCGATCCGGATTATACTGGTCGCTGCCGGGCCGGGCCAGTGCTTTTCACCGGCCGTCGCGGCACCGCGGGCGCCGCGCCGCCCAAGACAAGCGCCGGATACCATGTCGGACCCGAAACGCTACCTGGTCAACTTCCCGTGGATCGTCTTCCTGGCGGCCGTGATGCTCACCGGCATCGGCCTGCTGGGCATCCACAGCGCCACGCTCACCACCGGCCCCGACGGCCGGACGCACACCGGTGCGGCCGTCACCACCCAGTGCGCCTGGCTGCTCGTGGGCCTCGTGGCGATGTGCCTCGTCCTCTGGCCGAGCTACCTCCGCCTGGGCCGGTGGAGCTACGCCATCTATGCCCTGTCGATCGTGCCGCTTGTGGTGCTGCTGGCGGCGCGACACCTCGGAGGCATCCCCTACCTGGTCCAGGCCCGGCACGGCGCCTATAGCTGGTTCACCATTCCGGGTACGCGGAACACCCTCCAGCCGTCCGAGCTGACCAAGATCGCCTTCATCATGGTCCTGGCCCGGTACCTGACGTACCGGAAGAGCCACCGCCGGCCGCGCGGCCTCGTGCTGCCGTTCCTGATGGCCCTGCTGCCGACGGCCCTGGTGATCCGCCAGCCCGACCTGGGCACCGCGCTGATGTTCATCCCGGTGCTCTTGTTGATGCTGATTGCGGCGGGCGCGCGGCTGCGGCACCTGCTGGCGGTCATCGGCGTGGCGCTGCTGCTGGCGCCGATCTTTTATCTGAAGATCGACGCCTACCAGCAGCGGCGCATCGACACCTGGCTCCTGGCCGGGCCGGTCGAGGAATTCCACATGCAGCGAACCGCCGCCGAACGCGACGATCGCCACCTCTCCGACGCCGAGAAGCAGGCGATGATCGACCGGTTCCACGGGTCGCCCCGCGTGCAGCTCTACCTGGCCGTCGACGCCGCCAAGGGGTGGGCGGGTCGGCACCTGCCGTGGCTGTTCAGCCCGCCGAGGACCCGATCGCGGCTGGCCGCGCTGGGGGATCGCCCGGACGATCCGGTCGGCCAGCAGTTCCTGTGGCGGCACTGGTTCGTCGAGGAGCTGCTGAGCGGCCCCGCCTACCAGTCGCGCCAGGCCAAGGTGGCCGTCGCGTCCGGCGGCCTGACGGGCGCGGGGCTCGGGCGCGGCAGCCAGACGCGAAACCGCCTGCTCGCCGAGGCCCGGAACGATTTCATCTTCGCCGTCATCGCCGAGGAATGGGGCTTCGTCGGCGTGCTGATCGTCATCGTCCTCTACGTGGTCATCATCATCTTCGGCGTCGACGTGGGCCTGTCGACCAATGAACCGTTCGGCAAGCTCCTGGCCGTCGGCGTCGTGGCCCTCATCGCCGCCCAGGCGTTCCTCAACATGGCCATCACGGTGGGCCTCATGCCCGTGACGGGCATCCCGCTGCCGCTGATGAGCTACGGCGGGAGCAGCCTCGTCTCGGCCTACATCGCCGTGGGCCTGCTGTGCAACGTGGGCCTGCGGCGCTACGTCCTCGACCTGCCCCAGCCGTTCGAGTTCAAGGACTGACGCCGCGACCATGACAGAAGCCGCCGCAGGGCGCCGGCTTTCGTCGACTTTCGTCCACACGGGTGTGGCCTGGGAGAACGCCGGGGCTGCCGCCGACGTAAGCCGCCCGCCTGCACGGGCTTAGCCTTCACGCCCGCTTCCATTGCCCTGCGATCAGGCTTGGCGGGCGGCAGCGCGGCCGCAGAACCCCTACAACCGCGCCATCCGACAACAGCGGCCTAAGTCCCCAGCGCACAACGCCTTTCCGCGCGGGGCAATCGCCGGCCCTCTCCTGGCACAGGATTTGCGGTGGTTCAGGTTGTGAGGGTTCGCGGGGACCGTGCGTGGGACGGGGTGGGGCCTGAGGGCTCCGCAGGCGCCGGGTGCGTCGCCCGGCCGGGAGGCTCCGGGGGCTTCGACGATTGCCTTGACCCCATGGCCGACGGCGAACCTCTATTGATTGGGAGGGCGGCAGCAATGGAAACCTCAATGCTCCGGGTCGGTCTTATGGTCGCAGTCATCCTGGTGGCGGGCAGCGTGGCGATGGGCGACGTTGTCGCGGACTACCGCTTCGACGCGTCGGCGGGGGCGGTGGCCACCGACTCGTCCGGTAACGGCAACCACGGCACGCTGGTCGGGTTCGCGGATTACACCTTCGGGTATGCCGACGATCCCGCCAATCCCGGGTACACCTCGGACGGGAAGCTCCGTCTGGTTGCCGGCGCCCCGGTCGAGTACGTCCAGTCGGCCGTTACCGCGAGCACGTTTGTCACCGACAGCTTCACCATCGAGGTCATCACGGGCCTTCATGACGATCCGTCGTACTGGCAGCCGCTGGTGGGGTTTGTCATACCGGCCGAGGCGTTCTTCTACTGGGGCTCGGGGCCCGCGTCGGATTCCTCGGCGCCGCCGCACTGGCACATCGACAACGGCGGCCCGTGGGCGAGCTACTCCGACTATGAGGACGTCCTGACCGACGGCGGGATGCACCACTACGCCATCGTCTACGACGCCGGCGCGGGCAAGCTGCACATGTACCTTGACTATGAGCCGATCGCGACAGTGGACGCCGACCTCAGCAGCGCCGTGCCCGCAGGCGACACGGGCGTGCTCCTCATCGGGTCGCATGAGGGAGTTTCTTCCGGCGAGATCTGGCACGGCCTGATCGACCGTGCACGCTTCTCGGACAACGTGGTTGCTCCGGGAGACTTCATCCCCATCCCCGAGCCCGCCACGCTGGCGCTGCTGGCCGCGGGTGTGGCGGGGCTGGTGGTCCGCCGCAAACTCAGGTAAACAGGTGCCACGGACAGGCCGACCTGACCCCGACGCTGTCAGGGCGGGGCGACCTGTCCGTGCCGCCGCTTGCACGGTCATTCCCGCCGCCGCGGCGCTGCGACGTCGGGGCCTGACCGTGCCACCCTTGTGCCACTTTTCTATGGTCCACCCCAATGCCCACGCCCGTTACGGGGCGCTTGCCCGCAGCGGACGGTGCCGGTAGAATCGTCGCGCCGCGCGGCCTCGGGGCCGTCGGCGCCGGCGTCACAGGGGGCAGTGATGGTTCACCAGGACGAGATTGAAATTGCGACCCGCCGGCACGGCCAGATGCACGACATCACCGAACGCGTGGCGAGGGTGGTCGCCGACTCCGGCATCCGGACCGGCACGGTCCACGTGTTCAACGTCGGCAGCACCGCGTGCATCGGCACCGTGGAGTTTGAGCCCGGCCTCGAGCGCGACGTGCCCGAGCTGCTCGACCGCCTGATCCCCCCGAGCCGCGCGTACGGCCACGAGCAGGCGTGGCACGACGGCAACGGCCACTCGCACCTCCAGGCCACGCTCATGGGGCCCGACCTGACGGTGCCCGTGGCCGACGGCAAGCCCGTGCTCGGCACGTGGCAGCAGGTGTTCCACCTGGAGTGCGACGTCAAGCCGCGCACCAGGACCATCGTCGTCACGGTGCAGGGGGAGTGAGTGCAATGAGGCATCAATGCCACAGCGCGGGTGCCACGCTTCTGCTTGTTGAGCGAAGCGAGACCCGTATGGGCAGAAGCGTGCTGCGTGGTCGCTCAGTCAGCCGGGTGCCACGGCTGCGCCGTGTGCGAGGCTGTCCGATAATTCCAGGCGCCGAAAGGGACGCCCTTCCCCCGAGGGACCAGTCTCCCCCATCGCCGTCGTGGCCACGTGAGCGCCGCTGTGAGCCCCGTTCACGGGGCTTTCCCCGCCGGAGCGAAACCTGCCCTCGGCGCAGTCGGGGCGACGGCGGGTGTAGGCCAGGGCTTCTAGCCCTGGTAAACCAGGCCCCGGATCCTCTTTCTTTCCTCTGTTGTCCTGTCAGCCCGCTTCAGCGGGCTTATCCTGCCAGGGCAACCGGGAAGCCCGCTGAAGCGGGCTGAAGGAGAAAAGGAGAGGGACAGGCGGTGGGTCACCAGGGCTAGGCTGTGTCTGATAAATGCACGGGCTGCTGGTTCGATGCCTGTATCAGTGCCGAAACCGGCCATCTGGAATGCCGGCAACGATTTATCAGACAGAGCCTAGAAGCCCTGGCCTAGACCCCTCGGCTCGCCTCGGGGGAAAGCCCCGTGAACGGGGCTGGGACACGAGCCGCCACGCGTCCCGTAGCACGGCTGAGAGGCCCGGCGCCCTGACACGCCAATTATCGGACAGCCTCGCGCCGTTTGCAGCCGTGCAGCGTGCGACACGTCCGCACGGTTGCTGGACTGCGCAACCGTGAATCTATGAAGCAAGCCTCCTCTCGGTAGAATACGGGGTCGGCTGTTTGGGTCGCCCCACTTTTCGAAAGGAGGCTTGGCAT
>Ga0272441_10014612_pt1 | contig 11099 bp, 7 predicted proteins | sample SSMProp6N_FD_193582 | JGI IMG/M metagenome (GOLD analysis project Ga0272441, IMG submission 193582) | Marine sediment archaeal communities from Little Sippewissett salt marsh, Falmouth, MA, United States - SSM-Prop-6N | ecosystem: Environmental > Aquatic > Marine > Wetlands > Sediment ...
TCACGAGCAGCCGGGTGTCCGTCGAGCGCATGCGGAAGATCCGGATTTTCGATCGAAACATGTATGTCTCGACCGACTATAGTGAACAGCAGGTGATGGTGTACCGCAAGAAGCCCGGCCCGGTGCCGCCGGATTCGTTGCCCATGGAACAGATTACGATTGAATCCTTGCCCGTGAAACAAGAGGAGCCGCTGAAGCTCGAGTTGGCCTCCTTCATCGCATGCGTGAACGAACGGAGGCGACCCGTCGTGTCGGGTGAAGACGGGCTGGCGGCCCTGCGGCTCGCGGAGCAGGTGACGGACTTCATCCGCCACCAAGCGCAATAGTCTCTAGTTTCTGGTGGCTGGTGGCGAAAGCCGCAAACTGCGAACAGGAAACTGAACGCAATATTGGAAGAATCCAAAATCCAAAATCCAAAATCCAGAATCTCGCTGTTCTTCTCGGCCGGGGACGTCTCGGGTGACATTCATGGGGCGAACCTGATCCGGGAGTTGCGCGGGGCAGAGCCTGCGCTCGTTTGCGAGGGACTCGGTGGCAGGCATATGGCCGAGGCCGGTATGGCGTTGCGCTGTGACCTTGCCGGCAAAGCGGTGATGGGTTTCAGCGAGGTGGCGCGTTCATTCCGCTCGATACGGCGGGTGTTTATGGACACGGTGGCGTATCTTCGGGAGCGGCGGCCGGACTGTCTGGTGGCGATCGACTATCCGGGGTTCAACCTCCGGCTGGCGCAAAGGGCCCGGGCCTTGGGCGTGCCTGTGGTCTACTACATCAGCCCGCAGGTCTGGGCGTGGAAGAAGCGGCGGATCCACACCATCGCGCAAAACGTGAAGAAGATGCTGGTGATTTTGCCCTTCGAAGAGGCGCTCTACCGGGCGGCGGGGGTGGATTGTGCGTATGTGGGGCATCCGCTTCTGGACCATATCGCGGCCACCGAGATCCGGGGCGCGTATCGCGGCGCGTGTGTGATCGGATTGCTGCCTGGAAGTCGCGAGCAGGAAGTCGCGCGCTTGCTGGAACCGATGATTGGGGTGGCTCGCGGCATCCGGCAGGCGCGCCCTGACGCGCGTTTCGTCGCCCCGTGTGTGGATGAGGCCCGCGAACGGCAGGTGCGCCATATCGCGGGTGACTTCCCCCTCGAAACCGTTGTCGCTAAGCCGTATGAGGTCCTCGATGCCGCCCGGTTCTGCCTGGTGGCCTCGGGTACCGCGACGCTCGAGACGGCGCTATTCGGGGTTCCGATGGCGATCTTGTACCGGACGTCGGCGCTCAATTACTGGCTGGCGCGGCGCCTGGTGAATGTCGACCATATTGGTTTGGTAAACATCCTGGCCGGCCGCGGGATCGTTCCGGAGTTCATTCAAGCGGACGCCTGTGTGGAGAAGGTACTGCCGGCGGCGCTCGAGCTTGTGGCCGGCTCACGCGCGCGCGAACAGATGCTGGCGGATCTTCGGGAGGTCCGGGACTCGCTCGGCGGCCCAGGCGCGTCGGCGCGCGCTGCCGCGGAGATCCTCGGGGTTGTGAAAGGAGACTGCGATGGCAGACCGGCTGTTTCTCATTGACGGTACGGCGCTGGTGTATCGGTCGTATTTTGCAATCAAGGGGAATCTGCGCGATTCCCATGGCCGCCCTACGAATGCCGCGTACGGGTTTGCCCGCATCCTCTTGAAGATCCTTCGTGAGGAGAACCCAAGCCACATCATCGTGGTGTTTGATGCGCCCGGCAAGACGTTTCGCGAAGACATATACCCGGAATACAAGGCCACGCGACCGCCGAGCCCTCAGGATCTCATCGCGCAGATCCCGCTTGTCGACATGATTGTTGAGGCCTTTGACATCCCTTTCTTTCGCATCGACGGGGTGGAAGCGGATGACGTGATAGGTACGCTTGCGCGACGCGCGGAAGCGGCGGACCTGGACGTTGCCGTGGTGACCGGCGACAAGGACATGCTGCAGTTGGTCACTGATCGCGTGTTGGTGTACGACCCGGCAAAAGGGGATCAAGGTGCATGGCTGGGCGCCGCGGAGGTGCGCGAGCGTTTCGGCGTGGGGCCGGACCACGTGATCGACGCGCTGGGGTTGATGGGCGACACCGCGGACAACGTGCCCGGGGTTCGGGGCGTGGGCGCAATAACGGCCAAGAAACTGCTCGGAACCTACGGTACGCTCGAGGGCCTCTACGAGCACCTGGATGAGGTGAAGGGCAAGGTGCGCGAGAAGATCGCCCAGGACCGGGACATGGCCTTCCTGAGCCGCAGACTCGTGACCATCGAGACCGGCGTGAAGCTCGATGTCGATTTTGAGACGTGTCGCAGCAAAGAGCCGGATCGTGCGCGGCTCTCGGACGTGTTCGCCAAGCTCGAGTTCCAGTCGCTGCTGGCGGAGTTCTTGCCCGAGGCGGGCGCCCAGGAGGATCTGCAATACACGCTGCTTCTCACGCGCGAGCACCTGGCCCAAGCGATCGCGGAAATGCGGGCCGCGGGAGAATTCGCGGTGGATACGGAGACCACGTCGCGGGATCCGATGCGCGCGGAACTGGTCGGGGTCTCGATGAGCTGCAAGGCGGGGACCGGGTATTACGTACCGCTGGCGCACACGGCTGAGGCCCTGACGCCGGGCGCCGACCCCGACGAGCTGTTTGGGAAGGAACCGCTCCAGCCCTTGCCGAGCGCAGCGGCGCTTGCGATGCTGCGTCCGCTGCTGGAGGACCCGCAGGCCGGCAAGATTGGGCACAACATCAAGTATGACTTCGTGGTCCTCAAACGCGCGGGGATCACGCTGGCCGGGATCGTGATGGATACCATGGTGGCTTCGTACTTGACGGACCCGTCCCGATTAAGGCATAATCTAGGTGAAGTCAGCCTCCAATACCTCAGACGCAGGATGATCCCCATTGCCGATGTGATCGGAAAGGGGTCAAAAGCAATCACATTTGATCGTGTTCCCGTTGACCTCGCGTGTGAATACGCCTGCGAAGATGCGGACATCACGTGGCGGCTGGCTGAGGTTTTCCGCAAGCTGCTCGTCGACCGCGAGCTTCAATCGTTATTTGATGAAGTTGAACTGCCCCTCATCCGTGTGCTGGCGGAAATGGAGATGACGGGCGTCGCCTTAGACCTGAAGGTCTTCGAGCGCCTACAGCACGAAATTGAACAGCGACTAGCCGACCTTCAGGAGGAGATATTCGAGGAGGCTGGGGAGCCTTTTCGGATCAATTCACCCAAACAGCTTCAGGCAATTCTCTTTGACAAACTTGGGCTGCCGCCCAAGCGCAAGACCAAAACCGGTTATTCGACGGACGTGGATGTCCTTGAAGAGCTTGCCCGAGAGCATCCGCTGCCCGAGAAGATACTCGATTACCGGACCCTCGACAAGCTTCGCGGCACCTACATTGAGGCCCTGCCGAAGTTGGTGCATCCGGCGACGGGACGGGTTCATACGTCGTTCAATCAGGCGGTGGCGGCGACGGGGCGGCTGTCGAGCAGCGACCCAAACTTGCAGAACATCCCGGTGCGCAGGGAACTGGGCCGAGAGATTCGATCGGGGTTTGTGCCCGCGAGCACAGAGTTGCGGCTGATTTCAGCCGACTATTCACAAGTTGAATTACGCATTCTGGCGCATTTGTCGGGCGACGAAGCCCTGAGGACCGCGTTTGCCAATGATGCGGATATCCATCGCGAGACAGCGGCGCGCGTCTTCGGCGTGGCGCCGGAGGTGGTGACCGTTGAGATGCGGCGCCAAGCGAAGGTCGTGAATTTCGGCGTGGTTTATGGCATGAGCGCTTTTGGCCTGGCGCGGAATCTGGGGATTTCCAACGCGGACGCAACGCGGTTTATCGACGGCTATTTCGCGCAATATCCCGGTGTGCGGCGGTGGATCGAGGAGACGCTGGCGCGGGCACGCACCGAGGGCTACGTGACCACGCTGCTGCAGCGGCGACGCTATATCCCCGAGTTGGCGGGGTCTGATACGGTGGCCAGGAAGGCGGCGGAGCGCGTCGCCATCAACACGCCGGTACAGGGCAGCGCCGCGGACCTCATCAAGCTGGCCATGATACGGCTGGCCGGGGCGTTGCGTGAGACCCGGGCACGGTTGCTGCTGCAAGTCCATGATGAGCTGGTGGTCGAAAGTCCGGAAGAAGAGGCGGCGGCGGTGGGCGCCATGATGAAGAGGATCATGGAGGGAGCGATCTCGCTTAGCGTGCCCCTCAGGGTCGACGTGGGGATCGGCCGTGATTGGGCCGAAATCCATTGAGGGTGTGCAACGGGAGCGGCCGGGGGCGCTTGGCGTGTCGTGTGAGCGGTTTTCAGTGATAAATGGGTGGAACGGAAGTAATTTAGATTGAGTCCGTGAGGGTAACCAGAGTATTTAGTGTGTACCAAGATCCAGTGAAAGGGAAATAGATGCCTGAGAATAGAAGTGGCGGAGGAAGAATCCACGGCAAGAGCAGGAGCAAAGGTCCGCGGAAGAACAGCGCGTCCCCCCGCTCGCAGGGCAAGCGTTCGAGAGGCCCGGGCAATCCGTCGAAGAACAGGAAGCCCTCCATGCCGGTGATTGACGTGGAGCACGAGGAGATGCCGGAGAGTTCGTCGGGACCGGAACTCGCGATTAACCAGCTCAAAGAGATGGCGATGAGTGATTTGATGAATACGGCGCGGGAGCTGGGCGTCGAGGGCTACAGCGGGATGAAGAAACAGGACCTTATTTTTAAGGTCCTTCAGGGCAGCATCGAGAAGACGGGGTCGATCTACGGCGAGGGCACGCTCGAGATCCTGCCGGACGGGTTCGGCTTCCTGCGCTCGCCAGACTATTCCTATCTGCCGGGGCCGGACGACATCTATGTGTCGCCGTCTCAGATCCGGAAGTTCGGGCTGCGCACGGGGGATACGATTCAGGGCCATGTTCGCCCCCCGAAGGATAATGAGCGGTATTTTGCGTTGTTGAAGGTGGAGGCGGTGAACCAGGAAAGCCCGGAAGTCGCCCGGGAGCGGATCATCTTCGACGGACTTACGCCGCTTTATCCCAACGAACGGTTCCGGCTGGAAACTACGCAGGAAGAGGTGTCCACGCGTGTGCTGGACCTGATCGCGCCCATCGGGAAAGGGCAGCGGGGGCTGATCGTGGCGGCGCCGTTTACGGGAAAGACCGTCTTGCTTCAGAAGATCACCAACGCCATCACGACGAACCACCCGGAGGCAACCGTGATCGTACTCTTGGTCGGTGAGCGCCCCGAGGAAGTGACCGACATGAGCCGGTCCGTACAGGGGGAAGTGATTGCCTCCACGTTTGACGAGCCGTCGGAACGGCACGTGCAGGTGGCCGAGATGGTCCTTGAGAAGGCGCGGCGGCTTGTCGAGCACAAACGCGACGTGGTGATCGTGCTCGACTCGGTGACGCGGCTGGCCCGCGCGTACAATGAGATCGTGCCGGCCAGCGGCAAGGTGTTGTCCGGGGGGATCGATTCGAACGCCTTGCAGCGGCCGAAACGCTTCTTCGGGGCGGCGCGCAACATCGAGGAGGGGGGGAGCCTCACCATCATGGCTACGGCGCTGGTCGACACGGGCAGCCGGATGGACGACGTGATCTTCGAGGAGTTCAAGGGCACGGGCAACATGGAGATTCACCTTGACCGCCGCCTCATGGAGAAGCGCATCTTCCCGGCCGTGGACGTGCACAAGTCGCGGACGCGCAAGGAAGAGCTGCTGGTGGAACAGGAAGAGCTCGAGCGGATTTGGCTCTTGCTTCGGGTACTGAGTCCGCTCGACGTGGTCGAGGCGGCCGAACTGCTCATCAACAAGCTGAAGAAGACCAAGAGCAACAGCGATTTCCTGGCCATGATGCAGAAGATGTAGCCGGGCATACCCGCGAGCTTTCGCTGGACCGCTGACCAGGGGGAGAGGCGCGGCAACCGCGAAGAGGGAGATGAAGGGATCGGCTTACTGGCAGGTGAGCCGGTAGATCTCCCAGGCCATAGCGCCGTTCACGATCCCGGAGCCGGGGAGAATGGGGATATCGTAGCCTTCCACCGTGACGCAGGCGTCGGTCCAGTCCCACATCGGGTCGAGCCAGAGCGCGCCGGTGCCGGGCGGGTAGTCGCGATGCGCGTAGAGCGCCGCGTACACGACGCGCGCACCGGCGCTGGTGGCCCGCTGCAGCAGTAACGTGGGGGGATGCTGGTAGCCGATGTGGACGGCGAGGTCGCCGGGAGCGTAGGAGTGATTCGGCGGGGTGTGCCTGCGGAATCCGGCATTCCATACCGCGGATTGAAACACGCGGCCGATGGCGGTCTTCTCGATCTCGGCGGGGAACAAGTGGCCCATGCTATACATAAACAACTGCTTGCCTTGCCCTCGGGCCTCGCGCGCCCAGGCGCCGGCCTGCTCGAGGCGCGGGCGATCTTCGGCCTCAATGCGACGCAGCATCGCGGCGACCGCGTCGACAAACCGATTCCCGAGCACGCCCGGCGCGATCGGTGCCACGGCCAAGTCGTCGTGGTAGGCGATCTCGCCGTTTTGGAACTGCCGTATTCTCGCGGCCCCGCCGTAGAGGCCGATGCTCTCGTACATCACCGGCGTCTTCCCCAGGCGCGTCAATGCCGCAAAAAACTCGCCCGTGAACACCCAGCCCGGGATTGCATTGGCCAGGGTCGGCGAGATCCCGGCTTGGTTGGCATGGTTGGATAGGCGCGGGAACGCATCCGTCGCAGGGTCCTCTCCCCCGAAGGCAATGACCAAGGCTTGAGATCCCTGCACGTTGCTGGGGACCGCAACGTTGGCTTCCGGCACGTACAATACGACGTCTTCGGGCTTGGGGGGGTCTTCCCGAAGAGGCCGAATCATCATGAAGCCGCCCGCCCGCCCACTCAGTTCGCTGATCATCGAGGGCTGGCCTGTGACCCAGAGCTTGCCGCCGCCGGCCAGCCGTGCGGCCGCGGCATCCGCGAGCGGCGTCATGGCGGCAATGTCACTGCGGCACAGCTCGAGTGCGCGTTCGACCCGCAGGAGGTAGGATGCGGGCAGATCCGTTTCTGGGGGTGTCTGGCCAGCCGTTGCGGCACAAGCAGCACCTAAGAGCAGGGGCACAATAACGCTCATGGTTTCCTTCCTGGTTTCTCTCCAAAGGGATGGGCTATTGACTGGTTAGCGTTCGACGGTGATCTTCTCGGCGGACGTGAGGTTTTGCTGAAGCAACGGCGCGAGCCGAGCGATTTTGGTACCGGCGGCAGCGGTCAATTCGAACACAAGGTCGACCATTTCCCCGCCCCCCGTGGCACGAACTCGGGAGGTCTCCACGTCAAACCCATGGTCGCGTATCGCGTGCTCGATTTCGTCAAGCCGCTCCAATCCGTTCGCCAGACGGATCTTCAACACGAGCGTCTCGTGAGCAGGCAGAAAGCGCTCGATATAGCCCAGGCCCAGCACCACCAGAAGCGCAAACCCGGTGGCGCAGATGGCGATGAGGTGGGACCCGGCGCCTATGGTTATGCCGAGTGCGGCCACAAACCAGATCATGGCCGCGGTGGTCAGGCCGCGCTGCTCGGCGCCCACGGTGATGATTGTCCCGGCGCCGAGGAAGCCGATGCCGGTGATGATGCCGGCGGCCATGCGTCCTTTGTCCAGCCACACAGGCGCACCGGATTCCTGCCACTGCATGGCGAGCAAATCGGCAATGACCATCAACAGGGTGGAGCCGAGACATACGAGGATGTGCGTGCGCAGCCCGGCCCCGCGGCCTTTGCGCTGGCGTTCGAGCCCCAGGATGCCGGCCAGGATGATGGCAAGCGCCAGCCTGCCGCAGACATCGGGCATGTTGGCAAGGGACATATCCATAACGTCTTCTCGAATCTCCCAAAGATTGGGTCAAGAACCAAAGGATTACTCGGATCGAGGAATAGAGTCAAATTCTCTCCTGCCGGCGCGCGGGACCGCGGCCAAACCGAACCCGCGGGTGCCTCAAGGGCCTGCGTCATATTTGTGGGTTTTTCCAGGATGTTGCAGCGTTTCCCGTGGACGCGGTAGAATCCTTTCGGAAAAGGGCTTGTTGAATTACGCGTGGGACTGATCTCGATGGTCAGGCAAGACGTGGCCCGGTCGTCATAGAGTTCACGCGAGTCTACCCGGGCGGGCGATCATAGGGCGGCAGAACTGGGAAGGGCCGGAAAAAGAGGAGGCACATTCAATGACAGCGAGAATCAAGCATCTTGTTTGCTGCGGACTGATGATCTGCGTGATAGCGGGATTGGCCGGGTGCTTCTTGTCTCAGCATCCCCCGTTTGACGCGAATGGGGACTACACGGGCACGTGGGAATCTGAGGGGACGACGTGTGACTTCTCGATGACGCTCTATCAGGAGCCCACGCTGCCGTATCCGGTGAGCTTGGGCATACTCGGCGTGGTGGACTTCAACTACGACTGTGTCCTGGATCCGGAGCTGCTTGAGGCCATCCTGGCGGAGCTTCCGGACTTTGTCATCCCGGTGATTGGCACCATGGGCGATGACGGCAGCATCAACCTGGGGGTAGACACGGGGGCCCTCGGCGACTTTCCCATAACAGTGGCGCTCGAATACGATGGAAACGGCGCCGACACCAACGCGGATGGCAAGATGGATGCCTTCTGCGGGGATTACACGTTGAGCCTGGCGTTCACCACAGACGTGCCAGGGTATGAAGCCGTGGACGTGACCTTCGAGGGAACGTTCGGCCTGACGCGCTCCTAGCATGCACGGCCAGCCAGGTTCACGGCGCCAGGCGGTCACGCACCCGCAACCCACCGGTCCGCCGCTTCTTTTCCGGCGCCAACGACATCGCGGCACGAGTGAGAGCGCAAAGCGCGGGCCGGGTTCGAGCGCCATGCCCCAAGCGATTTATGGTCGTCTGCTGGTTGCACTAACCGTGGCGCTATTCGCGGGCCCGATTCTTGCCGGGCTCCTGGTACAGGGCGCCAGACACGCTTACGCGTATCTGGCCGCGGACAGCTTCTACTACTTCGCGATGGCCCGGAACGTCAATCTTCACGGGGCGTTCACCTACGACCTCGAGCATCCGGCCAACGGTTTCCATCCGCTATGGCAGTTGTGGCTGGTTTTGCTGTACCGAGTTGGGGGCTGGTCTTCTCTGCCGGATTCTGCTTTTCCTGTTGCCGCGGTGCTGAGTTCCGTCGGGTTCATCAGTCTGGCCATTTGGCTGCTGGCAAGGTGCTTCATCTCGACCCGCGGGGTTGTTCCGGTCGCGTTTGTGTTTCTACCCGTCGGCGTCTATGGGGTCCTCAAGGCCTTCACGTATCCCAACTATGGGACGCTCTGGAGCTATGCCGACGGCATGGAGTCATGCCTGGCAATCCTCGCGTATGCCCTTCTCCTTTTCCTCATGACGCGGCGCGGGTTCCTCGATTCCCCCGCGGCGGCGCTTCAGACTGGGACCGCGGCGGCGTTTCTTTGCCTTGCCAGGCTGGATCAGGCCCTTTTCGTCATTCCCCTCTTTGGCTGCCTCGGCCTTCAGAGCCTGGCCCGGCTCAGTTTGAGGCGATTTCTGTTGAGTGTGTTGGCCGGGATGCCGGTCGTCGTGGCGATGCTGGCGTACTTCGCTATCAATATGCACTATACCGGCAGCGCCATACCCGGCAGCGGCGTCGTAAAGTCCACGTTTCCGGACGTGTGTCTCGACGGGGCACGCCTGTTCGTCGGGGCGATCAAACACCCAAATGCACCCGCGAACAGCGGCGTGGCATGGCGCGGGTTGCAGATCCTTGTTCCCATGGTCTTCGCGGTGGCCGCGTTGCTTCGGAGCCTGGTGCTGCTGCTGCGGAAGCGACACTCGCAGTTGGACTTTGCCTTGGCGGTTACAGCCTTCTTCGTGCTGCTGCTCGGGCTCTACAACGGTCTCTTCGTGGGCCTGTCTTGTCAGGGGCACTGGTACTTCCCGGTTTCGGTTTTGTTCGTATCGGTCTTCACGATCCAGGCGTTGTGCGGTTTCGTGCCCCCGGTATCTGTGCCAACGAAACGAACCTGGATTGCCCTGGCAGGCCTCAGCATTATGGTCGCGGGGGCATCTTCTTACTATTGGATAAACCAGCATCTCGCGTCTTATAGCACGTTTTTCCGCGACGAAGTCGAGCCGTTGCGCGAGCACTACAAAGGACAGTCTGTGAAGCTCCTGGAATATGAAGACGGCCTCTTGTGCTACGCCACAGGGTTTCAGGCCATGTCCGGGACTTTGCTCATGGCCGACGAAGAGGCCGTGGACCACGTCATGCGGCAGCGCAGGTCGCTCTTGACGCTGGCGTATGCACGGGGTTTCGACCGAACCGCGACCTGGGGCTATGGCGGCTTGGATTCGCTCGAGTACGACTCGCTTCCGAGAGAAATGGCCTACGAGATCAAACGAAGCTATCTGGGCCGAGAGGTGAGCCTGCTGGATGACCCGTGGCCGTTTTTGTTTGAGGTCGACTATGTATCCCCCTCACGGCGACTGCGCGTGCTCCGGATACGGCCGGTGACGCAATGGTATCTCAAAGCCAAGCGCCAGGCGAACGAGGAGAACTGGGCCGAAGTGGTGCGCGCACTCGAACGCGCCGCCGCCGAATCGGATGCGGCGCCCCCGGGAACCGTGTTTGGGGAACTTGGCGAAGCCTATCTGAAGCTAGGGGATGACGCCGAGGCCGCCGCCGCCTTTGCGCATTCGCTCGAGGAGAATTTGGCGCTTCTTGAGGCGCATCCTCTTGTGCGGGACAGCCAGTTGAATGACATCGGCGAGATCAACCTGCGCGTCGCACGTGCTTACGTGAGACTGGGAGACCTCGAACATGCGCGCCCTTACCTGGCACGAGCCGAGGAAGCCCTCGAGAAGGCCGTGGCGTTCGATCCCCAAAGCGCCAGCGCAGTTGCCAGCTTGGCGCAGGTTCATGAATTGCGGGGAGACGGATGAAGGCGCGGCGTCGTTTCCGCATCGCGAAAGGAAAGTGGTGCCGGGAGGGGGAGTCGAACCCCCACGGAGGGTGAACTCCGCCGGATTTTGAGTCCGGTGCGTCTGCCAATTTCGCCACCCCGGCCGATTGGAATAAGGAGTATATCGCACGCCCTGCAGGAATTCAATCGGGCGCGTC
>Ga0272441_10014613_pt1 | contig 11099 bp, 9 predicted proteins | sample SSMProp6N_FD_193582 | JGI IMG/M metagenome (GOLD analysis project Ga0272441, IMG submission 193582) | Marine sediment archaeal communities from Little Sippewissett salt marsh, Falmouth, MA, United States - SSM-Prop-6N | ecosystem: Environmental > Aquatic > Marine > Wetlands > Sediment ...
TGGCCACCGCCAATCCGTTAATACCGGTTTCGTTTACAAATTCCGCCGCCTTGTCCGGATCGGTGAACATTAAATCCTGGTTGTCCTTTGTCAGTTCCAGTCCCTCATCATTCAGGGTGCCCAGTTCGGCCTCGACGGTTATACCGATGGGTTTGCATATTTTTACGATTTCCCTGGTTTTGGTTTTATTTTCCTCATAGGGATATTGGGAGCCGTCAAACATGACCGATGGAAAACCGTCCCGGATGCCCGTTAAAATGATATCCCTGTCTTTGCCGTGGTCAAGATTCAACCCGACCGGCACGCGGGTTTTGGCAATTTGTGATTTGACATAGCGTAAATAATCCGGCAAATCCGATAAGTAGAAATGCACCGGATTGATCTGTAATAAAACCGGTGATCTTTCCTCTTCCGCGACCTCAAGAATGGCGGGAAGAAATTCCATGCTGAAAATATTGAACGCGCCGACAGCATAGTCGCCGTTCCGGGCGTCGTTTAAAAGTTCGTTGTATGAGACCAGGGGCATAGCAAAACCTTTTGGTGAAAAAATAATTTATGGATTTAAAATTTTTTGTAATAAATTTGCCAGGAACAGCGCCACAGACCCGCCGATCAAGGCGGTGACGAGTTGCGGCGATGCCATTAACGCGATCGCTTCCTCCGGTAAATGTTTGTGCAGTACGACGGGCAATATAATTGTCGCGGAATAATAAAGCCAGATAAACTTGACAAACGCGCCGACCAGCAAACCCGTCCAGTTGGCGATGGAATAGAACGGATTCGAATGAGTCAGCTTTGGATGTTTTAAAAGATTTTTTATTGTGCCAAATAAAACCACAAGTAACACATTACCGAAGATGATAAACGGGACCATTGGCAGCAGGAACGGCGGTAGTTGTCCTCTTATTACCGCGGCCAGCGGGGTAATACAACCCAGAATAACGCCGCCCATCATATTGAGCAGCAGAGCTGTTAATATCAACATCATATTGACAAGCGGGCCGGTAACGGGCTGCGGCAGTCCAACCATTTCAACGGTCAATGTCAGGGAAATAAGAATGACTAATCGGGTTATATAATTTGTTCTGCTCAATTTGGTCCGTATCATTTTTAAAATTTTCAATTTGTATAATAAGAAATCATATGGACAAAATCAATTTTATTTTTATTAATTTTAATGTGTCCGGTTAATCAGGATCATGAATTATTATATTTTTTGCATTGATTAATTTATAATAATAATTAACTTATAGAAAAATATCATAATAAAACGTGCGGACCTATGGCTGAAATACAGGACATATCGTCAACACAGCAAAAAAGAAGAGTCAGGCTTTTAAAAAAGGCCAATGTTGTCGGGCTGGGCATCGGGTACAAGGAAACGGCCGGTAAAAGCACCGATGAACTGTCGCTTGTGGTGCTGGTACGGGATAAAGCCGAATTAAAGGCCCTGGCCAAAAAAGATGTGGTGCCGAAAACCATAGACGGCGTGCGGACCGATGTTCTCAAAGTCGGGCAGGTCGTCGCCTATAATACAACGCGGCAGCGTCACCGACCCGCGTTTCCCGGAGTGTCCCTCGGACATTTTGCCGCCAACGCCGGTACGTTCGGAATGGTCGTTCGTGACGCGTTAACACAGGAACTGTTGATCCTGTCCAATAACCATATCCTGGCCAATGGTAATAACGCGCAAATCGGCGACCCCATTCTGCAGCCGGCCCCCGCCGACGGCGGTAAATTGGGCCGGGACGAGTTTGCCCGTTTACACCGGTTTATCACTTTAAAATACGCCGGGGCCGAACCGGATAAAGAGAGCGGGCAGGGATGCGCGATCGCAATTTTTTTATCCGCTGTAATAAACGTCGTGCCGTCAATTTTTGGTTCCGATACGCGTTTAACTCCCGTCAAAAAAAGACCGATGAATGATCTGGACGCCGCGCTGGCCAAACCCATGAATGAGGATGATCTTTCCGACCAGATTATGGATATCGGCACAGTGACCGGAATTGCCGAAGCGGTTGCAGGCATGGCGGTTAAAAAGAGCGGCCGCACAACCGGATTGACAAACGGGATAGTCAAAGTCATTAACGGCGAAATGTCGATCGATTACGCGGGTGACCGGAAAGCGTATTTTCAGCATCAGATATTGACCGGCGACATGACCGAGCCCGGCGATTCCGGCTCCCTGTTGCTGGATGAGCAGAACCGCGCCGTGGGCCTGTTGTGCGGTGGGTCTCAATTTGTATCGGTGTTTAATCCGATTGCCGTTGTGCAACAATATTTGAATTTTGTTATTTAGAGACCGGTTATGCCATTATACAGTTTAATAAATGTATTGGGTTTTGGTTTCGGAACGGCGCTGGCTATTATCATATTCAGCCTGACGTTGAAAAAATCACCCAAGGAATATGACGATTATACACTGGTTATACTATTAATCGCCTGCGCCTTATGGTTTGGCGGCAATTTTTTTTCACTGCTGATCCATTTGCTTTTTGGCAATGTTGTATTAATTGAAAAAAACATATTATTGATCATTTCATACATCGGCATGGCCGCCATTCCATCCGCTCTCATACACGCCATTGCCGCGTTTTACCATCGAGCGAAAATAAAGTCCCGTTCTTTTTTAATTCGATATCATGCCTTGTTTATCACGTTTGTGTATTTACCATTACTCGTTTTTTTGTATTTGGAGTTAAATTATAATATCCGCATCAATACACCGGATATGAGCACCGCCGAATTTTTAAAGCTGCCTTTTTATCTTTGGACGCTGTTAGCCATTGGCTTTTCCGTTTTTTTATCCGAGAACCTGGCCCGCACCCATGAAATTGAAGCGGATCGGCATTTTTTCCGGGATTTCAGTATATCGCTTTCAATTATAGGATTGGGTATAATTATTATTTATATCATCCCTTCCTATAAAATATCGTATGTCGGCAGTTATTTAAATTTGTTGATGCTGCTGTCCCCGATTTTCCCACTTGGGGTTTTGGCGTATTATGTTTACCGATATAATTTTTACCGGCTTGTTGTCAAACCAAGTCTTGTTTATTCTGTGATATACGGATCGGTCATGGCCGTTTACCTGCTGGGTATCAGAAGACTGGGCGAATATTTAAAGCAGTTTCCCGAGGTCAATTCGACCTTAATAGAGGGTATATTGCTTATCGCGCTGGTATTTGCTTTTCAGCCGTTTCGAGAGGCTTTTCAAACCCGGCTGGACAAGATTTTTTTCAGGGACCGTTATTTCTACCAGCAGATCCTGCGTGAGCTGTCCGATACTATTATCGGAACCGTTGATCTTGAGAAATTATTGAACACGATCAGCGAAGCCCTGATATCAGCCTTTAAAGTAAAATCATTGACCCTGGTGGTATTTCAACTAAATGCCAAAAAACCGGAAATATATAAAACCGTTGGTCATCAGGAGTTTAAAGATTTTTTATCGCTGATAAACGCTTTCACTGCAACACGGAAACTGCAGTTGCGTCAGCAAATTAAGAATTACCGTGTGATCGCGTCGCTGGAACAAAACAACCTCGAACTGGCCGTGCCGGTTTTTTACCGCAAAAAAATGATGGGCCTGATCTGTCTGTCCGAAAAACAAACCGGCATAAACTATTCCGAGGATGAAATCGATATGCTGCAGACATTTTCCAACCAGATCGCGCTGGCCATAGAAAACGCCCGTCTGGTGCAGGAACGGTTAAATCTGGAAGCCCGCGTATACCAATCGGAAAAATTGAATTCGATGGGACAAATGGCCACAACAATGTCCCATGAGATCAAGAACCCTCTTTCGTCTATAAAAAGTATTATTCAGGTTTTACGCGAAAGCGCGTCCGGTGAAGAAGCCCATGACCTGGATGTGGTCATTGTTGAAATTAACCGGTTAAATTCAATACTTGAAAAGTTATTGAGTTATGCCAGGCCCTCTGAAGGCCGGGTTGAATCCGTATCCATTCCGGAGATAATAATGGATGTTATCGGACTATTAAAATATCAGGCAAACAAAACGCAAATAAAAATAAATTATTCCGGGATCAGCTTCAACGCAGTCATAAAGGCCAAAAAACAATCCATTCGCGAGATCATTTTCAACCTGGTGCTCAATGCCATACAATCCATAACTAAAGATGGTGAAATAGAAATAACCCTGGAAAAACAAAAAAGTGCGGGTAAAGTTAAAGTAGCCTCAAGACGCGTTGATTTTTATAAAGTGAATAGCTGGTATATTCTCAGAATAAAGGATAATGGTCCGGGAATATCGGAGGATAACCTGAACCATATTTTTGATCCTTTTTTTACAACCAAAACGGTTGGCACCGGTTTGGGATTGTCCATTGTTAAACAAAATGTCGAGGATGCCGGCGGCTTTATAAATGTTAAGAGTGAACGTCATAAAGGCACTGAATTTTCGGTTTACTTTCCAAATTATTGAGTAAAAAAGAATGACAAAAGAACCAAAAGCAAAAATACTCATTGTTGACGATGAAAAAGCGGCCCGATACGGTATTAAAAAGGCGTTATCACGGTCAAAGTATCAGATAGAAGAAGCGGAAACCGGGCGTGTGGCCCTGGAAAAAATTGCCGCATTTAATCCCGATATCATTCTGTGCGATATTTTTATGCCGGAAATGGATGGCCTGGAACTGATCCGTCATTTACAGAACATGGACAAGGACAAAGCGCTTTTGCCCCTGGTTATTGTATTGACCGCGTTTGGCTCCGCAAAAATAGCCGTGGAAGCCATGAAAGCCGGCGCTTATGATTATCTGTCCAAGCCGTTTGATATTGATGAACTCCGGTTGATGATCAGAAAGGCGTTTGAAAAGATTAAGCTGGGCCGTGAAAATATAATGTTGCGGCAGCAATTAGGGGAACAAACCCGCGGCGAGATTTTAGGAGACAGCTCTCAGATCATTCATGTGATCAAAATGATTGATAAAGTGGCGCCCGCCGATGTCACTTTGTTATTAACCGGCGAAAGCGGCACGGGCAAGGAGCTTGTCGCCAGGACGGTGCATCGTAACAGTCCCAGGGAAGCCGGTCCGTTTATTACGATGAATTGCGCCGCCATTCCCAAAGATCTTGTGGAAAGCGAATTGTTTGGTCACGAAAAGGGGGCGTTTACCGGCGCCGTTGAGCAAAGACAGGGAAAGTTTGAAGTCGCAAATAACGGGACCCTTTTTTTGGATGAAATCGCCGATATGAGCGTGGAAACGCAGGCTAAAATATTAAGAATTTTGGAAGAAAAGTCCTTTACCCGGTTGGGTGGAAAAGAGATCATCAAAACCGATGTCAGATTGATCAGCGCGACAAATAAGGATTTAATATCGGAAATCGAGCAGGGCCGGTTCAGAGAAGACCTGTATTACCGGATCAAAGTTGTAGAAATCAATCTCCCCGCACTTAAGGAAAGAAAATCTGATATTTTGCTGCTGGCCAGGCAATTTTTACATCAATACTCGAATAAACATAATAAAAATATAGAGAATATTGAAACCGCGGCATTGCAGGCCCTTTACAATTATGACTGGCCGGGAAATGTCAGACAACTGATGCATGTTATTGAACAAAGTATCGTCCTGACGGATAAAAACGTCATTACGCTGGAATCGCTGCCGAATGAAATAACGATGAAATCATCCGGGCAAAAATTAACGGAACCGTCCGGTGACATGTCTTTTTCCGCCGCCAAAGAAAAGGCCGTAAATGAATTTGAGTTCAATATTATTGACCAGGCGCTGAAATCTGCGGGGGGAAATGTAAGCAAAGCGGCCCGGTTGTTAAAAATGAAACGGCAATTTTTGCAGCAAAAAATAAAAAAATTAGGACTGGATATCAATAAATATAAAACAAACTGACGGACCGGCAATTTGTAAATTACAAATTTATCATGTTAATAGTTTTAAAAAAACGGTCATAATTTTAATATAAAAAAACCCGCTCTACGGAGCGGGGTTTTTTAACTCATTCTGTTAAATACAAACGGCAGGTTTACCTGTAACGAACCCTCTTGTATCTTGCTGAATTTCAGCCGTCGAAGTATATTAATAATATCACGAATAAAATTTTGATTAGCGATATCACTTTCAACAATTTTAACATTCGAAACGCTTCCATCAGCGGCGATGGTAACATCCACGCTGATTTTACCGCGCAGGTTTGGATCTTCACGCAGGTATTTATTATATGTATACATGATCCGGCCCTGCTGGGAATTGATCACAGCCATAACGGATTCGGCCGTTCGTTCCGCCCGCGCCGCCTGGGATCCTCGCATTTGTTGCGGCTGTTGAATATTCACCTTGCCTTTTTTCTTGAGCGCCACTTTTTCCACGCCTTCAACGTCCGATAACAGATCATCGATGCCGCCGGACATACCAAAGGCCAGCAGGTCATCAACGCCGCCACCTCCACCCGAGCCGACGCCATTGCCGGAACCGGTGCCGTTTTTGCCGGTACCTTTGGTTTTTCTCAGTTTTTGATTACCGAGTAAATCGTCAATTTCTTTTACCAGGCCCTGTTCTATCAAAAAATCAGCTGTCGCGCTGGCGTTGTCCGAACTGCCCGTTCCACCGATCAGTCCAAGCAGGCCTTTTGCGACCACCGGTGTGTCGGAATCCCCGTCACCGGATCCGCCGACGGAGGGTTTTTCCTTGTTGGCTTGGGTTGATCCTTCCGTGGTTTCTTCATCCGTACCGTTATCGCCCGTACCGGTTGTGGACACGAGGTCGGTTTCCAGAGGCGGAGCGGGTTTTTTAATGAGAAATTTCGCGAACCGTTCCGGTACTTTTTCTAAATCCGGAGGCTCGATTGGAGGTAACTCAATCCCTTTCAACGCAATACCCAAAACTATTTCCAAAGAAAAAAAGGCCACAAATAAAAATTTAAACAATAAATCCCTGGTTAATGATTTGGAGTAGGATTTATTCCATTTGTAGCTTGGTAATCCTTTAAGATGCTGCGGCTTGATACCGTCATAATCAAAATGTATGTCAGCATCGGCCACCCGGATAGAACCGGACCGGCCGTGGGTAAATTGCAGATTATAAAAGTTGCCTTTTTGGGGTAAAAGATCATGGACGAATAAATCCCTGAAATTCAGATGGGAGTCGTTATATTTAATTTCGCCGCCCATCTTGGTTGTAATATTCAGCCTGCAGAAATGCTTTTTACATTCTATGAGGGTATGTTTTTTAGGATAGGCATCATCATATACAACGATATCATTGTCGGGACTGCGGCCTATTGTCAATTTTTCATTTGGCTTTATAATTACTTCGTATACTTTATTGCCCTGGACAATTTTCGCCGTTAATATGGAATTTTTATGTAAATTTGCCATTTATAATTTCTATCAAGTTAAGTTTTCAGCGTCATCTTTGGCTTTGGGAATTATTCAATTTGTGAAACTGCCAATAACATATTGTTATAACCGGTACTGCCGCATGTCAGCATGATCTTTTTTAACAGATCAAAGGTAATATCTCTGTTGCCCTGAATGGTGATATTGCCCTTAAAACCCTGCATGTCATCTGATATTTCACCAATTCCTTCGGATATACTTCTGATTTTGCTTAATTCAGATTCCAGAGATTTAATCAGCATGTTTTCACTTGCCATGATATCTTCAATTTTTACTATCGGCCTGCCGTCGACAATGATCCATTCCTGGGTGATGGCGACAATTGAAGTGACTTTGGGCTGCATTTGCGAGGTCGATTCCGGCAACCTGAGATCTTTTGTAATACTCATAATCTGGCCTTCAGCGCTGTAACTCTTTAATAAAAAGACCAGTAATATGGTAAACATATCTATCATTGATGTCAGCTTTAAACTAAAAGTACCCCGTTTGGTACGTTTGGTACCCGGGGAAAATGTTGTTAATGTTTCATGATCTTCAATTTTCATAGTAAGGCTCTTTTATCCTGAAATTGAAATATTGGGGAACCCGGATTCACGACACCGGTCCATAACACTGATTATCGTATGATATTGAATAGTGCTCACCGGAGAGATGATAATATCTTCCGATTCCGGATATTTTCCTTTTATCGTCGTGAGTTGTTGTTTTAATCCTTCCCAATCATATTCAGTTTGTTTTTTATTGAGGTTTGATAATTTAATATCAGGGCTTTTTAATTCAAATCCGGTGTCATTAATGACCAGAATATTAATAATGGTCGTTTTTTGTTTTTTGACCTGGGCGGATCTGCCGGCGCTGTCCAGACTCGGCAGCGACAGCTCGAGTACGGCAATACGAACAAAAACAGCGGTGAGCAATAGAAATGGGATAAGAATTAAAAAAATGTTCATAACAGCTGTAAGATTTAATTCTGTTTCTTCAGCATGCCCTTTTAATCTTCGTCCCATAGAATTCTTAATGTTCATTTATTACCTCGCGGTGGTCATGTGTTTGAACAGGCGGGCCACATTTTCATTGATTTCATCAATCAGTTCATTGGTTTTTTCAGTGATATAGGTAAAACCCACCAGACAGGGAATCGCCACAATAATTCCGAATGCGGTTGTGTTCATGGCAATCGATATACCGGCGGTCAATAAAGTCGCCTTTTCTGCGGCGTCGGCATGTGCAACCGCGGCAAAGGATGATATTAACCCAAAGATCGTACCCAGCAACCCTAATAATGTGGCAACGTTAGCTATCATTGCCAGATAATGCGTTCTTTTTTCCAGTTTGGGAATTTCTACCATTGCGGACAGTTCCATAGCGTTTTGAATACTCGCCGGGGAATTGTTAATTTCCTGCAATCCTGCTTTTGCGATATTCGGCAGGGCGGCATCCGATATATTACAATAATCAATGGCTCTGTTTACATTTCCACTTTTAATTAATTCCGCGATTTTATTTACAAATAATTCAGAATCAATCCGGTTTTTAAATTGTATGTTAATAACTCTTTCGATAATTGTCACAATTCCGAGTATCAGGGCGAATAGAATAACAAACATGACCGGTCCGCCGGTTACAAAAAATCTAATAATACTATCCAAGGAAGCCTCCTTAATTTGTTATAAATGTAAAAACTATTGTAATGTTACATAAAGAAAAAAAATGTCATCCGCACAAAGCTTACCATGGTATGTAATCTTTACGGTCTTTATTGACGGACTCTGTTGATATTTTTGTTTTGATGCGACCACGTTTTTCGACTGGGCGAAAAATTTCGGTGAAAAAAGAATGCTCGATATGAATATCATCAATATCGGGCGTTGACCCTGGCAGGAAAAATAAAGCCTGTGGTTTTTCTAATTGACCATTGACTTCAATTTTATCCACAAAAAGTTTTACATCAGTGTCTTCCAATTCCGGAGACTCTTTTTCCTGATTTTCTTTTTGAACCACTTGTTCATCCTGAACTGTTTTGTTTTGCTGACTCATCTCCTGGGAGAAAAGTGAGCCTGAAAGAAAACAGAAAAATATCACTATGATGAAAATTACATTTTTGTAATTGCGAGTAACCATTTTGAATTACCTTTATTTTATTCTGCAGTCTCCTCAACAACCTTGATTTCTTCTGTGTTGTTTGAGTCAACTTTATTATTATTATTTTCTTCCGGTGTAAGCGCCTGGATCCTTTTTTTACTTTCATTTATCCAGGAATTATCAATATTATTGGCTTTAGCCTGTTCAATATTGAGTTTGTATGTTTCCAGGGCCTGTTCTTTATAAGGCTGCGCTTTTTCTTTTAACGCGTTAACATAAAGTTCCAGTTGTTCTCCCTCCAGTTCTTTTGGCGGGGGAGACTCGATAAACGATCTAAAAAATTCTTCAAAAGTCATGCCAATTTTGTGCGTGGAAGCGGTACTCCAATCCGCAACCTGATAAACGAGGGCATTTTTATATGCCTTTAATACTTTTTGAAAATTGGATACTTTTAGTTTCAGGTTCGTTTCGAGTGGGGGGACAAGTTCAATATGCAGGTAATAGTTGAAATAAATCTCGCCAAGCATAAACTGGGCCTGAGCAACAAAATAAGTGTCAAGTGCCTGTGATTCACTTAATGTTTGATATGTCAATATTAAATTATCAAAAGCGCCTGCCGCTTTAATAAAGTCATTCAACTTGTAATACATTTCACCAATTTTATACATACATTCTATCACGTCATCCCCGGCATCGGGATAGGTTTCAGTAAATTTGGTGTATACTGATTTTGCAGTATGCCAGTCCTCAAGATTTTCATAACATACCGCCGCGTTTCTCAGGGCGTATTTTGCCTGATCCGAATTCGGGTAGTTGTCCGCTAAAATTAAATAATTATTGGCTGCCAGAGTCCATTCGCCGTTATTTTCCCGTAATTCTGCTGCTTTGTATAAAGCTTCATCCACGTGTTCGGACCCCGGCCTGATTTTATAAAGTTTTTCAAGGGCAAGGGCGGCGTGGGTCGTTTCTTCCGCTTGCTGGTATTGTGTTGCCGATTCATACAGGGCACGTTCCTGTATTTCCGGATCTACAGAATTTTCCACAATAGAGTTTAACAACTCGGCAGCCTCTTTTGACTTGTTGTCCTGACTGAGCTGTTCTGCTATTTTGAATTTTGATGACGAAGAAAGCATTTGCGCTTTTTTAATATATCGTAAAGAATCAGGAAAATTTTTCACAATTTTATCGAACCACATATCAGCTTCATGATACAGTTCGGCGTCAAAATAACATTGACCGGCATTCATGGCCGCCAGTAAATGGTACGGTCTGTCCAATCCCAGTTCGATTACCAGTTTATAGACTTGCACGGACGGCAAAAAATATTTTAATTCATGAAGAATTTCCCCGTACTTTAAATAAACCTGGTCCAGCCATTTACTTTTGGGAAAAGTTGACGAAAAATCATTACACGCGATCAGGAAATTGTATTGGGCAGGATCATCTGTTTTTATTGTCAGCGTGTCCCCTGTTCCCAGAAAATTGGGTATCTCATACGTGTCGTCCAGCAGCGGTTCAGAATTCTCAAGTATCTGATAGTTACATAATACCCGGTTGTAAGCCGCTTCTTCGCGATATTCGGATTTTGACAAGGAATCCTTTTTTACAACATCATAATAGGTTTCGGCGGCTTGTTCAA
>Ga0272441_10014614_pt1 | contig 11098 bp, 10 predicted proteins | sample SSMProp6N_FD_193582 | JGI IMG/M metagenome (GOLD analysis project Ga0272441, IMG submission 193582) | Marine sediment archaeal communities from Little Sippewissett salt marsh, Falmouth, MA, United States - SSM-Prop-6N | ecosystem: Environmental > Aquatic > Marine > Wetlands > Sediment ...
CCATGTGAATATCTTCGTACTTTTTATCGAATTCGAAACGACCCGCAGCAATTTCCTCACTGATTTGAATGAGGCCGTCTTTAATCTGTTTGAATTCGTCTTTGGTAATCAGCTTCTGGTCGGCTAACATTTGCGCATGTGCGATCGAGCCGACAATATCATATTTGTATAGACGCTTATCTACCGAGAGCGACTCAACAAAATTAACAGTCAGTTCGTCCGGTCCGCCGGCTAATCGTTTTTCCCAGCTCTTTTCTTTCTCGGCCATTTTTTGCTCCAAATTAAATCCCTGATATGCAAATCATACGAGCCGGAACGTCCTGTGTCAACCTTCCTCCTTTTCATATATGTTATGAAGATTATAGAGAAACACCAGGCGGTTTTGTGGAAAGTGGCAAAAAAAATGGGAGAACCTCTCGGTTCTCCCTTAATTCATGTGACTCTTTCCGTATTTAATTTAGCCCTCGCTTACTTTGTCCGGATTACGATCTGACTTGTGTGCAACGGCAAAGATAGACAAAATAAGTTCGAACTAACATGGCCGTAATGGTCATTTTTCAGAGCCACCCATTTATCATATCAATGCTAATAATCGACATTTTATACGTCGAATCTTGAGAGTTTTTGAGCACGTTTTATTAGCCTCGGCCATATCTGAACTTACGCTGAAAAAAAGTTTGAAGCCGGATGCCCGAACCGATAATATAATTATTATCTACAAGAAAATATGAGTTAAAATAGGGGATTTGTAATTATGAAACGCAAAATAAACATACGTAAATGGGTACCGGATATTTCCAGTTTAGCCATAGGATTTTTACTGGCTTTATGCCTGATGTTTGCTGTTGGTGCCGCCGGCGGAAATGACAGCAGCAAAGGAAGATACGAATGTTGTGCCGCTGGAAACGACGACCTTGCTGTCTTTGTTATCGATACTCAGACCGGGCAGACATGGAGACTGGGCCGCAATTCATCTTATGACTTTGGTACTCCGCAATCGCCCAAGTCTTCCCGAAGAAGTATTACGCCAATTGTCAAGTAGGATAAAAAACACACATAGGTAACGACTCAGTTTTATTATGCTATTGAGGATGCTAGTATGTCTTTAAAAGTTCTTGGAATATCCACCAGCCCGAGAAAAAATGGAAACAGCAGTACGCTTTTACGTCGGGCTTTGGAAGGCGCCGAATCCGCCGGTGCTCGAACCGAATATACTAATATAAACGACTATAAAATCGGTCCTTGCATCGAGTGTAACGCCTGCTACAAAACGGGAAGATGCAGCGTGAAAGATGATTACCAGAAGCTTTTGGATAAATTGCTTAATATCGATCGCCTGATTTTTGCTACGCCGATATTTTTTATGACTGTCTGTGCACAGGCTAAAATACTCATCGACCGCGGACAATGCCTTTGGGCACAAAAATATGTTTTGAAGAAGAAACTTTTTAATCCCGAACGGGATCGGAGGGCGATTGTAATCGCTACGGGCGGCTCAAAGGGCACAAAACAATTCGACTCGATCCGAAGAACAATGAAGGTATATTTAGACTGCCTTGAAATGAATTACGTCGGCGGCTTGTTTATAAATAAAGTCGATAATCGCGGTGATATCGAAAAATATCCTTCGGCCCTTAACGAGGCTTACCGCCTTGGCTCTGTTTTAGCCGCAATTGATACCCCGCTTGCACAGAAACCAGATGATGTTGAAATGACCTGATTAGCCGCTTAGGCTCATGTCATTCTTTTATTTCAGAAGATTGTAGTTTATCTTTTGATAAATAAGCCTTGATTTAGTCTCATCTCCGAAGGTGCCTATTCGTATCGATACTTTTGTCGTTTGCTCTGCCGTCTTTTTAAGTATTATTGTCACCTTTTTATCCTGCGCGTCCCGGGCGTTAATTGTAGCGGTAAGGGCGTCTTTCGATCTGGAAATTATATTTAACTCAAGCTCATCGAGAGCTTCTATGGCAGCTTCATACACTTCATCAAGGCTATGTGACTCAACAGCTTCGAGGTCGCCACGAACATAGGCAATAGTACCAGCAGCACCTACACCGACGGCAGCGGCGACACATCCCTGTCCAAATATAGCTATCCCAATCAACAAAACTATTAGAAATATTCGCTTGATTTGCATTTTGGAACTCCTTTTATAATTCGTATTTTACAGTCTTCCCGATAGAATCCATCAACTACATTAAAATAGAGAATCTGTCAAGCATGTTTAAGCAGAATACCCGCCTATTTTCTTAATTCATTGTTTTAAGGTATTAGCTGCAACTGTGTGACGTCAGGAATTATTTAAAATTTTTGTCAGAATTGTATCCATTATTTCCGGGCCTCCTGATAGATTTGAATGATCGATGATATCATATCGCTTACGGAGTGGTTTTTTCTCAGATATTGTTGTGCGTTTCTTGCGATTTTTCTGGCCGCCTCCGGCATGCCGAGCAGCTTCTGTAAGGCACCAACTATACTAAGCTCGTCATCTGGATTAAACACGACGGCGGTCACGTCTTCGATAATCAAATCATCTACGCCGCCCTTACAGCCTGCAACAGCAGTTCCGACGCTCATTGCCTCCAACAGGAAGGGATCAAAAGTTGTGCTCGGTCGGGGTCGTATAAAGATATCACCCGCCGCAAGAACCGGACGCTTGGGTATTGCCCGCGGGACAAAGGTGACCATCGACAATAAGTCCAAAGCGGCTAAAAGTTTCCACAACTCGCTCTCGGCCCGCCCGCCTCCGATGATTACAATCATGAATTCGTAACCGTCGATATGTAAATGTCGCAGCGCGCTAAACAGCTTATCAAATTCGCTGGCCTTATGGAACGGATGAGCAATAACAATAGACGGCGTACGAGAAGCCTCGGCAAAACAGCACTCTGTCCTGGCGGTAAATGTACCGATGTTAATTTGTCGCACCCGGCCGGCATATCGAGGATATATACCGGTCATGTTAGATTCGATACTCTCGGTCGGTACGGAGATTGCCGCACACCGTTTGTGTGAAACGGGTAATCTGCTCCATCGTTCCTGAAGAGAATTGACCGTAAGCACGTAAGGCAAATCCAGACGGCGGGCCAGCTGCCTCGTGATTGCGGCATGTGTCTCGGTAAGGCAATGTAAAATTGACGGTTTGAATTTTGCGAGACTGTCAGTCAGCAGTCTTTTATTGATATGCTCCATCAAAGGTAAACCGAGATTGGAATATCTTATTATTTCTGCGGCACCGAGTACGATTGAATCCAGGTCACTTTGTTGGGGACATACCAGTGCAACCGGAATGGACTGATCTGATAAGCCGACCATAAGATGTCCTAAAAAATTCCTGTATTCGCCGGCAATGTATTCGGAGGCGATTAATGCCACTTTGAACGACTTTTTTTTGGAATTTTTTGACACCAAATTTATTTTCCCGATAATTCGTTTTTAAGAGAGAACAGATAATATACTATCGTAAAAGGTCTTTCATATCTATCCATAAATTTGTTGTTTACTTAATATTGACTGAGTCGAGCTTCCAGACCATTTCAACTGTTTATTCTTGCAAATTGTTCGATTTTCCCCGAATAGTTCGAACGTCCGGGATTTAACTCTTGCGATTATCCGTGCATTTGATATAAACGGATTATTAAGAAAGACAAAACTATGGGCCGATTGATTGTTATAGCTAATAGATTACCGTTCAGCATTGCGAAAAGGGAAGGTGAATTTCATTTCCGCCCCAGTGCCGGAGGGCTTGCCGTCGGGCTTTCTTCCCTGCCCGAATCTTATGAGCGACTCTGGATAGGCTGGCCCGGAATAACCAATGAGAAATTAACTAATCATGACAGAGAAAAAATACGTGAAGAACTTGCCGAGGAAAATTGCCTGCCGGTATTTCTCTCCGAAAAGCAAATAGAACGATATTATCTGGGATTCAGCAATAAAACTATTTGGCCTCTTTTCCATTATTTCCCAACCCGGACTATCTGGGAAGATTCCTTTTGGAAGTCATTTATACAGGTGAATCAGGCTTTTTACAAAGCGGTGGAAAAAATTGTCGCACCGGGAGATTGTGTTTGGGTTCATGATTATCAATTGATGCTTCTACCGCAGCTTCTCAGGGAAAAATTTCCCGATTTGGAAATCGGTTTTTTTCTTCATATTCCCTGGCCGTCATTTGAGTTATTCCGGCTTTTACCCCGGCGCGAAGAAATTCTTAACGGGCTTCTGGGGGCGGATTTAATCGGATTTCACACTTATGACTACGTCAGGCACTTTCTCAGCAGTACCTGTCGTATCCTCGGGCTCGAGCACACTCTCGGACAAATCAGTATGGGAAGCCGAATGATTAAAGTCGATGCCTTTCCGATGGGGATTGATTATGTGAAATATTCACAAGCTATAAGAAATGCCGGTGTCCAGAAGGAAGTTGATAAAATAATGCAGACTGTCGGTAAACGCAGAATCGTCATATCTATTGACAGACTGGATTATACCAAAGGAATTATTCAGCGATTGGAGGCGTTTGATTTATTTTTATCGGAAAATCCCAAGTATAAAGAAAAAGTTACCCTCATAATAGTTGCTGTGCCTTCACGAACCGACGTAGAAGATTATCAGGAGCTCAGGAATAGACTCGAGCAGCTCGTCGGCAGGATTAACGGTGAGCATGGCGCTATAGGTTACACCCCGGTCTGGTACCTTTATCGATTTATGTCTTTCAACAAAATTGCCGCGCTGTATAATGTCGCGGATGCGGCATTAGTAACTCCTCTGAGGGATGGGATGAACCTTATTGCCAAAGAATTTATCGCAGGCAAAACAGAAGGTAAAGGCGTTTTAATACTCAGCGAGATGACCGGTGCCGCAAGTGAGCTCGGTGAGGCCCTTATCATTAATGCCTATGATAAAAGAGCTATTGTGCAGGCGATCCAAAAAGCTCTCGAAATGCCTTTATCGGAACAGATAGAACGAAACAGATTAATGCAGGAACGTATTGCCGGTTATGATGTATCGAGATGGAGCAACGATTTCATAAATGCCCTTTCGGATATCAAAAAGAAGCAGCGGGAACTTCATGTCAGTAAACTTTCACATCCCGACAGGCAACAACTGATAAAAGATTATAACCAAAGTCACAAGAGACTTTTATTGCTGGACTACGACGGCACCCTTGTCGGGTTCAAAGGAAAGCCGACACAGGCCGGACCTGACGACGAGATCATCGGTCTGCTTAAGAATCTATCGAGCAATGAGAATAACTGCGTTGTTATTATCAGCGGCAGAGATAAGAAAACACTGGATGAGTGGCTCAGCGGCCTTAATGTATCATTAGTCGCCGAACACGGAGCATGGATAAAGCCGCTAAACCGGCAATGGCAATGTACACAACCACATCAGGCAACATGGAAAGATTCTATCAGGCCTATACTCGAACTTTATTCCGACCGAACTCCGGGTTCCGCGGTCGAGGAGAAGGATTTTGCACTTGTCTGGCACTACAGAAGAGCAGACCCCGAACTCGCCGGTATTCGCGGTCAGGAGCTCAGAGATGCGCTGGTAAATATGACAGAAAACCTCGATGTTGGTGTATTCGAAGGAAATAAAATCATTGAAATCAAAAATGCGGGAGTCAATAAGGGACGAGCGATAGAATTTTGGACCGAAAATCAAAAATGGGAATTTTTACTGGCGGCAGGTGACGATTATACCGATGAAGAAATGTTTCGTGCCCTGCCGAATGGGGCCTATTCGATTAAAGTTGGACTAAGTGTTTCGAATGCAAGATTTCAGGTGGATACTCTGAACGAAATCAGATTGTTGCTAAAAGAGTTGGCGAGGAATTAGTATGTTAAGTCTTGAAGAATTCCGTGGGATTGTACCGGATAAAACTTTAGCCGAGATTTATGCCAGGGCGAGAGGTCTCTACGGCAAACATATTGTACATGTAAACAGCACATATATGGGAGGCGGAGTGGCGGAAATACTCTATTCTTTGGCTATGCTGATGAATGATGTCGGAATCGATACCGGCTGGAGGATTCTGCACGGCACGCCGGATTTCTTCGAAATTACCAAGAGCTTTCATAATGCCCTGCAGGGGGCGAATATAAACCTCACGGAACAAAAGAAGGATTTATACCTCCAGGTTAACGGAAATTATGCCAGATTCACTCATTTCGACCATGATTGCGTTATAGTGCACGATCCCCAGCCGCTCGCGCTGATAAGGTCGTATAGAAAACGGCAGCCCTGGATATGGCGCTGCCACATTGACCTGACCGAGCCGAATTCGCAATTATGGGATTTTCTGACCGGTTTTCTGCTCAAGTACGACCAGATTGTAGTATCAAGTGAAAAATATTACAAAAAAGACCTGCCGATAGACCAAAGATTGATATGTCCGGCGATTAATCCGCTTAATCATAAGAATAAGGAAATACCGGAAAAGACCGTAATGGAATATATTAAAAAGGCCGGTATACCGACGGACAAACCGATCATTACCCAGGTCTCCCGGCTCGACCCGTGGAAAGATCCCGAGGGCGTAATCGAAGTATTCAAACATGTAAAGGAGAAGGTTGATTGTCGGCTGATCTTTTGCTACAACCTGGCCGGTGATGACCCGGAAGGTGTCCAGATGTACACCAGGACGTTCCGCAAGGCAAAGAAATATGTCGATAAAGGCGATATACTATTCGTAGTCGGCAATAACGATTGTCTTGTAAATTCGATCCAGAAATTTTCAAATGTTATTATCCAAAAATCCACCAAAGAAGGTTTCTGCCTGTCGGTTACCGAAGCCCTCTGGAAAGGCACTCCCGTCGTTGCTTCGAATGTCGGAGGCATCCCTGCCCAGATAGATGACGGCGAAAGCGGATATCTTCTCGACCCGTATGATGTAGAAGGTTTTGCCGATAGAATCGTTCATATCCTCAATAATCCCGATAAAGCCAAAGCTATGGGGTTCAAGGCAAAAGAAAAAGTCCGGAACGAATTTCTAATCACGCGTCTGCTTTCGGATTATCTTGATATGCTGAACGCTGTTATTAATTGTCGAGATTAATAAGAAGACAGCAGTTTTCCTATCCTGATTATTTGCCTTCTAATTTATCGGTCAGATCGGCCAGGCGATATTCTATTTCCAAGAGCTTCTCGCAAGTTTTGAATCCGATACGGTGTAAAACACGAATGATAAGACATAAAGCGACAGTAACTACAAAAAAGAATCCGATAAGAGCTATGTGTATACCGATTATTGAACGATCCGTCGATTCATTTAATGCTTTCGGAAATATAAACACAAGCATGAGATATAATATAAAAAAGAATCCAAAAGCAATACCTATAGTGGCCATGCGAGCGGGCTGATTCCTCAGATTAAGGTTTCCTGTAACTGCAATACAACCCATAAGGACCATCCACGCCAGAGCTAATGCCGCTCCGGAAACGGTGATTGAGCGAATAAACATACCCAGTTCGTTGTGTCCTATTTTTGAAAAAGTCAGTTTCAAAAATGGAATGGCAACCAATAAACCTATTATACTCAATACGACGAAACCTGCTCTCCAGAAGTAATTCAATTTCTTTTCCAGCATTTTCTTTATCTCCTTTTCATATTTATCTTTGTAAGATTGATTCGGCTTGTTCAATTCCAGTAATTTTTCCCGAATTGTTTTATCCGGTTTATTCATGGTTTCTGAGCCTCCTTTTCAAGAACATCTTTTAAGGCCAGCTTCGCATAATACAGTCTGGATTTGACAGTACCGATAGGGATACTAAGTACCTGTGCTATATCTTCGATAGATAAGTCCCGGAGGAAAAACAGTGTTAAAATGTCACGATGCAGCAGAGAAATTTTGCTCAAGCCATAGTGGACCTGCTCAGCATTTTCGAATGTATGATCCGAATCATAATTTTCAATTTTTGAGAGGTTATCGTTGCCTTCGAATAAAACTTTTTCCGAATACTTTTTTCTCAAGTGACTTATCACTGTTTTCCGTGTAATGCTGTACAGCCAGACCGGTAGTTTATTTGGCTCCCGGAGTTTTCCAATGCTTTGCAATACTTTAATCCATGTCTCCTGTAAAATTCCCCATGCTTCTTGCTCATCTTCTATCAGCCTGTGGATATAATAAAATAGCGGTTTCTCCCAGCTTTTTACTAATTCTTCCAGGGCATCTTTTTGTCCCCGCCGGCATCTTAAAATAAGAAGTTCAAAGTAAATTGCCTGTTTTTCGGCCAACCGTCATATCCTTTACTTATTTTTTGCTTATATAGTCGCATAATTATATCATCAGGTTCAAATCATTTTTAACAAACTTTGTGACAAACAAGATCGGCCTAAGTGAATAAGCTTTTGGTGAGTTAAGACTATTGCTGCTTTATGTCTGAACTGGTTGTGTGATTTTTTTTGTCAAATCGCTGAGCAGGCTGTTCATTTTCGGATCGGTATCTTTGACCTGACTGATTTTATTGCAGGCATGCATAACTGTCGTATGATCGCGGCCGCCTAAATGGCCACCTATCTCTTCGAGACTGTGATTGGTAAGGTTCCTGGCTAAAAACATGCAAATCTGGCGCGGCTCGGTAATACTTTGGCTGCGTTTTTTACTCTGCAAATCGGCAAGACGCACATCGAAATGGTTGGTTACCACTCCGATAATGTCGGTGATACTGATACGCCTGGCGGATGCCTTGATCTGTCCTTCCAGGGCCGTCTGGGCCAGCCCAAGGTCAATTTCGCTGCCGGTCGTAGTCGCTACGGCGTAAATTGTCGTCAAGGCTCCTTCCAGTTCGCGGATGTTCGCCTGTACCTTGCGGGCTACGTATTCCGCTATCTCATCGGAAATGCTCAGTCCACGTAGATGTGCTTTTTTCTTGATAATTGCGATTCTTGTCTCGTAGCTCGGCGGATCGATTCTCGCAACCAAGCCCCAGTTGAACCGGCTGATCAGGCGGGCTTCCAGTGAAGGGATTTTCCCCGGAGGGCTGTCCGCACTTAGGATGATTTGTTTGCCGTTGTTGTAAAGGGCGTTGAAAGTATGAAAAAATTCCTCCTGACTCTGTTCACGCTCCCGCAAGAACTGAACGTCGTCTATTATCAGGGTATCAACACTGCGGAACTGACTTTGAAAGCCGATCAGATTTCCTTCTTCGATCGCCCTTATGAACCTGTTTACGAATTCTTCACAGCTAAGAAACTGAATGACGGTTTTTTGAAACTTTTCCCGGGATTCGAAGCAAACTGCGTGTAACAGGTGTGTTTTTCCGAGCCCGGAATTGCCATATACAAAAAGGGGATTGTAAGTATTACCGGGGGATTGACTTACCGCAACACAACTGGCATGTGCGAGTCGATTGCTCGGCCCGACAACAAAATTATCGAAGGTATAATCGGGATGAAGCCGCAGGCCCGGTTCGCTTCGGCCCGGGTGACCTTCGGATTTTACGTCGTCTCCAACGGCAAATTCCAATGCGATAAGGTGGCCGGTTATCTGTTGAGCCGCACGGGTAAAGCTGTTTTTACAATTGTCCCGTAAAAACTGAACCGCCGCCTCGGTGGGACAACCGATTACCAGTGAGCCTCCATCCAGATGCAAAACTGTTAGCTCCTCGAACCATTTGCGGGCATTAGCCGGATCGAGCACCTTCGCACGTTCGAGTATATCATCGAAAATATCGTCAATTTCGTGAGTTGCCAAACCGCCGTCCCTTGTGAATCAATGCCATTTCTTAAAAGCAACTATTTTTCTGTTCATCCATGACAATTGTCCCCCCACCGATGCAGTTCAGGCGCTTAACAATGCTCAAACTGTGAGGGACTAAGCAATTTAACCGTATTTGTTCGATATGTCAAAGGAATTTGTCCTTTTTGGAATAAAAAGCAAAAAGCCGTTCTTCGACCCGTCATTCCGAATTTTAATTTTTGTCGGACTTGAAATTTTTATAAATCCCTGTACTATCGGAGCTGCGTCGAGACAATCGGCGAGAAAGAAGCTGCCGATATGATTTATTGAAAGGTTGAATACTGTGGGAATATTTTCGAAAACCGCCGGATATTTCAAAGACAGACTGGGAAAAACGCGCACCAAAATCGCAAACTCGCTTTCTTCGGTATTGAGTTTAGGCAGGAAAATCGACGAATCTCTGCTCGACGAGCTGGAAGAAACTTTGATAAGCGACGATATCGGTGTCGAGACGACATTTAAGCTCGTCTCTGAGCTTAGAGATGCATATCGCAGCAAACAGATCGCACAAACCGATGATATCATACCTTTTCTTAAAGAACATATTAAAAGTTATTGGCCGGACCGCGACAGGCAGTTGCATCTGGCCGATTCCGGCCCGACCGTAATACTGGTCGCCGGCGTGAACGGCACCGGAAAAACTACCAGTATAGCCAAGCTGGCATATATTCTGAGCCGTAACAACAAAAAGGTGCTGCTCGCCGCCTGCGATACGTTCCGTGCCGCCGCCGTTGAGCAACTAACCATCTGGGCCGAACGCATCGGAGTCCAGATTGTAAAGCACCAGACCGGCTCAGATCCGGCTGCGGTCGCCTTCGACGCCTGCGAAGCCGCGCTGGCCAGAGACACGGATATCCTGATTCTCGATACGGCCGGACGATTGCATACCAAAACCGACCTGATGAAGCAGCTTATAAAAATCCGTGACGTGGTTACCCGAAAAATCCCGGATTCACCGCACGAAGTCCTGCTGGTTCTGGACGCCACTACTGGACAAAACGCAATCTCCCAGGCGAAGATGTTCGCCGAGGCGATTAACGTAACAGGAATAGTCCTGGCCAAGCTCGACGGCACAGCCCGCGGCGGAATTGTTATCGCCATTAAAGACCAGCTCGACATACCGGTCAAGTTTGTCGGCCTGGGCGAAAAGACGGAGGATATCGCCGAATTCGACCCGGCAACTTTTGTCGAAGCTTTGTTCGAGTAGATAGAACGTTCTTACAAGACAAAGAATCGCAGGATATTGTTACTTCGTTTCTTTTTGATATACAAAAAGCTGGTAAGTCTTACATCTGATGAAATCTTCGCCGCTTCGCCCGCCGGAAAAGTACTTCTTATTGAGCTTATCCGATTTT
>Ga0272441_10014615_pt1 | contig 11098 bp, 4 predicted proteins | sample SSMProp6N_FD_193582 | JGI IMG/M metagenome (GOLD analysis project Ga0272441, IMG submission 193582) | Marine sediment archaeal communities from Little Sippewissett salt marsh, Falmouth, MA, United States - SSM-Prop-6N | ecosystem: Environmental > Aquatic > Marine > Wetlands > Sediment ...
AGGGCAGCGCCGAAGCGGACAAGGGCGTAATCGAACGAGAGACGACCACTTCTACCCCGGAAGCCTTGGCGAGCCTGAAGACCTACTACTGGCGAGTGGACGAGACCGCCGTCGCCAACGAGGTCAGAACTGGCGCGGTGTGGAGTTTCACCACATACCTGGCTGTGGATGATTTCGAGGACTACACGGACGACGAGGGCAGCCGAATCTATGAGACGTGGATCGATGGCTGGATCAACGATACCGGCTCACAGGTTGGATATATCGAGGCTCCTTTTGCGGAACAGGACATCGTACGCACCGGTGCGCAATCCATGCCCGTGGACTACAACAATATGAACGAGCCCTATTACTCCGAGGCCATGCGGGAGTTCTCCCCTGCACAGGACTGGACGATCAGCGGTGCCGACACAGTGGTCCTGAGTGTGCGAGGCAGACCCGGTAATGGAGCAGCACAATTGTACATGGCAGCAGAGGATACGGCCGGACATACGGCGGTCGTCGTCTGCCCGGATCAGGCCGCTCTGACGACAGCCAGATGGACCGACTGGAAGGTCCCTCTCGCGGACTTCGTTGGTGTGGACGTGACGAGGATCGAGAAGATGTATATCGGCACAGGCGACAGGAATGCGCAGACACCGGGCGGCGCCGGCCTGCTCTATGTCGACGATATCCGTCTCATCCGTTCCTCAGGCTCGAACTAAAAGCAATGGAGTGAAAGTACGAAAGAACGGTTGGTGGTGGTTCTGCTACGGGTCTCCTTTGTGCTCATCCTGCCGGGATGTGAGTGAAAGGGCATGACGACTCGTGCACCTGCTGTGCACTCAAAGGAGACCGACCGGGCGGTTCCCCCAGGAATCACGGCTTTCCCGGCACCAGGTCCTGAGAACATCACGGCCCGTGGAATCGCTTCAGAACTCCCTCCACTGCCCGGGGACAGGCACGGGATAGCGGCCTTGCGCGTCGGCGTGGATCGTCACCGTACTGTTGGTCGTAAGCTGTCCGCCCATGGCCACCAGCTTGACCGGTCCGTCGGACAAATCGAAGGTATTGGCGGCCGCCGCGCTCCACCTCGTTATTCGTGCAACACATATCGATTACAGTTGTTCCCCGCCTCCAACCTGTGGTATGCTGCTCCGACATGTTTCGATTCGGCGGCCGCGTGGCTGCCGACATGACGTGGCACGGATTGGGTTGGCAGGCACTATGAGAACACGTGGATTCCTGTTGCGAAGCACCATCGTGGCGGCCCTGGGCGGACTGCTTTTCGGATTCGATACGGCGGTGATCTCCGGTGCCGAGCAGGCCTTGCAGGAGATGTTCGCGAGCACGTACGATTCCCTCGCCGCGAGCATGAGCAATCTCGGCTTCCTGGGCAAAACCGGGTTCTGGCACGGCTGCACCACCGCCAGCGCCTTGATCGGCACGATCCTCGGCGCCTGGCTGGCCAGCAGACCATCGGACGCTTTCGGTCGGCGCAAGACGTTGTCCCTGCTGGCGATTCTCTACTTCGTCTCCGCCGTCGGCAGCGCCTTCGCATGGGACTGGGGGTCTTTTGTGTTCGCGCGCTTCATTGGAGGGCTGGCCGTCGGAGGGTCCTCGGTCGTCGGACCGATCTACATTGCAGAAATCTCCCCGGCCACGAGTCGCGGCCGTCTGGTAGCCCTCTTTCAGTTCAACATCGTGTTCGGCATTCTCCTGGCCTTCTTGTCCAACTACATCATCGGCGCCCTGAACCTCGGCAACCTCGAATGGCGATGGATGTTCGGCGTCGAAGCCGTCCCCGCCGCCGCCTTCTTCCTACTGCTGCTGGGCAATCCGCGCAGCCCGCGATGGCTGATGACGCAGGGCTGCGCCGATGGGGCCAGAACGGTGTTACAGCGCGTCGGCATTGAGGACGTTGAGGGAGAAATCCGGGCGATCCAGCAGTCGATCGATCTCGACCACCACCGTGTCAAAGAGCCCTTCTTCCAAAGAATGTACTTCAAGCCGATCATGCTGGCCTTTCTCATTGCGATGTTCAACCAGCTTTCCGGGATCAATGCGTTGCTATACTACTCGAAGCGCATCTTTGAAATGGCTGGTGCCAGCGCCGATTTCGCCCGCCTCCAGAGTGTGATCGTGGGCGCCACAAACCTGGTCTTCACGATGCTGGCGATGGCGGTCATCGACCACTTCGGCCGCAAGAAGCTCATGCTTGTCGGCTCTATCGGCTACATCGTCAGTCTGAGCACCGTCGCCTGGGCATTCTATACCGACCGAGGCGGCGCCATCGTGCTGGTCAGCTTCATGCTTTTCATCGCCTCGCACGCCTTCGGCCAGGGCGCCGTCATCTGGGTGTTCATCAGCGAAATCTTCCCCAACCGGGTCCGCGCCCGCGGCCAGGGGCTTGGGTCGTTCACGCACTGGTTCATGTGCGCCGGGATTGCATGGACTTTCCCGATGTTCGCCGAGACCGCCGGCGCCCACATCTTTGCCTTTTACGCGGCCATGATGGTCCTGCAACTGCTGTGGGTGATCTTCATCATGCCGGAAACCAAGGGCATCCCGCTCGAAGAGATTCAGCGAAAACTCGGCATCGAATGACGCTGGCAGGAACAGAGCGGCCGTACTTGGAGACTATCTCCAAACCACACTCCGCCATGTCATTGCGAGGAGCCCAGCGACGAAGCAATCTCAATCCTGCGGGTGGGAGATTGCTTCGCTCCGCTCCCAATGAAGTAGCCTTTGCGGTGTCTTGTCATGCTGAACGGAGTGAAGCATCCGGCCTGAGGACAAGAGGTCTGCGCCGAATAAGACAGTCGCAATCCGTCCGCCAGCCAGATCCTTCGCTGCGCTCAGGATGACATGCCCTGTGGGTGGCCGCTTCATTGCTGACCGACTCGCAATGACATACTGAAGCGCGGTTTTGAGAGGGTCTCTTAGTGCCCTTCGACGACGATGATCTCGTGAATGTCCACCTTCGGGACAGTGAGGTGGATTTCGCCGTTGCGATGCTCGAAGGACAACGGAGTACCGGCCGGCTCGAGCGTGATCTTCGTCGGCCTTGCGGCGTGTCGAATCGTCACGTCGAGCGGGCCAACGGGGAGAATGGAATCGACGATTGGCTCCTTCCGGTGCGGCCCGGCCGTGTTGACGAGGTTCACCGCCAGCCTGCTCCCCAGGCGATTGACCACGACATCCACATCAGGCGACCCCTTAACCTCGACCATCGGTTTGGGGAAGAGCTGCCGCACCAGATCATTCAGGAATTGCCGCATCAGGTTCGTGCGTGCGTTCAGATAACCCTGGCCGAATGTGAAATAGGTCGCCCCGATTTTACCCCGCCCGAAGTCACAGATGGACGCGGCGACTTGAGAGGATGAATCCGTTGCACCGCTGCCGCTGATCCGGCCGAACGGCCTGCACTTCGCCCCCATCTCCACCGATTGCACGTGCCCACTAATCGCGGCCAGTCCGCCATCGTATGCCAAATGATCGTCCGCGGCGGGCGACGATTCACCCTGCAACCTGATACCGAGTTCCGATTGAAACAGGGCCGCTGTCTTCGGCCCGATGAGCAGCAGATTGCCACCACCCGTCACATACGTGGCCAGCTCGTCCTTGAAACTCGGTTCCAGGTACTCCCACTCCGGCACAACGATGAGCGGGTAGTCGGCCATGCGGCCCGTGAGATGGTGTTCGCCGAGAATTTCGACGGACTGCTGGCCTTCCAGCAGGGCCTGCAACGCACCGCTGATCCGGGCCAGGTCCCGCCCGAAGAGTGTGTTGATCCTGCGATAGTGTGCCGCTGTGGAGAATAGGAGTGCCACCTGCGGCACTTGCGTGGCGTGGTGACAAAGAGCTTGGCGGGCGCGGCAGAACCTCGCCACTTCGGCCATCACCGGCACCCTCTCCTCGCGGACGGACCCATCCCGCTTCTGCGTGAAGTAGGCCTGGAAGCCGCCGCCCAGTGCCAGCACGACCGCCGCCTCTCGCTGTAGCTGGACCGCGGTCTTCTGGTTCCGCCCGTCTTTGGTCTTCTTGCGGGAGAAACTCCATGCCATCAGGTCCCACGGTGTGCCCTGGCGAGTCAGATACCGCCCGGACAGACGAGCGGAGTTGACGCTGTCGTCCGGCGCGTAGTCGCCCGAAAGAAAATCCAGCCGCGCGCTGACCGGCTCCGGCATGTGATCGGTGAACGCCCAGTTGCTGCACAGTTGAAAGTCCGGATTCGTCTTTTTCACTTCGGCGATGTAATGACGGACGTATTGGCGGAAGGCTTCACGATGAAACTGAAGAAACTCGAACCAGTGCGGATCGCCGGCCTTGCGGGGCACGTTCTCGATGCCGGTAGCCTGGCGAAACGCCTTCAGCGCCGGTTCGCTGTAGTCCGGCACGGAGGCCCAGCAGTCGCCATCGACCCAGGCGCCGTCCACCCCATAATCACCGGCCAACTCGCGCAATTGCGGAATCAGCAGCTTGTCCTCATAAGGGCCAAAGCGCGATGTGGCCCGGTTGTTGGTCTTGCCGTCCGCGTTGATGGCAGCCCATTCCGGATGGCGGCGAATGGCCTCGGAGTCCCACACGCCGGAATAGTGCATGTACAGAGCGACCCCGCGCTCGGCAGTTACCTGGCGCCAGAGTCGCAGCGGGTCGCCCACGAAACCGGGCGCCCGGTTGCCCACGTTCGTCGGGTAGCTCGAAAGACCGGGATGCCCCTTGCAGTCGATCTGGATGTAATCCGGGTGGACCTGATCGATCACGTTTTCGATCATCTCCCGAGTCGTGTTCTTGCCGATCTCGTTGCAGTCGGGCCCGGCGTGGAAATCGAAGTGAATCCCGAGGAAGCTCTCCGCCCGTCTGAGGCGTTTCGGGAGGGCATGGCCTTCATCGCCCGTCAGGCCGGATTTCAATTCCCCATCGATCAGCAGAGCGCCGGCATACCATCGCAGCGGCGCATAGCGAGCGGGGTCGTCGATCTTGTTCCGGTTGCGGCTGAGAATCTCCGCCTTGTCGAATGTGTTGCCGGTCAGTCGTACTGTTACCGTATGGTCGGCAGGCTCCGTCTCGGACAGAACCGTCGTCCTCCCGAGTCGGTGATAGGTGCAGTACGCATCGAAACGCCGCACGAGCTTCGCAGGCCGGTCGTCCACGAGCACCTCCAGTTCGCCGCCGTCGGGACCGAGCAGGTCGTAGATCGCCGCGGAGCGACCGTGGAAGGCAAAGGTCAACGCGGTGCCTGCTTTGTCCGCACGCCACAAAACCGGGAGCCGCTGAGCGAAGCGCTTCGCAATCGGATCGCTCTGGGGATCAAGTGTCTGCCAGCCGTCACCGAGCATCGCGGCCGTCAACGGAATGAGCTTGGCGTTCTCGTGGTTATCCGGCGTGAACGGTGCCGGCAGCGGACGTGAGTCCGGCGGACCGAGGCTCTCCATCGCCTCGAAGGAACGGGCAATCGCCTCCGTGTAGAGCCGGTGACCGGTCTGGGCAAATGGATGGCAACCGTCCCCCGCGAACGCGGGACGGGCCGGAAGGCCCTTGGCCGGGTCGGCGGGCACCTCAGACTTCGGGGCGGTAAAGACCCATTCGCCGGCATTGATCCGCCGTGCAGCCTCCTGGGCGAGATGGATGGAGGGGATCCCGTAGTGGTCCGCGATAAATTCCATGGCGGAAGCCGAACGAGGCAGCCGACCGGCGGCCAGATCGCCCAGCATGCCGCTGTGCATCGTGTAGACGAAACAGATGTCGGTAGCCGGATCGGCACGGTAGACCTGACGGACAATACCCTCCATGCAGCGATAGATCCGCTCAGGCGGTGCGCCGCCGTCGTTGACCGCGAACTCGACAAACACCAGATCCGGCCGATGGGCAAGCACGTCGTGGCCAAGACGGAAGACGCCGAGGTCCGAGCCGGTCCCGCCAATGGCTGCATTGATTTCTGTGAACTCCGCCTTCGGGTAGCGCTGCCGCAGCCAGGTGGTCGTCTGCGGCCGCCAGCCGTTCGCGGCGGTGATGCTCCCGCCGAAGTAGGCCACGGTCAACTTCCCGCCGGCTTGCGCTTTTGCGAAGAAATTGGGCAGGCCGTCACGGGCGCGTAGCTCCACGGCCCGGCGGGATGGATGTTCTCGATCCTCGGAGCCAGCGCCGTCCGGAGCTACGCGCAGCGCGTCGCGAATCGCCGCAACCTGCTTCATCTGTGCTTCCGCCAGCAGGCCCATCGGTCCCGCCTGCGGGTCCCAATTCGGGCCCATGTCCAGGGTGACCACGCCGCCCTTGGATACCGCCGTGCCAACCCATTTCGCCCATTTCTCCGCAGGGTACCGCGTGTCGCGCGCAGACCAGCGGGAGCCAAGGTAGGTCAGGGCGTGCCACTGCGAACCTTCGACCCATCGGGAGGTGGGAAGCACGTCGAGTGGCTCGTTCAACTCGCCCGCCGTGTAGTCCTCCGCCTGCGTGTAGTGGATGAGCCTCACGCCGGGATTGAAGGTTACGATCACGTTCGGATTGACGTGTTTGGCCGCCGCCGCATAGATCTCGGCGATTGCCTCGTTGAAGTGGATGTGCTCGTAGCCCCCGTCGAACCACCAGCCGGCCACTTTGTCCCCGTACCGGTCGGACCACTCCTGGATCACCCTCGCCCATTTCCGCGCGAATTCGACATCGATCGGCTGATCCCGCTTCCCCTCGGGCAATCCGAAAGCCCGCTGGGCACGAGCGTCCCGGTTGGGAGTCTGACAGGGCAGATAGAGCATCAGCTTGATGCCTTTGGGCTTTAACGCTCGATGAAGATCCAGCGGCAAGTCCCGACTCGAACAGCGTTCGCCCGGTGCATAGCCGGTGTATCGATCATATGTGGCGTTTGGAGAATTGAAGAACCCGGAGTTCTGGCCCAGCGTAAGGACCAGATACCTCGCTCCCAGCGTCTGCAACTGTCGGGTCAGTCCCTCCACGTCAAACTGGCGCACTCGGCCCAGGCCCGCTGCATCTCCGGGCAGAAAGTGCATGAACACGCCGTACTGCGCGTCCTTGAACCAGTCGGTATTCGGATTGTTCGGGGTTGCCTGTCCGTACCGGGACAACAGCAGCAAAAGGCAAGCTGCCAATTTGAGTTTGTTCGCGTTCATGATTGAGCGGATCCAATTGGGGGGAATCTGTATTTCTGACCCTGTGTGGGTAACGGGGAATTCGTCTTCGGCCCAGTTCATACCGAAGATTATATGTCACCGCCGGATCGTGTCAACCTCTGCCAGCCTTGCAGACGGCTCCGCCTCCGTCGAACTCTGCGCGATGCCGGCTTGTCATTCCCGCGCAAGAGGGAATCCATCTTTGCCGGATGCTTCACCGTCCGTGGTTTCTGGATTCCTGCCCCATTCGGCTATCGCTCAGAGCCCGCCCTGAGCGCCAGCCGAATGGGGCAGGCTTCGCAGGAATGACAGGGTCCCTCTCGAAGTCTTGCCCTGTTTCGAAGATTGGCACGCGCACTCGCCGCCTCTCTGCAAAGGCCTGCCGTCGCATTCCGGCCGTACCCCGGCTCTGCCTCGTCACGGCAGGAATCGCGCAGGCGAGGCCAGTTTCTCCGGGAGGTAGTTGTTGATGACGTAGTTGAGATCATGGACGGCGAACGCCTGCTGCTCGGCACGGACGCCCATATCGAGCAGTTGCTGAATGGCGTCCTGCCACGGTTTGTAGTGCCTAACGAATGGGTCGTTCTTCAGGGCATCCTTGGCCCGCTTGATATCGACGTCCTTGAGTGGATGCGTGGGGAGTTTGTAGTCCACGATATCCTGGGGGGTGACGCCGAGGAACGTGGCCTTGGGGGCACAGAAGTATCGATTGATATGTGCGGCGTTGCCCGAGCCGACCTTGAGCGTGCGATAGATGTTGAACATGCCGTAGGGATCGCAGTCCACAAACGCATAGACCGGCAGCTTCAGCTCGTCGGCCAAGCGGCGGATGAAGCGGCGGCAGGCCCGCGTCGGAACGCCGCCCATGGAGACCAGGATGCAGTTGGCCTTGCGCCAATACCCGTGCTTGACGAGGCGCTGGAACATACCCGCCGTTTCGATCGCGAGAATGAACTTCGCCTTCGTCTCGAACTTCAGGTGCTCAACGGAAATCGGAATCGAATAGGCGCCGGAGCCGAACTTCGTGCAGTCGATACGGAGTTCCTTGCCCGTATCGGTCTCGCGGTCGATTACGACGAGTTTGCCGGCGATCTCGCCGCCTTTCTCCTCCGGAATGAAGCCGAGTTGCTCACGATTCACCTGGAAAAGGGCTTCGATGTCGTCGATCACCGTATCCGACTCCGGCTGCTCGTCGAAGCGCGCATCGTCCCAGTTCTTCGAGACGTAGTAAGCCTCTCGCTTGGTCATGATCTCATCGTCCTCGACCAGACCCCTGGCGGTTGACATCATGCGGAGCGTCTGGGCGAAGGTCTTGACCGTCGCGACGGTGAGGGTACGCGTCTTCTTCTTGCCGCGCAGCTCGAAGAACCCCTTCCGCGGATGGTAGCTCACGTTGCGGAGCGACCGCAGGGGAAATGACAGCGTGGGCTTGCGTTTTCGCTGAATCCGGGCGCGAACCGCACCGGCGGTATTCGTAATCTCCTTCGCGAGCTTGTTCACGAGCGACTCCTTTCGAGAACGTCGGTCAACTGACTGACGAGGGTCTTCTCCTGCCTGTCGGAGAGCTTGAGCATTTCACGTAGTGCGATGGCGATGTGCGGGATGTACTTCTGGACGTACGCCTTCTTTCGTTCCGATTCAGCGGCTTTCCGCCGACGTCGGAGAAAGACGGAGAGCCGGCGACCGCACTCCTGCAAGGCGAGGCGACTCTCCTTGATGATCTCCGGATAATGGGCAATGGCTTCCTTGCTCTCCGAGGTGAACGGCACCCATACGGAGGCCATGTGCACCATGATGACGAGCGGGCCGGAAGGCAGCGCCCCGGCGGATTGCTGCAGAGCGTAGTTGCGCCAGCCGGTCGTGAGCACGGACCGTGTCGTCGCGCAGGCGGCCTGTTGATAGAGCAGAGGCACCCGGTTCGCATACCGCAGCACGCGGGCGAGTCCCTCGGCGGACAGCGAGCCGCCGTAGGTGAGACCTGCCTCAATCTGAAAAGGATTGCCTCGATAGACCGCCGGTGGTCGCGTCACGGCTGTGTAGAAGTCGGCCTCGATCTGCTTCTTCAGACCGGCCAGGATAAGCTCCTCGCCGATTGGGCTCAGACAATCCGTCGGCGGGTTCATGATCTTGGTCTGGTTGATGGCCTGGAAGAGGTTGTCCGCCTCCTGGCGGGCGATACGCGAGGGACGGGCACGCTCGTAGAGTTTGGCCTGCTCGCAGATTTGCTTCGCGACCCGCATGCTGATGCGGGAGAAATCCGAGTGAAGGAACGATTGCAGGGTCGTGGCCTTCGTGTCGTGGAGCATCTTGATGAGCATACCGAGCTCGACGCCGTACGGGTGCGGCTTGATCTCGCGGGTCTCGACGGGAAGCTGCTTGGCCGCGCGCTTGTAGTGGAGGGTCTCGCCGTTCGGTGTGACAAACTCGAGCGACACGTGCGGGTTCGCGATGGCGGTTTGTTCGAGGTACTCCTCCACGGACTGACGCCCCTTCTGGTACTTGGCCTCCAGTTCGATTTCGACCCGGGTGCCCCGCTCGACGGGCCACTCGATGGCGTCATCCACCAAAATTCGCGGCTCGTTCTTCTGCGTGTCGATCTCGAGCTCGTAGTGGTGGGCGGGCCTGTTGCGCGAGGTCTTCGAGCTGATGACGACGGGTTTGCCCGTGGTGAGTTGGCCGTACATGCCGGCCGCGGAAATACCGATGCCCTGCTGGCCGCGGGACATCTTGAGCCGGTGGAACTTCGAACCGTACAACAGCTTGGCAAAGACCCGGGGGATCTGCGCCTTGACGATACCCGGCCCATTGTCTTCAATGGTCACGCGAAAGCGATCGTCCGCCGTGCCCGGGGCAATCGTCACCTTGATATCCGGAAGGATGCCCCCCTCCTCACAGGCATCGAGCGAGTTGTCCACGCCCTCCTTGATCGTCGTCAGCAGGGCCTTTCGCGGATTGTCGAAGCCCAGCAGATGCCGGTTCTTCGTGAAGAATTCCGCTACGGAGATCTCCCGTTGTCGGCTGGCCATGTCCTCCGCCGTAGCCGAGCGGGGCGGAGCTTTCTTCGCCACTGTCTTTGCAGCCGGCTTCGGGGCGGATTTGGCCTTGCCCCGCTTCGATGTCGTGCTTCTCTTTGGCTTCGTGACCTTCTGACCAGTCCTTGTCTTCGACTTGGCGCGCTTCTTGCTCTTCTTTGCCATAGCCTTAGCTCATCGCTCCTACCTGGGATTGAGCGGGACGACCCCGCCGTATACCGCCGCCGACATACGGCAGAATCGGTTCTGTATGCTGTGGTAATAGCGAAATCTCAACACGACGTCAAGGGCGCCGAGCACAAAGCGTCTCACATCACGTGAGTCCGGCATACGCTAATCCGTCGGAGCGGGCCAGTCGAGATGCTTGTGCAGGAACGTGAATGTGCGTTCTCCGTTGACGCTGTGTCCGCCCTGGAAGAATTCGATCTCCGTGCGATCCGCGATTCCAAGCTGGGCGTACAGCCAGCGTACCTTCGCATACTCGTGCGCTACCCATCGGTCACGGCCCACCGTGTCGAGGTGGCCGCGTTCGACCATGAAAGGTCGTGGCACCATCAGATAGGCCATCTCCGCATAGTCGAACATGTGTCCGAGATTCCAGTACGGCATCTCCCATTCGATGGTCCGCATGAAGCTGAAGGATTGATCCGTTGCGGCCACTTTGCGCGTCCACTGGTTGAAGTCCCCCGAGCAGATGGACAAACAGTACCTATCGAGAATGGGCGGCACGCGGACGGCCGTCTCGCCGCCGTAGCTCAGACCATAGAAGGCCATCCGTCGCCCGTCCACAAACGGCAGCGTCTCCAGCCAGCGAAGGATCTGGTCGTGCTGCGCGATGATGAAGGAGAACAACGTCGCCTTGACACTGTTCGCCTTGCGATCGAGCCACCGATATCGATCTTCGCCACGATACAGGTTGTGCGGCGCGAAGGTAATGAAGCCCCGCTTCGCCAGGCGGGC
>Ga0272441_10014616_pt1 | contig 11098 bp, 4 predicted proteins | sample SSMProp6N_FD_193582 | JGI IMG/M metagenome (GOLD analysis project Ga0272441, IMG submission 193582) | Marine sediment archaeal communities from Little Sippewissett salt marsh, Falmouth, MA, United States - SSM-Prop-6N | ecosystem: Environmental > Aquatic > Marine > Wetlands > Sediment ...
GGGCGTCAAATCCAAAGATGGCCGCGTGTACGACAACCAGTACACCTACGGTCCGGTTGACAACGAGATGCGTGTCATCGAGGTGTCGGCCACCGGCGACAGGAACGACTACTACCGCACGCTACGCGCCATCTGGTCGCCGGACTACTCGGCCCAGAACCCGCCGGCGCACTCCAACGCTCCTTTCCGCATGTCCCTGGATGGGCGCGATCGGCACGAGCTGGTGGCGCTCACCTCGGACTTCAACATCCGGGACGCGCGAGCGCGCATCGTCAACGCCGAGCGCTTCATGCTCAGTTCGTTGGGGGTGTGGATGAATGTGCGTTACGGCGCGGAGGTGCCTCTTGGCCAGGGGCTTTCGGTGGAGGAGTGGCGACACCAGGCCGCCATGGCCCGGGACCAGTATGTCCGCGTTGTATACAAGGGCTACCTGTTTCCCTTCGGTCACCGGGCCTCTTTGGTGAAGGTGACGGAGCGCAAGTTCGAGCGCAGGGGCGCCCTGTACATCGCCTACCTGCGGCAGCGCTTCTTCATCGTCGTGCGGGAGCCTGAGAAGGCGTATCCCGCTCACGGCCAGGCCAATGACGCGCGTGGGATGCCCTTCCGCAAATGCACCATCACCACGTTGGTGACGCCGACTCTGGATGAGGCCGAGGGCATCCTGCCGCCGCGGATCGCCTCGGAGCCGCCCAACACCCCCGAGTACTCGGCGCAGGCCGCCTTCTGGGTCCGGACCGGCAACAAGGACTTCCTGTTCCACATGGTCTCCGAAGACTGGGACGGCGAGCGGGTCGAGTTCACCGCGCCGATGATCTTCGTGGGGGCCGAGAACGATGTCGCCTTCAAGAGGGCGACGATGAACCTGGTGCGTGATGAGTACAACTCTGAGGGCAGCCGACCGCGTCGCGAGCGCGAGATGCTGGGGCAGAAAGTCGCGTATGCGGAAAGTTCGGCCGACAAGCCCGGCGACACGACGTTCGAGACCGAAACCGCCACCTTCAAGGCCGAGATGCCTCCCAGCGGTTTGAACCCACGGGAGCTCGAGAAGCAGAACCAGCCGCGTGTTTTCCCCGTCCTGCAGGACGCGAAGGTGCGCATCGCCGCGGTCGTGCAGATGACCGGGTCGGGCGAGGCCGTGCCCGTGCAGATCGACGACGCGTACGTCAACAAAGGCTGGGACGCGGTGGCCAACAAGGGGCAGGTGTTCATGAAGCTGCTGGAGGACACCGGCCTAGCCTTCCCGGGCGACAAGTCGGGCGGCGTGATATCGCCGGATCTGTCCATCAAGGGCTTGTCTCGGCAGTTCGGCCCCATTGGCGGAGACATTTCGAAGCTGGCCGAAGGCGTGTTCGACCCGGAGGATTTCTTCAAGGACGCCAAGGCGAAAATCCTTGGCGGCATCGACCTTGCGAAGATCCTCAAGGCGGTGTTCGGGGACGTGAAAGTGCCCCAACTCACCGTCCGGCCCATCTTCCCCGACAACAACCCGCTCCTGCTGCCGGAGGCCGTCGAGACGAAGCTGGTGTGGGAGCCGGAGGCCAAGGAGTTCACGATCTTCAAGCCCCACAGCAACTGCAAGATCAAGCTCACGGGGCTATTGCGGACCGAACTGGCCAATGCGACGTCCACCTACGAGGTGACGGCCTCCATCACCAAGTTCAAGGTGGACGTGTACTTCATCATCGTGGACTTCGACAAGTTCAAGTTCGTCACCAAGAGCGGCAAGAAGCCCGACGTGGACGTTGACATCAAGGACGTGGCATTCGGAGGCCCGCTGGAGTTCGTCAACGAACTGCGCGAGTCCCTGAGCTCCGGGGGAGGCGATTCGGCCCTCGGAGGCTTCTCCCTGGACGTGAACCTTAAGGGCGTCAGCGTGGGCTACAGCCTGGCGATCCCGGACGTCTCCGTCGGCGTGATGAGCCTGCAGAACATGAAACTGTCGGCGGGGATAACCCTGCCCTTCACGGGCGATCCGGTGCGCCTGCGGTTCGCGTTTAACGAGCGCCAGAACCCCTTCCTGCTCACCGTGTCGATGTTCGGCGGCGGCGGCTTCTTCGGCCTGGAGGTCTCTCCCAGAGGCATGGAGCTGATGGAGGCCTCCTTCGAGTTCGGTGGCAATTTCTCGATGAACATCGGGATCGCCAGCGGCGGGGCCTACGTGATGGCCGGGGTCTACTTCAAGCTCGAGCGCAACGATGATACGGACACGATGGACGTGATGCTCACAGGCTACCTGCGCTGTGGCGGGCACCTGGAGATCCTCAAGATCATCACCATCTCGTGTGAGTTCTACCTGAGCCTGACCTACGAGGTGACCGGCGGTCGCAGCCGGGTTTGGGGCCAGGCCAGCCTGAAGGTCTCCATCAAGATTCTGTTCTTCAGCAAGAGTGTGACCTTGAAGGTGGAACGCGAGTTCGCCGGCAGCTCCGGCGGACACGCAGAGTCTCTCGATGGGGCGCGTCTGGCAGGGCTTTTGGATGGTCCGGGAGCGCTTGCCCAGTTGCGCGGCCGGCCACGGTCCGGAACGTCCGGAGCGATGACCGGAGAGCAGCCGCCGACCTTTGCCGACCTGATGCAGCAGTCTGACTGGCAGACCTATTGCGAGGCTTTCGCCTAGTGGGAGGCACGGCATGAAGAAGCAAACGATCATGTGGACAGCCCTGCCCAACGGGATGATCACGGCATCGCCCGAGGGTGGCGCACGTCTCAGACTGTCTGTGTTTGTCTCGCCGCGCCTGCAGACCAACGAAGGCCTGCCGAGGCCGAGGCTGTCCCAGTTTCCCGACTTGCTGGACTGGCCCGCCAAGGTAGCCCAGATGAGTTTCGAGGTGCAGTTCAACACGCGCCCCAGTGTGGCTGCGCAGCGCGTTGCACCTGCGGCGCCCCCGGCGCCCTCGGACCTGTGGAAGAGCATCTTTGGCTCGGATACCTACGTGGAGCCGTATGAGTTCCCCGGCCTTGACAAGAGCGTGGTGAGATCCTTCTCGGTGAAGAATGTCACCGCCCATCTGAAGGCCGCCTACCAGAACCTGGCGGTCGAGTCACCGACGCTGCCGCCGCAACTCGAGGTGGGGCCCAATGTGCGCGGCGCGGGGAACCTGGCCCCCGTTCAGCGCCTGCTGGCAGATATCGCTCCGCCGCCACAGCAGGCCGTGCAGCTACGGACCCAGATGGACGGCCATCTGCGCGTGGCCAAGGCCATCGCCAACCCCGTGGTGGACGCCGTAGCGCCGGGAGCGACGCGCGTGCGTGCTATGAAGGGCGTCGTCAGCCCTCGCGTGGCCCCCAACGTCAGCCAGGCGGCGCGGGACTTTAACCAGTTGCAGGTGTTCCACGGAAGGCTGCCGGCGGGGCGCGTGGCCCGCCCTGTGCGACCCGTGCGTGTGCCCATCCTCGTGCCCCAGATGGACTTCCACGACATCGTGTCGTCCCTGGGCGAGTATCCCGATGTGATGAAGCGTCTGGGACTGGTGGTCGAGCTCGAGGTCCCCTTCGAGAGCTTCATGCTCAGCACATCATGGGTGAGGGTCATACCGCAGTGGGAGCCGGCGCTTTCGAGCAGTAGTGATGTGACACCGAAGACGCGCTGCAGTGTCACCGCCAAGGATTTCCGGGCTGTGCCCGGCCCCCACGGGCAGGATCTGAATGACGGTATGCTGGGGCTGGACGACGCGGACCGGTTCGAAGTGGGCCAGGTTGATGTCGACGGCGCGGCCATGAAGACCGTGGACTTGGCCGATGCCCTCCGCGAGGGGACCGGCGAGACCGATGCCGCTGTACCCTCGCTACGCTCGGCCGGCATCTGGGTGGCTAAGACCAACCGGGCCCATGAGTTCGCCGTCGCCGTCCTGACACGTACGAGAGTCCTCGAGACCGCAGTGCAGCGCGTGGCTACGACGCAGGCTCTCAGGGGGCGTCCGGGCAGGACCCTCCGGCTGGGGTTGCCCGGCCGGCGAACGCCTGTGAAGAAGGAAGATGAAATCGAGCTGTATGCCGAAGACCTCGTGCGGGGCTACAGGGTGGACATCTGGGACGGCGCGAGTGACAACTGGCACTCCTTGTGCGAGCGTGTGGGTGATTACGTGTTCGAGGGCGCCGACGGCGCCGCGGGCCACACACTACAGATTACGGACGAGGGCTGCATCTCGATGGCGGCCACGCAGGCTGCCGACGACTCTTCGGATGACCTTTACCTGCACGAGTTGCTGTTCCGCTGGGAGGGCTGGAGTCTGGCTGCGTCGCGTCCCGGGCTGCCGGTACCCCAGTCGGGAGTGCCCCAGTCGACGGGCAATGACTATGGTCTGCAGGTGGATTTCGCGGCTCGGCCCGGCAGCCTGCCCCGGCTTAGGTTCGGCCACGAGTACCGTGTCCGCGCCAGGGCCGTCGACCTGGCCGGGAACAGTCTGGCGCCCGATGAAGCCGGTGACACGGCGGCCAGTGAGGTCGTTCGCTACTCGCGGCAGGAGCCCGTCGGCTCCCCGGCGGTAGTGCCGCGTACGCAGTTCACCGATGCGCCCGGCGAATCTGTGGACAGGATTGTCATCCGCAGCTATAACGACGATCCGGCCAAAGACACCGTGCCCACCTCAGAGGTGAGCCAACGACACGTCGCCCCGCCCAAGACATCGCAGATTATGGCGGAGACCCATGGGATGTTCGACGGCCCGCAGGGAATGTTGGGCGATCCGGCGACCTATAACATGATCGTCAACAAGGACGCCTCGCTGGCCGAGTTCTACGATGTAGACCGGATGCAGCTACCGTATCTGCCGGACCCACTGGCGCTCGGCGCGGTGGTTCGCTTCAGATCCCTGGAAGCGGACGGCGAGAGCGATGAAACGGTGCGTGTGCCCTTCGACGGCGATTGGCCCCAACTGCAGACCTTCCGCATCCAGGTCGTGGAGCGGACCAACGCGAATTCCGAGCCACGCTTCGACACGGCTCGCCGAGTGCTGCTGATCCCGCTGGAGAAGGCCGAGACGGCCGAGGTGTGGCTGAGTTGCTACATGCCGGAGCGGACCGTCCCTGAGATGGGGGTCTGGCGTTGGACGGTGGAGGGGATTGCCGAACCGGCGATCCGGCAGGCGCGCCTACCCGCCCGGGAGGCCCATGATCTACGCAGGCAATTGCCCGACATGCGGGCATTGCCCAGGGTGCAGGCTCGAGCCGGGCTGAAAACACCGCAAGTTCAACTGATTGCGAAGTTGAACCGGAACGTGGTGCGCGGCATCTGCTGGATGGTCACGCCGTCGCGGCAGTTGCGGCTTGTACACGCCGTTCAGCAGCCGTTGGTGACGCCCGAGTTCCGTACATTGAAGGCCACCAAGCGCATCGGCCAAACCTTCGCGAGGCTCTCCGATGTGTTCGATGTCGACGGCAAGAGCACGGCGCAGGTGGATATGCACGCCGAGTGGGACGAGCCCATCGACAACATCGCCGAACCCGAGCCGAAGGTCATCCGCGGTGACCAGCACGTGTTCGAGTTGGCGGTCGAGGAGGACCAGAGCTCCCTGTCGCTTTCCGAGCCGTTGCGGCTCGCGCAGATCAGGCGTCAGCCGGGCAACATCAAGGTGCGCGACACCGGCCCGGTGGGTGCCCGGAAGGTCGGGACACGCACCGTTACATCCGTCCCCGGGATGGCTGCCCGACCCTTCCTGCCCACTTTGGGGCGACGCCACGAATTCGGCGACACCAAGTACCGCAAGGTCACCTACTGCGCGGAGGCGACAACGCGGTTCCGGGAGTATCTGCCCTTCAGCGATGAGGACATCGAGGAAGGCCGGGTGTCCATCACGCGCAAGTCGCAGAAGGTGGCCGTTGACATTCTCAGCTCCGCGCGGCCCGCGGCACCCAAGCTGCTGTATGTGATACCCACCTTCGGCTGGCAGCAACGCGAGACCGAGCGCGGCGTCGTGAACCGGCGTAAGGGCGGCGGTCTGCGCGTCTATCTCGAGAGACCGTGGTACTCCTCGGGGGATGGGGAACTGTTGGGCGTGGTGCTCATGCAGCCGCGGCAGATGCAGTTGACGGCAATGGTCGGGCCAATGGCCGGCGGCATCCCCAATACGCTGAAGCCGTACGTCACGCAGTGGGGCCAGGACCCGATCTGGCGCACCGCGGGCACGAAGAACCTGCTTACAGCCGAGAACTTCGGCAGAGCCGTGGCCGCCGAGAAGGACTTGAGCCTCGACGAGGTTGCCGGAGCGCGGGTGGCCGTGGCCGGACACCAGGTGGGCTACGATCCCGCCCGCCAGTTGTGGTACTGCGATATCGAGATCGACCCAGGAGAAGCCTACTTCCCCTTCGTGCGCATGGCCCTCGCCAGATACCAGCCCAAGTCCGTCAAAAACGCCGGTGGCGATGTGAAGCTCTCACGCGTCGTGCTGGCGGACTTCGCTCAACTGGCTCCGGGGCGAAGCGCCTCTTTGACCTTCGATCAGCGAGACAGGCAGAAGGTCAACGTGTCGGTCTTTGGCCCCACCTACGCGGCGGCCTCGTCGGGCAAAGCCGCGACTGTGGAAGTGACCGTCGAGCAGCGACGGCCGGAGGTCGATGGCGATTTGGGGTGGGCTCCCGTCCCGAAGGGGATCATCGAACTCAGTCGAACAGGCAGGACCGGCAGCGGCGCGTGGCGCGGCACCGTCGAACTGCCCGCCGAACGCGGAAGCGCGCCCTTCCGACTGGTCATACGGGAGTACGAGTGGCTCGAAAGTGACAGCGTTGAGGTGGGGGGCATGCTCACCAGAGCTCCGCGACCGGTGCCCAGAGGGCGCCTGGTGTACGCCGACACTCTCGAGATATAGCCGTCTGGCCGGGGCGTTGGGCCGACGCCCGGCCCCGCAAAGGAAGCAGTCACGCGACGGCCCGCCTGGTTCTCACACAGGCGGGCCGTTTCTTCAGGCTCATGTACGGTGAATGCTCTCGGGGCAGTGCCTCGCGTCCCAGGCCGCCCTCTCAGCCCTTCACCGCTCCCAGACGGATCCCCTCGATGAAGAACCGCTGGCCGACGATGAAGACCACAAGCATGGGCAGGATCATGATGACCGAGCCGGCCATCAGCAGCGTCCACTGAACGGTATGCATCTCCTGGAAGGCCGTCAGAGCCACCGGCAGTGTATACATCTCCTGGTAGTGGGTGACGATCAAAGGCCACATGAAGCTGCGCCACGAGCCCATGAAGGTCAGGATGGCCAGGGCCGACAGGGCGGGCTTGGACAGGGGCAGAATCACGTTGCGGTAGATGCCGAAGGTGGAGCATCCGTCCAATACCGCGGCCTCCTCGAGTTCCGTGGGGATGCTCAGGAAGAACTGCCGCAGCAGGAACGTGCCATAGGCGCTGAACATCGCCGGGATAATCAGGGCGTAGTAGGTGTTGATCCAGTGCAGTTCCCTGAGCAGGATAAACACCGGAATCATGGTCACCGCGCCCGGCACCATGAGGGTGGCCAGGTAACCCAGGAATATCTTGTCACGACCGAAGAACTTCAGCCGCGCGAAAGCGAAGGCCGCCAGGGAGCTGGTGAACACTTGCCCGACGGTGACGGCCACGGTGACGAGCACGCTGTTGAGCAGAGCCCGGGCGAAGTCGATCTCGACCCACACCTCGACGTAGTTGCTCCAGTTCAGGGCCGCGGGCAGCCACTGCGCGGGATCGAGCACATCCTCCTGTGCGGACTTCAGCGACGTGGAGAGCATCCACAGCAGCGGCGCCACCATGGTGATGCCGACGACGATCAGGAATACATAGGAGGTCCCATGGGCCAGTCTGCGACGCAGGGGCACCGAAAGCTCAAACATACTGCACCCTCTTCCCGCCGAACTTCCAGTTGACCAGCGTCACCAGCAGCACCAGGGCGAACAGCACAACGGCGATGGTGGCGGCATAGCCCATATTGAACCATTGAAAAGCATGCTCGAAGATGTAGTAGCTGATGGTGGTTGTGGCGCCGTCAGGCCCGCCTCGAGTCATGACGTAAGCCGCGTCAAAGCCCCCCTGGAAGCCACCGATGACCGAGGTAATGAAGATGAAGAACGTGGTTGGCGTCAGAGCCGGGAGCGTAACATACCAGAACTTGGCCGCCGAGCTTGCGCCGTCGATGTCCGCCGCCTCATACAACTCCGGCGGGATGCCCTGAAGCCCCGCCAGGTAGATGATCATGTTGGTGCCACCCATGGCGCCCCACAGGCCCATGATCATGATCGACGGCTTGGCCCATGCGTAACTCCGCAGCCACGACGGGCCCTCGACCCCGACCAGGGACAACAGATGGTTCAGCAGGCCGAACTCCGGGTTGTAGATCCACATCCACAGCAGCATCACGCCGACGCCCGTGCAGATGGTGGGTAGAAAGAAAACTGTGCGGAAGAAGACCCGCCCGCGGATCTTCTGGTTGAGCACAAGGGCGATGAACAGCGCGGCCGCCATGTTGACCGGGATGCCCATCATCAAGAAGAGAGTGTTGCCCAGGTACTTCCAGAAGCCGGGGTCGTTGGCGTGGATCTGGCCGTCCTCCTGGTACCACCCCAGCAGCTCAACGAAATTCCTCAAGCCGACGAAGCTCGGAGCGTGGAACAGGTCCCAACGGTACAGGCTCAGACCAAGCGCCGCCAGCACCGGCAGGAAGGTGAACACCATGAACCCCAGCAGGTTTGGCGTGAGGAACGCGAACGCGATGCCACTACGTCTGTTAATTGTGTCGACCTCCCGGTGATGCGGCACAGAGTTCTGCTTCAGGCGCGTTCTGATAGTGCCTATTGACGGCGCTCAATGGTCCGCCACATGGCCTTTTCGGCCCGCTGGAGGGCCTCCTGGGGCGTCGCCCTCTGCGCGTCCACGCTCTCGGCGGCGTTCCAGAAGTGCTCCATCAACTCCTGCAGGTGGGCAACACGCGGAAAGGGATACAGGTAATCGGCGGCTTTGAGAAGCACCGCGAGGTTCTCAGGCGCCTCGTCGTTCTCGGCGACGATCTTCTCGGCCACCTTCCGGCTGGGCGGCAGGCCGCGGAATGCCATGATGCGCTGGAATTCATCGCTGAAAAAGTACTTGCACAACAGCCACGCCTCGTCAGGATACGGGGTCTCAGAGGATACCAGGATCGCCTGACTTGAGGCCCAGTGGGCGCGCTGAGCGAATTTGGGCATCATCACAATGTCCCAGTCCAAGTCGGCACATTTGTCCCTGAGCTCAGGCAGGCTCCATGTGTAGAAGCGCATCATGGCGGCCTTGCCCTGGCGGAACAGGGAGATGGTGTCCAGACCCTCCTGCTCAACATCCCCCGGCAGAGGGCAGATGCGGTGCTTGTGGACCACATCGAGGGTGAACTGCAGGTAATCGATCATCTCGGGGCTATTGCACAGCGGCGTCTTGCCGTCGGCGGAGATGATTTCGGCCCCGAAGGCCGATGAATCCACATTGCCTCGGTAGCCGTACTGGTCGGTGCGCCCGTCACGGTCGCGGTCCAGGGTGAGGGCCTTGGCCTTCCGAATGAGGTCCTGGCCCGTCCAGTCATCGGTGGGGTACTCAACCCCGGCCTCGTCCAAAAGGGCCTTATTGTACACAACGAAGTCCGTGTCGATGGCGAACGGTATGCCCAGTTGCTTGCCGTCGATGTTGTACCAGCCCACCGGTTGATCGAAGTAGTCGTCCAGGTCCACCTCTTCGGCGATGCGGGCGGACAGGTCCATGAAGGCGCCCCTGCCGGCGAACTCTCCGAATGATTGGCCCATCCACATCAGATCCGGCGCGTCGCGTCCGGCGATCATCACCAGAACCTTGCGGTAGTAGTCTTTGCTGATGGGTAAAATCCGCACATGGATGTTTGGGTGTTGGGCCTCGAAGCGGCTCACGGCCTGGTTGTAGATATCCCGCTCCTTGACGCCGCCGGCGGTGGTCATCACCAGTCTTACGGCGCCGTCAGAGGCTTCCCTGCGCCCGCATCCGGTGATCAGGCCGCAGACTACGAGCAGACAGGCAATAGCTATGGCGGGCCGGCCCGGTCTGGCTGTGCTAACAACGACCCCGTGCATAACGTCTCCCTTCTTTGGCAATGCGAGGGCTTCCGGCACAAGACCTCGAGACCGCATGGCCCGACACATCAACCGCGAAGGCACGCGGGCCGTGGAGTAGGTAACGTGCGTAACGTCGCCGAACTGTTCGAGCGTACCATCATAGCAGAAGGTGACGCCCATGTGGAAGACCATTGATCTGAGTAAGTACCAGGAGCGCCTTGAGGCCAGCCGCCAACGCAGGCAGGCGGCCGGGGAGTTCACCGAGGGGGACTGTGTGGCGACCCACGCTTCGGTGGCCGGTAGCTACTACTCATGGCTCTTGGGCGTCGACATCCGTGACTACTACACGGACATCGACACTCAGATCGAGGTGCAGATGCGCGGGCTCAAGTGGCGGCTCGAGAACCTGCCCGACGACCGGACGGACTGCGCCCTGTACTACGACCCGGGGCCAACGGGCGAGGCCATGGCCTTTGACACGCCCATTGAGTACCCCGCCAACACCTCCCCGCGCATCGTGCACTCCGTCTTCACCGCGGAGGACATCGAGAACCTGCAGCCCGTTGACCCACAGACCAACCCAAGAGTGCAGGAGCACCTCGAGCGTGGGCAGCAGTTCGTGGATCGGGCCAAGGAGCTTGGGGTGAACATCCCGGCCGGGTATGGCATGGTGGGGATCCACCCACCCCTGTCGTGCGCCTGCGCCATCGCCCCGCCGGACTTCGTGTACTATCTGATGGCCGCCGACCCGGGCCTGGTCCGCATGCTATTCGAGAAGTGCCACCGCCAGTTTGTGATGCTCAAGGAGTACTCCCTCGAGGTGCTGGGCGGCAGCCGCGACGCTCTGGGCCTTGCCGATGACAACTGCTCCTTCGTCAGCGCGGCCATGTACAACGAACAGGTCATGCCCTGGAACAAACGGTTGTACGACGAGTATGGGCGCAAGTACCGGTCTTTGCACTCAGACGGCCCCCATCACCAACACTGCGAGACCTACGCCCACGTGCTCAAGCTCAACCATGTGGACATGGGCGGCTGGAGTCGCCTCAAGCCCGCCGTCGACATCCTGAAGCCCGCCCGCTGCATCGTC
>Ga0272441_10014617_pt1 | contig 11098 bp, 11 predicted proteins | sample SSMProp6N_FD_193582 | JGI IMG/M metagenome (GOLD analysis project Ga0272441, IMG submission 193582) | Marine sediment archaeal communities from Little Sippewissett salt marsh, Falmouth, MA, United States - SSM-Prop-6N | ecosystem: Environmental > Aquatic > Marine > Wetlands > Sediment ...
CACGATGAACAGGGCGAACAGGTACACCCCGATCCTGCCGACGCGGAGGGTGATGGGTGATTCAGCGTTCATTCAATCCGGTGGGGATCTTCACCTTTCCGAGAATCCGGCTCACGATCTGTCTGGGATTGATTCCCTCCATTCGCGCTTCCCCGGAGAGGATCAGGCGATGGGCCAGCACGGCGGGAGCCATGCCCAGCACATCCTCGGGAATCACGAAATCCCGGCCCTGGAAAAATGCCTCCGCCTGGGCAGCCAGCATGAGGTGCTGAGAAGCCCGGGGGCTCATGCCGAGCTTCAGGTGGCTGCTGGATCGTGTTTCCGAGGCGATGTCTGCGATAAAGCGCTTCACTTTATCGTCGACGTGGATGCGGCGGATGCTTGCACGAGCGCCCAGCACAGTTTCCGGCGTGGAAACCGGCTGCAGTTCCTGCAGGGGATCTGCCTCCTGAAAGCGGGAGAGGATCTCCATCTCATCCTCCCCCTCCGGATAGCCGAGGGAAAAGGACACGCCGAAGCGATCCAGTTCCCCTTCGGGCAGGGGGAAGGCGCCGAGGAAGCTGGTCGGGTTCTGGGTGGCGATCACAAAAAACGGCTGGGGCAGTTCATGGGTCGTACCGTCCACGGTCACGGAGCCTTCCTGCATCACCTCGAGAAGACTCGACTGCGTACGGGGGCTGGCCCGGTTGATCTCATCGGCCAGAACGAACTGGTGCATCAGGGCGCCCTCTTTGTAGAGGAACTCCCGTTTTTCCGGGCTCCAGATCGTCATACCCGTGATGTCGCCGGGCAAAAGATCGGGGGTGAACTGGATGCGCCCGAAATCCAGCCCCGTGCTGACCGCCAGGCAGCGGGCCAGGGTGGTCTTGCCCACCCCCGGAACATCCTCTATCAAAACGTGGAGGCCCGCGCTGAAGGCAACCAGGAGCGTGTGGATCTGAGCTTCTTTTCCCACGAACACCCTTGAGATGTTTGTCGCGACTGCCTGCATCTGCTCTGCGTGCAGGCTAAGGTTCGGATCACTCATAGGTTTTTCACCTGAACTCACCCAGTAATCTCATGGACCTCCGTTTCTCGATTAGAGTAACAACTATACAGAAGCTTGACAATTTTGTTTCGGCCTAACGCGGCTGGAGAGCGATACTTTATGAGAAGGTCATGGGTGGTCACTTGTTACGAGAAAGCGGGCAAAGATGCCGCAGGCAGATCACGGATGGAGGGGGCGTGGTTCTATGGCTTGCCTATGGAACCGACAATCCGACTTACGGTATTCTTGAGACCTTTAGACATCCGATTTCAAGCCAAGATTGGGCTGATTCAGCAGTGATTCCACTTCACTCGGATCAGGATGAGCGCGAAGAGGACCGATTCCACGGCAGGTTAGCGCCGCTACTGCGTTTGCCTTGCGCCCAATAGAGTTCAGATCCAGGTTCTCCAGTACGCCGGCTATCAATCCGGCATCGAAGGCGTCCCCCGCACCTACGGTGTCCGCGACTTCCACGGGAAAAGGCGCGATTTCCAGCGTCCGATCTCCCTGATGCAGCAGGCAACCCTCTGATCCTCGCTTGAGAGCGATCAATCCTGGAACGCGGTTAAGATCGTGGAAAAAGGAATCGGGATTCCAGCCCAACAACTCCAGCTCGTCCTCCGTGACTTCCAGGATATCTGCGTACTCGTCGATCGTGTGCCGGATCACGGCCCGGGCCACCTCCCGGTGCCAGAGGGGTGGGCGGAAATTGACGTCGTAGGAAACCAGGGTGTCGTTGGCTTTGGCGAACTCCATGAGCTTGAAGGAGACTTCCAGGGCGTTAGGGCTGATGCCCTGGCTGATGCCGCTGAGGTGTAATACCCGGGCTCGGCGGATCATCTGCCAGTCGATGCTGTCCGCGTCTATAAAACAAGCCGCGGAGTTCCTGCGGTAGTAGGTGAAGTGGTGCTTCTTGCCTTCGAAGGAAATGAAGTACAGCCCTGTGGGATTTACAGCATCCCTCTGCAGCAGGGAAAGATCGACTCCTCCCCGCTGCCAGATATCTATGAAACTCGAACCGAAATCCTCCGTGCCGATGCGCGTAAGGTAGGCGGTGCGGTGTCCAAGCTTGCTCAACGCCAGAGCGAAGTTCGACGTGTCTCCGCCCCAGGTCTTGCTGAGGGGCTGGTCTTCACCAATGGAGTGGCCCTCCGGTGGGTAGATCCCGATCAACGGTTCGCCGTAGGAGATGACCTCCACACTCTTCATTGCCGCTGCGTTATCTCCCCAACCAACCGCCGTCAACGGCGATCGTGAATCCATTTATATAGCTGGAAGCATCGGAGGCCAGGAAGACGGCCAGGCCCTGCAAATCTTCGGGCTGCCCCCACCTGGCGGCGGGGATGCGGGCCATCAGACTTTTGCTGCGCACCGGGTCCTTGAGCAGGGGCATGGCCGCATCGGTCGCCATATAGCCGGGAGCGATGGCATTGATGTTGATGTTCTCCTTGGCCCATTCATTGGCCAGAAGCTTGGTGATGCCGCTCAGACCGCTTTTGCTGGCCGTGTAGGGAGGGATGAGAATTCCACCCTGAAAGGACAGCAGCGAAGCGATGCTGATTATCTTCCCCCCGCTACCCTGCTTTATGAACTGCCTGGCCGCAGCTTGACAGAGAAAGAACACGCTCTTGAGGTTGACGTTCATCACGTCGTCCCAATCTTTCTCCGTGTAGTCGACGGACGGAGAGCGGCGAATGATGCCGGCGTTGTTGACAAGGATGTCGAGCTTGCCGAGCTCAGCCACGGTCTTCTCTACGATCTTTTTTATGGGCTCGATGGAGGCCAGATCGGCCTGGATGCCCAAGAATTTACGCCCCAGCTTTTCAACCCTGGTTCGGGTTTCCTCCGGAGAACGGCGGTTGTATACACCCGCAATGTCCGCCCCGGCTTCGGCCAGGCCTACTGCAATACCCTGACCCAGACCCGTAGCCGAGCCCGTTACAATAGCGACTTTGCCATCCAGTTTGAACTGATCCAAAATCATAACAAATCTCCTACCTCAGTGTATCCATGGGAACATGGTCCATATCTGTGAACGCCTGATTCTCCCCCACCATGCCCCAGATGAAGTTGTAGTTCGTCGTTCCCACGCCGGAATGGATCGACCAGCTGGGATTGATCACCGCCTGCTGGTTGCGCACAACCAGATGCCGGGTTTCGGCGGGTTCCCCCATGTAGTGGAATACGACGGCTTCCTCGGGCAGGTTGAAGTACAGGTAGACCTCCATACGCCTGTCGTGGGTGTGTGTCGGCATCGTATTCCAAACGTTTTCCGGTTCCAGGATGGTCATGCCCATTACCAGTTGGCAACTCTCCAAAATATCCGGGTGTACGTACTGGTGGATCGTGCGCACATTGGAGTCTTTGCGTTCTCCCAGGTGAACCTCTCTGGCCTCAGCCAAAGATACCTTCTTGGTGGGGTACCCGGTATGAGCCGGTGCACTGAGAAAGTAGAACTTTGCCGGGTTGCCCTTGTCGGCGCTGGTCAGCTTGATGTCTTTAGCGCCTCGTCCTACGTACAGACCATCGCGGGCTTCGAGGAGAAGCTCCTGCCCGTCCACGCTCACCGTTCCGGTCGCACCGATGTTTATCAAACCGAGCTCGCGGCGCTCGAGAAAGGACTGCGCCGCGATTTCCTTGCCCGCGCTCAGTTCCAATGCCTTGCCTTCGGGAACCGCGCTGCCCACGATGATCCTGTCGATGTGGCTATAAGTCATGACAATTTCACCGGGTTTGAAAAGATCCGTGATGAGAAAGGCTTCCCGCAACTGGGCGGTATCAAATTTTTGTGCCTCCCCCGGGCTGACTGCGTTTCGTACTTGCATAATTTCCTCCTGTCAGATAATAGGGGTCGCCTTAAAGCAGACCCATCTCCTTGAACTCCCGCTCGACCCGCTGATAGAGCTCTTTTGAAATCTCCTGATACGGTGCCCTGGGGAAACCCGGGTTCAGGCCGCGCATCCGCAGCACGGCATAGGTCATGGTCAGGGTCGGACCGTATTTTAAAATAGACCTGGCTTTAACCACATCAAGCTGCTTCTTGGCCGTATCGCCGGGATTTCCCTTTTGCCAGGTTTTGTAAAAATCGACCATGAACTCGGGAAACACATTAGCCAAACCGGAGATCACTCCACTGGCCCCGGCATCCAACGCCGCTGCAGCGATGGCTTCGGTCCCGATGATAAAGCCGAAATCCGGCTTGTCGACCTTTAAGAGGTACATGTAGAAGTTGACCAGGTCGAAGGCCGAGTCTTTGACCCCCGCCAATCCTTCGTCGGCCAGGGTTGCCAACAGGTCGGCGGAAATCGGATTCCCACTCAACATCGGATTGTTGTAGAGGAAAACCGGAATTTTCACGGCTTTGATCAGGGCACGATAGTAATCCAGCAGGTGCTGATCGGGGTATCTATAGTAGTAGGGCGGGATGGCTCCTACTGCATCGGCGCCGATCTCCTCGGCATGTCTGGCCAATTCCACAACCTGCGCCGTGCTCACGGCTCCGACATGAACGATGACCTTGGCCTTGCCCTTCTCCTCTACGACGACCTTAGCTACCCGCTTGCGCTCCTCCACTGTCATGAGCGGACCGCTGCCGTAGGTGCCGCATGGATAAAAGCCATGGACATGTTGGGCTTGGAAGCGGATGACCTCCCGCTGAACCGCTTCGTCGAACTTCCCGTCCTCCGTAAAACAGGTCAGGGCCGGGGGTATTATTCCGGTAAAATTTTTGGACATGGTATGTTCCTCCTGGTATTCATATCCTCATGTAGAATATTTAAGAATCTTCTTTAGAGATTCTGACTCAATGTGCTCCCAGGGCCTGGGAGACTTCTTTTGCTATTTCAGTCACCTTGGCGGCGATATTCGGGATCATGCCCTCCTTAAAGGAAAGGGTCGTGGCCGTGATCCCCAACGCGGCTATCACGCTGCCGAAGGCGTTGTGTACCGGCGAGGCCAGACAACGCACGTCTTCGTAATATTCCCGATCATCCACGGCGTAACCTTGGGCTACAACTTTTACCAATTCCGCGGCCAGCTCATCCAGATCCGTAATGGTGTTGGGTGTCCTTTTTTCCAAAGTCTCTCCCATGAAGAAGGCTTTAAGGTTCTCGGAACCGACCATGCCGGCCAGCAATACCTTGCCCAAAGATGAGCAGTGGGCCGGGGTCAGGGTGCCGGCCCGGCAGGCTATGCGTATATGCTTGGGCCCGTCGCACACCTCGGCCACCATCACCTGTTTTCCCGCCCAAATTCCCAGATGGGTGGTTTCCCCGGTTTCTTTGCTGAGCTTGTCGAGAAAGGGGATAGAGACGCGGCGCAACTCCATGCCCGAGAGGGCCTGCAGTCCCGTTTGTATGAAGCGATGACCGGCCAGGTACCGTTCCCCGTGCTTTTCCAGCCAGCTCTCGTTTTGCAGAGTATGGAGGATTCTGAAGATCGTGGTTTTTGGGATGCCGAGCTGTTCCTCCAGCTCGAGTGCGGACAGACCGCTTTCCTCACCCAGTATTGCTTCAACGATGCGGATTCCCCTCTGAAGACTCGGTATCGTGTAGCCCTTCTCCATGTCTATCCTTTGTTTCATATATGAATCAGTAGATCCATATCAGAAATATAATATCCAATCATGTTTTTGTCAACATGCCTCGATTCTCATCTCATGATCAATCCCGGTAGCCAGAGCGAAAGCGCCGGAATAAAAGTCACCAGCACCAAGATGACCACATTGCAGAGTATAAACGGCACGGCGTTGCGAAAAATGCGAACAATGGGCATCCCGCAAATCTTGGTGCAGGCGTTGAGACAGGCTCCCACCGGGGGTGTTACCAGACCCACTGCCAGTCCACAGATCAGAATCGCGCCGAAATGAAGCGGGCTGATGCCCAGGCCCTGCATTACGTGAATCAGGATCGGGCTCAGCAGGATGATTGCGGGTCCGACATCGATAAATGTCCCAACCACCAGGATGATGATATCGATCAGCAGCAGGATCCAGAACTTGCTCACATTGAGGCCTAGAATCAGATCGCCCAGCTTGTATGGAATTCGCTCCATGGCCAGGATCCAGGTAAAGATCATCGAGAAACCGACGATCAGCATGATCGAGCTGGAGGTTATGACAGTTTTTTTCAGGATGGGGCCGATGTCCTTTGTCTTCAGTTCCCTGTACACGAAGAAGCCCAGCATCAGGGCGTAGAACACAGCGACTCCTGCCGATTCGCTGGCTGTGGCGATCCCGAAAGAAATGGTAACCACGATCACCAGGGGCATGATCATGGCTAAAACGCCGTCTCTCGAAGTCTTGAGAAAATCACCCCAGTCGAATTTTCCGTAGGTGGGATGGTATCCTTTTCTGCGGGAAAGGATATATACCATCATGATCTGAGTGATCCCCACCAAAACCCCCGGTATCAGCCCTGCCAGAAACAGGGAGCCCACCGAAACCTCGGAAACCATGGCATAGATAAGCATGGGAATGCTCGGTGGAATGATCATGCCCATTGTAGAGGAGGCCACGGTCACCCCCACGGCAAAGCCCTTGCTGTAGCCGCGCTTCTCCATATTCGGTATCAGCACGGTGCCTATAGCCGAGGTGTCGGCCACCGATGATCCGGAGATTCCTCCGAAGATCATACTGGCTATAACGTTCACCTCGCCCAGGCCGCCCCGAAAGGGTCGTACCAGATAGAGACAGAAGTCGATGATCCGTTTGGTGATCCCGCCGATGTTCATCAGCTCCCCGGCCATGACGAATAACGGCAGGGCTATCAACACGAAACTGTTCGAGCCGGCCCAGACTCTCTGTGGCAGGGTGATAAGAAGACCGGGATTCTGCAGCAGCAGATAGATGATCCCCGAGGCTCCCAAAGAGAAACAGATCGGCACACCGATAATCACCAGAGCAAAGAAGGAGACAATCAGGATGGTGGCTTCCATAGCTCAACTCCCCACAGCGTCTCGATCGTGAAGATTGAGCAGCAGCGCAAAAATCCTGCGCAGACAGTAGAAGCCCATCAGCACGGCACTGATGGGAACCATGTAGTAGAAGTATCTTTCCGGCACCCTCAGTCCGGGGGTAACCAGATCTCCGGCTTTGTTTATCCAGTTCAGGCTCCTGTGGAAGAGGAAAACAACCACGACGATGGATATGGTAAGCCCGATTATTGTCAACACCTTGCGTGCCGGTTTGGACACAGCTTCCAACAAGGCGGGGATGCCGATGTGCTCATCATCCTTGGTGGCCAGAGCGGCCCCGAAAAAAGTGGTGCCGATGAACAGCATGGTGATCACCTCTTCGGCCCACACAAAGGTAATACCCAGCACGTAGCGAAGGAACACAGAGAGAATCACGACAACAGCGAGCAGCGCGGTAATGATGAGACACCAAACCAACAGCGCCCTGTCGAATCCCGCCAATAGCTTTTTCATGCCAGTTATCCTAAAACGAAAAGAGGGATACGTACAGGACGTATCCCTCTGAAGCTCTATTGCCCTAATTGGCAGCCTTGCGGATCTCCTCCAACTCGGCCATGGTGAACAGCCCGTTGTCTATGTAGTAGTCATAAACGGGTTTCACGGCGTCGATGAAGGCCTGCCTCTCGGCATCGCTGAGCTCGACGATCTCGTCGAAGGTGTCCTTGATCTTGGCAAAGGCCACATCATTGGCTTCTTTCATCATGTCATCGTTGTACTTCATCGCTTCCCGGGCGGCATCTTGAACGATCTTCTGATGCTTGGCACTGAGAGAGTTGAACCAGTCCAGGTTGACCACGAAGGGGTCGGGGTGCCACTGGTAGTTCACGATCGTGAGATACTTCTGCACCTCGTTGAACTTCATGGCCTCGATGTTGATGAAGGGATTTTCCTGCCCGTCGGCCACGCCGGTTTTCAGCGACATGTACACCTCTGCGTAAGGAATGGACACGGGGTTGGCACCCAGGGCTTCCATGGTCTTGATGATCGACTCGATCGGGGGAGTGCGCAGCTTCAGGCCCTTCATGTCGGCGGGCGAACGGATCGGGCGGACATTATTTGTTATATGCCTGAAATAACCGGCGTCGCCCGTGGCCAGCAGCTTGAAGCCGTTCTTCTCCGCGTCCTTGGCAATCTTTTCGCCTATGGGCCCACGGGTGATCTTGTGCAGGCCGTCGATGGTTTCGAAGAGAAAGGGCATGGTGTAGATCAACAGCTTCGGGGTAATCATCTCGAAGCTGCCGCTGCGGGTGGACTGGATGGAACCCATCTTGACCTGCTCGGTGACATCGTGCTCGACTCCGAGCTGGCCGTGCGGATAGATCTCCACGACGATGGCGCCGCCTGATTTTTCCTCAACCTGTTCCTTGAACAGCAGGTAGGATTTGTGACGGGGCGTGTGTTCCGGTTGGGCATGGGCCACCTTCATGACGATGGGCTTATCTGCCGACGGTCCGCTGTCGGTCTGTCCTCCCGCAAATGCGAGGGAGGCGACGACCAGAAGTCCGAGTACCAGAATTCCTAGTTTCCTCATTCGGTTCCTCCTTGGATTTGGATTTTGGATTTCGTTCTTCCATAAGAAGAAACGATCGAATTCCAATCGATTCCTAATATGGAAATAACGTTTCTATAATGGAACTATAGACGAGATTGTGGTGTCTGTCAAGAGATTATTTCAAATACGAATAAATTTATTCGATTTAGAAACTAAAATGCGTAATAAGGTTTGTTGAGCGAGACGCCGCCGGTTCTATACAGTCAGGGGATAGGTTCCGTACTTGCGGGTCATCTCGCAGAGATAGACCACATTTTCCGCCGGGGTGTTGTTCTGAATGTAGTTGGCCGGGGCTAGGATGTAGCCGCCGCCCGAGCCCAGCTGTCCGATGCGTGTTTTTATCTCGGTCTCCACATCCGCTATGCTGCCGGGAAGAGCCTTCTGGATGTCGATGCCGCCGCAAAAACTCAAACGCTCACCGAACTCCTCTTTGATGTGCTGCGGATCCATGCCGGTTGCCAGAGGCTGCAGGGGATTGAGAATGTCGATCCCCACCTCGATCAGATGCTCGATCAGGGGGTAGATCGCGCCGCAGCTGTGGAAGAGGATCTTGGACCGGGGACAGCGCTTTTTGATGAACTCGAATATACGGCGATGCCTTTCCTTGAAGAACTCCATGTAGAGTTCTTCGGAGATGAGCATTCCGGTCTGAGAACCGAAATCCTCGGCCCAGTAAACCAGATCCAGATACGGTCCGGCCACTGAGAGCAGTTTGTCGTACAGTCCCATAAAAAGATTGGTCAACCGGTCCAGCAAAGCGGCGGCCAGCTCTTTCTCTACCATCAGGTCAACGAGAAACTGTTCGGTTCCGCGCAGGTAGCAGCCGTGCTCCAAAAGCCCGCCATGCCCCACGATGTTGCTGCCGATTGCGTATTCACCTTGGGCATGGAGGGCCTCCACCCGTTCCTTCAGACCTTCGGTGCGCAGCGGATGATCCGGGTCCGGCCAGGTGTAGCGGTCCAGATCGGCGATCGAAGCCTGAGCCAGAGGCGCCTGCACGTGGAAAGCGCCCTTGCCCTCCTCCCGCCGTATCTCCACGCCCCAATCATCGGTGTAGCTCATGGGATCAAAGGAATCATCGATCACCGCCCGATACTCTACCGGATCGTTGAGCCAGACATGGCGGATATCCACATCCAGGGCTTCCAGCACACGCTCGTCGTAGTAGGTGGCCGTCATCAGCCCTCTGAACGGTCTGATATCGCCCTCGATTCCCAGACAGCGTTTCACTTCATGATAAACACCGTCATTCAGATTGTTTACAGAGGCACCGATATCGATGGGCACCCTGTCCGGCTCCTCTCGATCCAGAGCCGTAAGAACTCTCTGGCGATGGGTCATATCTATCTCTCCTGTTTGGATTTTGGCTGGTTGAGGGGGTACAGTGGTTTGCCGTCCCGCAGAACCTCGGCCACATTTCGAGCCGCCTTGGTCTTCAGCTCCACCAGCGATTCTTCGCTGTAGTAGCCGGTATGATCGGATAGGATTACGTTGTCCAGCCGCCGCAGACAGCTGTGCTCCGGCAGGGGCTCCTCTTCGAAAACGTCGATGCCCGCCGAACGGATCCGGGATTCCTGCAGCGCCCGGCAGAGTGCGGCCTCAGCGACCACCGGACCGCGGGAGGTGTTGATCAGGATGGCGTTTGATTTCATTAGGGCGAACTCCCGCTCCCCGATCAGGTGGCGGGTCTCCCGGTTGAGCGGGACGTGGATCGACACGTAGTCGGATTCCTTGAGCAGTGTATCCAGATCCACCGGCTGTCCCCCCTGATCGATGATCCTCTGCTTCTGCTTGTACGGATCGCAGACCAGGATTCTGCCCAAGCCGATGCAGGAGAGCTTTCTGTGCAGAGAGCTGCCGATATTGCCGTGCCCCAGGATGCCCAGGGTTTTGCCTTTTATACGATGGCTCTTGCGTTCCGCCTTGATGTTCCAGGCGCCCTCGCGGATACGCCTGTTCTTGTAGCAGACCTCGCGGATGCAGGCCATCAGCAAAGCGATGGCCTGGTCGGCCACATCCTCCTCCGCACCGTACTCGGTGACCCTGGCCACCCAGATCCCCGCACGTGTGGCCGCCTCCACATCGATGTTGTCGTAGCCGATTCCGTAGCGGGAAATCACCCGGCAACAGCGCATCTGCGCGATAACCTCGGCATCGATCTGCATCTTGGTGTGCATCAGCACCCCATGAGCATCCCGCACCGCCTCGATGAGTTGCTCCTTGCTCTTACAGTCGAATACGACCAGTTCGGCATCCACCGCGGACAACACGGCGATCTCTTCTTCGTGCTTGCCAAACAGATTTTCCGTGACTACTACCCGATAGCGAGCCATGCCCCCTACTCCTTGGGGCCGGGAATAAACTTAGATAGATGCATGCGCTCCCGGCGCTCCAGAGCTACTATAGCCCAGGCCCGAGCCCCTGTCAATAAATTTGAAACACTGTTTCATTCTACTTGACTTGTAGGCCCTATCTGATATAATTATTCCCGGACGCATACATATGGATGGAATGGTTCGCTCGGTGCTGTTGATCACCGGAGTATT
>Ga0272441_10014618_pt1 | contig 11097 bp, 6 predicted proteins | sample SSMProp6N_FD_193582 | JGI IMG/M metagenome (GOLD analysis project Ga0272441, IMG submission 193582) | Marine sediment archaeal communities from Little Sippewissett salt marsh, Falmouth, MA, United States - SSM-Prop-6N | ecosystem: Environmental > Aquatic > Marine > Wetlands > Sediment ...
GAAGCGCCGGAACATCTTTGGTGAAATCAGCGGGCCGGTCTTGAACGCCATGTCTTCCCAGAAGGTGGCGCCATCGACCCGGACCTTGTCCATCGCCTTGGTAATGCACTCAAGCTCGAGGTTGCAGAGAGTGTCCATCATGTCATCGATGAGTGCAGGGTCGTCGTGGAACATGTAGAGCAGGGGTTCCAGACCCATCCACTCGCGAAGGAAGCCGAAGAAGCTGCCAACATTGAGAAGCAGAGGTTCGTCTTTGGCGTTCATGCGGGCGGCATAGCCGTCCCAGTCGGCCGGGAAACGTTCGGGAGTTGAAGGGTCAAGCCGCTTCTTGTATTCCTTCCAGGTAGCCCAGTCCTTGACTGGCTGGTCAAGGTACATCGGCATCTTTTGGGGGTCGTCCCTGTAGACCTTAGCCGTCTGACCGCCCGCGTTGAACACGGTCACGGTGTGCGCATCCTGCTCGAGAATCTTCGTCTCAAACAGAGGCAGAATCGGGGGAATGGCGTAGACGTACTCCATACCAAGCACGTCCATACGGGCATCCATGAAGAGGCCGCTCTGTATCTCGCGCATGAGGCGGATGTGGTCGAAGCCGAAGTAGTCGCGCATCTTCCGGCTGTCAGCGAACTCCGCCGGTGCTCCAGCCTTCATCCAGACTTCCGGCACTTCGACCCAGAAATCGTTCAGCCATGGTGCGAGCAGGCACATGTCGCCCGTGCGCTTGAAATGACAGATATCGAGAAAACGCTGGCGTTCGGATATGGCCATCATGTCCCTCCTGAGTTGTGACGGTGACTAGGCCGCGACGAGTCGCTCTGCCTCGCCGACCGCGGTGGCGCAGTCTTCTGCGAACCCTTCGGCACCAATCTGGTCTGCATACTCTCTTGTGATGGGCGCACCGCCAATCATGACACGTACCTGTGAGCGAACGCCTGCCTTTTCAAGGGCGGCGATCACCTCAGGCATGTTGGTCATGGTAATGGTGAGCAGTGCGGACATGGCCACAATACTCGGAGAGTGTTCCTTGACCGCCTCTACGAAGCCGTCCGGCGAAACATCAACGCCGAGGTCGACTACGTCGAAACCTGCGCACTCAAGCATCAGCTTAACGATGTTCTTGCCGATATCGTGCAGGTCGCCTTCGACCGTTCCAAGCACGATCTTGCCCTTCTTGTGCATCTCACTTGTAGGAAGATACGGTTTCAGTTCAGCAACGCCACGGTCCATGGCGCGGCATGCAATGAGAACTTCGGGTAGGAAGACCTCGCCATCCTTGAAGAGGTCGCCGAGCTCCTGGATGCCGGGGACGAGCCCCTCCTCCAGTATGTCTATGGGTGGAACGCCGTCGGCGATCGCCGTCTTGACGATCGAGACCGTCTCGCCGTCATCACCCTCGCGAACGGCTTCGGCCAGAGTGGAACTATTCCATGCCATGGGGAACCTCCTTGTATCTGAAATGCCCGCGCTTGCCGGGATGCGCAAAGAAGCGTTCGATGGCAAGGCTTGAGTTCAGCCATTCTACGACAGTGCGCACTCGTGGGCAAATTGCGTTTGGATTGCCACATGCGCCCGTTTTGGGGCACAATGGCTGGTTGGAGCGCCCTATCTACGAAAGGAGTGTTATGCGAGAAGCTGTCATTGTGAGCGGTTGCCGTACCGCTATCGGGAACTTCGGCGGGAGTCTGAAAGACGTTCCTGCCATCGACCTCGGGTCCCTGGTTATGAAAGATGCACTCAAGCGGGCCGGGCTTCGCCCAAAGGTCAGCGAGTATTTCTATGAGGTGTCGCCGAACAGACTGAAGGAAGACGGCGTCATCGAGCTTGAGAGTAAGAACTACGACTATGACGATGGCCTGAAGGAAGTCCAGGTTGACGAGGTCATCATGGGCAACGTTCTACAGGGTTCACTGGGACAGAACTCGACGCGCCAGGCGACCATCAAGGCCGGCATCACCAAGGAGACCCCTGCCTACACCGTGAACAAGGTCTGTGGCTCCGGTCTCAAGGCGATAACAGTGGCCGCACAGCCCATCATGCTCGGGGAATCGGACATCGTTGTGGCTGGCGGCATGGAGAACATGTCGTGCGCTCCGTACGCGCTGCCCAAGGCACGCTGGGGCTACAGAATGGACCTGGACGGTGGCGGTGAGATGAGGGACCTGATGGTGTTCGACGGCCTCTGGGAGATCTTCTACGACTTCCACATGGGAAACACAGCCGAGGCAGTTGCGGCGAGGTATGACGTGTCGCGGGATGCGCAGGATGAAGTTGGTCTGATGAGTCATCAGCGCGCCAGGGCCGCAATTACTGCCGGGCTGTTCAAAGAAGAGATAGTGCCCGTGCATGTTCCCAAGAAGCGCGGCGAACACGTCGTGTTCGACACGGACGAGCGGCCGATGGACACGAGTCTTGAGAAGATGGCCAGGTTGAAGCCGGCCTTCCGTGCCGATGGGACCGTTACGGCGGGCAATTCGTCCGGCATCAACGACGCGGCTGCTGCCGTTGTAATGATGTCCCGTGAGAAGGCCGATGAGCTGGGCTTGAAACCGATCCTGACTATCCGCTCTTTCGCGTCGGGTGCGGTTGACCCCAAGTACATGGGCCTGGGGCCTATCCCCGCCATTCGCAAGGCCCTGAAGCGCGCAGGCATCGGAGTGGACGACCTGGATGTTGTCGAGCTGAATGAGGCCTTCGCTGCGCAGGCTGTAGCGTGCGTGAGGGAGCTGGGATTCGACTGGGATAAGACGAACCCCAACGGCAGCGGAATCTCTCTTGGGCACCCGATCGGATGCACGGGAGCACGCCAGGTCGTCACGCTGATGCATGACATGGCGCGCAAGAATGCCCGCTACGGTCTCGTCAGTATGTGCATCGGTGGTGGACAGGGTATGGCAGCCGTCTTCGAGAAGGCTTAGTAGACGATACTGAAATGACCCTCCGGTTCGGAGGGCAAGATGGCAAGAAAAAAGGGCAGCTCTTCAGCTGCCCTTCTTGCTGTAGTCGGGACACCAGGTGGCGTTTGGTCTTTCGGGTCGGTGGCAGGCGCTGCGCCAGTTCCACTTACAGGAGTCACAGAGAACCACATTTATGCCGAGCGCAGTCTTGACCCGTATACGGAACCTCTCGAATGATGATGGCCCCTTCGCTGCCATAGCTTGTCTATCTTTCGATGAATAGCTTGGTGCGGATCCGTCCGCTGCGCTCTAGATATCTTTCGACAGGCCAGTGAGGAATTCCGCGTTTGTCTTCGTCTTGGCCATTCTGCTGAGCACACGTTCCGTGGCCTCACCGTGGTTGGGCGAATCGTCGTTAAGCATGCTGACGATTCTCCGCAGCAACCACACCTGTTTGAGCGTGTCTGCGTCGAGCAGCAGTTCCTCACGGCGCGTTCCGCTGGGGACGATGTTGATGGCCGGGAACATCCTGCGCTCGGACAGTTTCCTGTCCAGGTGTAGTTCCATATTGCCGGTGCCCTTGAACTCCTCGTAAATGAGGTCGTCCATGCGGCTACCCGTATCGACGAGGCAGGTAGCGATAACTGTCAGGCTTCCACCCTGGTCCGTGTTTCGAGCGGTGCCGAAGAACCTCTTGGGCGGATGCAGAGCCGCAGAGTCGATACCACCCGAGAGTGTACGACCACTGGCGGGCATGGCGAGATTGTAGGCACGAGTCAGGCGTGTGATGCCGTCCAGAAGGACGACAACGTCCTTGCCCAACTCAACGAGACGCTTTGATCGCTCGAGCGCCAGTTCGGCAACACGAGTCTGTGTCTCAACCGGCTCATCGAACGTGGCGGCAATAACCTCCGCCTTCACCGAACGCTTCATGTCCGTGACCTCTTCAGGCCTCTCGCCGATGAGACAGACGATGAGGTGAAGATCGGGGAAATTCAGCGCCATCGCGTTCGCAATCTTCTTGAGAAGGACGGTCTTGCCCGCCTTTGGCGGGGAAACGATAAGACCGCGCTGACCTCGCCCGATGGGGGCGATGATGTCGATAAGCCTTGTGGAAAGCTCTTCCTGAGTGGTCTCAAGAGTGATCCGTTCGTCGGGGAAGAGGGGTGTCAGGGAGCCGAAACTGGGGCGCTTCTTGGCGGTCTCAGGGTCAAGCCCGTTGATGCTCTCGACGCGGAGCAGACCGTAGTATTTCTCTCCCTCTTTGGGAGGTCGTGCCTGACCGCATACATGGTCGCCATCGCGAAGCGTAAACCGGCGTATCTGCGAGTTTGAAACATAGACGTCGTTGGCGCCGCGGAGGAAACCCTCCTGCCGCAGGAAGCCGTAGCCCTCGCCCATAATCTCGAGGATGCCGTCCAGGAACAGGTTTCCCTGCTGCTCGGCTTGCGACTTCAGTATTGTGACGATGAGGTCCGCTTTCTTGAGGCTGGATAGGCCGGTCAGGCCCTGTTCCTTGGCAATCGCCTCGACCTCGTCGCGGTTCTTGGCTTCGAGTTGCGCCATCGTGATCATAGTTCTCTCCCGGGTCGGCATCGTGCCGTTCGAATACGTGTTGTGTTACTGGGGAAGTACGCCTTTGTCACCCATGACGGCCTTCCAGTCGTCGGCGAACCGTTGAATCCCAATGTCAGTCAGGGGATGTTGCTCCATCTGAAGCAAGACCTTGTAAGGGACGGTCGCAATATGCGCGCCAGCCTTAGCAGCCGAGAGACAATGGGAAGTGTGCCGGATACTGGCAGCGATAACCTGGGTGGGAAGGTCATGATAGCTAAGGTAATCCACGATGTCAACTACGAGTTGCATTCCGTCCTCTCCTATGTCGTCGAGGCGGCCGACAAATGGGCTGACGAACGCGGCACCAGCTTCTGCAGCGAGTATCGCCTGGTTCAGGGAGAAGCACAGGGTCATGTTGACCTGCACTCCTTTGGCAGCGAGCGCGGCTGTTGCCTTCAGTCCTTCCAGTGTGGACGGGATCTTCACTGCGATGTTGTCTGCCCAAGTCACGATCTCGTCAGCTTCGCGCAACATACCATCCGCCTCAAGGCTGAGAACCTCTGTGGATACCGGACCGGGCACGATGCTGCAAATCTGTTGCACCAGGGACTTGTAGTCGACCTTGCCTTCTTTAGAGACGAGGCTTGGGTTCGTGGTCACGCCCTTGACGATACCCATGTCAACGCCATGGCGAATGTGTTCAACGTTGGCTGTGTCGAGAAAGAGTTTCATGTGAACCTCCTAGGCTATGGGGAGTGATGGCTGGGCACCTTCGAAGACATAGTCTCGTGAAGCGCTCAGGAATGAACTGAAGAGGGGATGAGGTCGATTGGGGCCGGACTTGAACTCGGCGTGGAACTGGCACCCGATCATCCATGGGTGGTCAGCAAGCTCGACAACATCTACGTAGACGTCGTCGGCCGACCGTCCTGACATAATCATGCCCGCGTCCTTGAGCGCGCGGAGGTGATGGCGATTCATCTCGTGCGAGTGTCGATGACGTTCGTAAGTCAGCTCGCCACCGTAGGCGGCGTACGCACGGGTCCCTTCTACAAAGCGACAGGGATAGGTGCCACGCCGGAGGCCGAGAATATCCGATGCGGTAGTCCGGTCGATGACCGGCTCGCAGTCGTTTTGGGAATACTCGGTTGAGCAGGCATTGGTCAATCCTGCCCGGTTGCGCGCAAGGTCGATAACCATTGCGTGCATGCCGGTTCCAAGACCCAGGAATGGGACACCTTCAGAGCGGGCGTAGGTCGCGGCGGCAACCAGGCCATCAATGCTGCCGTAATGAGTGCTGCCGGGAAGCACGATGCCTTGCATGCGTTTCAGGGCAGAGCAGTCGTCTGCCGACAACGAGCGTGAATCGATCCACGTTATTCTCGGGTCGAGGCCCAGCGGCAGCGCCGCATGAACCAGAGCCTCGCGGACTGAGTAGTACGCGTCCTGGAGAGCGACGTGTTCTCCGATGATTGCGATGTTGACTGGGTCGCGAGGCTGCTGCAAAGACTGGACCATGGCTGACCACTCATTCAGGTCGGGAAGCCTGTCAGGAAGCCCGAGCCGATTGGACAGGTACCAACCGATGCCGGATGCCTCAAGTCTGAGGGGCACGTCGTAGATGGTCTCGCTGGTCACGAGGGGTACCACGGCCTCGCTCTCAACATCGCAGAAGAGTGCGATTTTGTCCCGTATCGAGTCGGATACCGGATGGTCGCTACGGCAGAGAATCACGTCGGGCTGTATGCCAATACGTCTCAGCTCGTTGACGCTATGCTGGGTAGGCTTCGTTTTGAGTTCGTGGGTAGCGGCGATATATGGAAGAAACGTGACGTGAACGTAGACAACGTTCTCTCTTCCTTCCTCGTTGCGCATCTGACGAATGGCCTCGAGGAAGGGCTGTCCCTCGATATCGCCGACCGTCCCGCCGACCTCAACAATCGCAACGTCGGCATCCTGGGCATCTGCACCCTGGCGAATGAGGGTCTTGATTTCGTCGGTTAGCTGGGGAACGACTTGAATCGTGCCACCGAGGTAGTCGCCCCGTCTCTCCTTTTCTAGGAGGGACCGGTACGCCTGACCCGCTGTCACGCTGGAAAAGCGACTCAGTTCCGTGCCGATGAAGCGTTCGTAGTGGCCCAGGTCAAGGTCCGTGGCCGCACCGTCCTTGGTGATAAAGAGCTCACCGTGTTGCGCCGGCGACATGATGCCAGGGTCTGCATTGAGGTAGGGGTCGAGCTTCTGGGCACCAACCGTGAAAGAGCGACTGGTGAGTATTCGGCCAAGGGATGCAACGGAGACGCCCTTGCCTACAGAACTGAGTACGCCACCTGTTACAAAAATATACTTTGACATGCGCTAGTCTAGGTGTCTGAAACGGAAACTTGTTCGCATCGCGCGGGGGTACAAGACGGGGAATCGGACTATCGAAATTGTAGTTACGACCCCCTCGTGCTGTCAACCCACAAATAGGGTTTGTGCCGGTTAGTGCCCTGGAAGCCGCCGGCACGATGTGGCCTACATCTGTTCCGGTGAAGAAACGCCCATAAGGGTGAGCGTTCGATTAAGCACGCACTTGGCGGCGTGGCACAGTGCCAGTCGGGCGGCGGTCAGGTCGGCGTCATCTGTGAGCACTCTGCACTGCTTATAGAACGCATGGAAGGATGTGGCCAGACCCTGAGCGTAGTAGGGCAGGTGGTGGGGTTCCAGCGTACGTGCGACCTCATCGACTACCTCCGGCAGCCTGGATAGCACCCTGAGAAGGTCCAGCTCGGACTCGTCCGTGAGTAGTGACAGGTCGGGGTTGCTCACGTCCCTGTCGCCCGCGTTGCGGAGGATGCTCTCGATTCGCGCGTGGGCGTATTGGACGTAGTACACAGGATTGTCGGCAGACTGCTTCTTCGCCAACTCAATGTCGAAATCCATCTGGCTGTCTGCTGACCTGGACAGGAAGTTGTAGCGACACGCATCAGCACCGACCTCGTCGGTGAGCTCGCGCAAGGTGACAACATCGCCGCTCCGCTTGGAGGCTCGAACAACTTCAGTGCCGCGGCGTAGTGTGACAAGCTGGCAGGTCATAACCGTCAGTTGGTCGGGATCGAGCCCGAATGTCTTGACGATTGCCTTCATTCGCGGGATATGGCCCTGGTGGTCCGCACCCCAGATGTCGATGGCGTGGTCGAATCCCCGGCGGACCAGCTTGTCGTAGTGATACGCAACGTCCGAGCCGAAGTACGTGTGGCTGCCGTCTGAGCGCACGAGGACGTTGTCCTTGTCCTCGCCGAGAAGGCTGGACTCGAACCAGATGGCGTTCTCCCGCTCAGTGACGAAGCCTGCTTCTCGAAGCAGATTCATGGCTGTGTCGTACGTCCCGTTGTCGAACAGTGACTGCTCGCTGAACCATTCGTCGAACTTGACATTGAGCGCCGAGAGATCGGCCTTGATGCCCTCCGTGAGGACGGACGTGCCGAGTTTGGAGAGTTCGGCAACTGCCTCCGCGGTCTCCATGTCCGCGAACTTACGGCCATGCTCTCGAACGATATCGCCGGCGAGGTCCACCATGTAGTCGCCCATGTAACCATCGGGGGGCATCTCGGCCGTTTCACCGAGGGCCTGAAGGTACCTGGCATGCAGCGACCTGCCGAAGGTCCTTATCTGGTTTCCCATATCGTTGATGTAGTACTCACGCTGGACGTCGTATCCGGCAGCAGCGAGTACGTTAGCGAGCGTGCTTCCTATGACGGCCCCTCTTCCATGTCCCACGTGGAGGGGTCCGGTCGGGTTTGCGCTCACGAACTCGACCTGCGTCCTGTTGCCTGTACCCAGCGAGAGATTGCCGTACGTTTCGGGTGCAGCAAGGATGGTTGACACGAGCGAGCGAAGCCAATCGCGCTTGACGTTGAAATTGATGAAGCCCGGAGCCGCAACGGACACCGCGTCCACTTCTGCGGGAACGTCCATGCTGCGCACGATGATGTGGGCAAGCTCAAGAGGGTTCATCTTGACCTGGCGGGCGAGCTTGAGGGCGATGCCCGACCCGAAGTCGCCGTGGCTCTGGTCCTGCGGGCGCTCTATGACTATCTCAGGCAACGTGGAGAATGCGATGTCTCCGGTCTCAAGGGCGGCCGCGATGGCATCGCGCAGACAATTGGCTAGTCTTTGTTTCATCATTATCTGTCAGCTCCACTCCATGCCGCTTTGCCAGAGCCCTGCGACTCTCTCTCGCAAAGCAACGTACTGTTCACCCGTTTCGAAATCACCTTCGTTCACGAGACGCTGCGCCTCGCTGCGAGCTATCTCCAATACGGAAAGGTCTGTAAGTGTAGCAACTCTAAGTTCAGGTAGGCCACTCTGCTGCGTTCCGAGAAAGTCCCCGGGGCCTCTGAGAGCCAGGTCCTGTTCGGCCAGGGCGAAGCCATCAGATGTCTCCTTCAGCGCGTTCAGTCGACGCTTGGCCTCAAGGGATGGCGTTTCCGCAAGCAAAAGGCAATAGCTCTTGTGCGTGCCACGCCCAACCCGGCCTCTGAGCTGATGGAGCTGTGAGAGTCCGAATCTGTCCGCTCCCAGTATCAGCATAACAGTGGCGTTCGGTACATCCACGCCAACCTCGATCACCGTTGTGCTCACCAGCACGTCGATATCTCCATCTCGGAAGGTTCGCATGATGCGCTCCTTCTCGTCTGTGCGCAAGCCACCATGAAGCAGACCGACGTTCAGGTCGGGAAAGATGTGCCGCGAAAGGTGTTCATACTCTTCGGTAGCGGCGGTGACCCCGAGCTTGTCGGATTCCTCGATGAGGGGGCACACGACATATGCCTGCCGCCCCTCAGCTACGTGTTTGCGTATGAACGGATACACTTTGTTCGACGCCTCAGGCGGAACGATATGTGTTTCGATTTCCTGGCGGCCGGCGGGAATGCTGTGTATTGCTGAGAGGTCCAGGTCTCCGTACACCGCAAGCGCGAGGGAGCGGGGGATAGGTGTCGCTGTCATCACAAGCACGTGCGGATTGAAACCTTTCTGGCGAAGCTGCCCTCGTTGCGATACGCCGAATCGGTGCTGCTCGTCCACGATAGCGAGGCCAAGCCTGTCGAACGATACCTCCTCCTGCACAAGCGCCTGAGTGCCGATGGCGATATCAACCCGCCCTGATCTGATGGCATCTCTAACTGCGTTCCTCTGCTTGACTGTGAGACTTCCTAGGAGAAGTCCAAACGTAATCCCGTTCCCGTCTGTAGTTGGAACTGTCTGGATGGGATTGTCCCTCAGTGCTTCCAGTTGAGGGTAGAGGGAATCAAGCCCGTTCGATATGGTGTTGGGGCCCAGAAGGAGGGCCATACATGTCTTGAAGTGCTGCTCAGCGAGGACCTCAGTCGGAGCCATCAGCGCACCCTGGAGGCCGTTCATTGCGGCGATGAGGAGAGAGTGCAGCGCGACGACCGTCTTTCCGCTGCCGACGTCTCCCTGAAGCAGTCGGGCCATCGGCACAGGGCGCGCAAGGTCATGGGATATCTCGTCGATGGCCTTGCGTTGGTCTGCGGTCAATGAGAATGGCAGTTGACTGACGAAAGCGGCGAGTGAATCGCGATGAATCGTCATTGGTCTCGCGGGCTGGGTTGTCTGCCATCGGCGTTTTGTGATGACAAGCCCGAGTTGCAAAGCGAGAAGTTCGTCAAACGCAAGCCGTTGGCGTCCCCTGGCTGCCTTCTCCGCATCGTCAGGGAAGTGAGTCTGTTGGATAGCGTCTCCAAGTGAGGCAAGCTGGTGACGCTGGAGGATATCTGACGGCAGGTACTCGTGCAGGTGTCCCCTGGTCATTTCGAGCGCTGCGGCTACCCACTTACGCATTGTGCGCGCTGACAGCCCACGGGTGAGTGGATAGACCGGTACCAGTCGGCCCGTGTGCAGGCCGCTTGAGTCAGATGGCTCCCATTCCGGCGATTCCATCACCTTCCCGCGCCCGAACCACCTGACCTGTCCGCTGAGAGCGATGTGTCGTCCCGGGGGCATCTGTTTGGCGAGCCACGGCTGATTGAACCAGAGTGCCCTTACGGTGCCGGTGGCGTCGCTGATGAATGCCTGTGTGTTGTTCATCCGACCCATACGGATCGGTTGAGAACTCTGCACCTGTCCGACGATCGTCTGGTCCATCCCGACCTGGAGCCGTGCAATCGGGACGATGCGTGTGAAGTCCACGTATCTGCGCGGCAGAAGGTGGAGCAAGTCGTCGATCGTTGTCACGCCCAGACGCGCAAGCAGGGCGGCTGTCTTGGTAGAGATGCCCCGTAGTGATGTGACAGGTCTTGATAGCGGGCCGGTCTCTTTTGCGGACTCCGAGGAAGGAGAAGGTGCTGAGGCCGATGTGGTCGGCTTCTTTGTGGATTGCGTATGGGGTCGGGCGACTGTCGACTGTGAGGTTGACCGCGACGGCTTGGATGTTCGGCCGCTGGTGCCGGCAAGTGAGATGGCTATCGTCACCCATGACGAACGTTGAGTTGCGTTCCAACCAGAATAGCCTCCATCCGCTGTGACAACCAGGTTGATGTGTGTAAGCAGGTCGGCGGGGAGTGAGTTCCACCCGTCCTTGAGCAGGCGCGCAAGATACTGGTCAAGCCCACCGATGACGGCGCTATCCGTGAATCCCTTG